>WNGA01000381.1_pt1 | contig 75751 bp, 75 predicted proteins | sample 5400061 | NCBI WGS metagenome assembly WNGA01 (sample SAMN13153366, study PRJNA577476) | soil metagenome | isolation source: 100 cm soil or saprolite under grassland replicate 2 | place: USA:California | collected 2016-06-15
GGCCCCGGCGCGACGGGGCTGGACGGTGTCACGGGCGGGTTGATCGCGGGGTTGCCGCAGGCGCCGCCGGCCGGCTCGGGGATCGACCCGGCGGAACGTACGCCCAGGTCGTTCCACCTGTCCCGGCGGCTGCTGGAGCGGGCCAGGGCGGCGGCGTACTGCCTGGGGCAGTTGCCGGGCGTCCACGAGGCGACCAACGTGAGCGAGCTGGTGGAACGGGCACTGGCCGCCGAAGTGGAGCGGCTGGAGCGCGACTACAACGGCGGAGAGCCGTTCCCCGCCGTACTCGGGAAGATGCGTACGGGGCCCGGAGCTTCAGGCGTGGAACGGATCCGCCGGGCGCAACGCGCCCGCCGCCGCCCCACCTGACCGGCGCGGTACCGTCACGGATGTGACGGATCTGCCGAGGCCAGGGCGGCCGGTGGTGATGGGCGTACTCAACGTGACGCCCGACTCCTTCAGCGACGGCGGCCGGTACGCCGACCGGGACGCCGCCGTGGCCCACGCGGTCGAGATGCACCGCGACGGCGCCGACGTGATCGACGTGGGTGGCGAGTCGACGCGGCCGGGTGCCGCGCGGGTCGACCCGGCGACCGAGCGGCAGCGGGTGGTCCCGGTGATCGAACAGCTGACCGCGGCCGGCGTGCCGGTCAGCATCGACACCACTCGGGCGGAGGTGGCCGAGGCGGCGTTGCAGGCCGGCGCGAGCATGGTCAACGACGTCTCCGGTGGGCTCGCCGACCCGGGCATGGCGAAGCTCGCCGCGGCGGTGGACTGCCCGTACATCCTGATGCACTGGCGGGGGCATTCGCGCACCATGCAGCAGCTCGCGACGTACACCGACGTGGTACGGGAAGTCCGCGACGAGCTGGCCGCCCGGATCGGTGAGGCGGTCAGCGCCGGAGTGAACCCCGACAAGCTCGTCATCGACCCTGGGCTCGGCTTCGCGAAGACCGCCGAGCACAACTGGCTGCTCTCCGCGCACCTGGACCAGCTGATCGGCCTGGGCTACCCGGTGCTGGTCGGGGCGAGTCGCAAGTCGTACCTGGGGAAGCTGCTGGCCGGGCCGGACGGCACGCCGCGGCCGGTAGACGAGCGGGAGGCCGCCACCCAGGCGACCACGCTGCTCGCCGTCCAGGCCGGCGCCTGGGGAGTACGCGTGCACGACGTACGCGGCAACGTCGACGCGATCGAGGTCTGGCTGGCCACCCGGGACGCCCGGTGACGGACCGGATCAGCCTGACCGGGCTGCGGGTGCACGGCCGCCACGGGGTGTACGACTTCGAGCGCGAAACCGGCCAGGACTTCGTCGTCGACGTCACCCTCGAGCTCGACACCAGCCGCGCCGCCGACACCGACGACCTGCGCCACACCGTCGACTACGGAACACTGGCCAGACAGCTGGTCGACGTGGTCGCGGGGGAGCCGGTCAACCTGCTCGAAACCCTTGCCGCCCGACTCGCCGCCGTCTGCCTCTCGCACGACGGCGTACGCGCCGCGGAGGTCACCGTCCACAAGCCACAGGCGCCGATCTCGCACGAGTTCACCGACGTCGCCGTCACGATCCGCCGGGAAGCACGGTGACCAGCGCGACCACGGCGGTGATCTCGCTGGGCGCCAACCTGGGCGATCGGCTGGGGCACCTGCAGTCCGCCGTCGACGGGCTGCGGGCGCATCGGGTCTCAGGGGTGTACGAGACGGCCCCGTGGGGCGATCCGGATCAGCCGGCGTACCTCAACGCGGTCGTGATCGCCGAAGCAGCCGGCCGTGCGCCGCGTGACTGGCTGACCCTGGCACACGCGTTGGAAGCCGCCGCCGAACGACAGCGGGACCCGGGCCGCCGCTACGGTCCCCGGACTCTCGACGTGGACCTGCTGGACATCAGGAACGCCGACGGGCACAGCTGCGCCTCCGACGATCCCGAGCTGACCCTGCCCCATCCGCGCGCGGCGGTACGGGCGTTCGTGCTCGTACCGTGGAAAGAGCTGGAGCCGGACGCGACCGTGCCGGGCGCCGGGACCGTGACCGAGCTGCTCGCCGTGCCCGAAACCGCAAAAGACCTGGCGGGGGTACGCCGCCGCGATGACCTTGAGCTGCGGCCGTGGCAGACTGCTCCCGATGAGTGATGCACCCGAACCGCGGCTGCGGCCGACAAGTCCCGCGACCCTGTTCGTGGTGGCGCTCGCAGCTGCGGCGCTCTCCTGGGTTCTGATCGGGCGGTACTACGGCGATGTGCCCCAGTTGACCTGGTTGCCGGCGCTCACTCTGGTGCTGCTCGCGATCATCGAGGCGATCGCGGCTCGTACGGTCAAGGCGCGGATCGACCGCCGTCCCGGCACCGAGCCGATCGACGCGCTGGCGGTGGCGCGCATGGTGCTGTTCGCGAAGGCGTCCTCGGTGGCGGGCGCGTTGTTCACCGGGGTCTACGGCGGCGTACTGGTGTGGGTGTGGTCGGAGAGCAGCACCAACCCTCACGCCAGCTCCGATGTGGGTCCGGCAGCGGAAGGGCTCGCGGCGGCGTTGCTGCTGGTCGGTGCGGCGCTGTGGTTGGAACGCTGCTGCCGCGTGCCGGCGCCACCCCCGGACCGCGAAGAGGAGCGCACCGAGGAGCCCTGACGGCGGTTACGGTCTGTTGTGCACTGGCCCGCCCCGGGTACGGTGCCGAGAGCCCACCCGTACGAATGGTGCGAATCGGGGTTGCCCCACCCCGTCGGCGCCACGGAGCCCCCACGGAGCATGCAATGGCGTACGACGGTCTGAGCGAGCGTACCCAGCGGATCGACGGCTGGGCGGAGACCGGCGGCGAGGAACCGCCGGACGACAAGCGGGACCGGCTCGGCGTCCACGGCATCTGGGAGGCGCTGCTGCTGGTCGTCGTGGTGGTGACCGCGATCGCCGTCTACCAACTCAATCCAGACGTCCTGTCGGGGGCTGGCCTGCAGTCGTTTCTGCTGCTCGCGACGTCGCTGGGGCTGATGGCGGCCGCCGCCGCGTGGTCGCTGCGCAGCGCGGTGCCCAACCTCGCCGTGGGCCCGGTGGCGGCGGCTTCGGCGATGTTCTTCGGCGGGCAGGCCGCGGGCGGGCTCGGCTTCGGACTGGGCGTCACCCTCGCCGCCGCGGCCATCCTGGGGGTCGTACTCACGCTGGTCGTGGTCGGGTTCCACGTGCCGCCGTGGGCCGCGAGCCTCGGCGTCGGCCTGGTGCTCGGCGGCTGGGTGGTCTCGCGTGGCGCCATCGAGCTGCCGGACGAGGTGTCGTACCACCCGCGCGATCACGCGCTGTACTGGTTCCTCGGCTTCGCGGCGTTGTCGCTGGTGGGTGGCCTGTTCTCGTTGGCCGGTCCGGTACGGCGGGGCTTCGGCTCCTTCCGCGCGACCGGTGACCCGGCGGAGCGGCCCGGCTTCGGGCCAGGTCTCGCCGCGCTGACCGCCCTGGTCGGCTCGTCGGTGCTGGCGGCCTGCGGCGGGGTGCTGGCGGTGCTGACCGTGCGTACCGTCACCGACCCCGGCTTCGCGTGGACCGGGATCGCTCTGGCGGCCGCCCTGATCGGCGGCGTCAGCGCGTACGGCCGGCGCGGCGGTGTCGCGGGCACGCTGCTCGGCGTACTGCTGTTGGCGCTCGGCCTGCGGCTGGCGGGCGAAGAGAGCTGGAAGATCTCGAATCTGGAGTACGCCGGCGCCGCGCTCCTGGTCGGCCTGCTGGTCACCAGGCTGGTCGAGTCGGCAGGCCGGCCCCGTCCGTCCGGTGGCCCGTCCGACGAAGCCGAGGAGCCTCGCGAGAGGTGGTCCGGCGGGTCCGGCGTCGACAGCGGTCTCGCCCTCCCCGAACCACCCCCCGGAACCGGTCCGGGAGGGTCTGGGCCGGCAGGGTTTGGTCCAGCAGGGTTTGGTCCAGCAGGATCCGGGCCGTCAGGGTCTGGTCCAGCGGGGTCTGGGCCGGCTGGGCCGGTGATCGAGCTGACCAGGCCGGGAGCCGAAACGGCCGCGGGCACGCCGCCGTCGGCTCGTCGGCCCGGTGTCCCGCTTCCGGGATCGGGCGGTCCGGGCGGGTTGCCGCAGCGCGGTGGGATCGGCGATCGGGCGGCCCGGCTGCAGCATGGCCTGTCGGGTGTGGATCCGCTGGCACGTACCCGGAGCTGGGACTCCGAACCACCGGCCGGATCCGGCAGCGGTTCTGTCACGCCCAGCCCGTACTGATCAGCGAGCGCCTGGCCGGCCGCGGTGCGGTCAGTCGCGGTGCAGCGCGGTGTAGACGTCGTCCGGGGTCAGTACGCCGAGCCGCTCGTCGCCGTCGCGTACGGCCACCCAGCCGGTGCCGCCTTCGAGCAGTTCGGCCAGAGCGTCCCGCAACGTCGCCGTGACCCGTACGCTCGGCGTCCCCGAAGCGGTGAGCGGACCCGCACCCGCCGTCGCGTCGGCGCCTTCCACGCTGGACAGCGGCCGGAGCAGGTCCTGCGGGATCGGCGTCACGGTGAGCCGCTTGATCCCCCGGTCGGAGCCGACGAACGACGCCACGAACGAGCTGGCCGGCTTGCCGAGGATCTCCGCGGGCGGGGCGTACTGCTCCAACTTGCCGCCTTCGGACAGGACGGCGATCCGGTCACCGAGTCGTACGGCTTCGTCGACGTCGTGGGTCACGAAGACGATGGTCTTGCGTACCGACTCCTGAAGTCGCAGGAACTCCTCCTGCAGCCGGCTACGCACGATCGGGTCCACCGCGCTGAACGGTTCGTCCATCAGCAGCACGGCGGGGTCGGCGCCGAGCGCCCGGGCCAGGCCGACCCGCTGCCGCTGGCCGCCGGACAGCTCGTGCGGATAGCGCCTGCCGTGCAGCCCGGAGTCCAGTCCGACCAGGTCGAGCAGCTCCTCGACCCGCTCGGCGATCCGGGCCCGGTCCCAGCCGAGCAACTTCGGTACGGTCCCCACGTTCTCCCGCACCGTCTGGTGCGGAAACAGGCCGACGTTCTGGATCACGTACCCGATCCGGCGCCGGAGCATCACCGGGTCGGCGCGGGTGACGTCTTCGCCGTCGAGCACCACCCGGCCGGCGGACGGCTCGATCAACCGGTTCACCATCCGCAGGATGGTCGACTTGCCGCATCCGGACGGCCCGACCAGGACCACGAGCTCGCCCGCCGGTACGTCGAGGTCGAGCTCCGCGACGGCGACGGTGCCGTCCTCGTACTCCTTGCGTACGGCCTCGAGCCTGATGCCCGCCGCGGTGACGGTTTTGGAGCCAGCTCTGTTCCCGGTAGCGTCCACGTGTGTCCTTCCTCAACGCCGCCGCGCCCGAGGCGGCCGACCGGTACGGCTGGGCCTGGCGTCTGGACGATGCACCCAACCCATGGTTCTCCTGGGACTACGTACGCGACAACGTTCAGATCCTTGCAGATGCGCTCGTCGAGCACCTGTTGCTGGTCGGGGTCAGCATCGTGATCGCGGTGCTGATCGGCATCCCGCTCGGCATCGTGGCATACCGGGTGAAATGGCTGACCGGCCCGATTCTGGGGCTGACCGGGGTGCTCTACACGGTGCCGTCGCTGGCCCTGTTCGCCCTGTTGGCCCCGTTCACCGGGATCGGCCGCACCACGGTGCTGATCGGCCTGGTGGCGTACGCCCTGCTGATCATCGTGCGGAACACGCTGACCGGGCTGCAGCAGGTGCCGTACGACGTGAAGGACGCCGCCGCCGGGATGGGGTATTCGCGCCGCGACATGCTGACCCGGATCGAGATCCCGCTCGCGATTCCCGCCATCCTCACCGGGCTGCGGATCGCCACGGTCTCCACGGTCGCGCTGGTCACCGTCGGCGTCGCCGTCGGGTACGGCGGCCTCGGCCAGTTGATCCTCGAGGGATTCCAGGCCAACGAATACCGGGCCGAGATCGCCACCGCGACGATCCTGGTGGTCGGGCTGGCCCTGGTGCTCGACCTGCTGCTCGCGGGCGTCGGCCGGATGGCCACCCCATGGGCGAAGGGCCGGTCACGATGAACGCGTTCGGCGACATGGTGCTGTGGCTCAACGACCCGCTCAACTGGACGCTGCCGGGTGGCGTACTGCAACGGCTCGGCGAGCACCTCTACATCTCCGCCCTCGCGGTGTTGATCGGCTGCCTGGTGGCCTGGCCGATCGGGCTCTGGCTCGGCCACACCGGGCGGGGCGGCGGCGCCGTCGTGGTGATCGCCAACCTGAGCCGGGCCATTCCCACGCTCGCGCTGCTGACCCTGTTCGTCGCGTCGTTCACCGGCATCGGCGCCGAGCCGGTGATTCTGGCGCTCGCCGTTTTCGCTGTCCCGCCGTTGCTCGCCAACGCTTACGTGGGGCTTCGCGAAATAGATCCGGAGGTACGCGAAGCAGCCCGCGGCATGGGGCTGTCCGGATGGCAGGTGCTCCGGACAGTGGAGTTGCCGTTGGCGGTGCCGTACCTGGCGACGGGATTCCGTACCGCCGCGGTGCAGGTGGTGGCGACGGCGACCCTGGCGGCGTACGTGGCCGGCGGTGGTCTCGGGGCGATCATCGCCGAAGGCATCGGCCTGGGACTGGACTCGCACGGCGGCCAGGTGCTCGCCGGTGGGATCCTGGTCGCCGTACTCGCGATGGTTGTGGAGGGTTTGTTGGCAGTTGCGGAGCGGGCGCTGACTCCGAAGCCGCTGCGGCAGGCCCGGGCCCGCCGCGCCGCCGAGCGGCCGGCCCCGGCCGAGGATCCGACGGTCGGTGCGGCCGGCATCGCCTGATTGTCCTGAACGTGATCCTGAACGTGGTGAGAAGCATTACGGGATAGCAACACGGTGCGGTGTTGTGGTTGCGGGCGTCCCATTGTGGGGTTTGGGTATGGGGTAGCGGGCAGCACGTCAGACTGCCCGACCGGACACGCGGTACGGCCGGTAGGGCCGGGCCGGGACACAGAAGGCGGGCGGCCATGCACACGCCAGTACGTCGTAACATTCTCCGCACCCTCGCGGTCTGCTCCGCGATCGTGCTCGCCGGCGCTCTCGCGGCCTGCGGTAAGTCAGGATCCTCGGGCACCGAGAAGCCCAACACCAAGGCCAGTGGCCAAGGCTGCGCCCCCGTCGCCGACAAGGAACTGGTGGTCCTGACCGACGACAAGAAGCTGCAGACGGTCGACAACGTGATCCCCGCGATCAACGCCAAGAAGGCGTCGCCGGAGCTGATCGCCGCGCTCGACCAGGTCTCGGCCGCGCTGGACACCGCGAAGCTGATCGAGCTGAACAAGGCGGTCGGCCTGGACCGCAAGTCGCCGGAGTCCGCCGCGTCGGCGTTCGCCACGGACAACGGCATCGGCGACGGCCTTTCGAAGGGCTCGGGTTCGATCACGATTGGCGCGGCGAACTTCCCCGAGAACAAGACCCTCGGCGCCCTGTACGCGTACGTCCTGAAGAAGGCCGGTTTCTCCGCCAAGGTCCGTACGATCGGCAACCGGGAGCTGTACGAACCGGCGCTGGAGAAGGGCGAGGTCCACGTCGTACCCGAGTACACCGGCACCCTCACCGAGTTCCTGAACCAGAAGGTCAACGGCAAGAAGGCCAGCGCGAAGGCCTCGAGCGACCTGGACGCCACGGTCAACGCGCTGACCGATCTGGGGAAGAAGGTCGGCCTGAAATTCGGCAAGCCGGCCGCCGCCGCAGCGTCCTGGGCGGCCCGCCGGAGTGCCCGAAGCGGGTGTTCTGCGAGCCCGGCCTGCAGAAGTCGTACGGCCTGACCCCCGGGTCGTTCAAGGCGCTGGACGCGGGCGGCAAGCTCACCAAGGACGCGCTGCGCAACGGCCAGATCTCGATCGGCCTGGTGTTCTCCTCCGACGCGGAGCTGTCCGCGTAGCTTCGCAATCGACCCAGCTTTCGCATCGACCGTGACCTCTGCGGCGGCCGTCACTCGGCGGACCGGCCGCGGAGGTCACGGTCGTTACCGGGCCATAGGGTCGGCGGGTGGCCCGTGATCAGCTGGTGGTCGGCTTCGACCTCGACATGACCCTCGCCGACACCCGGCCGGGGATCGCCGCGACCTGGGACGCGGTGGCGGCCCGTACCGGGGTGGCGGTCGACAGCGCCGCCGCCGTGGCGCGGCTCGGTCCGCCGCTCCGGGTCGAGGCGGCCGAGTGGTTCCCTGTTGAGCAGGTCCCCGCCATCGTCGAGCTGTACCGCTCGCTCTACCCCGAGCTCGCCATCGCCCCGTCCCGCCTACTGCCGGGCGCGCTCAATTCTTTCGAGGCGGTACGTCGCCGCCACGGCGAGATCCTCGTGGTCACCTCGAAGCTGGAGCGGTTGGCGAAGCTGCACCTCGATCACCTCGACCTCGTACCGGATGTCCTGGTGGGAGACGTGTTCGCCGAAGAGAAGGGCGAGGTGCTGCTGTCTCACGGCGCGACCGTCTACGTCGGCGACCACCTCGGCGACGTACGAGCCGCCAAGGCAGCCAATGCCGTCTCCGTCGGCGTAACCACCGGCCCGATCTCCGCCGACGATCTCCGCGCCGCCGGCGCCGACGTGGTGCTGCCGGATCTGACCGGCTTTCCGGCCTGGCTCACTGAACTCGTGGCTGTGGACAACTGAGCGTGTGGAGCATGCCTCGGGTCAAGCGGGAGCAGGACCTCGGAGAGTCATTGTGGCTAGGAGATCGGACGCTTAGGGGCCGGGTGCACGGGCACCGTTCGTATCCCGTTTAGGCTCGGGGTGACCTGAAGGGGGGCGCTCAATGGCGAGCACCGAGCCGACCGGGATACCCGGTACGAAGACCGGCACACCGGGCCCGAGGACCGTACGGGCACCGCGCGGGACGGTTCTGACCTGCGGTAACTGGCAGGCGGAGGCGGCGTACCGGATGCTTCTGAACAACCTGGACCCCGACGTCGCGGAACGTCCCGACGACCTGGTGGTGTACGGCGGCACCGGGAAGGCCGCTCGGGACTGGGCCAGTTTCGAGGCGATCGCCCGGACGCTGAGCACGCTCGGGGAAGACGAGACGATGCTGGTGCAGAGCGGTCGGCCGGTGGGCGTGTTCCGTACGCATGAATGGGCGCCCAGGGTGCTGATCGCGAATTCGAACCTGGTGGGGGACTGGGCGACCTGGCCGGAGTTCCGCCGGCTGGAGAAGCTCGGCCTGATCATGTACGGGCAGATGACGGCCGGCTCGTGGATCTACATCGGCACCCAGGGCATCCTGCAGGGGACGTACGAGACGTTCGCGGCCATCGCGGCGAAGCGTTTCAACGGCACCCTCAAAGGCACGCTGACCTTGACTGCTGGCTGCGGCGGGATGGGCGGGGCGCAGCCGCTCGCGGTGACGATGAACGACGGCGTCTGCCTGATCATCGACATCGACCCGAGCCGGCTGCATCGCCGGGTCGAGAACCGTTACCTGGACACCATCGCCGACGACCTCGACGACGCGATCGCCCGCGCCGTCGCCGCCAAAGAAGACCAGCATGCGACCTCGATCGGGCTGGTCGGGAACGCCGCGACCCTGGTGCCGGAAATTCTCAGGCGCGGGGTGCCGGTCGACATCGTCACCGACCAGACGTCCGCGCACGACCCGCTCAGCTACATCCCCGAAGGCGTCGACCTCGGAGACGCACCGGACTACGCGGCGAAGAAGCCGGAGGAGTTCACCGACCGCGCCCGCCAGTCGATGGCCAAGCACGTCGAGGCCATGGTCGGCTTCCAGGAGGCCGGCGCCGAGGTGTTCGACTACGGCAACTCGATCCGCGGCGAAGCCAGGCTCGGGGGGTACGACAAGGCGTTCAACTTCCCCGGGTTCGTGCCGGCGTACGTGCGGCCGCTGTTCTGCGAGGGGAAGGGGCCGTTCCGCTGGGCGGCGTTGTCCGGCGACCCGAAGGACATCGCGACCACCGACCGGGCGATCCTCGATCTGTTCCCGGAGAACGAAAGCCTCGCGCGGTGGATCCGGATGGCCGGCGAGCGGGTCGCATTCCAGGGCCTGCCCGCCAGGATCTGCTGGCTCGGGTACGGCGAGCGCGACAAGGCCGGCGCCCGGTTCAACGAGCTTGTGGCCAGCGGCGAGATCTCCGCGCCGATCGTGATCGGACGCGACCACCTGGACTGCGGCAGCGTCGCCAGCCCGTACCGGGAGACCGAGGCGATGCTCGACGGGTCCGACGCGATCGCGGACTGGCCGCTGCTGAACGCGCTGGTCAACACGGCGTCGGGGGCGTCGTGGGTGAGCCTGCACCACGGTGGCGGCGTCGGCATCGGGCGGTCGATCCACGCCGGCCAGGTCACGGTCGCGGACGGCACCGAGCTGGCCGCGCAGAAGATCCAACGGGTGCTCACCAACGACCCCGGCATGGGCGTGATCCGCCACGTCGACGCCGGCTACGACACCGCCGAGCATGTCGCCGAGCAGCAGGGCGTACGGGTGCCGATGCGGGAGACCGGTGAGATCCCGGCCGCGGCGCGGGGTGAGTGAGTGGGCAGCCTGCTGGTCGACAACATCGGGCTGCTGGTCACGGCGGACCCGTCGCAGGGTGACGGGCCGCTCGGCACGCTGACCGGCGCGGCGTTGGTCGCCGACGGGGAGACCGTGGCGTGGATCGGGCCGCGCGCCGCGGCGCCCGCCGCCGACCGGCGGCTCGATGCCGGGCGGGGCTGCGTGCTGCCCGGGTTCGTGGACAGCCACAGCCACCTGATCTTCGGCGGCGACCGGTCGGCGGAGTTCGCGGCGCGGATGGCGGGGCAGGCGTACACGGCGGGCGGGATTCGTACCACCGTGGCGGCGACGCGGGCGGCGAGCGACGAAACCCTCGCGGCGCGTGCCCGCTCGCTCGTCACGGAGGCGCTCACCCAGGGCACCACCACAATCGAGATCAAGAGTGGGTACGGGCTGAGCGTCCCCGACGAGGCGAGGTGTCTCCACCTGGCAGGCTCCCTGACCCGGGAGACCACCTACCTGGGAGCACACATAGTGCCCCCCGAGTACGCCGACCGACCCGACGACTACGTCGCCCTGGCAGCGGGGGAGATGCTCGACGCCTGCGCCCCGTACGCCCGCTGGGCCGATGTGTTCTGCGAGCGCGGGGCGTTCGACGCCGACCAGGCGCGGACGATCCTCACCGCCGCCCGCGACAAGGGGCTGGGCCTGCGGCTGCACGCCAACCAGCTCGGGCGCGGGCCGGGGGTCCGACTTGCCGTCGAGCTGGGCGCGGCGAGCGCCGACCACTGCACCTATCTATCCAGTGACGACGTCGCGGCGCTGGCCGACTCGGTCTCACGCGACAGCCCGGGCACTGTCGCGACCCTGTTGCCGGGGGCGGAGTTTTCGACCCGGTCGACGTACCCGGATGCGAGGCGGTTGCTCGACGCGGGCGCGACGGTCGCGCTGGCCACCGACTGCAACCCGGGCACCAGCTTCACCTCGAGCATGCCGTTCGTGATCGCCCTGGCGGTACGCGAGATGCGGATGACCTGCGAGGAGGCGGTGCTCGCCGCGACGGCCGGCGGCGCGACGGCGCTGCGTCGCGAGGACATCGGCCGGCTCACGGTCGGCGCACGGGCGGACCTCACGGTGCTGGCGGCGCCGTCGTACGTACACCTGGCTTACCGACCCGGGGTGCCGATGGTGCGTGAGGTGATCCGCGGCGGCGAGCAGACACCTTCGGCAACCGTGGGGACACCGATTGCTGATCATTCGTGGTGACCTGCGGCAATACCACAGTTAACGGCGTGTTTCCGGGTGCCACTCCCTCTATCGAGCGACCTGAATTCCTCTGTAGCCTGTAGCACCATGCCGGCCAGCCAACCTCAGACGGATTGGCGGGCGCGGTGGCTTCCGATCCTGTTCTGGATCGGCGTCGGCTTGGCCCCGACCGCGGCGGTGCTGCTGCTGGTCGGCCAGGGTGGAGGGCCACTGCGCATAGCCGCCGTGCTCGCGATTTTCTGCGTCACGTTGATCGGGCTTTCCGTCGCCCTGCGCAACGACGTGGAGCAGGTCCGTACGGAGATCGAGTCCACTGTGCTCGACGAGGCCGACGCGATCCGGGACGAGACCCGGGAGGACATCGTCGCGGTCGCCCGGAAATTGCACGCGGCGCTGCGTACGGAGGTCGCCGATCTCGCGGAGCAGGTGGCCGAGTTGCGGCGTCAGCTGTCCGCCCAGGGCGGCGGCGGCCGGGTCTCCGACATGTCCGACGAGAGCTCGGACCTGCCCCGCGGCGTGGTGCGCCGTACGGAGACGTACCAGGTCACCCGGCAGACCACCGTGAGCTCCGATCAGGCCCGTCGCAACGAGTACGCCACCGCCGGCGTCGCGTCCGGACGCGCCCGTCCCGAGCCGAGCCGCCCGTCGCCCGGCCGCGCCGCCGCCGACAGTTGGTCCGAGCCGACCCGGCAGTACGTCGACCCCGCCCGGGCGGCGGCGGAGCGGCGCCACTGGGATCCGCTCAGCGACGACCTGGCCGAGCGGCCCGGCGACCGTGCCGCCGGTACGGCGTACCGCAGTCCGATGGCGGCGGATCCGCCGACGGACGGTGGTGGGCGCCGCCGTGCGGCCGAGCCCGACGCCCCGGTCCCGATCGCCGAGATCGAGGCCGCCCGCCCGGTCGACCCGTGGGCCGACCTGCGCTCCGACACCCAGCCGGCGACCGTACGCTTCGGCGCCAACGGCCACGACACCCGGGAGCCGGTACCCAGCCCCGCGACCCGCAGCGCCCCAGCCAGCGGTTTCACGGCGCCGAGCGAATCGAGCGGCTTTGCGGCGCGCAGTGAACCAGTCGGCGGCTTATCGGCGCGCGGCGATGCCTGGCAGGACGAGCCCACGCGCGACGACGCGAGGCGCGGCGACCTGTGGAGCGACGAGCCGACCCGCGACGAGCCGGGCCCGCTCGACCCGGGCTGGCGCAACTCCAACGGCTCCTCCGCGAACGGCTCCAGCCCCTACCAGAGCTGGTGAACGGCTGAGCCGGCTTCGGCCGCTGGCGGCTACTTGTCGATGTCGCCGACGACGAAGAACATCGAGCCGAGGATCGCGATCAGGTCGGGCACCAGGCAGCCCGGCAGCAGGCTGACCAGCGCCTGCACATTCGAGTACGACGCCGTACGCAGTTTCAGTCGCCACGGCGTCTTCTCGCCCCGGGACACCAGGTAGTAGCCGTTGATGCCGAGCGGATTCTCGGTCCACGCGTACGTGTGCCCCTCGGGAGCCTTGACCACTTTGGGCAGTCGTACGTTGACCGGGCCGGTGAGTTGGTCCACGCGGTCGAGGCACTGGGAGGCGAGGTCCAGGGACACGTACACCTGGTCGAGCAGGCATTCGAACCTGGCGTGGCAGTCGCCGGTCTGCCGCGTGACCACCGGGACCTCAAGCTGACCGTACGCGAGGTAAGGCTCGTCGCGCCGCAGGTCGAAGTCGAGCCCGCAGGCGCGAGCCACCGGGCCGGACGCGCCGTAGGCGGCGGCCGCCTCGGGGGTCAACACCCCCACGCCGACGGTACGAGCCATGAAGATCTCGTTGCGCCGGATCAGGTTGTCGATGTCCTTCATCCGGCCGCGGACGGCGTCGATCGCGTACCGGGCGCGGCTGGTCCACCCGGCCGGCGCTTCCTCCTTGAGCCCGCCGACCCGGTTGAACATGTAGTGCATCCGGCCGCCGGAGATCTCCTCGAGGACGCCCTGGATCGTCTCGCGTTCCCGGAACGCGTAGAACACGGGCGTGATCGCCCCGATCTCCAGCGGGTACGACCCCAGGAACATCAGGTGGTTGAGCACCCGGTTGAGCTCGGCGAGGGCGGTACGCAGCCAGATCGCCCGCTCGGGGACTTCCATGCCCATCAGCCGTTCCACGGCGAGTACCACACCGAGTTCGTTGGAGAACGCGGACAGCCAGTCGTGCCGGTTGGCGAGCACGATGATCTGCCGGTAGTCGCGTACCTCGAAGAGTTTCTCGGCGCCGCGGTGCATGTAGCCGATGATCGGGTCGGCGTTGAGCACCCGTTCCCCGTCGAGGGTCAACTTCAGCCGCAGTACGCCGTGGGTCGAGGGATGCTGCGGTCCGATGTTGAGCACCATGTCGGCGCCGAGGCCGTCGCCTTCGGTGCCGGGCAGCAGCCCGGCACCCGTACCGACGATGAGTTCGGACGTCACGTTCGTCATCGTGCCACGGATGCGGATCCGGTTCGCGGTCAGCCGGTGGGGTCAGATCTCCTGCAGGATGCGCAGTGCGCGGGAGACCCGCTGCATCGTCTCGGTGTCGGCGACGGTGACTTTCTCGTCGAACCACCGCTTGAGCGGCGAGGACAGGCGGTCCGGCAGGACGTAGTAGTCGTCCAGCTCCACCGCGAGGGGCGAGTCCCGAAGCTCGTCGTGCTGGGTGACCTCGGCGACGATCACCACCGGTACGTCGGTGCCGTTGAAGACGTCGGAGCTGATGATCAGTCCGAGGCGTTCCCGTGCTCCCTTGATCAGCCAGACTTCACCGCGCCGCACGGCCCAGCCCGGCGTTGAGCTCCTTGTCGACCTCGGCCAGGTCCATGTCGTCAGCCAGGGCCGCGGCTTCGTCGTCGAGACCGGCCCGGCGGATCGCCGCGGCGTGGGCGTTGAAGATCTCGCGCAGCGCCCGCTCGTGGGCGGCGCGGTCGATCCACGCGGACAGGGAGACGCCTTCGCGCTCGGCCCACTGTCGGGCGTCGGCGATCGTCTGGTCGGAGAGCGACACAGTCACCTTTGCGGTCATGCCAATCACCATACCTCGGGTATGACCAATCGTCATCCCTCCAGTCGTACCGAAATGTCGACCGGTTGCGTCAGCCAGTAGTGGGCGCCGAGTCCGTACGGGTCGGTCAGCTCGGCGGCCTGCGTCGCGGCGGCGAGTGCTCGAACGTACCCCCCGGGATCTTCGGACGCGAGGGACAACGGCGGGCGGGTGGCGTCGACACCGAGGGCGCGCAGTGCGGCCCGCTGGTCCAGCAGTTGGGATGGCCGGCCGGCTGCCCGCTCACCCGCCGTCGCCACCGCGTCCACCGCCACGTGCGCGGTCAGATCACAAGACCCATCCGGTACGGGAGCCACCTGCCGCCCGTCGCGATAGCCGGTCAACGTGCCACCCATCGGCCGCGCCGCTGCCAGATGCCCGTAGTCGACCGCCACCGCCAGCCCTCGGTCGAGGGTGCTGACCGCCGCCGCCCAGGCCGCGTCGCGCGGTCCGCCCGGCTCGGCTCGTACGCCCTCGGCCCACCAGCGCCGCAGCCAGGCGGCGTCCTCCGGCGCAACCGGGCCGCCCACCTCCTCGGTCCCGGTCGCGGGATCGACCAGCACCTGCCGCCACTCACCCGCCTCACCCCGCTCCACAACCTCCAGGGGTACGTTGTCCAGCCACTCGGTAGCGACCAGCAGCCCGGTGACGTGGCGGGGCGGCTCCGCCAGCCAGTCGATCCACTGTGGCAGGTCTTCGGGCCGCGGTGCCAGTTCCACCGCCCTGAACCGGGCACGTTTCCGCAGGTCGGACGCCAGATTCACGGCGATGCCGAGCAACAGCTCACCACGGCCGGCGCCGATGTCGACGATCTCGAACCGGCCGTCCCCCATCGCCTGGTCGACGCTGCCGGCGAGGCGGGCGATGGCTTGCGCGAACAGCGGCGACGTGCAGGCGCTGGTGCGGAAATGGTCCCTGGGCGCATGCCGGGTGAAGAATCCGGCGCGGCCGTACAGGGCCTGCTGCATCGCGTCCCGCCACGGCATCACACCGCGCATTCTTCCGTACGACCCTGTGACGTGAACGTTGTCACTGCCTCTGCGTAACAGTCCGGAAACAGCGCATACTGGGCCACGACCGGTACCCCGAACTGAGGACTGGATCGTTGCCATGAACGGACAGCCGCGTACCCCCGGTGACCGGCCGGGACGTCTCAAGATCGGCGTCATCGGCGCGGGTCGGGTGGGATCCGTACTCGGTGCGGCCCTCGCCCGCGCCGGACACTCCGTCGTCGCCGTCACCGCCGTCTCGGCCGCCTCCGTCGCGAGAGCCGCCCGACTGCTCCCGGACGCCGAGATCCTCTCCGCCGACCAGGTCGCGGCCAAGGCCGACCTGCTGCTGTTGGCGGTGCCCGACGACACCCTGGGCAAGCTGGTGGCCGGTCTCGCCGACACCGGAGCGATCCGCCCCGGTCAGCTGATCGCCCACACGTCCGGCGCGCACGGTGTGGAGGTGCTGGAGCCCGCCACCCGGCTCGGTGCCCTGCCGATGGCGCTGCACCCGGTGATGACCTTCGCGGGACGGCCCGAGGACCTGGACCGGATCGCCGGGATCTCGTACGGGATCACCGCGCCGCAGGAGCTTCGGCCGGTCGCCGAGGTGCTCGTGGTCGAGATGGGCGGCGAGCCCGAGTTCATCGCCGAGGCCGACCGTACGCTCTACCACGCCGCGCTGGCCCACGGCGCCAACCACGTGACGACGCTGGTCAACGAGGCGATGGACCTGCTGCGGCAGGCCGGCATCGTGCACCCCGAGCGGATGATCGCGCCGCTGCTGTCGGCCGCGCTCGACAACACGCTGCGGCTCGGCGACGCCGCCCTCACCGGCCCGGTGGTACGCGGCGACGCCGGCACCGTGGCCGCGCACCTCGAGACCCTGGCCGCCCGCGCCCCCGACTCCGTGGCCGCGTACCTCGCGCTGGCGAGGCGTACGGCGGACCGGGCGATCGACGCCGGACGGCTGCGGCCGTTGGACGCGGAGGCGCTGCTCGGCGTACTCGCGAGTCCGCAGCAAGGGGCGACGACGTGAAGGTGGTAAGTGACCGCCCGGCGCTGGCCGCGGCCAGGGAGAAGCTGACCGGGCGGGTCGCCGTCGTGATGACGATGGGGGCGCTGCACGCCGGGCACGCCGCGATGCTCGGTGCCGCACGCGACGCCGGCGACCACGTGATCTGCACGATCTTCGTCAACCCGCTGCAGTTCGGCCCCACCGAGGACCTGGACCGGTATCCGCGGACCTTCGACGCCGACCTGGTCGTCTGCGCGGAGTACGGCGTGGACCTGGTGTTCGCGCCGACGCCCGAGGTGGTCTACCCCGGCGGCGACCCCCTGGTACGGGTCAACCCCGGACCGCTCGGCGAGATCCTCGAAGGCGCGAGCCGTCCGGGGTTCTTCCACGGCGTACTGACCGTGGTGTTGAAATTGCTGCACCTGACCCGCCCCGACGTCGCCTTCTTCGGGGAGAAGGACTACCAGCAGCTCGCCCTGGTACGCCGGATGGTGCGCGACCTCGACGTACCGACCGAGATCGTCGGGGTGCCGACCACCCGGGAGCCGGACGGACTGGCGCTGTCCAGCCGGAACGCGTACCTGTCGCCGGCCGAGCGGGAGACGGCGCTGACGCTGTCGAAGGCGCTCCACGCCGGCCAGGCGGCCGCCGTCGACGGCCCGGACAAGGCGAAGCGCGCCGCCGAGGACGTCGTCGCCGCGGAGTCCGGTGTGGTGCTCGACTACCTGGTGCTCACCGACCCGGATCTGGGTACGGCGCCGCAGACCGGCGAGGCGAGGCTGCTGGTCGCCGCGAAGGTCGGCACCACCCGACTGATCGACAACGTCGCCCTGGACCTGGGGGTATCGCACACATGATCCGCACCATGATGAAGTCGAAGATCCACCGCGCCACGGTGACGCAGGCCGACCTGCACTACGTCGGCTCGTGCACCATCGACCAGGATCTGCTGGACGCCGCCGACCTGCTCCCGGGCGAGCAGATCTCGATCGTCGACATCGACAACGGGGCGCGGCTGGAGACGTACGTGATCCCCGGCGAGCGGGGCAGCGGCGTCATCGGGATCAACGGCGCCGCCGCGCACCTGGTGCACCCCGGCGACCTGGTCATCCTGATCTCGTACGCCCAACTGGACGATGCGGAGGCACGGACCTTCCAGCCGCGCGTGGTCCACGTGGACGGTGAGAACAAGGTGCTCCGGCAGGACTCCGACCCGGCCGGCGCGGTCGAGGGCATGGCCACTGACCTGGTACGCGGAGACGTGACCAGTTGAGCGCACCTCAGGTGCCGGCGCAGCCGACCCGGTTGCCGGCGCCGGAGCCGGGCTGGTCCGACACCACCGACGTGGTCGTGGTCGGCTCCGGGATCGCGGGGCTGACCACCGCGCTGCAGCTGCGGCAGACCGGGCTGCACGTCACGGTCGTCACCAAGGTGAACATCGACGACGGGTCGACCCGGTGGGCGCAGGGCGGGATCGCGGCCGTACTCGATCCGCACGACAGTCCCGAGGCACACGCCGCCGACACCGTCAAGGCCGGCGTCGGACTGTGCGACCCGGCGGCCGTCGACGCCCTGGTCACCGAAGGACCCGACCGGGTACGCGAGCTGATCCGGTTCGGCGCGGAGTTCGACCGCAACCCGGACGGCTCGCTGATGCTGACCCGCGAGGGCGGCCACACCGCGAACCGGATCGTGCACGCGGGCGGCGACGCCACCGGCGCCGAGGTGCAACGCGCCCTGCACGCGGCCGTACGCCGTGACCCGTGGATCCGGTTGATCGAACATGCCCTCGTGGTCGACCTGCTCCAAGCCGACGACCACCGGGTCTGTGGCCTGACGCTGCACGTCCTCGGCGAAGGCACCCCCGACGGCGTCGGCGCGGTCTACGCCAGGGCGGTCGTGCTCGCCACCGGCGGGATGGGGCAGGTCTACCAGGTCACCACCAACCCGTCGGTGTCCACGGGGGACGGTGTGGCGGTGGCACTGCGCGCGGGCGCGACCGTGACCGATCTGGAGTTCCTGCAGTTCCACCCCACCGCACTGTTCTTGCCGGGCGGCACCGGGCAGCAGCCGTTGGTCAGCGAGGCGCTGCGCGGCGAAGGTGCGCTGCTGGTCGACGACGACGGCAAGCGGTTCATGGTCGGCCAGCACGAGCTGGCCGAGCTGGCTCCCCGCGATGTCGTCGCCAAGGCGATCAACCGGGTGATGCGGGCCGACGATGTGGACCACGTGTGGCTCGACGCCCGCCACCTCGGGTCCGCTCTGGAGTCCCGGTTCCCCACCATCGTCGCGAGCTGCCGCGCCGCCGGCATCGACCCGGTGAAAGACCTGATCCCGGTCGCTCCGGCTGCCCACTACGCCTCCGGCGGGGTACGTACGGACCTGCGGGGCCGTACCGACGTCGCGGGGTTGTACGCCTGCGGCGAAGTGGCGTGTACGGGCGTACACGGGGCGAACCGGCTGGCGTCGAACTCGCTGCTCGAAGGGCTGGTCTTCGCCCGCCGGATCGCGACCGACATCGCCGCCGACCTGCCGCCACAGCCGTCGCCGGCAGCCCGGGGCGGCCCCGGCGCGGTGGTCGACGCCCGGGTGAGGGCCGATCTGCAGAAGGCGATGACCAACGGGGCCGGCGTACTGCGTTCCGAGCAGTCGCTGCGTGAGGTCGCGGCGACGTTGACCCGGCTCGGCGCGTCCCGGGCGACACCGGACACCACCACGTGGGAGACCAGCAACCTGGTCACCGTCGCGACGGCGATGACGGCGGCGGCGTACGCCCGGCAGGAGACCCGGGGCTGTCACTGGCGGGAGGATTTCGCCGACGCCGCGGACCACTGGCGCGGTCATCTGCTGACCCGCCTCGACCCGCACGGCACGCTGCGGATCACCTTCGAGGAGATGCGTTCATGAAGCACCTTGAGTCGCTGGTCGCGGTGGGGTTGGATCCGGCCGCGGTGGAGCGGATCGTGCGTACCGCCCTGGCGGAGGACCTCGGGCCGGACCACCTCGACGTGACCAGCGTCGCCACCGTCCCGGCCGACCAGACCGACACCGCCGAGCTGGTCGCCCGCGCCGACGGCGTGGTGGCCGGCCTGCCCGTCGCGGCCACCGTTTTCGATCTCGCCGCCGCGGGCGCGTTGCGGTTCGACCCACTCGTCGAAGAAGGCACGGTGGTACGCCGAGGCGACGTACTCGCGGTGGTCTCCGGCCCGACCCGGGCACTGCTGACCGCCGAACGTACCGCGCTGAACCTGCTGTGCCGGATGAGCGGCATCGCGACACACACCCGCCGCTGGGCCGACGAGCTGGAAGGCACCAAGGCGCAGGTCCTCGACACCCGCAAGACCACCCCCGGGCTCCGCGTCCTGGAAAAGTACGCGGTACGCGCCGGCGGCGGCACCAACAAACGCATGGGCCTGTACGACGTCGCCATGATCAAGGACAACCACGTGCTGGCCGCCGGCTCCATCACGGCCGCGTACCGGAGTGTGCGGGCACAGTCCCCGGAGGTCCCCGTACAAGTGGAAGTGACCACTGTGGACGAAGCGCGAGAGGCGGCAGACGCGGGAGCGGACTTCCTGCTCTGCGACAACATGCCTCCCGACCAGCTGCGCGAGGTGGTCGCGGCGGTCGGCGACCGGGTCGAACTCGAGGCCACCGGCGGCCTCACCCTCGACACCGCCCACCAGTACGCCGAGACCGGCGTCGACTACCTGTCGGTCGGCGCGCTCACCCACTCGTCACCGATCCTGGACATCGCTCTCGATCTGCGGCCCCGAGTTGGCCGGTCCGAAGGGGAGTAGCGGACATGCTGCTGTGTATCGACGCCGGGAACACCAACACGGTGCTGGCCACGTTCGAGGGCGACCAGTTGGTGCACTCCTGGCGGATCAAGACCGACGCCCGGGCGACCGCCGACGAGCTCGCGCTGATCTACCGGGGCCTGCTCGAGGGCGAGGCGGTGAAGCTGACCGGCGCCGCGGTGTGCTCCACGGTGCCGTCGGTGCTGCGCGAGATGCGCGCCATGCTGACCCGCTACTACGGCGAGATCCCGCACGTCATCGTCGAGCCGGGGGTACGTACCGGCGTACAGCTGGCCATCGACAACCCGAAGGAGGTCGGCACCGACCGGGTGGTCAACACGCTCGCCGCGTACACCCTGTACGGCGGGCCGACCATCGTGGTCGACTTCGGCACCACCACCAACTTCGACGTGGTCAGCGACCGGGGAGAGTTCCTCGGCGGCGCGTTCGCCCCCGGGATCGAGATCTCTTTCGACGCGCTGGCCGCCCGGGCCGCGCAGCTGCGCCGGGTCGAGCCGGCCAAGCCGCGCAGCGTGATCGGCAAGAACACCGTCGAGTGCCTGCAGTCCGGGATGTACTACGGCTTCGCCGGCCAGGTCGACGGCCTGGTAGGCCGCATGATCGACGAACTTGGCCACGTCGAGGCCGTCGTGGCCACCGGCGGCCTGGCCCCGCTGGTGATCGGCGAGTGCGCCACCGTCACCAACCACGAACCCAACCTGACCCTGATCGGCCTCCGCATGGTCTACGACAAGAACGAACCCTGATCCGGCCGCTAGTCGTCCTTGTTGCCCTTGCCGTGGCCGTGGCCCTTGCCGGGCTTGTCTTCGCCGGGCTCGGGAAGTGTCGCGGCGAGCCGGTCCACCGCGGCCGACAGCTCGTCGTACGCGGTGCGGCTGATTCCGCCGTTGTCGACCAGCTCGTCGAGCGTGTCGCGTAGTTCGGCGACGTGGCCGGCGGCCTTGTCGAGCTCGTCCTTCCGGAGGTCCTCGGCGATCTTGTCCAGCTTTTCGTCGATCGCGTGTTCCGCGTCGGCGTCGACCTCGCCCGCCGCCACCTGGTCGGCCAGCACCTGCCGCAGCTCGGCGAGCCGTCCCGCCGGATCTGTGGCGCTCGGGCTCGGGCTCGGTGTGGCAGACGGCGAGCCCGAGGACGGATCTGACGCAGGCGGACTCGCGCCCTGTTGCCCGTCAGGCAGCAGCGCCAGTACGACGAGCGCCAACACGATCACGCCCACGACGGCCACCGCCGCCGGCACCAGCCAACGAGGCCCCGGCCTGGAATGGTCCGACGACGGGTCAGCCAGGGTCTCGGTCAGCGGCGGCGCCGGCGGCGGCACCGTAGCCCGCCCAGGCGCCGGACGTAACGCGCCCGGAGCGCTCCCCGCACCCGCAGCCTGCCCCGCGGCCGCAGCCTGGCCGGGAGCCGCAGCATGTCCGGGAGCGGGTGCTGTCGGGAGCGCCGCGGTCAGGCCCGGACCGTTCGCCAGCTGGTCCAGCCGGGCGCGTACGGCCGCCGCCGACTCGGGACGATCGGCTGGATCCTTCGCGAGCAGCTCGGCGACCAGCTGATCCAGTGCGGGCGGCAGGTCAGGTCGCTGGTCACGGAGCCGGGGCGGTGCAGAGTGAAGGTGCTGGTAGAGCACACCCATCGGGTTCTCGCCCGCGTACGGCGGGGTGCCGGTGAGCATCGCGTAGAGCAGGCAGCCGACGGCGTACAGGTCGGTACGTGCGGAGGTGACAGCGCCGGAGGCCTGCTCGGGAGCCATGTAGTGGCTGGTGCCCACCACCGTGGCGGTACGGGTCAGCGATCCGGCGGCGTCCTGCAGCCGGGCGATCCCGAAGTCGAGCACCTTCACCCGGCCGTCCGGCGTGATGATGATGTTGCCCGGCTTGATGTCGCGGTGGATCACTCCGGCGTGGTGTGCCGCGTCCAGTGCGGCGCAGGTCTGCGCGGCCACGTCGATCGCCTGCCGGGTCGGCAGCGGACCCCGGGCGAGCCACGCGTCGAGCGGCTCGCCGGGCACCAGCTCCATCACCAGGTACGGCCGGTCCGCTTCGGTGCCGAAGTCGTACGCCGAGACGATGTTCGGGTGGGCGATCCGGGCGACGGCGAGCGCTTCCCGCCGGAACCGCTCGATCGCGGCCGGATCCGCCGCGGCGGCCGGCTCGAGCAGCTTCACCGCAACGTCGCGGTCCATCCGCAGGTCACGCGCCCGCCACACCTCCGCCATACCGCCTCGGCCGAGGAGGTCGCGCAGCTCGTACCGGTTGGCGAATCGACGACCCTGCATGAGGTCCATCCTGTCAGCGGCCAGGATCACGACAACTCGGGAGCCCCTCGACCCGATGTCCGCAGTGGATCCCCCGTCAGCGGCGGCGGGCCCGGTAGGCGACGGTCACGTACGGCAGGTCGAACTCGGCCCGCCCGGCGAGGTCGGGATGATCAGCCAGCAACTCCCGAAGCTCCCGCTCCAGGGTCGCCTTCCGCCCGGCAGAACCCGTCAGGTAGTACGACCGGGATCGCAGCAGGTCACGTAGCGAATCCGGAGTGTGCCGTACCGAATGGTGGAAGCGCTGCTGCTCGGTGTCGGTGAAGTAGTCGTCGAGGGCGACGCCCTGCCAGCCGGCGTGGACGCCCGTCCCGTCCTGGCTGCGCAGGATCTTCGTCAGCTCGGCCACCCACGGCTCGGACTCGTCGCGGATGTTCCAGATCGGCGCGAACACCCCACCCAACCGCAGCACACGCGCGATCTCAGGATGTGCCTTGGCCGGCTCGAACCAGTGGTACGCCTGCCCCGCGACCACTCCGTCCGCGGAGCCGTCCGGCAACGGAATCTGCTCCGCCGTGCCCGCCAGCGCCGCCGGCACACCCGGACCGAACCGTGCCGCCAGGCTCCGGTCGCACTGGGCGCGCATCGCCTCGTCGGGCTCGACGGGGACGCACCCGTACCCGAGCCCGATCACCTGCGCGGTGAGGATGCCGGTGCCGGCACCCAGGTCGATCACGTCACGGGCGGAGCCCAACGCCCAGCGGATCGCCTCGTCGGGGTATCGGGGGCGCACCCGGTCGTACAGGTCGGCGGCGGTGCCGAAGGAGCTGCGCTGCGCCTGCCAGGTCTGTTCGTCCACGGACCGACACTAACGCCGTACTCAGCCCCACCAGAACGCGGCGGCGATGATCGCGTACAGGGCTATCAGGGTGACCCCTTCGAGCCAGTTGGATTCGCCGTCGAGCACCACCAGGGCCACGGTCAGTACGGTGATCGCCACCGCCACCACGAGCATCGGTGCGAAGACCAGCGTCAGCGTCGTACTCGTCAGGAAACTCAGCAGGACCAGGGCAGGGGCCAGGACGAGCGCGATCTGCAGTGGGCTGTTGATGATCACGCTGAGCGCATAGTCGGCCTGGTTCTTGAAGGCGAGCTGGATGCCGACCACGTTCTCGATCGCGTTGCCGGCGATGGCGACCACGACCAGCCCGGCGAACGCCTGGGAGATGCCGAGCGAGTCGATCGCCGGCTCCAGGGCGTGTACGAACCAGTCGGACACCAGCGCGGCGCCGCCGCTGGCCAGGGCGAGCAGGGTCACGGCCAGCCAGGTCGGCCAGCGGGGCGCCTCGGTCGGGTGGGCCGGGTCGACGGCGCCGTCCCTGCCGCGGGCCAGCGACACCGGCAGCGAGCAGGCGAAGACCAGCAGCAGGATCACCGCCACCGCGATCGACAGCATGTCCTCGTGCTTCGCCGCCGGCGTGTGGGTGTACGACGCGAGGCTCGGCAGCACCAGGGCCGCCACCGCGAGCACCATCAGTACGGAGGTGACCCGCGCCCGGGACGAGCTGAACTTCTGCGTGCCGTGCTTGAGCCCGCCGACCAGGAACGCCAGACCCAGCACCAGCAGCGCGTTCGACAGGATCGACCCGATGATCGCCGCCTGCACCACCCGGACCAGGCCCGCCTGCAGCGCGAAGAACCCGATGAACAACTCGGGAAGGTTGCCCAGCCCGCTCTGCAGTACGCCGGTCGCACCGGCCCCGAACCGGTCGCCCAGCTGCTCCACGCTGCGCCCCACCAGGGAGGCGAGCAACGCCACCGCCACCGCGGCGCAGGCGAACGGGATCACGGCGCCGGCGTCGACGTACCGGGTGATGCCGGCCAGGGCCACGCCGATGGTGACGCCGGCGAGGACGACGATGTCGCCACGGGTCAGTACGCGGCCGGGTGCGGTGGTTGCATCAGACACGCCCGGGATCATCGCAAGAATCGATCCGGCACCGCTGTCCGGCGCGCTGCGAGCCGCCCGGAAACCGTACTGAGAGACTGGTGCGGCCATGACTGACGAGAGCGTGACCGGCGAACCGCCGCGGGGTGGCCCGCTGTTCGGGGTCTTCCTGCTGTCCAACCTGACCGTCCGGGTCCTGGAGCCGACGTTGCGGCCGATCGGGATCACAGCGGGGGAGTACGGCCTCCACAGCCTGTTGCGCATGGTGGGCCCGATCACGCCGTCCGAGGTGGCGAACCGCGGCGGCATGGCGGCGACCACGGTGTCGTACCTGGTGCGCCGGCTGGAGCAGCGCGGCCACGTGGTGCGTACCGCCCGGGAGGACGACCGGCGCTCGGCGGTGCTCGAGCTGACCGCGGCGGGCCACGAGGTGCACGAGCGGGCTGAACCCTCCGGGACGGTGGTCGCGAAACGCGGTTACAGCCCGTACACAACGGACGTTAGGCTCTGCTGGTGTCTGAAGACAGTCCCGCCGTACCGCCGGCCGATCATGACGACGAGCTTCCCGAGCAGATGCGGGTACGCCGCGAAAAGCGGGCCCGGATGCTGGAGTCGGATGTCGATCCGTACCCGGTCGAGGTGCCCCGCACCACCACGCTGAAGCAGGTCCGCGAGCTGTACCCGGACCTGCCCCCGGACACCAGCACCGGCGACCGGGTGGCGGTGGCCGGCCGGGTGATCTTCTCGCGCAACACCGGCAAGCTGTGTTTCGCGACGCTGCGGGAGGGCGACGGCACCGAGCTGCAGGCGATGTTGTCGCTGTCGAAGGTCGGCGCCGAGTCACTCGACGAGTGGAAGAAGCTGGTCGACCTGGGCGACCTGGTGTCGATCGAGGGCGAGGTGATCACCAGCAAGCGGGGCGAGTTGTCGGTGCTCGCCGACCACTGGTCGATGGCGGCCAAGGCACTGCGCCCGCTTCCGGTAGCTCACAAACCCATGTCCGAAGAGGCACGGGTACGGCAGCGCTACGCCGACCTGATCGTGCGTCCCCAGGCCCGCGAGACGGTACGTACCAGGGCCGCGGTGGTGCGCAGTCTGCGTACCACTCTGGACGATGCGGGATTCCTCGAGGTGGAGACGCCGATGCTGCAGTTGCTGCACGGCGGAGCCACGGCGCGGCCATTTGTTACCCACAGCAATGCGTTGGATATCGATCTGTATCTACGAATCGCACCTGAGCTCTACCTCAAACGTTGTGTAGTGGGTGGAATCGAGAAGGTCTTCGAGATCAATCGGAACTTCCGGAACGAAGGTGTCGACTCTTCGCACTCGCCCGAGTTCGCGATGCTCGAGACGTATGAGGCGTACGGCGACTACAACACTATGGCCCAGCTCACCCAGCGGTTGGTGCAGGATGCCGCGAAAGCGGTATTCGGCTCCACAGTGGTACGCCATGTCGACGGCACCGAGCACGACCTCGGCGGCGAATGGCGGGTGCTGAGGCTCTACGACGCGGTCTCCGAGGCGCTCGGCGAGCAGGTGACCGTGCAGACGCCGCTGGAGACGCTTCGCGGCTATGCGGACAAGCACGAGATCGCCTGGGACGCGAAGTGGGGACCGGGGAAACTGGCCGAGGAGATATTCGAGGCACTGGTCGTGGACCAGCTGGTCGCGCCCACATTCGTACGCGACTACCCGATCGAAACCAGCCCGCTGACCAGGGAACATCGTACGGACCCCGGGCTGGCCGAGAAGTGGGACCTCTATATCCAGGGCATCGAGCTGGGCACCGCGTACTCGGAGCTGGTCGACCCTGTTGTCCAGCGGGAACGCCTGGTGGCGCAGTCGTTGCTCGCCGCTGACGGCGACCCCGAGGCAATGCAGCTCGACGAGGACTTCCTGCGTGCCATGGAGTACGGAATGCCCCCGAGCGGCGGCATGGGAATGGGCGTGGATCGGCTGCTGATGGCGCTCACCGGTCTCGGCATCCGGGAAACCATCCTCTTCCCGCTGGTACGTCCTACAGTGAGTTGACGGCGATTGGGGCCCGATTCCTTTCGGCTCTGCCAGTGATTGTGGAGACGCCCTGAGTGATTATCGGGCGACATTTACTTTGTAACCGCGGGTCGTGTGTTCGCCCGTGTGGTGTAGTGAGTTATTGTGCAGTCAATAACTCCTAGACTTTTGGTCCGTGGCGAAGGGATAACGTGGTGGCGCAGAAGACAGTGACGTACCTGGTCGATGACCTCGAAGGTGGCGACGCCGAAGAGACCGTGAAGTTCGGCCTGGATGGTGTCGATTACGAGATCGACCTGTCGGAGAAAAATGCCACGGCACTGCGGGAGTCGGTAGCTAGGTTTGTCGCCGCCGGCCGCCGGGTGGGCAGGAGCAGCGGCAAGCCGGTATCGACTCGCGGCCGCGGCGCGGCGGCGACCGACCGGGAGCAGAACAAGGCGATTCGGGAGTGGGCGAAGCGTAAAGGCATCACCATTTCCGAGCGGGGCCGGATCTCGCAGGACGTGGTCGACCAGTACCACGCCGAGGCGGGTCGGCCAGCCAGCTGATCAAACAAGGCCTCTCGGCGGCCCGGCTCCCGACGGAGCCGGGCCGCCGGCTTTCCGCCTGCGGGTCCGGTCCGGCGCCCTGCCGCTCGGGTGCCGTTTCGCTATGGGCGTAGTCGCCGGATTCGAGGGAACACGGCACATGCTGGCAATGTTGGCTAAGTAACGTCGCTACCGGCCGCCCTGCGCGGTCGGACTGCGGCGATACAGTGAGAGCACGAACGCGCACGCGGCGTTCGCAGGCCACAGAGACGTGACGGATCTGGGCGCTGTGCCAGCAGGCACGTGAGGAGCACGAAGAGCATGTTCGAGAGGTTCACCGACCGAGCGCGGCGGGTTGTCGTCCTGGCCCAAGAAGAGGCCCGGATGCTCAACCACAACTACATCGGCACCGAGCACATCCTGCTTGGGCTCATCCACGAGGGTGAGGGCGTCGCCGCCAAGGCGCTGGAGAGCCTCGGCATCTCCCTGGAAGGCGTACGCCAGCAGGTTGAGGAGATCATCGGGCAGGGCCAGCAGGCGCCGAGCGGGCACATCCCGTTCACCCCGCGGGCCAAGAAGGTGCTCGAGTTGTCGCTGCGGGAAGCGCTGCAGCTCGGCCACAACTACATCGGCACGGAGCACATCCTGCTCGGCTTGATCCGGGAGGGCGAGGGAGTCGCCGCCCAGGTCCTGGTCAAGCTCGGCGCGGACCTGAACCGGGTACGCCAGCAGGTGATCCAGCTGCTCTCCGGCTACCAGGGCAAGGAGCCGGCCGCCGCCGGGGCGACCGGGGAGGCGGCACCGTCCACGTCTCTCGTACTGGACCAGTTCGGTCGCAACCTGACTCAGGCCGCCCGCGAAGGCAAGCTCGACCCGGTGATCGGCCGGGAGAAGGAAATCGAGCGGGTCATGCAGGTGCTGTCCCGGCGTACCAAGAACAACCCGGTGCTGATCGGGGAGCCGGGCGTCGGCAAGACCGCTGTGGTGGAGGGTCTGTCCCAGAAGATCGTCAAGGGCGAGGTGCCCGAGACGCTCAAGGACAAGCAGCTCTACACCCTGGACCTGGGTGCGCTGGTCGCCGGCTCCCGCTACCGCGGTGACTTCGAAGAGCGCCTGAAGAAGGTGCTCAAGGAGATCCGTACCCGCGGCGACATCATCCTGTTCATCGACGAGATCCACACCCTGGTGGGTGCGGGTGCCGCCGAGGGCGCGATCGACGCCGCGTCGATCCTGAAGCCGATGCTGGCTCGGGGCGAGCTGCAGACCATCGGCGCCACCACGCTCGACGAGTACCGCAAGTACCTGGAGAAGGACGCCGCGCTGGAGCGCCGGTTCCAGCCGATCCAGGTGGGTGAGCCGACCCTGGCCCACACCATCGAGATCCTCAAGGGCCTGCGGGACCGGTACGAAGCCCACCACCGGGTGTCGATCACCGACCGTGCCCTGGTGGCCGCCGCCAACCTGGCCGACCGGTACATCTCCGACCGGTATCTGCCGGACAAGGCGATCGACCTGATCGACGAGGCCGGCGCCCGGATGCGGATCCGCCGGATGACCGCCCCACCGGACCTGCGCGAATTCGACGAGAAGATCGCGACGGTACGCCGTGACAAGGAGTCCGCGATCGACGCGCAGGACTTCGAGCGGGCCGCCCAGCTGCGGGACAACGAGAAGCAGCTGCTCGGTCAGAAGTCGCAGCGGGAGAAGGAGTGGAAGGCCGGCGACCTCGACGTGGTCAGTGAGGTCGACGACGAGCAGATCGCCGACGTACTGGCCAACTGGACCGGCATTCCGGTGTACAAGCTGACCGAGGAGGAGACCTCCCGGCTGCTGCGCATGGAAGACGAGCTGCACAAGCGGATCGTCGGCCAGGAAGACTCGGTCAAGGCGGTGTCGCAGGCGATCCGGCGTACCCGCGCCGGCCTGAAGGACCCGAAGCGGCCGTCCGGCTCGTTCATCTTCGCCGGCCCGTCCGGGGTCGGTAAGACGGAGCTGTCCAAGGCGCTCGCCGAGTTCCTGTTCGGCAGCGAGGACGCGCTGATCCAGCTGGACATGAGCGAGTTCCACGACCGCTACACGGTGTCCCGCCTGGTCGGTGCCCCTCCCGGCTACGTCGGGTACGACGAGGGCGGCCAGCTCACCGAGAAGGTGCGCCGCAAGCCGTTCTCCGTGGTGCTGTTCGACGAGATCGAGAAGGCGCACGCGGACGTGTTCAACACGCTGCTGCAGATCCTGGAAGACGGGCGGCTCACCGACGGTCAGGGCCGCATCGTGGACTTCAAGAACACGGTGATCATCCTGACCACCAACCTGGGCACCCGGGACATCGCCAAGGCGGTCTCGCTGGGCTTCCAGACCTCCGACTCCACCGAGAGCAACTACGAGCGGATGAAGGAGAAGGTCAACGACGAGCTCAAGCAGCACTTCCGGCCTGAGTTCCTCAACCGGATCGACGACACCATCGTGTTCCACCAGCTCACTCAGGAGCAGATCGTCGAGATCGTCGACCTGATGCTGGCCAGGATCGAGACCCAGCTGAAGAACAAGGACATGACGATGGAGGTCACCGCCGACGCGAAGCGCTTCCTGGCGGTCAAGGGGTACGACCCGGTCCTTGGCGCCCGGCCGCTGCGACGTACGATCCAGCGCGAAATCGAGGACCCGCTCTCGGAGAAGATCCTGTTCAACGAGGTGGGCGCCGGTCAGATCGTGGTGGTCGACTGCGAAGGCGACCCGGAGAACACCGACCAGTCCAAGCTGGTGTTCCGCGGTTCGGAACGGCCGATCGAGGTGCCCGACGCCATCCCGGCGAACCTGGCGGGCAGCGCCGAGGCCGCTGGCTCCGGCGAGGCACCACCAGCCGAGTAACCCAGCGAACCTGACGGAGCCGCCGCGGAGAACCTTCCGCGGCGGCTCCGCTGTGTGTGGCGCGGTCCCGCTACGGTAATTGCTCCGTACCGGCCTGAGCGATCGAGGTGACATGACCGAGCCGCCAGCAAGCCCGAGCTCCGCACCGCCAAGCAGCCCGCCGCCCGCGTACCAGAACCCGGCCGAGGACCCGAGCTCCGCACCGCCGAGTAGTCCGCCGCCCGTGTACCACAGCCCGCCGGTCGCCGAGCCGGACTGGTCGGGCGGGCCGCCACCGACCGTGCCGCCGCCGCCGGCTGCGCCGCACTCAGCCGCGCCACCGCTGGCAGCGCCGCCCCCCGCGGCGCCGCACGGGGCCGCCGGGCGGCGGCCGGGGTCGATCCTCGGTGCGGCGGTGCTGCTCTTCGTCTACGCCGGAATCTCCCTCATCACGTCGGCGATCCAGCTGGTGGAAATGGTGATGCGGTCGTCCACGCAGACCCTGGGAATCACCCTGTTGACGAGCAACGTGATGCTTCTCCTGGTCACCGTGGGGATGGTCGTGGCCGCGCTGCTGATGCTGCGGGGTCGCGACATCGGCCGTGCCCTCGCGCTCGCACTCAGCGGGTACGCGGTGGCGTCCACATTGAGCCGCACCGTGTTCACCGTGGCCGTCGTCGTGCCGGACCGTTGGGACCTCGCGGTCCTCGGCTTGGTAGGGGTGGAGCTGCTGATCGGCGCGGTCGCCGGCGTGGCGTTCGTGTTGCTGCTCACCTCTGGCGTCGCGGACTGGTTCGCGCGGCAGCGGCTGGCACAGCGGCCGGTGCCACAGGGCTAGGACGGCAGGGCGTACCGGTCGTCGGGGAGGCGTACGGCGAGGCCGTCGTGTACGAGGCTGGCGAGGGCTCGGGAGCGCTGGTCGGTGTCGTGCCACACGATGTCGAGCCGGTCGGCGGGCACTGGTGAGACAGCGTCGCGCAGCACCGCCATGAGCAGACCTCGTACGTGTCGGTCGGTGCCTGCGTAGCGCTGAGGTCGGCGGGACGGTCCGTCGGGGAGTGCCTGACCGGAACTGCGCCACGTGCATCGACCGGCGAGGGGGCACGAGTCACATCGCGGGGCGCGTGCCGTACAGACGAGGGCTCCTAGCTCCATGATCGCGACCGAGAGTCGCGCGGCGGCCTCGTGCGACTCGGGGAGCAGGCGCTCCATCGCTGCCAGGTCGGCGGCCGAGGTGCTGGCGCCGCCGTCCGGCTCACCGTCGACGGCCCGGGCCACCACCCGCCGTACGTTGGTGTCGACCACGGGCTGGCGCTGCCGGTACGCGAACGCCGCGACGGCGCGGGCCGTGTACGCCCCGATACCGGGCAGCGCGAGCAGCGCCGGAACCGACGACGGCACCTGCCCGTCGTGCCGCTCGACCAGGGCCCGGGCGCACTCGTGCAGCCGCCTCGCGCGGCGGGGATAACCGAGCCGGTGCCACATCCGGATCGCCTCGGCCGGCGGTTCGGCAGCCAGGTCGGCCGGCGTCGGCCACCGTGACAGCCACGCCTGCCAGGCCGGGAGTACGCGTACCACCGGGGTCTGCTGCAGCATCACCTCGCTGACGAGCACCGCCCAGGGTGAGGCGTCCGGGTGCCGCCAGGGCAGGTCCCGGGCGTTCGCGGCGTACCAGTCGAGGAGCGGCGCCAGATCAGTCATCGCTTCGGATGATGCCACCCCGGTGTGGATCGGGACGTCCGGGTTCAGTGGTGGCGACCGACGGGGACGACGAGCGGGGTGCCGGTGACGGGGTCGCCGATCCGACAGTACGTTCGTCGACGCCGCGCTCGTGCTGAAGACCGAGGTGGTCGGGTTCACCAGCTACCGCTCGATCGGCGAGAAGCTGCCCTCGTACCTGGGTGAACGGGCGAGGACGTACGGCAAGGACGCGGTGAGCGTCGGGTTGCTCGCCGAGCCCAGCCTGGAGAAGATCGCGGCGCTCGAGCCCGACCTGATCCTGTCCGCGAAGGTCCGCCACGAGGCGCTCTACGACGAACTGACCGACATCGCGCCGACCGTGTTCAGCGAGACCACGGGCGCCGCCTGGAAGGAGAACCTGCAGCTCACGGCCGTGGTGCTCGGCAAGGAATCCGCGGCACGCCACGCACTCCGTTCCTACGAGGGACGGGTGAAGGACATCGGTCGCGCCGTCAAGGCGAAGCTCGGCGGCACACTACCGACCGTGTCCGTCGTACGGTTCCTCGACGAGCCGACCGTACGGCTCTACCAGCCCGAGTCGTACTCCGGTGTGGTTCTGTCGGACCTGGGTTTCCGGCGCCCGGCGGACCAGCCGACGGCGCCGGACGACGGGATCGCGGCCGACGTCAGCGAGGAGAACATCCTGCAGGTCGACGCCGACCTGATCTTCCTGTGCACCTGGGACGACGACAGGGGACTGTCCGAAAAGACCCGGGAGCGGTTCACCGGCAATCCACTGTGGAGGAAGCTGAAAGGTCAGCAGGTCGAGGTCAGCGACACCACCTGGATGACCGCCGTGGGCCTGATCGGCGCCCACGCGATCCTCGACGACGTAGCCGGGCAGTTCGACGTCGACGCCGCCCGCTGAGAGTTGCCGCGATCTTGGACAGCTGCGGGCGCCGTAGCCATCCAAGATCCGGCGGTCGAAGGGCATCTATGGCCATGGCTCGGCGTGGCGCGAGAGATTGGCCCATCGGGCTACTAACGTGACGATCACTATGAAGCTGACGGTCGGACCGTTGCCAGCCGCCGTCTACTGGCGCCGGCGGGCTGTGGTGCTCGCCGGCGTACTGATCGTGGTGTTGCTGACGATCTATTCGTGCGGCACCGGCTCCGACGCGAACCCCGCCGGTCGTGATGCCAAGCGCAGCGCCAGCCCGTCGGCGGTCATCTACCCCAGTGACGACCCGTCGTCGGAGGCACCGCCGGATGACGGCGGCGACCCCCGCGCACCGGGCGACGGTTACGGCCCCGGTTCAGGCTCGGGTTCCGGATCAAGCTCTGGTACGAATGCGCCGCCCTGTGCCGACTCGGACATCAAGGTCGTGCCGAAGCCCGCGCACACCGAGACTCCGGAAGGTGCCCGGCTGCGGATCAACCTGGAGATCACCAACGTCTCCCACCGGGCCTGCAAACGCGACGTCGGCGCCGACCAGCAAGAGGTCAGGCTGATGAAGGACGACACCCGGCTCTGGTCGTCCGACGACTGCCACCCGCAGACCGGCTCGCAGGTCGAGGTGCTCTCGCCCGGCGAGACGATCCAGCGGTTCTGGGTCACCTGGGACGGCAAGACCTCCGCGCCGAAGTGCGAAGGCAGCCGAAAGGTCGTCCAGGCGGGCAGCTACCAGATCGTGGCTCGGCTCGGGAAGATCGTCGGCAAGCCGGCCACAGTGAAGGTCGTCGCGACCTAGGGGTGTACGGCCTCGATCAGGAAACGTACGGCGCGGTCCCGGAACGGCTCGCCCTCGGACATCCGGTCGTGCAACAGGCGCAGCTGTTTGTCGTACCCGTCGATCGAGAAGTCGGGGACCTGTCGGGGCACCTTCCGCAGGAAGTAAACCAGGGCGGCGATGTCGTGGAACAGCCGCTCCGGAAACGCGGTACGCCCACCAGCCACCTGCAGCCCGGCCGCTTCCAGCTCGGCGCGGGCGCTGCCGAGTGCCCAGTCGGGATCGCCGTCGGGCAGCGGCGCGCCGAGCGCCTCGTTGATCGCCAGGCCGTCCAGTCCGCCGATCTGTTCGGTGAAGAAGACCCCGTCGGCGCGCAGCACCCGGCTCACCTCGGCCGGCTTGTAGCGGTCGTGGCGGTTGAGTACGACGGCGTAGCGGTCGTCGGCGAACGGCAGGGCGTCCGCGCCGCCCGCGCCGAGGTCGGTGTCGCCGGCGCTCATGTCGAGGACCGGGCCGTCGGCACGGCGTACCAGCTCGTCGGCACGATCCGGGTACGACCACGGCGTACTCGCCTCGATCATGCGGCCGTCGAGTTGCGACGGGTCCCGGCCGTCCAGCGGCAGGGCGAGCGCCTCGGCGACGAACTCGTCGTACGACTTCACAACCACACTCCTCGAGCCTGAGGCGGTGTCTGGTGGCGCCTCGGTGTGGGCTGGTGCGGGCAGGGGTGAACGCGGAGCCTAGCGACTACCCCGTGGGCAGGGCGAGGAGGCACAGCGGGTAGAGATAGATATGTGTCCTGTTCATAGGGATATTTTCATGTTAAACCCGGCAAATCGGGTACGTGGCACCGCTGTTCTCAGATCGGACCGGAACTGGTCACACGTAGCGTTCCAGGATGGACGCTTCCGCAAGCCGGGACAGTCCCTCGCGGACCGAACGGGCGCGGGTGTCGCCGACGCCGTCGACGGTCTGCAGATCTTCGACGGTGGCCCCGAGCAGCCGCTGCAGACTGCCGAAGTGGTCCACCAGCCGGTCCACCACCGGGCCGGGCAGTCGCGGCACCTTCGCCAACAGCCGGTAACCGCGCGGGCTCACCGCAGCCTCCAGGGCGTCCGCGGTCGCCGGGTACGACAGCGCCAGCGCCACCGCGGTCAGGTCCAGCAGCTCCGTCGCCGACAACCGGTCCAGCTCGTCCAGCACCTTGGACGTGGTACGTGTCCGCTGCTCCTCGGGCAGGTAGTCGCGGATGACGAGCGTACGGTCCTCGTCGACGCCGGCCATCAGCTCGTCGAGCTGCAGCGCGAGCAACCGGCCGTCGGTGCCGAGCTCGATGACGTACCCCTCGATCTCGTCGGCGATCCGGCGCACCATCTCCAGCCGTTGCACCACGGCCATGGCGTCGCGGACCGTGACCAGATCCTCGATCTCCAGCGCGGAGAGCGTGCCGGACACCTCGTCCAGGCGCAGCTTGTAGCGCTCCAGGGTGGCCAGAGCCTGGTTGGCGCGGGACAGGATCGCGGCCGACTCGTCCAGTACGTGGCGCAGGCCGCTGACGTACAGGCCGATGATCCGCATCGACTGGCTGACCGAGATCACCGGGTAGCCGGTCTGCAACGCGACCCGCTGCGCCGTACGGTGCCGGGTGCCCGACTCCTCGCTCGGGATCGCCGGGTCCGGCATCAGGTGCACCGCCGCCCGTACGATCCGGGAGCAGTCGTTGGTGAGGATCACCGCGCCGTCCATCTTGCACAGCTCGCGCAGCCGGGTCGCGGAGAACTCCACGTCGAGCGGGAACCCGCCGGTGCAGATCGCTTCGACCAGCCGGTCGTGACCCAGCACGATCAGGCCTCCGGTGTTACCCCGGAGGATCCGCTCCAAACCGTCGCGCAGCGCTGTGCCCGGCGCCATCAACGCGAGAGTTGCGCGCAGCGGGTCATCGCGGTCTATCGACACGATGTGGCTCCTCGCTGACTTCTTCTGGTACGCCCCCGAACTCCACCCCAGGTGCGCCTGCCTGCCACAGTCTACGGATTGATTGGTGCGGCATTGTGCGGTGCATCGTTGTTGGGGCAGCGTTGTTGCAGAACAGACCTCCCACCGGCCGGTTCGGTAGTTGCCGGGGCCGGTAGTCGGGGGGCGGTTTCACCTCGTACAGTGAAGCTCCAATTCTTATGATCTCGAAGAGGTCGCACGATGGCCCCAGCTCGTCCCCGCGCCGAGCGTGTTGTGCTTCCGCGTAGGTTCCCGGCGCGGGCAATTGGGCGGATTGCCGGTTATCTGGTCGTTGCCGGCGTCGCCGTCGCCGCACTCTGGCTGCTGTTCGGCGGCGAGCCCAAGCAGCTGTCCAGCGGGATGGTCAACCCGCTGGCGTACCTGCCTCACCTCGCTGTCCTGGGATTCGGCATCGGGCTGATCCCGGTGCTGTCCGCGGTGATCCGCCGCCCGATGGTCACCGCCGATAGTTACGCGCTCACCGTACGTCCCGGTAGCTTTCGTACCCTGGTCCTTCCCTGGGTACGCATCAGCGACATCGGGATTTACCCGGTGACCCTGCAGGACGACCCCGAGCCGATCCTGCTGGTGCGCTGCGTCGAGCGGCACGGCCAACTCGGCGACACGCCGAGCTGGTTCGACCAGGGGGTGCTGCGCTCGGCGGCGAAGGCGGCCGGCGGCGCGATCGGCGGGTACGACGTCGCCGTACGGCTGGGCGACTTCGTGGGCGACTACCGCCGCCACCTGGGCGCGATCACCATGTTCGCCCCGGAACGGGTCGGCATCCTCGACCGCACCGCGTCCCCCCGTCGCTAGGCGCCGCGGTTGCCGGGCTTGACCGGCCGCCCGGCACTCGGCACCGCCCGCAACCTGCGATGCCCCGCCGTACGACTGGTACGCCGTTCGATCGGCGTCGCGGGGGGCTGCGGCGTCGGGGGCGGCGGCGGGTTCCGGAAGCCTTGCGCGGACTCCCGGATCGCGGAGCTCACGTCCGCCACTTCGACGACCGCCAGTCCGTCCGGCACGGCGGCCCGCTCGATGCCCGCCGGCACCAGCGCCCGGGTGAAACCGAGCCGTGCCGCCTCGGCCAGCCGGCGCGGCACCGAGCCGACCGGGCGTACCTCGCCGGCCAGCCCCACCTCGCCCACCACGATCAGGCCGTTGTCCAGCGGTACGTCGGTCGCCGCCGACGCCACCGCCAGCGCGAGCGCGAGATCGGCGGCCGGCTCGGCGACCCGTACGCCGCCGACGGTGGCCGCGAAGACGTCACGGTCGGCCAGTCGCATCCGGGCCCGGCGCTGCAGCACCGCGAGCACCATCGACAACCGGGCCCCGTCGAGCCCGCTGACCGTACGCCGTGGCGGCACCGGGGTCGGCGCGACCAGGGCCTGCACCTCGGCGACCAGCGGCCGGCGACCCTCCACCGTGACCGTGACACAGGTGCCGGGGACCGCCTCGGCGTGCCTGGTCCGGAACAGCGCGGACGGGTCCGCGAGCCCCCGGATCCCGCGGTCGTGCATCTCGAAGCAGCCCACTTCGTCGGCCGGGCCGAACCGGTTCTTCACGGCCCGGACCATCCGCAGCGTGGAATGCCGCTCGCCCTCGAAGTGCAGCACCACGTCGACCAGGTGTTCCAGCGACCTCGGGCCGGCGATCGCGCCGTCCTTCGTGACGTGGCCGACCAGCACGGTCGCGATGCCCCGCTCCTTCGCCACCCCGACCAGCGCCGCCGTCACGGCCCGTACGTGGGTGACGCCGCCCGGGGTGCTCTCCGCCGTCGGGGACGAGATCGTCTGCACCGAGTCCAGGACCAGCAGGCTGGGCTTCACCGCGTCGATGTGACCGAGCACCGCGCCGAGGTCGGTCTCGGCCGCGATGAACAGCCGGTCCGCGATCGCCCCGGTACGTTCCGCGCGCAACCGCACCTGCGACGTCGACTCTTCGCCACTGACCACCAGCGCGACCGACCCGCCGCCGTCGGGCGACCCCGCGCCGGAAGCCCAGCAGTGGGCGACGTCGAGCAGCAGCGTCGACTTGCCGACCCCCGGCTCGCCGGCCAGCAGCACCACGCCGCCCGGCACCAGGCCGCCGCCGAGCACCCGGTCCAGCTCGGCCACTCCGCTCGGGCGGTGCTGCGCGGGGGCCATGCTGACGGCGCTGATCGGCTGGGCCGGCTCGACGGGGGTGGTCGCCGCGGTTTCCCGTACCGCCGAAGGAGCGGAAGCGGCGGCAGGCGCGGCCTCGATGATCGAACCCCAGGCGCCGCAGTCGGGGCACCGCCCCAACCACTTCGGTACGGCATGCCCGCACTCGTCGCAGTGATAGGCCGGCCGGACAGTCCGGTTGGTACGCCGAGTGCTCACGAACCGCAGGCTATGCGCCGGCTACGACAGAACCGTTCAGGCGCGCGGACCGGCGAGGCGAGGGCCCTACTCGCCGCCGCCGACGATCGACGGCTCTACCGGCCGCATCGGAACCGGCTCGTTGTCGGCGCCCTCGGTGGGGCTGCCTACGGGCACCTTCAGGGTCACCTCACCCGCGTTGGCGAAGCGGAACGTGATCGGCACCTTGGCGCCCGGCGCGACCGCCTGCCGCAGCCCGGTCAGCTCGAGGTGATACGGCTGGTCGGCCACCAGCAGCGCGCAGCTGTCCGGCGCCAGGTCGATCGAGAAGTCCGCGGTACCCGCGGGCCCGGACTCAGCCGGGCTCGGGGCCTCGGACGGGGACGCCGACTCGGACGGCGACTCCGGCGCCGACGGCTCGGCCGGCGGCGCGCTGACCTTCGCGGCGGTGCAGACCTCGGAGTCCGAGCCGTCGGAGCCGACCAGCCTGACACTCTCGGCGGCGTCGGAGGAGACCTTCACCAGGGCGTCGGCCTTGGTGCCGTTGTTGAAGATCCGCGCTTCCAGCGGCGCGGTCTCTCCCGTTTCGTAGGTCCGGTGCTCCCGCCCGGGGTACGCGATCTGCACCTCGCGCAGCGCGATGCCGTCCAGGTCGGCGTGCGCTCCCGCGACCGCGGACTTCTTGTGGGCGGTCTGCGCGTTCTGCCCGGCACTGCAGCCGGCGAGCAGCAGCGCCGCGGCGGCGAGCCCGGCAAGCAGCAGAACCCCGCCGCGGCGAGCGGCGGTTGACGTGACATCGGCGGTAAGGCGCACCTTGTCCTCCTGAGACTGAAGACCGTCGTACAGCGTAATTGGCCCCCTGGGAGGACGTTCGCTCACCCTGGTCGAACGCCCTGAGTCCGGCGCCGCTCAGATCGGTGAGGTGAGCAGCAGGGCCACGTCGACCAGTGCCACCGCGAGCACGACGCGGAACAGCAGGCGCTCCCCGTACCGCCGGCGGAGTTGGACCGCGCCGACCAGCGCGAGTGCCGAGCCGGCCAGCACCACCCACCCGGCCGGCGAGCCCCGGCGCAGCACCAGCACCGCGCCGGCCGCCAGCAGCAGCACCACCGCCAGCGCCCGGCTCCACACCGGGCCGAGCCGCTGTGGCAACCCGAGCACCCCGGTCCGTACGTCTGCCGCCTGGTCGGACAGCGTGTTCGCGAAGTGCGCGCCGGCACCCAGCAACGCGCCCGCCAGCAGCAGCCACCACGGCGGCGCCGGATGGTCCGGCCGCGCCGCGACCACGAACCCCGGCAGCAACCCGAAACCGACGCAGTACGGCACCACAGACGCCCAGGACGCCTTCAGCGGCCAGTTGTAGAGCCACCCGGCCGCGACCCCGATCAGGTGCAGCGTGCCCGCGACCCAGCCCAGCCACAGCGAGAGCACGGCCGTCACCGCCGCCGCCGCGAACGCCGCCGTCGCGACCGTACGCACCGACACGTCCCCACCGGCCACCGGCTTGTCCGTACGCCCCGCCGCCCGGTCCCGGGGGGCGTCGAACCAGTCGTTGCTCCAGCCGATCGAAAACTGGCCGGCGAGCACCGCCGTACCGACCACCGCGGCGCGGCCGAGGCTGTGGCCGGCCGCCAGGGCGAGCAGGAATCCGCCGAGGGCGACCACGCCGCTCGGCCCGGGGTGGCAGGCGCGTAACAAGCTGTACATGGTCAACAGCTTCGTCGTTGCGGGTGACATGTGCGAGGCTCGATGGGTGACAGGTCGCGTGGCACGCCCCCGCAACGACCTGGGCCTGTACGACGACCTGGTGGCCGAGTGGTGGCGGCCCGACGGCGACTTCTCGATGCTGCACTGGCTGGCCGCCGCCCGCGCCGCCCTGATCCCGCCGGCCCGACCGGGCGCCACCCTGGTGGACCTCGGCTGCGGCGGCGGCCTGCTCGCGGCTCACGTGACCGGTTACCGGCACGTCGGCGTCGACCTGGTGGGCAGTGCGTTGGACGTCGCCCGGCGACACGGCGTCGAGCCGGTGAGAGCCGACGTCACCAAGGTGCCGCTCGCCGACGGCTGCGCCGACGTGGTCTCCGCGGGGGAGTTGCTGGAGCACGTCGCGGATCCGCGGCGGGTGCTCGCCGAGGCGTGCCGGCTGCTGCGCCCAGGCGGCCGGCTGGTGCTGGACACGCTGTCGGCCACCTGGCTGGCCCGGTTCGTGGCGGTCACCGTCGCCGAACGGGTGCCCGGCGGGGCGCCGCGGGGAATCCACGATCCGGCGTTGTTCGTACCTCCGGGTGTGGTGACGGATGAGTGCGCCCGGCACGGGGTAGCTGTCCGGGTACGCGGCATCCGCCCCGCCGCCGCACGGTTCGTCAGGTGGCTGGTCACCAGGCGGGGCACGGTGCCGATGGTGCCGACCTGGTCGACCGCGGTGCTCTACCAGGCCTGGGGCGACAAGACCGAGATCGGGAGCGACGAGGCCGGAGGTCCGTACCGGGGCTGAGGCGACCAACCGAGCGGAGGGCTGAATGACGGCGGTGGAGACGGCACGGGACCTGGCATCCCGGTTCGCCGAACGGGCGACCGGGCACGACGCGGCAGGCAGCTTTCCGGCAGAGGATTTCGCCGACCTGCGCAAGACCGGGCTGCTCGGCCCGATGGTGCCGGTGGACGCGGCGGTCACCCACCTGCAGGGTCGCGGCCCGACAACCCTTCCGTCGGTACGAGCCAGACCCGGCCGCGCCGACGCAGCGGTCGCCGCCGCTCGGCTCGCCGTACTCGAAGCGGCCACGCGGGTGGACCGGTCCCCAGGCGAGCCGGAGACGGATCAGTGGGTGTGGCGGGCGAAGCTGCTCGCCGGCGACCCGTACGGCGATGCGGCGGCTCCCCGATGGTGAGGATCGGCGGCTTCGGCGTCGCCCTGCCCGAGACCCCGATCCGGCAGGACGAGGTCTGGGAAGGCTTCTTCGCCGAGCACTTCGGCGGGTCTCCCGGTGCCCGCCGGATCTTCGGCAACGCCGGTGTCGACACCCGGTACGGCGTCGCCAACCCACTCACCGAAGACCTGTCCGCCACGACCACCGGACAACGCATGGGCCGGTACGCCGCCGACGCCCCGCCGCTCGGCCATGCCGCCACCACCCGCGCCCTGCAGGCAGCCGGCCTGGAACCCACCGACGTGGGGCTGTTCGCCGTCGCCTCGTGCACCGGGTACACCACCCCCGGACTGGACATCACACTCGCGGCCGAGCTGGGGATGTCCGCTGACGTACAGCGGTTGTGCATCGGGCACATGGGCTGCTACGCCGCCCTCCCGGGCCTCGGTACGGTCACCGACTTCGCCGTGAGCCGGGGCCGTCCCGCGGTGCTGCTCTGCCTGGAGTTGCCGACGCTGCACATCCAGCCGCCGACCCGGGAGGTGCAGCAGATCGTGGCGCACGCGCTGTTCGGGGACGCGGCGGCCGCTGTTGTGGCGCTGCCGGACTCGGGGTCGAGCGGGAGGCCGCCGTGGGGGCTCGAGCTGGTCGACCTGGTGGCGCGGACTGACCCGGCGAACGCCGACTACATGACCTGGCGGGTGACCGACCACGGCTTCCGGATGGGCCTGTCGCCCCGGGTCGCGGACGCGCTGTCCGGCCACGTGGCGGACGTGGTGGGCAAGCTGCTCGCCCGGCACGGGCTCACGCCGCCGGACGTGGCCGGCTGGGCGGTGCATCCCGGTGGACCGCGGATCCTCGAGGTCGTCGAGTCGCAGCTGGGTCTGCCGGAGGACGCGCTCGACGTCTCCCGCGCGACGCTGCGCGACTACGGCAACTGCTCGTCGGCCACGGTCCTGATGGTGCTGGACGGAATGCTGCGCCGCGGCGACATACCCCCCTCGGGGTACGTGGTGGCGCTGGCCTTCGGTCCCGGCCTGACCCTGTACGCCGCCCTGCTGCGCGGCTGACCGCCCCGCTAAGGCAGCCGGCGGGCGCCGGCCGCGAACTCCTCGGCGGACTGTACGTCGGTCAGCACCTGCGTCATGGTGCCGTCCGTGGCGACCAGCACCACGAGGGCGGTGCCCTGCTTCGGTGCCCGGCTCGGGGCCACCGACCGGGCCAGCCGGCCGTCCGGGTCGGCGAGGCTTCGTACCAGATGAGGGTCTTTGCCCTTCACGATCGGTGCGAGGGCAGGTGCCTTCGGCTGACCCACGACCAGCAACGTGAGCCGCTCCCGGTTGGTCAACGCGACGGTCTCGGCGACCAGGTTGGTGCAGGTGCAGTGGCCGAGCGCGAGGATCACCGCGGGGTGGACGTCCCCGAGCGCCACCGGGGTGCCGGAGGCGTCGACCAGGGTGAGTTCGGGCACCGGATGGCCGGCGCCGCGGGGGGACGCGTGGCTCTTGCCGCTCGACGGGTACTGCTGCCATATCCCGCCGAACAGGCTCGCCAGTGCCAACCCCATCGCCAGTACGATGATCAACAGCGGCGCCGTTATGCCGGGCCCGGTGGAATCGGTCAGGCCGACCAGGGGTCCCCACCGCCGGCGACGCCTGGCGAGTCGCAGCTCGCGGCGTACCTGGTCGGCTTCGGTGGCGAGTTCGGAGAGATCGTCGGGGATGACCACGTCGCCCCACGGGGCGGGTACGGGCGCGTTGCCCAGGCCGTCCGAGCCTGCCGGCTGACGGCGGTCGTCGTCTCCGCTAACCGCACCCAATCGTCCTCCAAGGCACTACCTCTACTGTCCCGTAGCGCACGCGGTCGCGCCAGACATAGCGGGGGGTACGAGGAAAGGTTTTGAAAGGCTCGCTTCGCGGGTACGTCAACAGGTTGCATCCGGGCAAGCAGTTATCGCGTCGATACGATCAGTTGCCAATCAAAGCCGAATGCAGAGACACCCTGGGTTTGTCAAGCCGCCACGAAGCCCGCACATGGCCTCTGACCTGCGGTTTTGCGATTCCACGGCCTCGTCGGTCGAGACCTTCGCATGTTAGACTGGGCACAGCGAAAGGGGTTTCGAACCTATGGGTTTCAGTGTCGGCGAGACCGTTGTCTACCCCCACCACGGGGCCGCACTTATCGAAGCGATCGAGACCCGCACTATCAAGGGCGAGGAGAAGCAGTACCTCGTCCTCAAGGTTGCCCAAGGCGATCTGACTGTGCGGGTGCCTGCAGAGAACGCAGAAATCGTCGGTGTTCGAGAAGTGGTCGGCGAAGAAGGCCTGAACAAGGTCTTCGACGTACTCCGTGCCCCCCATACCGAAGAGCCCACCAACTGGTCTCGGCGGTACAAGGCCAACCTGGAGAAGCTGGCCTCCGGCAACCCGCTCAAGGTCGCGGAAGTCGTACGTGACCTGTGGCGTCGGGAGCGGGAGCGTGGCCTCTCCGCGGGCGAGAAGCGCATGCTCGCCAAGGCCCGGGACATCCTGGTCGGTGAGGTCGCCCTGGCGGAGAAGAGCACCAAGGACGAGGCCGAGTGCCTCCTCGACAAGGTGCTCGGCGAGGCTTAGGCAGCATAGATCGTCCCGCCGTTCCTCAGGCTGCGAGACTGGGCCGATGAGTGACGCGGTGGCGTTGGTTCCTGCTGCGGGGAGCGGGACCAGGCTTGGGGTTGGTGCGCCCAAAGCGCTGCGTGAGCTTTCCGGTGAGTCGTTGCTGCGTCATGCGGTACGCCGGCTCGCCGCCGCTCCGTCGATCGGTCATATCGTGGTCGCCGTACCGTCCGGTGCCGAGCCGGAGGTGCGGCGACTTCTGTCTGCCCTGTCCGGTGCCGAGCTGACCGTGGTCGCGGGCGGGGCGGACCGGCAGGCGTCCGTCGCGGCCGCCCTCGCCGTCGCCCCCACCCGGTACGACATCGTCCTGGTGCACGACGCCGCCCGCCCGTTGGCCCCGCCCGAGCTCGCCGAGCGGGTCGCCGCTGCCGTACGCGACGGCCGCGACGCCGTGATCCCGGTGCTCGAAGTCGTCGACACCGTCAAGCAGGTCGACGCCGAGGGCCGGGTCATCGCCACCGTGGACCGGGCACGGCTGCGCCGGGTGCAGACACCACAGGGGTTCCGGCGTGCCGTACTCGCCAAGGCGCATGCGTCAGGTGGCACGGCCGCGACGGACGACGCGGGCCTGGTGGAGCGGCTCGGCGTGACCGTGCATACGGTGGCCGGTAGCGAACAGGCGTTGAAGATCACCCGGCCTCACGACTTCGGGGTCGCCGAGCTGTACCTGGAGCTGGAGTCATGATCGTTCCCCGGGTCGGGATCGGCACCGACGTACACGCCTTCGCCGCGGGGCGGCCGTGCTGGCTGGCCGGTCTGCTGTGGGACGGCGTCGACGGGCTCGCCGGTCACTCCGACGGCGACGTCGCGTGCCACGCCGGGTGCAGCGCGCTGCTGTCCGCGGCGGGTCTCGGCGACCTCGGCGCCAACTACGGCACCGCGGAGCCAGAGTGGGCCGGCGCCTCCGGCGTCGCGTTGCTCAAGGAGACCGCCCGGCGGGTACGCGCCGCCGGTTTCGAGATCGGCAACCTGGCGATCCAGGTGATCGGCGTACGGCCCCGGCTCGGTCCGCGTCGCGAGGAAGCGGAACGGCTGCTCGCCGACACGATCGGCGCGCCGGTGCAGTTGTCCGCCACCACCACCGACGGGCTCGGGTTCACCGGGCGTGGCGAGGGTCTCGCCGCGGTCGCGACGGCGCTGGTCCACCCTAAGGTCGAAGGGTGACTCTCCCCGACGTGACGCGGCAGCTGTTGGGCGCCAGGGTGTTCGCCGTACTGGCCACGGTCAGTCCGAGTGGCGCGCCGCAGTCGAGCGTGATCTGGGTGAAGCGCGACGGCGACGACGTACTGTTCTCGACCATTCGGGGTCGGCTCAAGACCCGCTACATGGAGCAGAATCCGCTGGTCAGCCTGTGCCTCTACGACCCGGACGACCCGTACTCCTATGTGGAGATCCGGGGCGAGGTGTCGCTGACCGAGGCGGGCGGCGACGCGCTGATCGACGAGCTGTCCCGGGCGTACGACGACAAGCCGTGGACGGTCCGGCCGCGCGAAACCCGTGTGGTGTGCCGCGTGACCCCCACCAAGGTGATCGAGCACGTCGCCCCCCAGTCCCGCAAATCCCGCCCCACCCCCTGACCCACCGCGGTGAGGCGCGGCCGGGGGTTGGAGGTGGGCGGGTTAGCCGGTGGAGGGGTCGATGCCTGTGGTGTCGTTGAGTTGGCGGCGGGCCCAGGTCCAGGCGTAGCCGGTGTCTTCGCACTGCAGGCCGGGTTCGCACAGGTCGAGCGGGCGGAAGGTGTCGACCATGACGGCCAGTTCGTCGAAGAACTCGGCGCCGATCGCTGCCTCCGCGGCGCCTGGCTGCGGCCCGTGGGTGAAGCCGGACGGGTGCAGCGAGATCGAACCCTGCTCGATCCCGGAGCCCTTCCGCGCCTCGTAGTTGCCACCGGTGTAGAAGAGCATCTCGTCGGAGTCGACGTTGTGGTGGTTGTACGGCACCGGGATCGCGCCCTCGTGGTAGTCCACCTTCCGGGGTACGAAGGAGCAGATCACAAAATTCGGCCCCTGGAACGTCTGGTGCACCGGCGGCGGCTGGTGCAGCTTGCCGGTGATCGGAGCGAAGTCGTGGATCGAGAACACCCACGGGTAGAGGCAGCCGTCCCAGCCGACCACGTCGAACGGGTGATTGGCGTAGGTAAATCGCGTCCAGGCTGAGCCGGTCTTACGACTGCGGTGCTGGACGTACACGTCGACGTCCTCGCCGGTCTCCAGCATCGGCTCGGCGGGACCGCGGACGTCCCGCTCGCAGTACGGCGAGTGCTCCAGGAACTGGCCCCGTACGGACAGGTACCGCTTCGGCGGGCCGATGTGCCCGGTCGCCTCGATCACCAGGGTGCGCACCGTGCCCCGCGGTACCACCCGGTAGATCACGGAGGTCGGGATGACCACGTAGTCGCCGGTGGTCACGTCAAGCGCCCCGAAGCTGGTCTCGATCGTGGCGTCGCCGGCCTCGACGTACAGGCATTCGTCGCCTATGGCGTTGCGGTAGAGCGGGCTCGGCCGGTCGGAGACCACGTACGAGATCCGGCAGTCGTCGTTGGCCATCAGGTGCTGCCGGTTGAGGATCGGGTCGCCAGGGGCATCCAGCTTGTGGGTCTTGAGGTGGCGCGGCTTGAGCGGGTGGTTCGGGATCCGGGACCAGGCCGGCGGGTCGTACACCTCGCTCGCGACGATCGCGGTGGGCAGGTGTTGGTGGTAGAGCAGGGAGGAGTCGCTGGAGAAACCTTCCTGCCCCATCAGCTCTTCGGCGTACAGGGTGCCGTCGGGTTGGCGAAACTGGACGTGCCGCTTGCGGGGGATCTCCCCGACGCTGCGGTAGTAAGGCATGACTCCTCCTGCGCGGAGCCTGGCGCGGCCGCCCCGGCCGTGGACAGGCGTCCGATATTCGTACACACTTGTCCTCTATTTGTAGCGTCGACTAGGTTGAGGTCCGTGTCAAGCGTTCCGAGAATGCTCGTGAGGCTCGTCGACGACGCGGCGGTCTTCCCGCCCGGCAACGCGCCGTTGCCCGACGCCCTGTCCGCCCACCGCAAGCACCGCAGCAGCTGGTACGCCGACCTGGTCGGCCCGCTGCTGGTGAAGTCCGCAGAGCTGTCGGACCTGGTCGACCAGACCGACCCGATGGAGCTGCTCGGCGTCGGGCTGATCGCAGACGGCGGCGTCGCCGGCGTCGACCAGGCACTCGGCCAGCTGCCCCGCAGCGGACACGTGCTGGTCAGGCAGGTGGAAGTCGCCGTCGCCAAGCGCGGCGAGGACCCGCTGCCGGGCCTGTCGGAGCTGATCGAGGCCGCGGCGCGGTGGCGCCAGGATCGCTCCGAACCCCCCGACGTGTACGCCGAGATCCCACTCACCTGGGGCTGCGTCGAGGCGCTCAACCGGCTGGAGACCGGGGGCGGCGGCGTGATGCCGAAGTTCCGTACCGGCGGGCTGGCCGCGGAGCTGTTCCCGACTCCGGACGAGCTGGCGTCCGTGATGGTCGCCTGCGCCGAGCGGGGGCTGCGGTTCAAGCTCACCGCCGGGCTGCACCACGCCGTACGGCACCTGGACCGGAGCACCGGGTTCACGCACCACGGGTTCCTCAACATACTGGCGGCGTCCGTGGTGGCGGAGCGGGGCGAAATCGTGCCGACCGTGGCCGGCGTGCTCGCCGAGACGGAGCCGGCGCCCTTGGTCGCGCTGATGCATCCGTGGCTGGACGCTGAGCGACCGCTGTGGATCGGGTACGGCAGTTGCAGCATCGACGAGCCCCTGCACGACCTGCTCGCCCTCGGCCTGCTCGAACCCGGCCCGCTGGAACCCGGCCCGGACTCGAAGGAGTCGTCATGACGTGGCTCGACCTGCCCGCCGACCACCCGTACGGCGTCCACAACCTTCCGTACGGCGTGTTCGTACGGAACGAGAAGCCGGACGAGGCGCGGATCGGCGTACGTATCGGGGATGCCGTACTCGACCTGAAAGCGGCCGAGGAGACGGAGCTGGTGGCGGCCGACGGCGCGTTCGAGGGGCACACGCTCAATGCCTTGATGGCGAGCGGTCGCCCCACCTGGACCGCGGTACGCCAGCGGATCACCGAGCTGCTCACCGATCCACGGCACCGGCCGGCCGTCGAGCCGCTCCTGGTGGCGCTCGCCGACGTGGAGCTGCGGATGCCGTTCGACGTGGCCGACTACGTCGACTTCTACAGCTTCGAGCAGCACGCGACGAACCTCGGCAAACTGTTCCGGCCCGGGCAGCCGCCGCTGCTGCCGAACTGGAAGCGGCTGCCGGTCGGCTATCACGGCCGCGCCGGCACCGTCGTGGTCTCCGGCACCCCGGTGGTACGCCCCAGCGGCCAGCGCAAACCGCCGGACTCCGACGATCCGGTCTACGGCCCGAGTGTGCGGCTGGACATCGAGACCGAGGTCGGGTTCGTGGTCGGCGTGCCGTCGCGGCTCGGCTCACCGGTGTCCGCGGCGGCGTTCGACGACCACGTCTTCGGCATCGTGCTGCTCAACGACTGGTCCGCCCGCGACCTGCAGGCCTGGGAGTACGTGCCGCTCGGGCCGTTCCTCGGCAAGTCCTTCGCCACCTCGATCTCGCCGTGGGTGGTGCCGCTGGACGCGCTGGCCACCGCCCGGGTCGCCCCCGCGGCGCAGGACCCGCCACCGATGGCCTACCTGTCGCCCCCCGGCGACAACTACGACCTGCGGTTGTCGGTGACGTGGAACGAGACCCTGGTCGCCCGGCCGCCGTTCCGGGACATGTACTGGACGCCGGCGCAGCAGTTGGCGCACCTGACCGTCAACGGGGCGTCGTTGCGTACCGGCGATCTCTACGCGTCGGGCACCGTCTCGGGATCGGAGAAGGACGAGCGGGGTTCGTTCCTGGAGCTGACCTGGTCCGGCGCCGAACCGGTGAAGCTCGCCGACGGCTCCACCCGTACGTTCCTGGAAGACGGCGACACCGTGACGATCTCCGGCACCGCGCCCGGCCCCGGCGGTACGACGGTCGGTCTCGGTGAGGTAATTGGGGTGATCCACTCGGCCCGGTAGCGGGCGTTTGTGGCGTACCTTTGTTGCATGCGGGGTCCGGTGGCCACCATCGAGGTCGCCCGGCTGGTACGGGCGCCGGTGGACCACGTGTGGGAAGTCTTCACCGACCTGTCCGCCCGCTCCCAGGTGATGTCCACGGTCGACTCGGTCGAGCTGGTGGCCGGCGAGGGATTCGACGTCGGTACGACCTGGCGGGAGACCCGTACGCTGCCCCGCGCCGAGCCGGTGGTCGAGGAGTTGCGGGTCGAGTCGATGGAACCGCCCCGCCGCTGCCTGATCTCCGCGCACGGTGCCGACGGCGACTACCACCTGGACTACCGCTTCCTGCCGCGCAACGGGCACACCCAGATGCGGGTGAGTTTCTCGACGCCGCTGCCGCACAAGTTCGCCACCCGCGTACTGGCGGTGCTGTTCGGGGAGATGGTGACCCGGGTGATCGAGGGCGGTCTGCGGCACGACCTGGACGATCTCGCCGACGCGATGGAGTCCGCCGCCGCCTGACGATGCGGGCGACTGTCGGCTCTCGCCGACTCGGCCCTGGATCTTGCGGACGCGGGCCCGGCTCCCGCGGACCCGGCGCTGGACGCATATCCGGAGGAACGACGCCGCGGATCACCGGTTGCCGCCCGAGGCCGGCCGCTGGGGTGCCCTAGGCCTTGAGGGCGGATTCGGCGGCGGCCAGGAACGCGTCGTTCTCCTCCGGCGTGCCGATCGTGACCCGTACCCCGTCACCGGCGAACGCCCGTACGATCACGCCCCGCTGCTCGCAGGCCGCGGCGAACCCGGCCGCCCCGTCACGCAGCGGCAACCACACGAAGTTCGACTGCGTCTCCGGTACGCCGGGGACCAGCGCCAACACGGCCTTGTGCACCCGGTCCCGCTCGGCGACGACCAGGTCCACCCGGCGCCGCATCTCGTCGGTCTCGCCCAGCGCGGCGATCGCTGCCGCCTGCGCCACCGAGTTGGTGGAGAACGGGGTGACGACCTTGCGTACCGCGTCGGCGACCTCGGGGGCGGCGGCCAGCCAGCCGATCCGCAACCCGGCCAGGCCCCACGCCTTGGAGAGAGTGCGCAGCACCACCACGTTCGGGCGGTCGCCGTAGCGCAGCAGCGCGTCGGGCACCTCGGCGTCGGTGACGAACTCCCGGTACGCCTCGTCGATCACGATCAACACGTCCGGCGGCACCAGGTCGACGAAGCGGTCCAACTCGACGCGGCGTACGGCCGTGCCGGTGGGGTTGTTCGGGTTGCATACCAGCACCAGGCGGGTGGCGTCGGTGACCGCCGCGGCCATCGCGTCCAGGTCGTGCCCGTGTACGGCGTTGCTCGGCACGCGTACGCTGACCGCCCCGGCGCCCGCCGCGATGATCGGGTACGCCTCGAACGACCGCCACGAGTAGACGACCTCGTCACCGGGCAGCGTCGCCGCCTTCACCAGGTGCTCGGTGAGCGCCACCGATCCGCAGCCGGTGGCGACCCTGCTCACGTCCACGCCGTAGCGCTCGGCGATCAGCTCCCGCAGCGCGACCACGCCCATGTCCGGGTAGCGGTGGACCTGGGTGGCGGCCGTGGTGATCGCCTCGGTGACCCCGGGCAGCGGACCGTACGGCACCTCGTTGCTGGCCAGCTTGATCGCCTCGGGCAGGCCCAGCTCCCGCGCCAGGTCCGACGGGTTGCGCCCGGGCACGTACGACGGCAGCGCGTCCAGGTCGGGGCGGGTCAAGTGCCGCTCGCTCATGTCATCCTCCGGGTAGTTCCTGATCCTGGTCAGTGTGCTCCGCGGCCGGCGGCCTGGCAGCCGGTGCCCTGAGATCCTCCGGGCCGAGCTGCACCACGGTGGTGCCGAACAGCCGGTCGTGCAGACAATGCCGCAACGGGCGGTCCCACGTACACCACAGCGCGTCCACCACCTGCAGCGGTACGAAGCACGGCCAGAAGCAGGCGGTCGGCAGCGCCATGAACGCCCACCTGGCGAACGACCACCTGAATCCGGGAAGCTGGCCGTCGTGGCGGATCACCCGGATCTGGAACAGCCGCTTGCCGAGCGTCTGGCCGGTGGTGGCCTGGGCCGGCACCTCGTACGCGAACCACAGCACCAGCCCGATCCCCAGGATCGCCAGCTGCAGGTTGCCGGCGCGATGGCTCGCCACCGGTAGCTCCGAGGCCTGACCCGCCATCCACCGCTGGGTCTGGGCGACTGTCGGCGCCACTTCCAGCCACCACTGGTAGGCGAACCAGCCGTTCACCACGATGTTGAGCACCAGCACGGCCAGGATGTCGACGAACCGCGCCATGAACCGGGCGCCCAGCGCGGCGACGGGCTTGCCGTACACCAGAAAAGGCGTCCCGCGGTACGGGTCCGCGACCTGGATCGCCTGCGGTGAGCCGGCAGGCGCCGCCTGGGGTGTCGGCGCGGGTGCCACGGCAGGCGGTCTCGGGGGCGGGGTCGGAGGCGGGGTGGCAGGGGGTGTCGCGTCGACCGGGATCGGCGCGCCGACCCACTGTTCGCCGTCCCAGTACCGCTGGACGTCGGTGTCGACCGGGTCGGGATACCACCCCGGCGCGATGGCATCGCTCATGCGTCCCATCCTGCCCGACGTCGTCCGCCGCCCGGGTCCCGGCACCGGTCGACGCTGCCACGGTGGTCACAGGTTGCCGCGGCGGTCCTGTTCCCGCTCGATCGCTTCGAAGAGCGCCTTGAAGTTGCCCTTGCCGAACCCCATCGACCCGTGCCGCTCGATCAGCTCGAAGAAGAACGTCGGGCGGTCCTGCACCGGCTTGGTGAAGATCTGCAGCAGGTAGCCGTCCTCGTCGCGGTCCACCAGGATCCTGCGCCGCTTCAGCTCCTCGATCGGGGCGCGTACGTTGCCGATCCGGGCGCGCAGCTCCGGGTCGTCGTAGTACGAGTCCGGCGTCGCCAGGAACTCCACGCCCGCGGCCCGCATCGCGTCCACAGTGGACAGGATGTCGTTGGTGGCGAGCGCGACATGCTGCGCGCCCGGTCCGCCGTAGAACTCCAGATACTCGTCGATCTGCGACTTCTTCTTGCCGACGGCCGGCTCGTTGAGCGGGAACTTCACCTTCCGGGTGCCGCTCGCGACCACCTTCGACATCAGCGCGGAGTAGTCGGTCGCGATGTCGTCACCGATGAACTCGGCCATGTTGGTGAAGCCCATGACCTGGTTGTAGAACCGTACCCACTCGTCCATCTTGCCCAGCTCGACGTTGCCGACCACGTGGTCGACCGCCTGGAAGAACCGCTTCGGCTGCAACCCTGCCTCGATGGCCGCGGAGCGGTCCACGATCGGGTCGCGGGCCACGAAACCCGGCAGGAACGGACCGTTGTACGCCGACCGGTCGATCAACGTGTGGCGGGTATCACCGTACGTGGCGATCGCTGCCTGGATCACGGTGCCGTGCTCGTCGGCGATCTCGTGCGGCTTCTCGATGCCGGCCGCACCCTGCGCGATCGCGTGCTCGTACGCCTTGTCCGCGTCGGGCACCTCGAGCGCGATGTCGGTGATCCCGTCGCCGTGCTTCGCGTGGTGCTCGCCGCCGAGCGTGCCCGAATGCACCGCGCCGGTGAACACGAACCGGGCAGACCCGGAGGTCAGCACGTACTCGGCGTAGTCCCGGTTGCCGGTCTCCGGCCCGCGGTACCCGACCAGCGTCATCCCGAACGCGGTCGAGTAGTAGTGCGCGGCCTGCTTCGCGTTGCCGACCATGAACCGGAGGTGGTCGACGCCCTTCACGGGGAACGGGTCGTGCGAGATGTCGTGCGGCACCGCGCCGACGAGTGCGTCTTCGATGCTTGGTCCTCCGACAGCCTGGCTCATCGCCCAACCCCTTTTCTCTGCTGGCCCGATCTGGGGCGTATCCCCGGAGCATCGCGCCGGTCGCGCCATTGGGCAACTGTGCGGTTTCCGGTTGGTCACTGTGCACAAAGCCATCAGTGGGTACGGGTCTAAGCTGGTCAATATGCACAGCCTCGATGACATCGACGCGCGCTTGATCCAGTTGTTCGCGGAGGCGCCCCGGATCGGCGTACTGGAGTGCGCCCGGCGGCTCGGCGTCGCCCGCGGCACGGTCCAGGCCCGGTTGGACAAGTTGACCGGCCGGGGCGTGATCCAGGGCTTCGGCCCGCAGGTCTCGCCCGCCGCCATCGGGTACGCCGTGACCGCCTTCGTCACCCTGGAGATCACCCAGAGCCGGGGCCACGACGCGGTCGCCGAGCACCTCGCGACCATCCCCGAGGTGCTCGAGGTGCACACGATCACCGGCACCGGCGACCTGCTGTGCCGCATCGTCGCCCGCTCCAACACCGACCTGCAGCGGGTGATCGACGGCATCGTCTCGTACGCCGGAATCGTACGGGCCTCGACGTTGATCGCCTTGGCCGAGCAGATCCCGTACCGGGTGCTTCCCCTGGTCGCCGCCGCCGCCCGGGACTGACCGCGCCCGGTTCCGCCGCCCGATCGTGCGGTCGGCCCGGTCGTGCGGCGGTCGGGTCAGCCCAGGCATTGGACGGGTATCCCGAGTCGGGGGCGTTGGCTTCTCCGGTAGGTGTCCAATGCCTGGGTTCTCGCGGCGAGGATGGCGAGCACTTCGCGGCGTACCGACGCGGGTTCGGTGACGAGCCGGTCGTGGCTGTACCGGACGACCATGATGCCCTGCGTGGCGAGTGCGGCGTCTCGCCGGAGGTCGCGTTCCCGTTGGGCGGGCGAGTGGTGCCATTTGGCGCCGTCGAGTTCGAAGTCGACCCGCTGTTGTTCGGCGTACACGTCGAGGTGGATCGTGCGCGGCCCGAGGCCGATTGGCACCTGGCGCCGGAACCGGGGCATCCCGCGGCCGGAGAAGACGCGGTCGTAGCCCCAGATCACGAGTTCGCTGCGGCATCCGTCCTCCAGCCGGTCGATCAGGACACTCAGGACCTGGCGTCGTGGCAGGTTCGGCGTATCGGTCAGCGCTTCGCGCAGCCGGGACGGGGTCGTGACCCGCTCGGCGACGGCCGCCAGGATCGGGGCTCGCCGCGCATCGGCCAACCCGAGCGGCCAGGCGTCGATCAGCGACTGCTCGACGGCGACCACCGGAAGACCGCGTCTGGTCACCACATTCGGCGGTACTGCCCGGAATCCCTCGCGGCGATGCGCCGTGATCCCCGCTGCCCGGATCCGCCTGCCCGGACCGGTCATCACGTGCACGCTGGCGCCGTCGTCCGCCGGGAGCCCCCACACGGCCAGGGCGCTGGTATGGCTCAGTGCGGCGCCGGGGCCGGCGCACAACAGGGCGGCGCGACGGCGTACCGACGGGTCGGCCGCGACGGCGGGGTGCACCAGCGTACGAGGGAACAGCCGGGTCACGTGGCCCGCGCGTACGGCGTACTCGAGGATGTGCTCGGGGACCGTGCGAGCCGCATCGGCCCAGGTCACAGCGCCGCGGCGGCGGCGCAACAGCTCCTGCAACGTGTCGTTCACGCCGCCGACGATGGCGGAATGTGCGCCGGTCTGCGAGCCGGATCGAGCTCCGCTGTGGACAACTGACCCGGTTGTGGACGAACTTGCAGAATCGCCGCCAATGTGGTGCGGTCCGCACGCGTCGCGGCAGCGGATCAGCACTTCGTGCACAGCCGGACGGAGCATCGGACACCTGCCCCGAAGAATGCGCCCCGATATCGCAGGTTGCCGTCCAATGCCGCGGGAGCGAGTCGCACCGCCGCGGCGACTTGAAGCCAGCGGCGCGGCGATCGGGGTGGACTGGTGAAGGTGGACGGTGCGGCGGTGCTCGCGTGGAGCAGGGTGCGCCCCTACGGTGGTCGGGTGGCGTCCGGATTGATGGGCAAGGTCCAGACATTCGTGGGTCTCGCCGGCGTGATCGCGCTGGGTGTCAGCGCATCGTTGATCACGGGCGTGAACCCGTTGACGTACGCCGACGACGCCTTCGACAAGATCTGGAGCAAGGTACGCGGCAAGCTGGCCACCCCGGCGCCACAGTGGAGCGAACGCGTGGACGGGCCGCCGGTCGCCGCCGCGGTCACGTCCGACCGGGTGGTGGTCGTGCTGAACGGCACTGTGGAGTCGCGGCGACTGTCCGACGGCGGCCAGGCGTGGACCCGTACGGTCGACTGGGCGGTCCCGGACGGCGACGTGGTGGTCTCCGGGCGTTCCAACGGCACCGGTTTCGAGGTGCTCGACGCCGGTACGGGCACGGTGCGGTGGCGCGACACGAAGGCCGAGGACGCGTGGCCGTACCAGGACATGATCTTGTCGGTGGAGTGTGCCCGCGACAGCTGCAGCATGCGTGCCCGGTCGACAGCCGATGGTTCCACCCGGTGGCGGAGCGGCTTGGACGCCGCGGTGCAGCGGCTGGCCGGCCGGCCGGATCTGGACGAGGCGGTGGACCGGGACGGCCTGCTGAGCCCGGACTATCCGGGGCCCGCGCCGCGGCTGGTCGGCGCGGTCACCGACCGGCAGGTCACGGTGATCGACACCCGCTCCGGGGCGCACCTCGGGCAGCTTCCCGAGGACGCCGACACCCGGGTGACGGCGACCGGTGACCGGGTGCTCGGCGTCGTCGCCCGGCCGGCGAAGGACGGCGGCTGCCGCTACACGATGCGTGCCTGGAACTCGTCCGGCGGCGAGGTGTGGCGGCGTACCGGCTACGACTTCGGCACCGTGTCGGGCTCCGGCTGCGAACAGCGCACCGACCCGGTCAGTGGTGGCGGTGTCGTGGCGGCGACCGGGCCCGACGACCGTCCCGCCCTTTTCGGGGTACGCAGCGGCGAGGTCCGCTGGACCGGGTCCGCCGGGTCGACCGTACTGGCCGTCGGAGGGCAGGTCGCGATGGTCCGTGCCGCCAGGACCGGTCGTCTGGTCGCGGTGGCCACCGACAACGGGGCCGAGCTGTGGAGCCGGACCGCGAGTCGCAACGCGACTGTGGTCGTGACCGGGGACGCCGTGGCGATCGCGGATCCGGACGAGGCGACCATCACCGCGCTGTCGCCGGGCGACGGCGGAGTGCTGCGACGCTGGAAGTCCTTCGCATCGGTGATCGGTGCCGACGACTCCGGGTTGGTGCTGGGCAGCGGCCGTACCGTCGGCTACGCCACCTGGTAACCCCCGGTACGGCCTGACCGGCCCGGGCGCTCGATGACCTGGCACGGTGCACCGGTGACTGGTGCCGCAGTCGGTCCGCCCGCCGCTGGTGCCGCGCCCGGCGGTTCTAGGCTGCGGGTATGCCGGAGTTTGCGTACACGGATCTGTTGCCGTTGGGTGAGGACACCACCGGATACCGCCTGGTCGCCGAGCAGGGCGTGAGCGTGGTGGAGGGCGCGGGCCGGAGTTTCCTCAGTGTCGAGCCCGAGGCGTTGCGGCTGCTCACCGAGACCGCCATGCACGACATCGCCCACTATCTGCGGCCGGCGCACCTGGCGCAGCTGCGGCGCATCGTGGACGACCCCGAGGCGTCGGCGAACGACAAGTTCGTGGCGCTGGACCTGCTGCGCAACGCCAACATCGCCGCGGCCGGCGTACTGCCGATGTGCCAGGACACCGGTACGGCGATCGTGATGGGCAAGCGGGGCGGCTCCGTCCTCACCGACGGCGACGACGCTTCGCACATCGCCAAGGGGGTCTATGACGCGTACACGCGGCTGAACCTGAGGTATTCGCAGCTGGCGCCGTTGACGATGTGGGACGAGAAGAACACCGGCACCAACCTGCCCGCCCAGATCGAGCTGTACGCCGACGGCGCCGGGGACGCGTACAAGTTCCTGTTCATGGCGAAGGGCGGCGGGTCGGCGAACAAGAGCTTCCTCTACCAGGAGACCAAGGCGGTCCTGAATCCGAAGCGGATGATGTCCTTCCTGGACGAGAAGCTGCGCTCGCTCGGCACTGCGGCGTGTCCGCCCTACCACCTGGCGATCGTGGTGGGCGGCACCAGCGCCGAGTACGCCCTGAAGACCGCCAAGTACGCCTCCGCCCACTACCTCGACGGCCTCCCGACCTCCGGCTCGGCCACCGGGCACGGCTTCCGCGACATCGAGCTCGAGGCGCAGGTACATCAGCTGACCAGGGAATTCGGCATCGGGGCGCAGTTCGGCGGCAAGTACTTCTGCCACGACGTACGGGTGATCCGGCTGCCCCGGCACGGCGCGTCCTGCCCGGTCGCGATCGCGGTGTCGTGTTCGGCCGACCGGCAGGCGCTCGGCAAGATCACGCCGTCCGGGGTGTGGCTGGAGCAGTTGGAGCGGGACCCGGCCCGGTTCCTGCCCGAGGTGGAGCCGGCCGACCTGTCCGACGACGGCGTGGTGCGCATCGATCTCAACCGGCCGATGGACGAGATCCGGGCGGAGCTGTCGAAATACCCGGTCAAGACCAGGCTGTCGCTGTCCGGGCCGCTCGTCGTCGCCCGCGACATCGCGCACGCGAAGATCGCCGAGCGGCTCGAATCCGGAGAGCCGATGCCGTCCTACCTCCGCGACCACGCGGTCTACTACGCCGGTCCCGCCAAGACGCCGGCCGGCTACGCCAGCGGCTCCTTCGGCCCCACGACAGCCGGCCGGATGGACTCGTACGTCGCCCAGTTCCAGGCCGCGGGCGGCTCGTACGTGATGCTCGCCAAGGGCAACCGGTCCGCCCAGGTGACCCAGGCCTGCCAGCAGTACGGCGGCTTCTACCTCGGCTCGATCGGCGGGCCGGCGGCGCGACTCGCGCAGGACTGCATCAAGCAGGTCGACGTCCTGGAGTATCCCGAGTTGGGCATGGAGGCGGTCTGGAAGATCGAGGTCGAGGACTTCCCAGCGTTCATCGTGGTCGACGACAAGGGCAACGACTTCTTCGCCGACACCAGCCGGCCCTCGAGCAAGCCGGTCCTCACCATCACCACCCGCTGAGCCGTCGCGCTCCCGGGTCGGGGACATGACGATGGCCCGGTCGCGGATCGCGACCGGGCCATCGGGTGTGGCTCAGAGTTACTTGGTGCTGATCACCAGGGTCTTGGCTGCCTTGTCGTGGAAGCCCTGGTTGCGTCCGCTGCTGCTGTCGAACAGCGGCGACAGGCCACAGACGACCCACCAGATGAAGCCGAGACACGGGATGATGATCGGTCCCCACAGCACGAGGGTCTGGATCGCGGCGGGACCCATGCCGGCGGGCTGGCCCTGCTCGTTCACCAGCTTGGTGCCCACGGCCTTCATGCCGACCGTCTGCCCGGAGGCACCGCCGGACAGCACGATCATGTAGATGATGAAGCCGATGAACAGCACGATGCTGATCAGGTTGCCGATCAGGCCGAAGCCCTGGGCCGCGCTGGCGTCGCCGCTGCTGCCCCCGACCGCGCCGAGAATGCAGCCGAGCAGGATGGCCGGAACCGCGAACATCGCCCAGTCGATCAGGCCACCGAGGAACCGCGTGCCCCAACTCGCCGGCTGGCCGCCACCGCCGGCTGCACCGTAGGTGCCGCCGGGAGGCTGACCGTACCCGCCGTACTGCTGCGGGGGCGGGTAGCCACCTGGCTGCTGCGGGGCACCGTATCCGGGCTGTTGCTGTGGTGCGCCGTAGCCCGGCTGCTGCGGAGCGCCGTATCCGGGCTGCTGCTCGCCGTATCCGGGTTGCTGCTGTCCGCCCGGGTAGCCACCAGACGGGTCGTACGGATTTGTCATCGGAGAAACCCCCGGGTTGCTGGTCTAGGTCACGCCCGTGTAGAACGGGCGCCGGTCGCAACCTACCAGGTCTCAAGGTCGCAATTGTGGGATGCCGCGCTACTGCACTGGGGGAGCCACGGACTGCAAAGTACTGGTCGCAGACAGCCAGCAATCGGGCAGATCGATGCCAACTCCGGTTGCCTCGCGGCCCGGGCACGGCACGATAGTGACCATGACCAACCAGGACTTCCGTATCGAACACGACACCATGGGCGAGGTACGCGTACCGGCCTTGGCGAAGTGGCGGGCGCAGACCCAACGCGCGGTCGAGAACTTCCCGATCTCCGGCGCCCGGCTCGAATCGGCCCACATCAGGGCGTTGGCGCAGATCAAGTCGGCGGCGGCGACCGTCAACGCGAGACTCGGGGTGGTCGACAAGGACGTCGCCGAGGCGGTCGTCGCGGCCGCCGCCGACGTCGCCACCGGCGGGTACGACGACCACTTCCCGATCGACGTGTTCCAGACCGGCTCCGGCACCTCGTCCAACATGAACGCGAATGAGGTGATCGCCACACTCGCCACCGAGCGACTGGGCAGACCGGTGCACCCGAACGACCACGTGAACGCGTCGCAGTCCTCCAACGACGTGTTCCCGTCGTCGATCCACCTCGCCGCCACCCAGGCGGTGACCCAGGACCTGATCCCGGCGCTGCAGCAGCTGGCCGGTGCGCTGCGGGCCAAGGCGGGCGAGTTCGCCGAGGTGGTGAAGTCCGGGCGTACCCACCTGATGGACGCCACGCCGGTCACCCTCGGCCAGGAGTTCGAAGGGTACGCCGCCCAGGTCCGCTACGGCGTCGAGCGCCTGGAGGCGAGCGTCCCCCGGCTGGCTGAGCTGCCGCTCGGCGGCACCGCCGTGGGCACCGGCATCAACACCCCGCCCGGGTTCGCGGCGCAGGTGATCGCGGAGTTGGCGAACGCCACCGGGCTGCCGCTCACCGAGGCACGGGACCACTTCGAGGCGCAGGGCTCGCGCGACGGCCTGGTGGAGGTCTCCGGGCAGCTGCGGACCATCGCGGTCGGGCTCTACAAGATCGCGAACGACATCCGCTGGATGGGCTCCGGCCCCCGCGCCGGGCTCGGTGAGATCCACCTGCCCGACCTGCAGCCCGGCTCGTCGATCATGCCCGGCAAGGTGAACCCGGTGCTCTGCGAGGCGGTACGCCAGGTCGCCGCCCAGGTGATCGGCAACGACGCCGCGGTCGCGTTTTCCGGAGCGGCCGGCGACTTCGAGCTGAACGTGATGCTGCCGGTGATGGCGCGCAACGTACTGGAGTCGGTCCGGCTGCTGGCCAACGTCAGCCGGTTGTTCGCCGACCGCTGCGTCACCGGCATCACCGCCAACGCCGAGAAATGCCGGGAGTACGCCGAGAGCTCCCCCTCGATCGTCACGCCCCTCAACCGGTTCCTCGGGTACGAGGAGGGCGCCGCCATCGCGAAACAGGCCCTCGCCGAGCGCAAGACGATCCGCCAGGTCGTCATCGAACGCGGCCACGTGGCCACCGGGCGGATCACCGAGGAACAGCTGGACGAGACGCTCGACGTACTCCGGATGACCCACCCGTAGTCCGATCGGGTTTTCCCCTCTGGTGCGCTGAATCCGCCTCGCGTTAGATGCGCGGGGACGAGATTCATCGACAGGGGAGGATATTCCGTGAGGATTCGTTACATACTGGCCGGCGCGGCCGCGGTAACCGCCGCGGCAGCGTCTGCCGTCGTACTTCCCATGGTGGCGTCGGCGGGTGAACGTACCGAGTACACCGTGCTCGCCGAAGCCGGCGTCTCGAACAGCGACGCCGTCGCGGCGATCGAGCAGGCCGGCGGCCAGGTGACCAGCCGTAACGAAGCGATCGGGCTCTACACGGTCGCCTCGACGGACACGGACTTCGCCGCCGACGCCCGGAGCTCGGACGCCCTGGTCGGCGCCGCGCCGCGTACCCCGATCGGGTACGCGCCGAAGGCCCGCCCGAGCGTGCTGGACCCGGTCGAGGCGGAGCACCTGACGAAGGCCGGCAAGGCCAATCGGGGCACCGCCGCGAGCACCACCTCGACGGCCGGGCTGGACCCGCTCGACGACAAGCTCTGGGGCCTGAAGATGGTCCACTCCGACCAGGCCCGTACGGTCAACGCCGGCGACAAGCGGGTCAAGGTCGGCATCCTCGACACCGGCGTGGACGCCAGCAACCCGGACATCGCGGCCAACTTCGACACCGCCGCGTCCCGCAACTTCGCCAAGGACATGACCGACATCGACGGCCCGTGTGAGGTCGAAAGCTGCCTCGACCCGGTCGGCACCGACGACGGCGGCCACGGTACCCACGTCGCAGGTACGATCGGCGCCGCCGCCAACGGGGTGGGCGTCTCCGGCGTCGCCCCCAACGTGTCGCTCGTGGAGCTCAAGGGCGGCCAGGACTCCGGCTACTTCTTCCTGGAGCCGACCGTCAACGCCCTCACGTACGCCGGTGACGCCGGCATCGACGTGGTCAACATGTCGTTCTACGTCGACCCGTGGCTGTACAACTGCCTGAACAACCCGGCCGACAGCCCGGAGGCGCAGACCGAGCAGCAGGTGATCATCGAGGGCATGAACCGTGGCCTCGACTACGCCCACAAGAAGGGCGTCACCCTGGTCGCCGCGCTGGGCAACAACCACGAGGACCTGGGCGCGCCGCGTACCGACATCTCCAGCCCCGACTACCCGGAGGGCACCGCGTACGACCGCCCGATCGACAACTCCTCCTGCTGGGACCTCCCGGTGGAGGGGCCGCACGTGATCGGCACCTCGGCGCTCGGCCCGTCGGGCAAGAAGTCGGACTTCTCCAACTACGGCACCGAACAGATCTCGGTCTCGGCACCGGGCGGCTGGTTCCGTGACGGGTACGGCACGCCGTCGTACCGGACGGTGGAGAACGAGATCCTGTCGTCGTACCCGAAGAAGGTTTTGCAGGAGGAGGGCCTGGTCGACGCCGACGGCAACATCACCCCAGCCGGCGAGGGCTCGGTCTACAAGGACTGCACCACCGACGGTGTCTGCGGCTACTACACCTTCCTGCAGGGCACCTCGATGGCCTCACCGCACGCGTCCGGCGTCGCGGCGCTGATCGTCAGCGCCTGGGGCTCCGCGTCGGGTTCGGGCTTCGGGCTCGCGCCGACCAAGGTCGAGAAGCAGCTGTACAAGACGGCATCGAAGCACGCGTGCCCGTCGCCGCGGCTGCAGACGTACACCAACGAGGGCCGGTCCACGGAGTTCAACGCGTTCTGCGAGGGCAGTCCGAACTTCAACGGCTTCTACGGGTACGGCATCGTCAACGCGTACACCGCGGTGACCGCGCAGCCCTAGCAGCACAGATGCGGTAGGGGCGGCCCTCGCGTTGCGGGGGCCGTCCCCCGTTTGTGCTGGTCAGCGCAGGGCCTGGCTGATCTGGTCGGCGGCGGCGACCACCCGCGGCCCGATCTCGTCGACGTCGAGGGTGCCGAGCGCGACCACGCCGACGCTCGCCTCCAGCCCTTCCACGCCCAGCACCGGCGCGGCCACGCCGTGGGCGCCGCTCTGCAGCTCGCCGGCCGACTGGACGTACCCGGGTCGGCCGGAGCGGCCGGCGACGATCGCGCGACCGGCGGCGCCGCGCTCCAACGGGTGCCGCGACCCGGTCCGGTACGCCACGTGGAACTGGGTCCAGCTCGGCTCCACCACGAGCAACGCGAGCGCCTCGCCGCCGTCCGCGATCGTCAGGTGGGCGGTGGCGCCGGCCTTCTCGGCCAGCCGCCGCAGGGCAGGCTGGGCGGCGCCGGAGATCAACGGCTGCGCCCGCTGCGCCAACTCCATGACCGCCATCCCGAGCCGGAGCCGGCCTTCCGAGTCGCGGCGCAACAAGCCGTGCTCGATGAGTGTGGCGGCCAGTCGGTAGACCACGGCGCGGCCCACTCCGAGACGGCCCGCCGCCTCGGTCATGGTCAGCCCGGCCGGCGTCTCGGACACCAGGTTGAGCAGTCGCAGCCCCCGGTCCAGGGTCTGTGCGGTCTCCCGCCCCGGTGCGGTGTCCATGTCCGGAGCGTACGGCCTCGGCTGGCGGCTCGCGCCTCGACTCCGACCGGCCGCGGAGCACCGGGGGCGGCGTTCGCATCGACGTCCGTGACGTGCAATACCCTTTGAGGGTGAGCCTGCAGCTTTATGACACCGCGACCCGCACGGTGCGGGACTTCGTCCCCCGCGAACCCGGCAAGGTCGGCATGTACGTCTGTGGGCTCACCGTGCAGAGCGCGCCGCACATCGGGCACATGCGCTCGTACGTCTCGTTCGACGTACTGCGGCGGTGGCTGCGGCACAACGGGTACGACGTCACCCACATCCGCAACGTGACCGACATCGACGACAAGGTGCTCGCCAAGTCGATCGAGTCCGGCCGGCCGTGGTGGGCGATCGGGTACGCCAACGAGCGGATCCTGGAGCAGGCGTCCGCGACGCTCGGCTGCCTGGACCCGACGTACGAGCCCCGGGCGACCGGGCACGTGCCGCAGATGCTGGAGCTGGTCGACCGACTGATCGAGCGCGGCCACGCGTACCCCGGCGGGCCGGGCGACGTGTATTTCGACGTCGCGTCGTACCCGCAGTACGGTGCGCTGTCCAACCGCCGGCCGGAAGACATGCAACCCGCGGAAGACAACCTCGGGGTCGACGGCAAGCGCGACCCGCGGGACTTCGCGCTGTGGAAGGGCGTCAAGCCCGACGAGCCGTCGGACGCCTACTGGGACACGCCGTGGGGACGCGGCCGGCCCGGCTGGCACCTGGAGTGCTCGGCGATGGCGCGGCGCTACCTGGGCGACGAGTTCGACATCCACGGCGGCGGTCTGGACCTGGTGTTCCCGCACCACGAGAACGAGATCGCGCAGTCGAAGGCGGCCGGCTTCGGGTTCGCCCGCTACTGGATGCACAACGGGATGCTCAATCTCGACGGCGGCAAGATGAGCAAGTCCGAGGGCAACGTGCTCGACCTGCCGTCGCTGCTGGCGAGCTTCCGCCCGATCGAGATCCGCTACTACCTCGCGACGCCCCACTACCGGTCCACGGTGGAGTTCAGCCATGCGTTGCTGACCGACGCGGCGGCGGCGTACCGGCGGATCGAGGGGTTCGTGCAGCGGGCGGCGGAGCGGTTCGGCGCCGAGGCCACGACGGGCGGCACGCTGTGCGCGGAGTTCGCCGAGGCGATGGACGACGACCTCAACACCGCCAAGGCGGTGGCCGCGATCCACGAGGTGGTGCGCGAGGGCAACACCGCGCTCGCCGGCGACCACGACGCGGCGGCGCGGGGCGCGGCGGCCAGCGTCCGCGCGATGCTCGGCATCCTCGGGCTGGACCCGGCGACCGCCGAGGCCGCCTCCGGTGCTGCCGCCCAGTCCGCTGAGTTGCGTACCGCGGTCGATGTGTTGGTACGCGTCGTCCTGGAACAACGCGACGCGGCTCGCGCGCGCAAGGACTGGGCCACGGCGGATGCCTTGCGCGACCAGTTGAAGCAGTCCGGGGTCCAGATCGAGGACACCCCGCACGGACCACGATGGAGTCTCGATGCCGGGTAACTCGCAGCGCAAGAACCGGCGTTCCACCAGCAAGAAGGGTCGTACGGTCGGGTCCGGCGGACAGCGCCGCCAGGCCCTCGAAGGACGCGGTCGTACGCTGCCCGCCGAGGACCGGCCGTGGCACAAGGCGTACGAGGGCGAAGACGTGCCGAAGCGTACGGCCTGGAAGCAGGAGAAGGAGCGGCGCAAGTCGGCCGCCGAAGGGCATCCGGCGCCGGACCCGAAACGCGGCGGCCGGGCCGACACCGGCGCCGCTGGCCGGACCGGTGGCGCTGCCCGGGCCGGTGGCGCTGCCCGGGCCGGTGGCGCGCGGACCGGTGGCGGTAGCGGTGGTCGCGCGCCGGGGCCGCGGACAGCGCCGGGGCGGCGCAGTGCCGTACCCGAGAGTGCGCCGGAACTGCTGGTCGGCCGCAACCCGGTGGTGGAGGCGCTGCGGGCACACGTGCCCTGCACCGCCCTGTACGTCGCGCAGCGCATCGAGCTCGACGACCGGATCAAGGAGGCGCTGCGGATCGCGGGCAACCGCGGGATCGCGATCCTCGAAGTGAGCCGTCACGAGCTGGACCGGCTCACCGGCGGGGTGCTGCACCAGGGCATCGGGCTTCAGGTGCCGCCGTTCTCGTACGAGCCGTTCGAGGATCTGGTCGCCATGGCGTTGGAGAGCAAGGGCGGCGCGCCGCTGCTGGTGGCGCTGGACGGGGTGACCGATCCGCGCAACCTGGGAGCGGTGGTGCGCTCAGCCGCCGCGTTCGGGGCGCACGGGGTGTTCCTGCCGGAACGGCGTTCCGCCGGGATCACCGCCACCGCGTGGCGTACGTCGGCCGGGGCGGCCGCCCGGATGCCGATTGCCAGGGTCACCAACCTCACCCGGGCGCTGAAGACCTGTCAGGCGGAAGGCTTCGTCACGGTCGGTCTCGACGCCGACGGCGAACTGCCGCTCTACGAGCTGGAAGCCGCCGTCGACCCGCTGGTGATCGTGGTCGGCTCCGAAGGACGGGGCCTGTCCCGGCTGGTCGGCGAGACCTGCGACATCCGTACGTCGATCCCGATGGCGACCGACGTGGAGTCGCTCAACGCTTCGGTCGCCGCCGCGGTGGCGCTGGCCGAGGTGGCCCGCCGCCGCGCCGCATCCGAGCTGCCCGCCGGGCCGCCGCCCGCCGTACCCGACCGGTAGGCCCCGCCGCACGGGGACCGTGTCGGCTTACCGCCACAACGCTTGTAGTCCGGTAGTCGCGGCCGGACGATCAGACACGTTTCCGGTGCAAGAGGGGCGTGTCATGGATGCCTTCAAGACGCTGATGGCACGGGGTAACAGGAACGGCGTGGCGAAACGTCCCCGCGACAGCGACGGCTTCCCGCCACCCGCTGGTACGAGCGTCAACTGGGTCGTGGCGCAGCCCATACAGGACATGCTCAACCAGGGGAAAGAGCTCGGCTGGGAGAACCTGGGCACCATCGGCAACCCGGACCACCTGCGCAAACACGGCGACCACACCCCGTGGTCGCAGGGCAAGAAGCCCGGCATCGTGTACGCCAAGGACACGGTGGATCCACCCTGGCTGCAGGGCGTGCTGCTCAAGCTCTGCCGCGATCCCGATTACGACACCACCTGGATCGACTTCTTCAACATCAACAACAAGCAGTTCAACTTCGCCGGCGTCGAGGTCGCAGGCAGCGGCGACGCCCATCTGCACGTCTCCGTACGCAAAGGCCACGAGCTCAAGCACGTCACTCTCTTCGTAGATATCGACCGCGCCCATCGCGGGAAGCAGGTTGGAGACTTTCTCATGGCCCTCACCACCAAAGAGCAGAAGCAGCTGCTGAAGAGTGTCGAGGACACGCGTTTCATGCTGGGCGCCACCGCCGCCGACCTTGGTCACCCGTTCCAGAAGGACCGCAAGGACTGGTCTGCGAAGCTCGACGCGATCCTGAAGGCGGTCAGCGGTGACGACACCGCGAAGATCCTCTCCGGGATCAAGGCCGAGCACGAGCGGACCAGGCAGGCGCTGCTGGACAAGATCGACCAGATCGCGCCGACCGTCGCCGCGGCGGTCGCCGCGCAGCTGACCAGCGAAGCTACCGCGAAGGAGTTCGCCGCCGCGGTGGCCGAGGAACTCAAGGCGAGGCTCGCGCCCCCGGTCGTACCCGCCCCGGTCGTCCCGGAGCCGCCGCCCGTGCTGCCGGCGCCTCAGTAGTCACTGCCGCCAAGACGAGACGGCGCGGCGGGCTCGATGAACCCGCCGCACCGTGGGTCGTTGCGTCAGTCGATCCGCTCGCCGCTGGCGGCGTGGAACACGTGCTGCTCGCCGACCTTCGGCTTGATGTACACCGTCTCGCCCATCTCCGGGGCGTCGCGCCCGTCGGTACGCACCACGAACCGTTCCTCGGTGCCGTCGAAGTCGGCGTGGCCGTACACGAACGCGTCGGAGCCCAGCTCCTCCACCAGGTCGACCTTGATCGGTACGCCGCCGTTGCCCTCGGGCACCACCATGGTGTCCTCCGGACGGAAGCCGATCTGCACCGTACCGTCGCCGCCCTCCTTGGCGGTGGCGATCTGGTCCCGGGTCAGCGGGACGGTCACCTTGCCGAACCGGCCGCCCTCCTCGGTGAGCGGCACGGTCTTGATGTTCATCGCGGGGGAGCCGATGAAGCCGGCGACGAACACGTTGCCGGGCCTGTCGTACAGCGCCCGAGGGGTGTCCACCTGCTGCAGAATGCCGTCCAGCAGTACGGCCACCCGGTGACCCATCGTCATCGCCTCGACCTGGTCGTGGGTGACGTACACGGTGGTGGTGCCGAGCCGCTTCTGCAGCGCGGCGATCTGGGAACGGGTCTGCACCCGCAGCTTGGCGTCGAGGTTGGACAGCGGCTCGTCCATCAGGAAGACCTGGGGCTCCCGTACGATCGCCCGGCCCATCGCGACCCGCTGCCGCTGGCCGCCGGAGAGCGCCTTCGGCTTGCGGTCGAGGAACTGTTCGAGGTCGAGCAGCTTGGCGGCGTCGGCCACCCGCTTGGAGATCTCCGACTTCGACGTACCGGCGATCTTGAGGGCGAAGCCCATGTTCTGCGCCACGGTCATGTGCGGGTAGAGCGCATAGTTCTGGAAGACCATCGCGATGTCGCGGGCCTTGGGCGGCAGGTTGGTGACGTCCCGGTCGCCGATCCGGATCGAGCCGGTGTCGACGTCCTCCAGGCCGGCGAGCATCCGCAGGCTGGTGGACTTGCCGCAGCCGGACGGCCCGACGAGGACGAGGAACTCGCCGTCTCCGATCTCCAGACTGAAGTCGTCGACCGCGGGCTTGGGAGTGCCCGGATAGGTGAGGGAGGCGTGGTCGTACGTGACGGTAGCCATAACGATCTGGTCCTTTCACCGGCAGGAACGTGCCGGACGATCCGAGTAAAAGGGCGGGCCCTCGCGGCGAAAACCGCCACGAAAGCTGCCGTCAACATACGTGAAACAGCTCACCCTGACCAGTGGCCGCCCGGACGACTCGTGACCGGTGAGGCCGGTGTGGGTGAGGCGCGCCGCAGTGGCCACACCGTTGCGGCGGCGATCGCGAGGCAGGCTGGGACCAGCAGGAACGCCCAGCCGATCCCGACCCGGTCGGCGACCGCGCCGAGCACGAACGGCGCCACCCCGAACCCGAGCGCCATCCCGTACGAGTTGCGGGCCATCGCCAGCTCGGGCTGACCGGCCGAGGTTTGAATGGTGAGCGTGAGGCCGAGCGGGAAGTGGAGCGACACGCCCAGACCGCACAGCACCAGCCCGGTGACCGCGAGCCACGGCGTACGGGCGGTCCAGAACACGGTGAAGCCGGCCGTGGCCACCCCGAGCGCCCCTAACAACAACGATACGGTGCCAAGCCACAGCGACAACCGACCGCCGGCTGCGCGGCCGGCCACCATGCCGACCAGCACCGCGGACATCCCGGCCGCTGCGGCGGCCCGGCTCAGCCCGGCATGTTCGTGCAGCTGCTCGGACGCCCACAACGACAGGCACACTTCCGCGGATCCGGTCGCGAACAGGCAGGCCCACGCCAGCCAGTACCGCCGCGGCAGCCGCCTGGCCCGCCGTGGAGTCGGGGTCGGATCGCCGTCGGTCAGGGAAGCCGCGACCGGATCGGCGGCGGTCTCGGGAGCCGCAACGGGATTTGCGGCGGTCAGGCGTACCCCCAGGAGGGTTGCCGCGACGGTGAGGAGGCAGGCGAGTGCGATGGCGACGGCGAGGCCGGGCTGCCAGCCGATCGCGGCGTTCACCGCAGCGCCGATCACCAGCGGGGCCAGCAGGCCCATCCCGGCGGCCAGCGCGTTCGCCTCGGAGATCGCGGCCGCGGCGGCGGGGCCGTGGTGCGCGGTCAGCGCCGTCGAGACACCGCTGACCATGATGATGCCGAACGTCATCGCCACCACCGTGGCGGCGAGCGTGCCGGCCACCGACGGGAGCAGGCACAGCAGCGCGACGCCGGCGGTGAGGCCGGCGAGCCCGGTCCAGAGCGTCCCGCCGACGCGCAGCCGCCGGACCAGGTACGGGAACAGCGTCCCACCGATGGTGGTGCCGACCGCGAGCGCGGGGCCGTACAGGCCGGCCACGGTACGGCTGATGTCCAGTTGGTGCCGCAGCAGTGGGACCACGGGGCCGAAGCCGTACAGGAAGTAGCCGAAAACGCCCAGTTGGGCGTACAGCAGCCAGGACACGCGGTCCCGGACGAGGCGGGTCACGCAAGCACGCTATGCGGCTCGGCACCCCTGCGCTGTCAGCTGTGACGAGACTCGCGGCGGGGGTCGGCGCACGCGACGGGCGGGTCAGGACACCAGTCCGCGGCGGAAGGCGACGGCCACCGCCTGGGCCCGATCCCGTACCCCGAGTTTGCGGTAGAGCCGCCGGGCGTGGGTCTTGATGGTGTCTTCCGAGAGGTAGAGCCGCCGGCCGATCTCTCCGTTGCTGTGGCCCTCGATGATCCCCTCGAGCACCTGCCGTTCCCGTGGCGTGAGCGGCGTCGTTACCTGCTTCGGCGCCGGCGCATCCGGCTGCGGGCCGGAGGTGTGGCCGGTGAGCAGACCCCTGGCGAGTGCGACCAGCAGCTTGTCGCACACGGCGCCCGGGTGCAGCACTCCTCGCGCTCCCGCCGCCAGTGCGGCCGCGACGATCCTCGGATCGTCCGCGGCGACCAGGACCACCGCGATGTGCGGATGAAGGGCGAGCACGCGACGGGTGAAGTGCACGCAGTCGGGATGCACCGAGCTGGTGTCCACCACGAGGAGGTCGGCGGGCTGTTCGGCCAACCGGGCCAGCGCATGCTCGCCGTGCGGCGCGGTGCGTACCGCCCGGGCGGTGCCGAGCCGTGACGCGCATGCGTTGATCTGCTGCGCGGCCGAGACCACGCCAGGGCCGACCAGCAGCAGTCGTACCGGCTCCCGGCGGGGTGCCGGCCCGGGGGCCAGGCTGAAGGGCTGCGGCGACAGCGCCGCCAGCCCGCTCACGTCGCGGTCCGAGGCGTGTCGCGGTGGGCGAAGACCAGTCCTTGGTACGTATCCATCAGCTTCTCCAGCTCGGCGTGGTCGCCGCCGGCGGACAGCTGTTGGTAGCCGACGAGCATCGCCATACCCAGTGAGGTCAGCACCTGAGCGGCGGCAGCGTCACCGGTGACCCGCTCAATTGCCCTCTGTACGGTCTTTCGCCGGGCGGCGTCCACACGTTGCTGTACTGCGCGTACGGAAGGGTTGTTCTTGCTCCAGGCCCGGATGGCGGCTTCGGCCTCATGGGGCAGTCCGACGGTCAGTTTGCGCAGCGCTTCGATGTCCTGCTCGGGGCCGCCGCTGCCGAAGGCGAGGTCGCGCAGGATGGGCGCCTGGCGGTTCTCCCAGTACTCCAGGAAGGCGTCGACGAAGCCCTGCATGCTGCCGAAGTGGTGGTAGAACGAGCCGCTGGTCACGCCGAGCGTCGTACAGAGGCGGTTGATGTTGAGGCCTTTGAACCCGGTCTCAGCCAGTACGTCGAGCGCGGTTTCGAAGTACTGCACCTTGCTGACGAGGGTCGGCACCGGGGCGGCCTCCGTTGGCTCTGGGTTCTTCCCGGGCACCATAACATAGGCTATGGTGTGCTCGTTGGTCGATCGTGAGGCAGGTGCCGATGACCGTGCTGGCGCAACTCGGCGGGACGATCTCCCGGCTGTCCGGGCAGCTGACCGGAGCCGGAGCCGAGATCACCACCCGGGCACCGTTCACCGGTGACCCGATCGCGACGTTCCCCGGCTCGACACCGGGCGACGTGTTCGACGCGTACGCCCTGGCCCGGAAGGCGCAGCTGAGCTGGGCCGCAACCCCGCCGGCCGTACGAGCCAGGCCCTTCGTCAGGCTCCACGACCTGGTGCTGGGCAACGCCGAGGTGATCGACCTCGTACAACTGGAGAACGGCAAGGCGCGCAACGACGCGTTCGAGGAGACCGCGGACGTGGCCGGCCTCGCGCTCTACTACGGCCGCCACGCGGCGCGGTTCCTCAAGCCTCGGCGGCGCAAGGGCGCGATCCCGCTGGCCACCCGGACCGTCGAGCTGCGCCAGCCCAAGGGCGTGGTGGCGATCATCTCGCCGTGGAACTATCCGCTGTCGCTGGCCGTCTGCGACGTGATCCCGGCGCTGCTGGCCGGCAACGCCGTCGTCCACAAGCCCGACACCCAGACCGTGCTCACCGCCCTGTACGCCCGCGACCTGCTGGTACGCGCCGGGCTGCCCGCCGACCTGTGGCAGATCGTGGTCGGCGAGCCGGCGGAGCTCGGGCAGCCCGTCATCGACGGCGCCGACCACGTCTGCTTCACCGGCTCCACCGCGGCCGGCCGCCGGATCGCCCAGGCGTGCGCGCAGCGACTGATCGGCTGCACCCTCGAGCTGGGCGGCAAGAACCCGATGATCGTGCTCGACGACGCCGACCTGGACCAGGCGGCCAACGGCGCCGCCCGGGCCTGCTTCTCCACCGCCGGTCAGCTGTGCCTGTCCGCCGAGCGGATCTACGTCGCCGAGCAGGTGTACGACGAATTCGTACCGAAGCTGGTCTCGCGTACCCGGGAACTGACCTTGGGGCGGGATTTCGACTTCGGCTACAGCGTCGGGTCGCTGACCTCGGCGCGGCAGCTCGCGACGGTGCAGCGGCACGTGGCCGACGCGGAGTTCCAGGGGGCGAAGGTGCTGGCGGGCGGGCGGCACCGGCCGGACGTCGGGCCGTACTTCTTCGAGCCGACGCTGCTGGAAGGCGTCACCCCGCACATGGAGCTGTACGCCGAGGAGACCTTCGGCCCGGTCGCGTCGGTCTACCCGTTCCGCGACGACGACGAAGCGGTGTGCCTGGCCAACGACACCGAGTACGGCCTCAACGCCAGCATCTGGACCCGCAACGTCGCCCGCGGCCGCCGCGTCGCCGCCCGGGTACGGTGCGGCACGGTCAACATCAACGAGGGCATCGGCTCCGCGTACGCCTCGCACGACGCGCCGATGGGCGGGATGAAGGCGTCCGGTCAGGGCCGCCGGCACGGCGAGCACGGCCTGCTGGAATACACCGAGCTGCAGACCGTGGCCAGTCAACACGTGATCGGGTTCGAGCCGCTGCCGGGGCTGTCGAAAGACCAGCACGCGAAGCTCATGACGCGGATGCTGAAGCTGATGAAGGGGCTGCGGATCAAATGAGCTACGACTACGACGTACTCGTCATCGGTTCGGGTTTCGGCGGGTCGGTCAGCGCGTTGCGGCTGTCGGAGAAGGGCTACCGGGTGGGTGTCCTGGAATCCGGTCGCCGGTGGCGGCCGGAGGAGTTCACCGGCTCCAACTGGAACGTACGCAACTCCCTCTGGGCGCCGGTGCTGGGGTTGACCGGCCCGCAGCGGATCAGCCTGCTCGGCAAGTGCGCGCTGTTCTCCGCGGTCGGCGTCGGGGGCGGCTCGCTGATCTACGGCAACACGCTCTACGAGCCGCTGGGCGAGTTCTACGCCGACCGGCAGTGGGCGCACATCACGGACTGGAAGACCGAGCTCGCCCCGTACTACGACCAGGCCAAACGGATGCTCGGGGTGCAGACCAACCCGCGGATGACGCCGGCGGACGACGTGCTGCTCGACCTGGCGAAGGACCTCGGGGTCGCCGACACGTTCCACCGCACAGACGTCGGGGTGTTCTTCAACGAAGGCCACGAGGGCGAAGAGGTCTCCGATCCGTACTTCGGTGGCGCCGGGCCGGCTCGGGCGGGCTGTGTCCACTGTGCCCGGTGCTTCACCGGCTGCCCGCACAACGCGAAGAACACCACCCCCACCAACTACCTGTACCTGGCGGAGAAGCTGTGCGCCGAGATCCACCCGTTGACCACCGCGACCGACGTACGGCCCCTGCCCGGCGGCGGGTACGAGGTGCTGACCGTCCGCTCCGGCCGGTGGTTCCGCAAGGCGCGGCGCCGGTTCACCGCCGAGCAGGTCGTGTTCGCCGCCGCCGCCCGGGGCACCCAGGCGCTGCTGCACAAGTTGAAGAACTCCGGCGCCCTGCCGTACCTGTCGCCGCGGCTGGGCGAGCTGTCCCGGTCCAACTCCGAGGCGATCCTCAGCGCGTACAGCCGGGACCGGCGGGACTTCGCCCAGGGCGTCGCGATCACCTCGTCGATCCACCCCGAGCCGCAGACCCACATCGAAGTCTGCCGGTACGGCACCGGCCAGAACGCGCTGTTCCCGCTGAACGTGCCGCTGGTCGACGGCGGCGCCTACCGGGTGCTGCGGTTCCTGCTCGCCGCGCTCCGGCGTCCAGTGGTGTTCCTGCGCAGCCGGAATCCGCGGGGCGCCTCGGACAAGACGGTGATCCTGCTGGTGATGCAGTCGCTGGACAACTCGCTCACGTCGTACCTGCGGCGGGGGAAGCTGCGGACCAGGCAGGGCAGCGGCGAGCCCAACCCGGACTGGATCCCGCTGGGCCACGACGCCGCCCGCCGGTACGCCGAGAAGATCAACGGCGACGCGCTGGGCGTGGTGATGGACGTGTTCAACATCCCGTCCACCGCGCACTACATCGGCGGCGCCGTCATCGGTGACTCGCCGCAGACCGGCGTCGTCGACCCGTACCAGCGGGTGTACGGCCACCCCGGGCTCGGGCTGCACATCGCGGACGGTTCGGCGATCTCGGCCAACCTCGGGGTGAACCCGTCGCTGACGATCACCGCGCAGGCGGAGCGGGCGATGGCGTACTGGCCCAACAAAGGCGACCCCGACCCCCGCCCCGAGCTGGGCAGCCCCTACCGCCAAATCGCCCCGGTCGCGCCGAAAGACTCGGCGGTGCCCGAGACCGCTCCCGGTGCGTTGCGCCTCCCCATCATCGGCGTCGGCTGAGCCCTTTCCCGGGTACGGGCACTCAGCCGATCCGCTCTTCGAGGTGTACCTGAACGGTGTCGCCGGGCCCCTTGCGGATGACCTTGCGTACGTCGGCCTTGACAGGCAGCTTGTGCGTGCCGTCGCCCATCGCCATGAACGAGCTGCGGAACGGGTGACCGTCGATGGTGCCCCGTACCTTCACCAGGCCGCGGGTGCCGAAGTACTCCACCGAGTCCGGCATCACCACGTACGTCCACCCGCCCTTTGCCGGGCTCTTCTCCAACGCGGCGGTGAACTCCCGATCCAGCTCACTGTGCTTGTCTGTGGTACCCATGATCGTTCCTCCTGTCGGGCGAGCCACTGAGGTAGACCACTCGGCACTCCAAAACTCATCGTTAACGAGCCCGGTACCTTCCGCTGCTGTTTGACACTTCGCCGGGCCGGTACCGTCGATGGCAGATCTGTGCCCGGAGAGGAAGCGCATGGCTGAGCACATCGGCGGCAGGGTCCGCGTCTGGCGTAGGCGGCGGGGGCTGTCACAAAGGACGCTTGCCGGCTTGGCCGGTCTGAGTCAGGCCTACGTCAGTCAGATCGAGGCTGGTCTTAGAGGGGTTGAGCGGCGCAGCACTCTGGTGGCGCTCGCGACCGCGCTCAGTGTTTCTGTTGCTGATCTTCTCGGGCAATCCGGCGACCCGACCGACCCGGTACGGGTCAAGGCATCAGAAACGGTGGCCGCTATCAGGGTGGCTCTTGTTGAGTTGGAGGCTGGCGACATTCGCCCACCCCGCCGGGATCGCGATCAAATGGCCGCCGCTGTTGAACATGCGATGGAGCTACGCCGGAACAGCGAGTACCTGGTGTTGGCACCGATGCTGCCGGATCTGCTACGGGATGCCGCTGGACACCCAGGAACCGAAGCGCTTACCCGCATTGCGTACGAGGCGTCAGTAACGCTGCGAAACCTGGGGTATCGCGACCTGTCCTGGCCAGCCGCGAGGATCTGCGTCAATGCCGCCCGCGAGCTTGATGATCCGGCCTGGGTCGGCGCTGCCGATTTCGTCTACACATTGTCGCTGCCGGTCGAGGCGGCCCAGGTCGCCCGGAAGGTTGGCGAGCGCAGCCTCGTTGATCTCCAAGCCGCTGCCGCCAACCCCAACGGGCGACAGATGCTCGGCCAAGTCCACCTTTCGTCGGCTCTGGCGAGCGCGGTAGCGAAGCGAACTGCGGATGTCGAGGACCACATTGCCGAAGCGGCGAAGGAAGCGCGGACACTCGGTGATCCGGACGGGCCGGGGTTCAATCTGTCTTTCTTCGGCCCCACCAATGTCCGTCTGTGGAAGATGTCGATCCGCACGGAGCTTGGCGAGTACGCCAAGGTCATCGAGCTGGCCGATGGTCTTCGGGCAGACGCTCTTCCGGTCGCCAACCGGCGCCAGAGTTACTACATGAGCCTGGGCCGTGCATTGGCACATTCCGGCAAGCGCGACAAGGAGGCGCTGGTTGCGCTGGCCCGCGCCGAGCGAGCGGCACCAGCACCGTTCCGCCTCAACCCGATCACCCGCGACGCTGTCTCCACAATGATCCGCCGGGCGCAGCGTCGGTCTGTCGCCGAGGACGTGTTGAGCATGGCTCGCCGATTGGGGATCGCGCCGACGTATAGCGCCGAGTAATCAACACTGCACCCTGCGCCCTTACCGTTCTCGATCATCGGGCTGGTACGGGGGTGCGCCCCGTCCTGGCCGACCTGGACCGGGCGCGGCGGCCGGAATCGTCGCGCCCCACTCATCGGGAGGACGGACGGGTGTGGGCGAGCGTGCCACCGCTGATTGCCGGGTTGGTGTTGGGGTTCCTCGCCGGTCTGTTGACGTTCCGCCGGACTCTCCGCTGGTGTCGAGCGTGTGGGGAGACGCTGACGTGCGCCCGGTGCGTTCCCGTGCGGAAGGAGCGCTGAGGGTGGCCGAGGCATTCCCTCGCAGGCCGGCACCCCGGCACACCGCGCCCACGCCGGAGGAGATCCAGCGAGCGCGGGAGAATTTCGCGTTGCACATCCCGAGCCTCTTCCACCGGCTTTGCATCGCGGCCGACTGCGGCAAAGATTGGCCCTGCCCGCCGTGGCGGGAGGCGGTCCCGGTGTTGGAGCGAGCCGGCGAGATCGACGTGGATGGCCAACTCCGCCGACGATGATCTGATGGAGCCGCCTGTCGGATTCGAACCGACGACCTGCCGCTTACAAGGCGGCTGCTCTGCCAGCTGAGCTAAGGCGGCGTACGTCCTGACGGGCGCCACCGGCAAGTGTAGGACGGCTCAGTCGTGGTCGGACGCGGGTGGTTTCGGGAACGCCCAGGTCAGCAGCATCGTGGGGAAGGTCAGTACGGCGTACAGCGTGACCAGGCCGCGGAGCGGTCCGCTGAGCCAGCCGCTCGCCGCGTCCAGTGCCCCGACCGGGTTGACCGCCGGGAGCAGCGACAACCCCACCCCGCCGAGCCCTGCCGCCAACAGCAGCAGGAACATCCAGAACAGCCGCCAAGCCCCGGCGGTACGACTCGCGAGCAGCCACCCGAACGGCATGATCCCCGCAATGGCGCCGACCAGGATGGCGCCGTAGCGCAGCCAGTCGGAGTCCCAGACCTGGTTCAGTCCGAAGCCGACCAGCAACGCGCCGCCGACCAACGGAACCGCCGCCCCCAGCACGGCCCAGAGCGCGATCGTCCAGCCTC
>WNGA01000324.1_pt1 | contig 75748 bp, 67 predicted proteins | sample 5400061 | NCBI WGS metagenome assembly WNGA01 (sample SAMN13153366, study PRJNA577476) | soil metagenome | isolation source: 100 cm soil or saprolite under grassland replicate 2 | place: USA:California | collected 2016-06-15
CGGTCGTAGTGGGGAAGGACGGCACCGCCGCGCTCCCGCGGGGCGTGCCGGTCTTCGCCTGGAAGGGCGAGACGCTCGAGGAGTACTGGGAGTGCACCGAGCGCGCGCTCGACTTCGGCGCCGGGAAGGGCCCCACCCAGATCGTGGATGACGGCGGCGACGCGACCCTCCTCATCCACAAGGGGGTCGAGTTCGAGAAGGCGGGCAAGGTGCCCGCCCCGCGGGCGGCTGACTCGGAGGAGTACGCGGTGGTGCTGCGGCTCCTCGCGCGCGAGCTGAAGAAGGATCCGAGGCGGTGGACCCGGATGGCGAAGGACTGCGCCGGCGTCACCGAGGAGACCACCACCGGCGTCCACCGGCTGTACGAGATGCAGAAGGCGGGCACGCTCCTCTTCCCCGCCATCAACGTGAACGACTCGGTGACGAAGTCGAAGTTCGACAACCTGTACGGCTGCCGCCACTCGCTCGTGGACGGGCTCAACCGCGCGACCGACGTGATGCTCGCCGGGAAGCTCTGCGTCGTCTGCGGCTACGGGGACGTGGGCAAGGGCTGCGCGCAGGCGCTCCGCGGTCAGGGCGCCCGGGTGGTCGTGACGGAGATCGACCCCATCAACGCGCTCCAGGCGTCGATGGAGGGGTACCAGGTCGCCCGCCTCGAGGACGTCGTGGCGGAGGCGGACGTCGTCATCACCGCCACCGGAAACGTGGACGTCATCACCGTCGAGCACATGAAGCAGATGAAGGACTGCGCCGTGCTCGGGAACATCGGCCACTTCGACAACGAGATCGACATCGCCGGGCTGAAGAAGGTGCCGGGGCTCACGCGCGTCAACATCAAGCCGCAGTACGACGCGTTCGTGTTCCCCGACGGCCACCGGGTGCTGGTGCTCGCCGAGGGGCGGCTCCTGAACCTCGGCTGCGCGACCGGCCACCCCTCCTTCGTGATGTCGAGCTCGTTCACGAACCAGACGCTCGCGCAGCTCGAGCTCGCGACGAACCGCGCCCGCTACGAGAAGAAGGTGTACGTGCTGCCGAAGCACCTCGACGAGAAGGTGGCGGCGCTCCACCTCGAGCAGATCGGGGCGAAGCTCACCCGGCTCACGAAGAAGCAGTCGCAGTACCTCGGTATCTCGCCCGAGGGCCCGTTCAAGCCGGACCACTACCGGTACTGAGGGGGACTGCCCACCTCCACGTGGACGTTCACGTGGACGTGGTCGTGGACCTCGACTTCGACTTCGACCTGAACCTGGACTTCGACCGAGACGAGGTCGAGGTCGAGGACTAGGTCGAGGACCAGGTCCAGGTCCAGGTCCACGTCCCACGACCACGACCACGACCACGACCACGACCACGACCAAGAGAGGCAGTCAGAACAGGAACACCCGGCACCGCGTTGCCCGCCGCCCGTCGGTCGGCTACGTTCCGCGCCGGTGACCCTCCTCTCCGCCGTCCTTCTCGGGATCGTCCAGGCCGCGACCGAGTTCCTCCCGGTCTCCTCGACCGCCCACCTCCTCGTCTTCGGGGAGCTGCTCGGGCACTCCCTCGAGGACGCCCGGTTCCGCGCCTTCGTCACGATCATCCAGTCCGGGACGACGCTCGCGGTCCTCGTCTACTTCCGCCGCGAGATCGCGACGCTCGCGGCCGGCGCGGCGCGCTCCCTCGCGCGCGGGCGGCCGCTCGAGACGCCCGAGTCGAGGCTCGCCTGGTACATCGCGCTCGGCACGCTCCCCGCCGCGATCCTGGGGAAGCTCCTCGAGCGGCGCATCGAGGCGCTCGGCAACTGGATCATCGCCGGATCGCTCGTCGTCCTCGGCCTCGTGCTCCTCGCCGCGGAGCGGCTCGCTCGCCACGAGCGCGGGGTCGAGGACGTCGGACCGGGCGATGCGCTCCTCATCGGCATCGGGCAGGCGCTCGCGCTCGTTCCCGGCTCGTCCCGCTCCGGCACGACGATCACGACGGGGATGCTCCTCGGCCTCCGGCGGGAGGCGGCGGCGCGCTTCAGCTTCCTCCTCTCCGTCCCGATCATCCTCGGCGCCGGCGCCTACAAGCTCGCGAAGACGCTCCCCGTCCTGCGCGGCGCCCCGGACTGGGCGGCCGCGACGGTGGTCGGGACCGCCGTGGCCGCTGTCGGCGGCTATCTCGTCATCGGCTGGCTGCTGGGATGGCTCCGCACGCGGACGACGAACGTGTTCGTCGTGTGGCGCATCGCGGCGGGGATCGTGATCGCGCTGCTCATCGCGCGCGGCGTCCTCCCTGCGGGAGAGGCCCCGCCCGCGCCCGCGCCCGCGACGGCGAGGACCTCCGCGCGATGACCTTCGAGCGGCTCCGGTCGGCCCTCGCGGCGCGGATTCCGGGGATCGCGCCGATCGACCGGATCGCGCCCGACCGCCTGCCGCCGGGCGGGTTCGTCCCCGCCGCGAACCTCGTCCCGCTGCACGAGAAGGACGGCGAGCCGCACCTGCTCCTCACCCGGCGCCCGAAGCACATGCGGCGCCACGCCGGCCAGCTCAGCGTCCCGGGCGGCCGCATCGAGCCGGGGGAGGACGCGCTCGCCGCGGCGCTCCGCGAGGCGCGCGAGGAGATCGGGCTCGCCCCCTCCGACGCGGACCTCCTCGGCCGCCTCTCCGAGACGCTCGTCCTCCAGTCCGCGTTCCGCTTGACGCCGTGGGTGGCCTCCGTGCCATACCCGTACCCCTACGTCGCGGAGCCTCGCGAGGTGGAGGAGATCCTCCACGTGCCGCTCTCCGCGCTCCTGCGTCCCGGCGTGCACCGCGTCGAGCCGCGCGAGGCGTACGGGATGAACCTCGACGTCCACTTCTTCACGCTCGGCGCCGACGAGCTCTGGGGCGCGACCGCGCGGATCGTGTGGGAGCTCCTCGGCATCTGGAGGTCAATGTGAAGCTCTACCCGGTGGTGATGGCGGGCGGATCCGGCACCCGCTTCTGGCCGCTGTCGCGCCGCGATCGCCCGAAGCAGTTCCTCCCGCTCGCGGGCGACGAGCCGCTCCTCGCGGCGACGGTGGCGCGGCTCCCGCCGCTCGCGCGCGCGAGAGAGACCTACGTCGTCTGCGGGCCCGCCCACGCCGCCGCCGCGCGGCGGATGCTGCCGAAGCTCCCCGAGCAGAACTTCATCGTCGAGCCGTGCGCGCGGAACACCGCGCCCTGCGTCGGCCTGGCCGCGCTCCACGTCGCCCGCCGCGACCCGCGCGGCATCATGGCGATGCTGCCGGCCGATCACCACATCGCCCGACCCGCCGCGTTCCGGGAGGCGCTCGCCGCGGCCGCCGCGCTGGCGGAGGGCGGCGTGATCGCGACGATCGGGATCCGCCCCTCCCGCCCGGAGACCGGCTACGGATACCTGAAGCTCGGACCGCGCCTCTCCGCCCGCGGGAAGAAGGGACGCGCCGCCGCGAACAAGGTGGAGCGCTTCGTCGAGAAGCCCGACCTCGTCACCGCCGCGCGCTACCTCGCCGACGGCGGGTATCTCTGGAACTCGGGGATCTTCGCGTTCCGGGCCGACGTGATCCTCGAGGAGATCCGGCGCGCGATGCCGGTTCTGGGTGAGCAGCTCGACGCCATCGACGCCGCGGCGGGGACGCCCGGGTACAAGCGTGCGCTCGCTCGCATCTTCCCGGAGTGCCCGTCGATCTCCATCGACTACGGCGTCATGGAGAAGTCGACCCGCATCGCGGTCGTCCCGGCCGACTTCGGCTGGTCGGACGTGGGCAGCTTCGCGGCGCTCTCCGACGTGCGCCCGACCGACCACCTCGGCAACGTCGCCGAGGGGGACGCGATCGTGCTCGACACCCACGACGCGGTGGTGCTCGCGAAGGGCGGCCGACCGGTCGCGGTGGTGGGCCTCGACGACGTCATCGTGGTCGACGCGGGCGACGCGGTCCTGGTGTGCCGCCGCGACCGCGCCCAGGACGTGCGCCAGGCGGTCGAGGAGCTCTCGCGGCGCGGGCGGGACGAGGTGCTCTAGCGGGAGGGCTGCCCCGCACGCGGCCCAGAACGACATTCCAGGACATGCACGAGATGACGATGCCGACGCTCTCCCCGACGATCTTCCGCGAGTACGACATCCGCGGCCTCGTGGACCAGGACCTCACCGAGCAGGCCGTGCACCTCGTCGGGAAGGCGCTCGGGACGCGCATCCGGGAGGCGGGCGGGCGCAAGGCCGCCGTGGGGCGGGACGCGCGCCTGTCGGGCCCGCGGTTCGGCCGGGCGATGATCGAGGCGCTCAGCGCGACGGGGGTGGACGTCCTCGATCTCGGCATCGTCCCGACGCCGCTCACCTACTTCGCCGCCCACACCGCCGGGGTGGACGGCATCTGCATGATCACCGGCTCGCACAATCCGCCCGAGTACAACGGGCTCAAGGTCGGCCTCGGCTCGGCCACCTTCCACGGCGAGGAGATCCAGGCGCTCCACCGCCTCGCCGAGTCCGGCCCCTTCGCGCAGGGCGCGGGGACGGTCACGCCGTACGACGTGGTCTCGCCGTACCGCTCGTACGTGAAGGACAACCTGCGGCTCGGCAAGCGGAAGCTCCGCGTGGTGGTCGACGCCGGGAACGGGACGGGCGGGGTCGTCGCCGTGCCGCTCTTCGAGTCGCTCGGGCTGGAGGTGGTGCCGCTCTTCGTCGAGATGGATGGCCGCTTCCCGAATCACCACCCGGACCCGACCGTCGAGAAGAACCTCGAGCACCTGAAGGCGAAGGTGAAGGAGACCCGCGCCGACCTCGGCATCGCCTACGACGGCGACGCGGATCGGGTCGGAGCGGTGGACGAGAAGGGGAACGTCCTCTGGGGCGACCAGCTCATGATCCTCTTCTCTCGCGCGCTCCTCGCCGAGCACCCGGGCGCGGCGATCGTCGGCGAGGTGAAGTGCTCGTTCACGCTCTACGACGACATCGCGAGCCGCGGCGGGCGGCCCATCATGTGGAAGGCGGGCCACAGCCTCATCAAGGCCAAGATGAAGGAGGAGAAGGCGCTCCTCGCCGGCGAGATGAGCGGCCACATCTTCTTCGGTCACCGCTGGTTCGGCTTCGACGACGGGATCTACTCGTCCGGGCGGCTCCTCGAGCTGCTCTCCAGGACCGACGCGCCGCTCTCGTCCTTGCTCGCCGACGTGCCGCGGACCGAGTCCACCCCGGAGCTGCGGGTGGACTGCCCGGAGGAGAAGAAGTTCGAGGTGGTCCGCCGCGCGCAGGAGTTCTTCGCGGCGCGATACGAGTCGGTGACGGTGGACGGGGTCAGGGTGGTGTTCCCCGACGGCTGGGGGCTCGTCCGCGCCTCGAACACGCAGCCGCTGCTCGTGCTCCGCTTCGAGGCGAGGACGAAGGCGCGGCTCGAGGAGATCCAGCGGCTCGTGCGCGGCAAGGTGGACGAGATCCTGCGCGACGTGGGGGCTTGACCGCATGCCGCTCGCGCTCGGCGTCGATCTCGGCGGGACGAACGCGCGCGCGGCCGTCGTGGACACCGACAGCGGCGAGATCGTCGCCGCCCACAAGGAGCCGCTGCGGGACCGGGCGCCGGAGCGCGTGGTGGAGGTGGTGCGGCACGCGCTGGGCGAGGCCGCCTCTGCCGCACGGATCGTGCCGGACGCGGCGGGGCGGGTGGGGGTCGGCGTCGCGGGGCAGTGCCTCGGCGCGACCGGCGTCGTCCTCAACGCGCCGAACCTCGGCTGGCGCGACGTCCCCTTCGGCGACATGCTCCGCGCCGCGGTCGGCGCTCCCGTCCGCATCGCGAACGACCTCTCCGTCGCCGCGTGGGGGGAGAAGCGCTTCGGCGCGGCGAGGGGGATCGACGACGTCGTCCTCGTCTTCGTCGGCTCGGGGGTGGGCTCGGGGCTCATCCTCGGCGGCCGGCTGCACGAGGGTGCCAAGGGGGTGGCGGGAGAGCTCGGCCACCTGAAGGTGCGCCCGTCCCGACCCGACACCGCGCCGCGCCGCTGCGGCTGCGGTCAGTCGGGGTGCCTCGAGGCGTACACCTCGGGCATGAACGTCGCCGCGCGCGTGCGCGAGGAGATCGCGGCGGGCGCGCGCACGTCGATCGCGACCCTCGCCGGCGGCGACCTCGCCCGCGTGAACGCGAGCCTCGTCGACGAGGCGCACCGGGCCGGCGACGCCTACGCGCGCGCGCTGTGGGACGAGGTCGGCGACCTTCTCGGCAACGCCATCGCGAACGTCGTCACGCTCCTCAACCCGGCGCGGCTCATCCTCGGCGGCGGGGTGCTCCTCGGCTGTCCGGCGCTCGCCGGGATCGTCCGCGCCCGGCTCGACGCGGCGGTCTCCGGCTCGGCGGCGACGGGGCTCACCGTCGAGCATGCCTGGCTGGGGGACGACGCCGGCGTGATCGGCGCGGCGGTGCTCGAGGCCTAGCCGACGGCTAAACGACCGGTCGCGATTCGGAAACACCGGAAAGATTCCGTTCGCCCTGAGCGTAGGGGCGCGGAGCGCCCCGAAGTCGAAGGGCGCCATGCGTCCCAAGGCGCGTGCTTCGACTTCGCGCCCGCTACGCGGGCTTAGGGAAGCTCGAACCGGTACGTGAACGTGATTCTCGTACCGACGGCCTGATCGCCCTTGCGCCCGGGCGCGCAACGGCAGCCGTTGCGCTTCAGGCTCGCGACCGCCGCCGGGCCGAGCCCATGCCCCGGATCCTGGACCACGCGCGCGTCCACGATGGTGCCCGTCTCGTCCACGGTGAGGACGAGCCGCACGGCTGCCTCGATGCCGAGCCGCAGCGCCGCCTCGGGGTAGTCGTTCGGCGAGGTGCGGTAGCAGGCGTCGAGCGGCCGGGGCAGCACCGTCACCTGGGTCGGCGGCACGACCTTCTCGCTCCAGTAGGGCTTCACCTTCGCGGGATCCGGCGCGGTGCGCGGCATCTCGCCGTAGAGCGTGTTGCCCGCGGGCGCGGCGATGCCCGCCGAGCTGGTGGACGACGAGAGCGAGATGCCGATCCGGACCGGCGCCTTCGGCGAGGGAGGCGAGGCGTCCTCGGGCGGGACTGCGTTCGGAGGAGGAGGCGCCTCCGGCACGGGGGCGGGTGGCGGCGGGGCATTCCGCGGCGGGGCGAGCGGCGTCTCGCGCACGACCGGGCGGCGGAGCGCCGGCGCAACGCGCGCGGCGACGGGGAGCGGTGCAGGAGGCGGCGGCTCGGGCGGAGGCGGGCGGGCCTCCTCCAGCACCTCGACGCGCACGTCCTCGTGAGCGAGCGGCGCGAGCCCGGGCATCCGGACGAGCGCGACGAACACCGCGGCGTGGAGCGCCGCGGAGAGGCCGTAGGCGGCGGGCGCGGGGATGCGGAGCCCCGCCACGCTCACCGCTCCTTCTCGATGTGGATCGCGAAGCGGGTCGCGCCAGCGCCCTTCACGAGGTCGATGACCCGCACCACCGCGCCGTGGAGCGCGGCGCGGTCGGCCGAGATGACGACCTTCGCCTCGGCGTCGTGCTGCACCGCCGTCCTCGTATGTGCGACGAGGTCGCCCTCGCTCTGCTTCACGCCGTCGAGGAAGACCTGCCCGTCGCGCGTGAGGACGACCGAGAGGACCGTCCCCAGCGCCTCGCCGCCGTGGGCGGCGCGCGGGAGGTCCACCTCGATCGCGGCGCGCACGATGTAGGTCGCCGTCACCATGAAGATGATCAGCAGGACGAGCGTGACGTCCACGAGGGGGGTGACGTTGATTCCGGCGATGAGCTCGTCGTCGCCGCCGTTGCCGCTGGCAGCCATCTACGCGCCCCCGCCCGGCTTCGTCTCGAGGAAGGCCACCGCCGCGTGGCCGAGGGCGGTCGCGCGCTGCGTCGCGCGCCGAAGCCCGCGCTGGAAGTAGTTGTAGGCGACGACCGCGGGGAGCGCCACGAAGAGCCCGACCGCGGTGGCGACGAGCGCCTCGCTGATGCCGACCATCACGACCCCGGCGCCGCTCTGGGCGGGGTTGCGCGAAAGGTCGAAGAACGCGCGGATGACGCCGAGGACCGTCCCGAACAGCCCCACGAATGGCGCGTTGTTGCCGAGCGTGCCGAGAAAGGCGAGCCGCCGCTCGTACTCGAGCCGCCCCTGCTCGATGGTGCCGGCGATCACCTCGCGCACCGCCTGGGATCCCTTGCCGGCGTGTTCCGTGGCCGCCCGCACCACGGAGGCCTCGAGCCCCGCGCGCCCCTCGACGGCGGCGGCGGCCCCGGCGAGGTCGCCCGCCAGGAGTCGGCGCGAGACGTCGTCGACGCCACGGAGCCGACGCCCCAGGAAGAACACGGCGCGCTCGATCGTGACGCCGACCGAGGCCACGGAGAGGAGAACGAGGAGCCACAGCACCCACTCGGCGCCGAGGTTCGTGAGGGTCAGGAGTCGATTCGAGATCATTCCGCGGGTAGTTAAGGAGCGAGGCGCCGCGCTGTCAAGGCGCGCCCCGGGGGCGGACGCCCGAACGCACGATGCGTGAAGCGCGGACCGCCGATCGCCGCCGCGATCTCCTCCGACCGCCTCGTCGCGCCGCCGCCGCCGTGCGCCGGGGCCGGTTCCGTTCCTTGACGTGAAAGATCCCGGCGCGTTAACCTCCGTCAACTTGTCCATTCCGAAGTTGTCCATCGAACACACGAATGGACGTTCCGAGGAGGGAGCACCGATGCCTGCGAAGAAGAAGACGAAGAAGCCGGTCGCGAAGAAGAAGACGACGAAGAAGAAGGGCAAGGGCAAGTAGCCGCCTCCGCTCCTGTTCGTGAACGCCGCGGCCGCCTCCGGGCGGCCGCTGCATTTTTGGGCTACGGATCCGAGCGCTCCCGTGTCCCTCACCGCCGCCGAGATCGACGCCGTCGTCCGCGAGCTCGCGCCGCTCGCCGGCGCCCGCGTGAATCAGGTCCGCGTCCACGGCGAGCGCGCGCTCACGCTCGAGCTGTTCGGCCGCGGCGGGCCGGCGCGAATCCTCGTCTCCGCCGAGCCCGACCTCACCCGCATCCACGCCTGCGGGGGGCGGCCGCCGCGTGCAGACGCCGCGCCGGCCTTCCAGCAGCTCCTCCGCCGCGAGCTCGAGGGAGCGACCCTCGGCGCGATCGAGGCGCTTGCGGGCGACCGCGTGGTCGCGCTCCGCTTCGAGACCGCGCGCGGCGCGCTCCGGCTCGTGGCCGAGCTCACCGGGCGGCACGGCAACGTCTTTCTCGTGGGGCCTGACGACCGCATCCGCGCCAGCGCCGGCCGGAACCTCTCGCAGCGCCGCCGGCTCGTCCCCGGCGCGCCCTATGTGGCGCCGGCCCCGCCGGCGGGTGGGGGCCCGGCCGGCATCCGCTTCGTGCCCGTACCCGGCGAGACGTTCCCGCTCTCCGCCGCCATCGAGGACGCCTACGCGGCCCGCGAGCAGGAGCGCGCCCTCGCCGAGGGGCGCCGGCGGCTGCGCGACCCGCTGCGGGCCGCCATCGCCCGCTCTTCCCGGACGCAGGAAAAGCTCGCCGGCGAGGCGGCGCGCGTCCCGGCCGCCGAGGCGGACCGGCGCGTGGGCGATCTCCTCAAGCAGAACCTCGCCCGAGCGCGGCGCGGCGCGCGCGAGATCGTCGTCACGGAGTGGACCGAGGCCGGCCCCCGCGAGGTGACGGTGGCGCTCGATCCCGCCCTCTCGCCGCAGGCGAACCTCGAGCGCTACTACCGCCGCTACCGACGCATCACCGAGTCGGCGGCGCGCGTCGCCGCGCGCGCCGCGGAGGTCCGCGGCCGGGAGGCGGAGCTGCGCGCGCTCCTCGCCGAGCTCGAGCAGGCCAGCCTCCCCCAGCTCGAGAAGCTCGAGCGCGAGGCGCGGCGGCTCGGGGCGGCGCCGCGTCCGGCGCCCGCGCCCCGGCGGCGGCGGGAGGAGCCCGCGCCGCCCTACCGGACGTTCCGATCGCTCGCCCGAACGGCGATCCTCGTCGGGCGGGGGCCCGAGGAGAACGACGCGCTCACGGTCCGCGTCGCGCGCGGGAACGACCTGTGGCTCCACGCGCGCGGCGTCGCGGGCGCGCACGTGGTCGTGCGGCTCGAGAAGGGTCGCGCGCCGGACCAGGAGACGCTCCTCGACGCCGCCCACCTCGCCGCCCACTTCTCCGACGCGCGCGGCGAGCCGCAGGCGGAGGTGGCCTCGACGCGCGCGAAGTACGTCCGGAAGGTCAGGGGCGCCGCGCCGGGGGCGGTGACGTACAGCCAGGAGAAGGTGGTCTTGCTGCGCATCGAACCGGGGCGGGTGGAGCGGCTGCTGGCGGAAGAGGAGAGCGAGTAGTGAGCCGAAGCGCCTGCCAGGCGCCTGCCTGGCCGCCCGCCGGGCACAGGTGTGTCTCCATGCACGTAGAGGTAGCCCTTGATGGGCGGCGCGCCCCCTTCGTAGGATCGCGGTCGCCGTGCCCCGCCCGCCCGAATCGCACCGCCAGCTCGACCTGTTCGACGCGCGACGCGCTCCGCCCGCGTCCAACCTCTCCGCCGCGAGCCGGCTCGCCGACGTCCTGTCCGACCTCCTCGCCGAGCGCGTGCGCCTCACCGTGCACGACAACCGCTCGACGATGGTGTCGTTCCGGCGGGATCCGGGCGAGATCCACTACCGCGTCCACCACATGTTCCTCGGGGCGCCGCACGAGATCATCCACGCGCTCGCCGCGTTCGCCGGGCCGCGCCGCGGCGCGGCCGCGCGCCGCCGCGAGGCGGGGAGCCGCATCGACGCGTTCGTCCGCCGGAACCGCGCGCGCATCGCGGTGCCGCGCGCGGATCGGCTCCTCGCCGGTGGTCGGGTGCACGACCTCCAGGCGATCTTCGACCGGGTGAACGCCGAGCACTTCGAGGGGCACATCGAGGCGCGGATCGGGTGGGGCCCGGTGCGACTCGGGAAGCGGCGGCGGACCGTGAAGACCGGCGTCTACGTGCAGGACGCACGCATCATCCGCATCCACCCGACGCTCGACCGCCCGGAGGTCCCCGAGTTCTACGTCGCAGCGGTGGTCTTCCACGAGATGCTTCACCAGGCGGTCCCCGCGCGCGAGGTGAACGGCCGCCGCATCGTCCACGGCGCCGAGTTCCGGCGCCGCGAGCGCGCCTACCCGGACCACGCACGCGCGCGCGGGTGGGAGGACCGGAACCTGTCGCTCCTGCTCTCGTCCCCGGTGTGACGGGGCACCCCCCGCGTGAGCGCCGCCGAAACGGCCGCGCTCGCGCCGGGCCGGCGCCATAATCGGCGGGCCCTGCATGGTTCGCGGCGCCGCCGTCCTCGCTCTCGCGTCCGTCCTCGGCGCAACGGGATGCCTGCGCGCGCGCGGGACGCCGCAGGAGCCGGTCGTCGTCGAATTCCGCATCGAGGGCCTCCACGTGGTGAGCGAGGACGCCCTGAAGGAGAAGCTCGCGACGCAGGGCCCCTCCGGCCTCCTCCGGAAGGAGGCGCCCCGGCTCGACCCCGACGCGGTCGCCGTCGACCGGCGGCGCATCGAGGCGTACTACCGCGAGCGCGGCTACTACAAGGCGCACGTCGAGGAGCCGCAGATCGTCGCGAAGAGTCCGGGTCGCGTCGTCGTGACGATGCGCGTCGTCGAAGGGCGGCCCACCCGCGTCTCGAAGGTGACCGTGAACGGCTTCGACGCCGCGCCCGAGGCGCAGCGGAAGATGGGGGCGCTGCCGCTCAAGCCGGGAGACGTGTTCAGCGACGCCGCGTACGACGGTGCGCGCGGAGCGATCTTCTCGGCGCTCCACTCGAACGGCTGGGCGACGGCGCAGGTCTCGCAGCGCGCCACGGTGGACCCCGAGGCGGCCACCGCGGAGGTCACGTACGACGTCGAGCCCGGCCGTCGCTGGCAGTTCGGGCCGATCTTCATCGCGGGAACCTCCGCCCTGCCGCACGAGCGGCTGCGCGAGCAGGTGCTCGGGGCGCTCCGGCCCGGCGACTGGTTCGACGACGCGCGGCTCGCCCAGGCGCAGGCGCGCGTCTTCGACCTCGGGGTGTTCGGTGCGGTGCGCGTGACGCGCGGACAGCCGGATCCGCGGGCCGGGACGATCCCCGTCGTGGTGGCGGTGCGAGAGGCGCCTTTCCGCACGCTGCGCCTCGGCCCGGGGCTCGGGTTCGAGGCGATCCGGTGGGACGCCCACGCGCTCGCCAGCTGGCAGCACCGGAACTTCATGGGTGAGCTGCGCCGCCTCGGCACCGAGGCGCGGCTCGGCTACGCCTGGTTGCCGAGCCCGCTGCGCCCGACGAAGCAGGGCACCGTCGGCCTCGTCGCGCTCGAGTTCGGGCAGCCCGGGGCGTTCACGCGCTACGTGGACGTATCCACACGGCTCGAGGTCGAGAAAGGGATCGAGCAGGCCTACGACTTCTACTCCGAGCGGCTGCGGCTCGGTCTCCCGCTGCGGATCGCGCCGCGCTGGACGCTCGTCCCCTCCTACAACCTCGAGGTGTACGAGCTGTCCAACTACGGCGTCCAGTTCGACCCCGCGGCGCCGCAGGGCGCGCGCACGCTCGAGAACTGCCGCGGCAGCGTCTGCCTCCTCACCTACCTCGAGCAGCGGATCGCCTGGGACGGACGCGACCACCCGGTGAACACGCGGCGCGGCCTCTATGTCGGGTTCGCGCTGCAAGAGGGGTTCGACGTGGGCAGCTTCGGTTACCAGTACCTGCGCTTCCTCCCTGAGCTGCGGTTCTTCCTGCCGCTCGGGTCGGCTGTACTCGCCACCCGGGCGCGGGTGGGGGCGCTCGTGCCCGTGCACGAGCAGGGAGATCCGCCGATCGTCGCCCGCTTCACCGCGGGAGGACCCACCTCGATGCGCGGCTACTACACCCGACGGCTCGCGAAGATGGTGCGCCAGGGGAACGACTGGGTCCCCGTGGGGGGCAACGGGCTCGCCGACGGCACGGTCGAGCTCCGCTTCGACGTGACCGGCAACGTCGGCGCGGCGATCTTCCTCGACGGCGGGAACGTCTCCGACGCCTCGGCCGTGCCGAGCACGTGGCAGACCGCGCTCGATCCGACCCTCCTCCAGTTCGCGGGCGGCGTCGGGCTGCGCTACCGGACGCCGTTCGGTCCCGTCCGCCTCGACGTCGCCGCGCGCCTCCCGGAGCGGCTCGGGACGCTCACGGGCACGAGCTTCCCACCCGTCCCGTACACCACCTGGCCCGACGGGACCCCGCACCGCGAGCCCATCCTCGCCGTCCACCTCTCCATCGGAGAGGCTTTCTGATGGCATCGGCCCCTCGAGTGATGCTGCGCGGGGCGGCGCGCGCGCTCGCCTGGGCCGGGTGGGCGCTCCTCGGGGCGGTCGCCCTCGTCGGCGTCGCGCTCTCGGCCCTGGCGCTGCTCGCGACGATGCCTTTCGCGCGGAGCGCCGTCGCGTCCGCCGTGGTGCGCGTCGTCGACGACGCGCTCGCCGGCAGCGTGAAGCTCGAGCGGATCGAGGTGCTCCCCGGCGGCGGCGTCGAGCTGCGAGGCCTCCAGGTCTTCGATCCCGACGGCCACCTCGTCCTCGCCGTCGAGCGCGCGCGTGTGGCGGTGGACGTCACGGCGTTCGCCGCCAGGACCATCGGCGTCGAGGTGGAGCTCGACGCGCCGTCGGTCCTGCTCGAGGAGGAGGAAGGGGGCGGCACCTCCATCGCGCGGGCCTTCGGGCCGGCGCGACCGTCCGCGGAGCGCGCGGCGGAGCCCCAACGCGGGAGCGGTGGCTCGGTCTGGACCGTTCACCTCTCGCGGGTCGCGATCCGTGGCGGGGAGGTGTGGTGGAGGGACGTGCTCGGCGTCACGCGGCTCGAGGCGGCCGGGGTCGACCTGGCGGGGCGGGGGACGATCGGCCCACGCCGCGCGCGGGCCGAGGTTCGGCTCCGCGCGGACGTGCACGAGCCGATCGCGACGCCGCTCGCGCTCGACCTCGTCGCGGCGCGCGCGGGGGACGCGATCCGCCTCTCGCTCGTGCGCCTCGACGCGGGCGGAACGGTGCTCTCCGCGCTTGGCGAGGGAGACCTCGCGCACCGTCGCGGTCGGCTCGCGGTGACGCGCCTCGGGATCGCCCGGGCGCAGGCGCGCGCGCTGCTACCCTCCGCGCCCGAGGGGGACGACCTCCGCGCCGCCGGCTACGCCGAGGCCGACGGCACCACGCTCACGGCCGCGCTGCGGGTCGAGCCCGCGGAGGAGGGGGGCGGCGGCCGAGGCGACGCGGCGGTCGCGCTGCGCCTCGACGGGCTCGCACGCGCCGCGGGCTTCGACGTCGTGCTCGACCGCCTCGACCCCTCCCGGCTCGTCGCGAGCGCGCCGCCGGGCGAGGTGACCCTCGCCGCGCACGGGGCCGCGGCGGGGACCTCGCTCGAAGACGCCCGCGCCCGCGTCGCGCTGAAGATCTCCCGGTCGCGGCTCCGCCGCGGAGAGATCTCTGGCGCGGAGCTCCAGCTCCGCGCCGCGCACGGGACGATGGAGGTGGAGCGGCTCTCGGCGACGGCGCCCGGCGTGAAGGTCGCCGGCGAGGCACGGTGGCGCCGGGGGGGCGCGGTCTCGGGGAGCGCCAGCGTGGACGCGCGGGACCTCGCCGCGGCGGGGCGGAACCTCGGGCTGCTCCTCGGCGCCCCTCCCCTCGCGCTCGGCGGCCGTGCCCGGCTCGAGGCGGAGCTGTCGGGCACCTCCGTGGCGCCGGCGTTCTCGGGGACGCTCGACGCGCCTTCGCTCCGCGCCGGCACGATCTCCGCGGAGGGCGTGCGGTTCGCCGTCTCCGGCGTGGGCCCGCCCGAGGCGCTCGAGGCACGCGCCGAGGGGCGGACCGCGCAGCTGCGCACGGGCGCGAGGGAGCTGGCGCGGCAGGTGAGCCTTCACGCCTCGCTCCGCGCCGGGGAGGCAACGGCCCAGGCGACCGCGACGCTTCCGGGTCCGGTGCGCGAGCCCTTCACGCTCGACGCCCGCGGCCGGCTCGGCCCCCGCCGCGAGAGCCTCGTCGTCGACCGGCTCGCCCTCGCCTGGCCCGGCGCGCGCTGGACCCTCGCCCGGCCCGCGGCGGTGTCGCTGCGCGGACCTTCGGTGGACCGGCTCGAGCTCGCCGCGGAGGGGCAGTGGCTGGCCGTGACGGGCGGCGTCGGCGCACGCGGAGCGCTCGGTGTCCGCGCGGAGCTCGAGGGAGTCGATCTCGCCCGGCTGCCCCCCGGACTCCTTCCTCCCCGAGAGGCGATCGCCGGCCAGATCTCGGGCGCAGTCGAGGCGAGCGGCACGGCGGATCGCCCCTTCGTCCGGGCGAAGATCGCCGTCGCGAACGGAGCCTGGCGCCGCCTCGCCGGCGTGGCGGCGCGCCTGGACGGGCGGTTCGACGGCGCGGGACGGCGCGCGGTCGCGTCGCTGTCCGTGGCGCGGGCGGCGGGCGGAACGATCGACGTCGCCGTCGACGTTCCCCTTCCGCTCGCGGCGCGCCCGCGCGAGCCGGTGAAGGCGCGGGTCCGGGCGGCTGCGCTCCCGCTCGCCGAGATCCTCGCAGCGGCGCGCCGCGAGGACCCGGCATCCGGGACGATCGCGCTCGAGGTGCGGGTGGAGGGGACGGTCGGCGCGCCCTCCCTCGCGGCGGAGGCGTCGCTCGAGGACGGCGCCTGGAAGGATCTCGACGCGCTCGCCGCGACCGTCACCGTCGACGAGGCGGCCGGCGTGCTTCACCTGAGCGGCTCCGGCTCGCTCGCCGGGCGCTCCATCCTCGGGGTGGACGCACAGGTGCCGCTCGAGCTCGGCGATCTCGTCGCCCGCCCGGAGGAGACCCTGCGGGCGCTCGCGCGGGCGCCGATCCAGGCGCGCGCGAGCGTCACCTCGCTCGAGCTCGCTGCGCTCGCCGGACGTGCCGGGCTCCCGGAGGGGATCGCCGGCCGGGTGGACGCGCGCGCCGACCTCTCCGGCCCTCCCTCCGCGCCGCACGTCGTCGCGAAGCTCGACCTGTCCGACGCGGCATGGAAGGGCTGGCGCCGCATGGGCGCGCACCTCGAGGTCTCGCTGCGCGAGCAGGGCGTCGCCACGTCGGGGACGATCACCGCCGCCGGGCAGGACGCGCTCCGGTTCGAGGCGTCGCTGGGCGTGCCTCCCGGACGAATGGGCAGACGGGACGTGCTCCTCGCGGCGCCGCTCCGCGTCGAGGCGGTGATTCCACGCGTCGCGCTCGCTCCGCTTTCGGGCGAGGCGCTCCCGGTGGCGGGGGCGCTCGAGGGTCGCCTCGTCGGGTCCGGCACCTTGCGCGCCCCGGTGGTCGACGCCGAGGTGAACGGGACCGGCGTGGCGATAGAGGGGCGGCCGCTCGGCGCCGGGCGGGCCACCGCTCGCTACGCCCGGCAGCGCACGCAGGTCGAGGTCGCGCTCCGTCCGGTCTCGGGGGGGACGCTGCGCGCCGCGCTCTCCCTCGCCGCGGACCTCGGCGTGGGCGCGGGCGGTGGGCCGCTCCGCGCCGCGCCCGCCGAGGTCACCGCCGTCGCAGAGGCGCTCGACCTCGGATTCCTGCCCGCGCTGGCGCCGGGCACCATCCGCTCCGCGGCGGGGCAGCTCACGCTCGACGTGCGCGCGCAGGGGCCGCTCGCGCGCCTCTCTCCGCGCGGCAGCCTGCGCGTGTCGGGCGGCCGGCTCGCCGTCACCGAGCTGGGAGAGTGGACGGACGTCGCGATCGAGGCGCGCGTGAGCGACGACGTCGTCGAGGTCTCGCGGCTCGACGCGCGCCGCGGGAAGGGGCGCCTGTCCGCGAACGTCGCGCTGCGGGGCATGCGCTCCGAGACCGCCCGCCTGTCGGGACGGCTCACGGCGGAGTCGTTCACCGTGGCGCGCGCCGGAATGGACCTCGCCACCATCGACGTCGCCGCCGACGCGAGCGGGACCTGGCACGGAGGCGAGCTCGCGGTCGAGCTGACGGTCCCACACGGCGTCGTCCGGCTGCCGAAGAAGACGCCCCGCGCGCTCCAGTCACTCGATCCGCGCAAGGACATCGTGGTGGGGCGGCGATCCGAGAAGAAGAAGGAGACGGCGGCGGCGCGACCCCCGCCAACACCTGGCGCGGCGGACGCGTTCGCGCTCCGCCTCCACGTCATCGTGCCGCGCAACCTGTTCGTGAAGAGCGACAGCCCGAAGATGGACGTCGAGCTGAAGGCCGACGTCCGCTACGAGCTGAGCGGCGAGGAGGGCTATCCGGAGGGGACGGTCGAGGTGGTGCGCGGAAACGTCGAGCCGATCGGTGGACGGAACTTCAAGATCGAGCGCGGGAAGGTGCAGTTCACCGGCGGTCCGGCCGAGGCGGCGCTCCTCGACGTCGAGGCGATGTACCACAACCCCGCCGCGGACGTGACCGCCACGGTGGTGGGGCCGGTGAGGAAGCCAGAGGTCCATCTCTCGTCGAAGCCGGAGATGGAGCAGGGGCAGATCGCGATGCTGCTCGCGACCGGGCGGACCGAGCTCAGGCCCGGCGGCGGGAGCGCGAGCACGCTCACGGGCGAGGAGGCGGGGAAGGCCGCGCTCGGTGCGCTCGCGACCGAGGCGTTTCGCACGCTCGTGCAGGACAAGCTCCCGCTCGCCACCGTGTCGCTCGACTCGGGACAGTTCCGGGCCGGGCAGTACGTGGGTGACAAGGTCTACCTCGGCTACGTGCGTCGCTTCGACGCCGACCCCACCAAGTTCGAGAACGAGGACGAGTTCCGGCTCGAGTACCAGATCACGCCGCGCTGGATGCTCGAGTCGCGCTGGGGGACCGCAGGAACGGGCGGCGCGAGCCTCATGTGGTCGCGCGACTACTGACGTGCGACGAGGCGGAGCGCGCCCGGGCGCGCCAGAGCTCCCGGGCGATCCAGGCCGCGAGGACGAGCCAGAGCACGCTCCGCAGCACGTTCACGGGGTGCCAGACCCCGTCACGGAAGGCGGGATCCCAGCGCCGTGCCCGCACCTCGAACGCGAGGTGGAAGTCGAGGGCGGAGACGGCCGAGAGGAGGAGGAACAGCGGGAGGGGGGCGGCGGCGAGCGCGCCGGCGAGGAACCCGTAGAGCGCGTACTGCGGGCTCCAGATCTTGTTCGTGGCGATCCACACGACGAGCGCGAGCGCGACCGCGAGCCGCGCCGCGCGATCGCCGTCGGCGCCGGACCGGACCGCTCGCGCCGTCGCGAACCCGCCGAGCGCCGCCGCCAGGACGAGCGGCCCCGCCGAGACGAGCTCGAGGAGCGGACCGCGCACCCGCAGCGCGTCCCAGAGGGAGTTCTCCGCGCCGCGCCCCGCGTTGAAGCGGACGAACCAGCTCCACGCGTCGAAGGCGGCGAGCGCGACCGGGAGGTTCACCGCGACGAGGACGCCGGCGAGCGCGCCGAGGAAGCGGAGCAGGTCGCGGCGCGGCGGGCGCGAGGCGAGGAGGGCCGCGGCGGGCGGGACGAGGACGAGCGGGAAGAGCTTCGCCGAGATCCCGAGCGCCACCGCTGCCCCGGAGGCAGCGGGGCGGCGGGCGGAGAGCGCGAGCGCGGCGAGCGCGAGCAGCGCGATGGGGAGGAGGTCCCAGTTCAGCCCCGCGAAGTAGACGAGCGCCGGAGTCGCCCCGAGCCACCACGGCGCAGCGCCCGGCATCCGGAAGAGCGCGAGGAGCGCGACCCCCAGGCACGCCGAGAGGAGCAGGTACGTCGCGGTGAAGTGTGCGCGCGCGCTCGACGGACCTCCGGGCGCGAACGACGGCAGCCACAGCGCGAGGCCGAGGAGCACCGGGTACTCGATCCGGTCTTCGAGGTACGGCAAGGGCCGGCCGCCGCCCAGGTAGCGATCGCCGTGCAGCGCGATCACGTCGGAGTAGCAGTGGTGCTGGAACGCCCAGAACCGGTAGTCCGCGCCCGCGTGGGCCACGCCGCGAACCACGTTGGCGTAGCCGATCGCGAGCCAGAGGAGCGCGAGGGCGATCGTGAGCACGGCGGCCGAACGGCGTTGCACGCGGCGCGGAAGATACATGACGCGGGATGCCCGGTCCCCTTTCGTGCGCCCCGCCGGGTGGACGCCCTGCGCGCAAGTCGCACAAGCGGGACGCCCGGTCTGCCGTTCGCACGGCGGGGGCTCGCACGGATCGCGGTCATCCGCCCGGGCGCCCGGGTGCATGGCGTGCGCGCCACTCGAGCCGTCGCGAGCTTCGAGTGAAGGAGGGAACATGCTCTGGCTCCTCGCTTCGGTGCTGCTGCTCCTCTGGATCGTGCTCCTCGCGTTCAAGGTCACCGCCGCGGCGATCCACGTGCTCCTCGTCGCCGCGCTCGCGCTCTACGTGTTCGGGGCGCTGCGCGGCCGGCGTACCCGCACCGTGCCCTGAGGGCCTGCGGAACAATCCCCGGCCCTGACCCTGACCCTGACGCCGCCGGCGGGGTCCGGTAACATCCCCGCCGGTGACCCCCCTCCAGCGCCTCGCCGGCGCGCTCGGCGACGCCGTCTCGCGGACGGGGGATCTCGCCCCCGCGATCCTCTTCTTCGCGACCTTCGTTGAGTACGTGTTCCCGCCGTTCCCGGGAGACCTCCTCGTCGTGCTCGGCGCGTGGTACGCCGTCCACGGCCACCTCTCCTGGGCGGCGGCGTTCGCGGCAGTCACCGCGGGCGGCGTCGCCGGGGCGTGGGTCGACCACCGGGTCGGTGCTGCGCTCGGACGGCGGCTCGAACGGCGCGCCGCCCGCCGCGGCGGGCTCGGCGCGGAGCGACTCGCCCGCTTCGAGGCGAGCTACCGCCGCTGGGGCGGCCTCCTCCTCGTCGCGAACCGCTTCCTGCCCGGTGTCCGCGCGTTCGTGTTCCTCGCCGCGGGCGCAGCGGGGATCCCGCTCTGGAAGGTGCTGCTGCTCGGCGGCCTCTCCGCGGCGCTCTGGAACGGAGTCCTCCTCGGCGCCGGCGCCTTCCTCGCCCGGAACGTCGAGGAGCTCGTCGCGCTCGTCGAGCGCTACACGTCGCTCGCGTGGGTCGCCCTCGGCGTCGGCGTGATCACCGGCACGGTGGTCTGGCTGCGGCGGCGCCGCGGCGCGCGCGCCGCCGCGGGGGAGCAGTGATCGCGTCCGCACTCGCCGCCCTGTCGCTCTCGCTCGCGGCGCTCCCCCAGGGCGGCGTCCGGTATCGGGCGGAGCTCGCCGGCGAGGCGATCGGGGTCGCCGAGCTGAGGATTGCCTGCAGCGGCGAGATGTGCGCCGCGACGTACGAGTCGCGCCTCCGCCTCCCTGCGGAGTCGGGCGGGGAGATCGAGCGGCGCCGCGTCGACGTGGAGGTGGATCAGGACGGGCGCTGGCGGGGGGGACGGCTCAGGGCGGGGCGCGGCGGCGAGATGCAGGAACGCGCCGGCATCGTGGGCGCCGTACCGGCGGCGCTGCTGGAGATCGTCCTCGCGGCGGAATCGCTCGGCGGCGCCGAGCGGTGTGTCCCGTTCTTCGAGGAGGACGGCGACGGCGAGGTGAGCGCCTGCGTCCGGCGCGACGCGACCGGGCGCGCGGTCGCGGACGCCGACGGGATCCACGAGCTCATCGTGCCGGGGGCGGACGGCTTCCCGGCGGCGATCCACGTGGAGGGGCGGTTCCGTTTCGTGCGCGACGCGGCCGCCCTGGTTCCGGCGCACGCGCCGCGGCTCGCCGGGACGAGGGTCGCCGGGCCGGCCGACCCCCGGAAGGCGCGGGCGTTCTGCGGCGTCCCCCTCGACCCCACGCCCGCCGTGGCCGCTGCCGGGCTCCCGCCGCCCCGCGCCGCCGGCGAGAGCTGCCGCGAGAAGACGGCCGCCTACCTCGCCGCGGCACGGGCCGACGGGCTCGCCGGACGGACCGCGGTCGGCGTCGCATGGGACGGCGGTGCCTTCGTCTGGCATGCGTGGGCCGAGATCCGCGTGGGCGGCGCGTGGGTGCCGGTCGATCCGTCCTTCGGTCAGCTCCCGGCGCGCGGCCCGCGGTTCACGCTGGGTCGCTATGCGGCGGGACCCCGGGATCGCAGCGCAGCCGGCGCGCGGATCCTCGCGTGCTGGGGGAGCGCGGGGGTCGAGGAGTGACGCTCGCGCGGGATCACCGCCTCGCCAGGAACCGCAGCAGCGCCTGGGCCTTCGGCACGAGCGAGCCGAGGTCCACCTCCTCCCGCGAGGTGTGGTAGCCCGCGCCGCGCGGCCCGAGCCCGTCGATCGAGGGGACGCCCGCGGCGGCGGTCGTGCACGCGTCGGAGCCGCCGCCGGCGAGAGGGGCCTCCCCCGCGCCGAGGCCGCACTCGCGCTGGCAGGCGCCGTACTCGGCGGCGAGCGCCGCGGAGGCGACGCTGCGCTCGAGCGGCGCGCGCCTCGCGCCGCGCGAGAGCGCGATGCGAGTCCCCGGCAGCGCGGCGTCGCGCGCCGCCGCGCCGAGGGCGGCCTCGAGCGCGTCGCGCGCCGCGACGCTCTCGAAGCGGAGGTCGACCTCGCACTCCGCGTGCTCGGGGACGGTGTTCTTCGAGGTGCCGCCCCGGATCGTGCCGACGTTCACGGACGTCCCGCGAGCGGGGTCGGAGAGCGCCTGGGCGCGATCGACGAAGCGCGCCAGCGACCAGATCGCGCTCTTCCCTTTCTCCGGCTCGTTCCCGGCGTGCGCGGCGATCCCGTGCGCCTCCGCCCGGAGCGACGCGACCCCCTTGCGCCGCGTGACGACGAGGTCTCCCGGCCGGCCGGACTCGAACACGAGCGCGCAGGAGGCGCCCCGCGCCCGCTCGCCGAGGAGCGGCTGCGACTCGGGCGAGCCCACCTCCTCGTCCGAGACGATCAGGCCCGCCACCGGCACGCGCTCGAGGAGACCGGCGCGCGCCGCCGCTGCGAGTGCGAAGCGCACCACCACGAGCCCGCCCTTCATGTCGAATGCGCCGGGGCCGGTGGCGCGGTCCCCCTCGCGGCGGAACCCCTCGAACGTGCCGGGCGGGAAGACGGTGTCCGCGTGGCCCACGAGGAACACCGGCGCGCCCGGGACGGCGTTGCGGAAGAACAGGTGAGGCCCGAAGCGCGGGCTCTCGATCCACTCGCAGGAGAGGGGGCCTGACGTGGAGGAGCTCCCGCCGCTCTCGTCGAGCCTGCGCAGCGCGGCGTCGAGCGCTCCGACGACCCAGGTAACGCCGGCGGCGTTCCCCGTGAACGAGTTCCGCTCCACGAGGACCCGCAGGAGGTCCTCCATCGCGCTGCGCTCGGCGGCGAGCCAGGCGAGCGCGTCATCGATCGAGCCGGACGCCATCCTCCACCTCCGGGTGCGCCGCCGCGCGGGTGCGCGCGCTGGCAGGGCGAGGGCCGTCCCGGTATAAGGGCCGCGCATGGGCTCGGGCAAGCGCTACCGCGCCGCGGTCGTCGGCGGGTCCGGCTACGGCGGTGCCGAGCTCGTCCGGCGCCTGCTCATCCACCCCGAGGTGGAGCTCGTGCGCGTCGCCTCGATCGACCTCGTCGGCGAGCCCCTCTCCGCCGCCGACCCGGCCCTCGAGGGACGCACCGAGCTGCGCTTCGAGGGGATCCCGCCCGCCGAGGCCGCTCGCGGCGTGGACGTGGTGCTGCTCGCGCTGCCGCACGGCGTCTCGGCGACGAAGGTCCCCGAGCTGGCCGCGTGCGGTGTCCGCGTCGTCGACATGAGCGGCGACTTTCGCCTGAAGAGCGCGGCCTCGTACGCGCGCTTCTACGGCCACACCCACCCGTGCCCCGAGCTCCTCCCGCGCTTCGTCTACGGCCTCCCCGAGCAGAACCGCGAGGCGATCCGTCCGGCGCGCCTCGTCTCCTCACCGGGCTGCTTCGCGACGACCATCGAGCTCGCGCTCCTGCCGCTCGCGCGCGCGGGGCTCCTCGAGGGGATCGTCCACGTGCAGGGGATCACCGGTTCGTCGGGCTCGGGGGCGGCGCCGTCGGCCGGCACCCATCACCCGGTCCGGGCGGGGAACCTCCGCGCCTACAAGCCGCTCGAGCACCAGCACGTCCCCGAGATCGAGGAGACCCTCGCCGCGGCGGGCGCGCGCGACCTCGCCCTGCGCTTCGTCCCGGTCTCGGCGCCGCTCGGCCGAGGCATCCTCGTCACCGCGTTCGTCGAGCTGCCCGAGGCGTTCGACCAGCAGCGGCTCGAGCGGCTCACCCGCGACGCGTACGCGGGCGAGCCGTTCGTGCGCGTCCCGCGGCGGCGGCTGCCGGAGGTCGCGGCGGTGTCGGGCTCCAACTTCGCCGAGGTCGGCGTGGTCGCCGGGCCGGCGCGCGAGGGCCACCGCACCGTGACGCTCCTCGGCGCGACGGACAACCTCGTGAAGGGCGGCGCGGGGCAGGCGATCCAGAACATGAACCTCATGCTCGGCCTCGACGAGATGGCCTCGCTCGCGGACCCGGGCCCGTGGCCGCCATGAAGACCATCGTCCTGAAGCTCGGAGGCGAGATCGTCCACTCGCCCGACCTCGACGTCGTCGCGCGGGACCTGCGCACGCTCGTGGACGGCTGGCATCGCGTCGCCGTCGTGCACGGCGGCGGGCCGCAGGCGACCGCCCTCCAGAAGACGCTCGGCCTCGAGACGCGCATGGTGGCGGGGCGGCGCGTCACCGATCCGGCGACGCTCGAGGTGATGAAGTACGTCGTCGCGGGCCAGCTCAACATGGATCTCTGTGCGCGGCTGCTCGCGAACGGCGTCATGCCCGTCGGCCTCCACGGCGCGAGCGGCCATGTCATCCAGGCCACGCGCCGGCCGCCGAGGCGGATGCAGGGGGCGGGGACGGAGCCCGTCGACCTCGGTCTCGTCGGGGACGTCACCGGCTTCAACCTGCCGCTCCTCGGCGACATCTTCGAGCGCCGCTACGTGCCGGTCCTCGCCTGCCTCGGCTGCGATCGCGCCGGACAGGCGCTCAACATCAACGGCGACACGGTCGCGAGCCAGCTCGCGGGCGCGCTCGCGGCCGATGCGCTCGTCCTCGTCACCTCCACGCCCGGCGTGCTCCGCGACGTGAACGATCCGGCGAGCCGCATCCCTCGCATCACCCGTTCCGAGTTCGAGCGGATGGTGCGGGACGGGACCGTCTCGGGCGGCATGATCCCGAAGCTGGAGGAGTCGTTCGACGTCCTCCAGGGCGGCGCGAAGTCCGTCGTCATCGTGGGGAAGCTCGGCGAGGGCGACCTCGTGCGCGCCGTCCTCGACCCGGGCAGCGCCGGGACCGTCCTCGTCGCGGGCTAGAGCCTCCAGCCTCGCGGCTACCGCAGCGCCGCCGCCGCCTGGGCGGAGTCCTGCGCCTCGCCGCGGAGCGCGCGCAGGATCCTGCCGGCGCTGCGTGCCATCCGCGCCGGCCCGTCGGGGAGCGGCCGGTCGAGGGGATCCGTGATGTCCGCGGTGCCGAGCCCCGCGTACATCATGACCTTGAGGTCCTTGCCGATCGCCGCGTAGCGCGGCTCCCAGCCCACCGTCGAGGTGACGAACCGGTCCTGCGGCGCCGTGAACATCGGCTGTCCGTCGGAGTAGAGCGCGGGCGAGTGATCGTCGCCGAGCAGCGCGAGGAGGGTCGGGACGATGTCGGCGTGGCTCGTTGGGGCGTCGAAGCGGCCCTTCGGGACCCCCGGGCCGAGCCAGACGGCCGGCACGTGGATCTGCTCGCTCGTGACCGCCGACCCGTGCCCGATGTGTCCCTTCTGGCGGAACTCCTCCCCGTGATCTCCGGTGAAGACGACGAGCGGCGTCCGGCCGCGGCGCTGCTCGAACCGCGCGAGGAAGCCGTCGAGGACCCGGTCGACCTTGTGCGCGGCGTTCCGGGCGCGGTTCTCGATCTCCGCGCCGGGCGCCGCAGTCGCCTTGAGCGCGTCGGCGCCGTCCCACTCCGGGAGCGCGATCCGGTCCACCTCGTCGTGGAAGTAGTTGAAGTGGGTCCCGAAGAAGAAGAGGAACAGGAACACCGGGCGCCCCGGATCGGCCTGCGCGGTGAACGCGTCGGCGGCGGCGATCATCGCGGCGTCCCGGTTCGGCGGCGTCACGTCGTCGCACCAGGTCTTGAGGTCGTCGACCGGGATGCCGCCGAAGACGGTGTCCTTGAGGTCCATCCAATCCACGCAGGAGGCGGCGAGCACCTTCACCTGGTAGCCGCCCGCCGCGAGCGCCGGGAAGAGCACCGGCCGGCGGCCCGCCCCCACGACGCCCTCGAGCTTCTGGGCCTGCAGCCCGTACATGAGGGTGAAGAGCGAGTAGTTCGTCGAGCTCGCCGCCGCGTAGTGGCGCTCGAAGAGCGCGCCGTCCTGGGCGCGCCGCCAGAGATTCGGCATCGTCTCCGCCGAGAGGTGTGCGGCGGGGAGGCTCTCCGCGATGACGAAGAGGACGTCCGGCGTGCGCCCGAGCCGGATCTGGTCCGGCGCGATCCCCGCCGGGAGCCGCTTCGACGCGGCGGTGCCGGCGAACGGATCGACGTTCGTCCGCTTCCCGAACACCTTCCGGGCGATGGTGCCCATGCGCACCGGCGGCTGGAGCGGCAGGACCGTCGAGGCGGCGAAGATCGCCGGACCCCCGAAGTACGTGAGCGTCGCGCCGTAGGTACGCTCCGCGACCGAGAGGAGCGCCAGGAAGAGCGCGAGCAGCCACGCGGGGCGCGCGGAGGCGAACCGGCGGATGAACCAGGCGCCCGCCGCGATGTCGGCAAGCACGAACGCTGCCCCCGCCGCGAGGAACAGGGCGACGTCGCGCACCGGCACGCCGGCCTCGGCGAGCGCGTTCGGCTGGAGCAGGACGCGGAAGAAGAAGCCGTTCAGGTGAAAGCCGACCGACCGATAGATGCTCGCGTCGAGCGCCATCACCGCGGTGACGAGCGCCGCGGCGGCGGGGGCGGCGTACCGGTAGGCGCGCGCCGAGAGCGAGAACGGCAGCGCGAGGACGAACGACGCGAACGCGATGAGGGTCGCCTGGGGCAGGAAGGTAGGCCAGAGCCAGACCCGATAGGCCTCCGGCGTCGCCCGCACCGCGGCGGCGATCCCCGGCGCGAAGAGCCAGAGGACGATCGGGACGTGGAGGAGCGCCCAGAGGAGCGCCGGGAAACGCTGGCCGGTCGCCCGCGCCGTCGGACCGAGGGAGGGGAACATCGGCGCGGGAACGTAGCACCTGAGGACCCCCTGCGGCAAAGCGGCGGCGCGCTCCCTCCGCTCACCCTGAGCGGTGCGCCGCCGCAGGCGGCGCGTAGTCGAAGGGGCCGTTCGATCGTCCGCTTGCGCCGGGCGCGCCGGCGAGGCAAGTAAGGACGATGGCAGATCCGCCGCGCCGCGATTTCGAGCTCTCCTACCGGGAGGGGACGCCGCCCTGGGACATCGGCCGGCCGCAGCCCGAGGTGGTGAGGCTCGCGGAGGAGGGGGGGTTCGTGGGAGACGTCCTCGACGTCGGCTGCGGCACGGGCGAGAACGCGCTCCACCTCGCCGCGCTCGGTCGGACGGTCATGGGGATCGACGCCTCGCCGTCGGCGATCGAGCGGGCGCGTGCCAAGGCCGCGGCGCGCGGGCTCGCCGTGCCTTTTCAGGTCGCCGACGCGCTCGATCTCGCGAAGCTCCGGCGCCGCTTCGAGACCGCGCTCGACTGCGGGCTCTTCCACACCTTCGCCCCGGAGCAGCGCCGCGCGTACGTCCACTCGCTGTGTGAGGTGCTCGCGCCGGGCGGGACGCTCCACCTCCTGTGCTTCTCGGACGAGGAGCCGCCGGGCCCCGGGCCGTGGCGCATCGCGCAGCACGAGATCGGCGACGCCTTCCGCTCGATCTTCGCGACGACGCGCATCCGGCCGGGCCGCTTCGAGAGCCTCATGCACCCGGGCGGAGCGAAGGCGTGGGTGGCGACCTTGGTCAGAATCTAGGCTCGAGACCTGGGCGTGGACGCCGGCGGCCAACCGCGCGAGCGCTGGTGCGACCCGGCCGCTCGGCATCTCCGGATCGTGTAGTACTCTGCCCGCGCCGGTATGAGCCGATCGAGCAGACGGGAGCGAATTCGGCCAAGTGGCTCGACCTCACCGCTCCCGCGGTCGGGGATCGATGCGTCTGATTCCGCGGGGATGCGCGAGGCTCTCGTCCCGCTCCTCCTGATCACCGCTGCCGCGGTGCTCGTGTACTCGAACACGTTCGGCGCCTCATTCCACCTCGACGACATCCCGAACATCGTCGAGAACGACGGCCTGCGGGACCTGCGCCTCCAGTGGCCACCATCGGGGAGCCGCTGGCTCGGATACTTTTCGTTTGCGCTCAACTATCGGCTCGGCGGATTGGAGGTGTTCGGCTACCACGCTGTGAACGTCCTCGTTCACGCATGCAACGGCGTGCTCGTCCTCTGGCTCACGTCGCTCACGCTTCGAACCCCGGCGCTGCGGCGGGCAGACGCGAGCGCGCTGATGCGCAGATATCTGCCGCTGACCGCCGGGGTTCTGTTCGTGGTCCATCCCGTGGCCACCCAGGCGGTCACGTACGTCGTCCAGCGGTTCACGTCGCTCGCAACGCTCTTCTTCCTTCTCTCGCTGGCGCTCTACGCGCAGGCGAGGATCTCCTTCGAGGTGGAGCCTCGCTCGAAGGCGCGCGCCGCCTCCCTCTACTGCCTCTCGATCCTGGGCGCGGTCGCGGCCATGAAGACCAAGGAGATCAGCGCCACGCTGCCCCTCGTGGCGGCGGGATACGAGCTTCTGTTCTTCCGTTCCGGGAAGCGGAGGTTCCTCCTGTTGGCGCCGCTGGCAGCATCCGCGCTGTTCATTCCCCTCGCCCTTGCCACGCATGGACGGGATCTCCTCGAGGTGCTTTCCAACGCGAGCCGCACCGCCGCCGAGACGGATGCGATCCCGAGGTCGGTGTATCTGCTGACCCAGTCGCGGGTGGTCGTCACGTACCTGCGGCTGCTCCTCGTGCCCATCCGGCAGAACCTCGACTACGACTTCCGCTTGTCGTATTCGCTGGCCGATCCCGACGTCCTCGTTGCGCTTGCGATCCTCCTCGCGGTCGCGGGAGGCGCGGCGTTCCTCCTCGTTCGTGCTCGCTCGAGGAACCGCGCCGCGGGGGTCCTCGTCTTCTTCGGAGTCGCGTGGTTCTTCCTCACCTTGTCCGTCGAGTCGTCGGTCATTCCGATCCGCGACGTAATCTTCGAGCACCGGATGTACCTCCCGAGCGCCGGCGCGGCCGTGGCCCTGGGCACGGCCCTCCTGTGGGCCGTCGAGCGGCTTCACTCGCGAAGCTCGATCGGCGCTCGGTGCGCCGCAGCATTGCTCGTGACCGCCGGACCTCTGGGCGCGGCCACCTACGCGCGCAACTCCGTGTGGAAGGACGAGACGACGCTCTGGAGCGACGTCGTCTCGAAGAGCCCCAGGAAGGCGCGGCCTCACGACGAGCTCGGCTCGGCCTACGCGGCGAAGGGTCGGCTCGAAGATGCGGTGGGCGAGTTTCTCGAGGCCATTCGACTCGACTCCCACGATCCGGCGCCGCACCATCATCTTGGCGTCGCCTACTGGGCAAAGGGACAGGCGGACGATGCGGTGCGCGAGCTCAGGGTCGCGATCGGATTCGATCCGTCAAACTCGAAGGCCCACAGCAATCTCGGCAATGCGTACTGGGCAAAGGGCCAGGCGGACGATGCGGCACGAGAGTACCGCGAGGCCATCCGACTCGATCCCCGGTTGCCGCAGGCCCACTGCGGTCTGGGCATGGCCCACTGGGCGGAGGGCCGGGTCGACGAGGCGGAACGCGAGTACCGCGAGGCGATCCGGCTGGATCCCGCGATGGCCGAAGCCCACTACAATCTGGGCGGTGTCCTGGCGCAGCAGGGTCGGGGTCCAGCCGCGGTCGCGGAGTACCGCGAGGCGATCCGACTGGCTCCCGCGATGGCTGACGCCCACTCCAATCTTGGAAACATCCTGGCGAAGCAGGGTCGGCATCGAGAGGCCGTCGAAGAGTTCCGGCGAGCGTTCGAGCTGAAACCCACACCGGAGACGACGTTGAAGCTGGCCGTCGTGCTCGACCGATCCGGACGTGTCGGCGAGGCGATCGTTGAATACCAGCGGTTCCTCGATCAGGTGGGCGAGAACGAGCCTGACCGTGCCGCGCACGCGAGAACGCGCCTCTCGCAGCTACGGGCGTCTTCGGACTCGATCGCCCGCTGACCGGCGACCACCCACGATCCGTCTGCCCGGCATCTCGCCTCGGTGAGCCGGCCGAGCAGCGCTGGGGTCCTCACCCGGGCTCGAGCGGGGCGAGATTCGTCCGTGCGCGTCCCGGAGCGCCGCATCGCGGCGCTGACGGCGATCAAGGCGACCCGTCGAGGCAGGCGTACTGTCGGTGCAGTGATCGTCTCGGCCCGTTGCCGTCCGGCGCACGGCAGCGTCTGCATTGAAACAGGTCGCACATACCCGTGAGGACATATGAAGAAACTGCTCGCAACGTATTTCACTCCGGCGCTCTTGTGTGCCGGTCTTCTTGCGCCCTGCGCAGCTCGAGCCACGTACTACATCCATGACGACGCTGCGGGAGGGGACTGTGCTCTTATCGGGTCTTGGGATGGGGCGACCAGGACTTGCACGCTGACGACGGACATTCACGTCGCGACCGCTGAGACGGGCATCTCCGTCCAGGCCAGCGACATCACGATCGACGGCGGGGGGCATCGAATCACCGGACCCGGAGAGCTCTACAGCTATGGCATCGGCAACTCCGGGACGCAAAGCAACGTCACGATTCGAAATGTCGTCATCGGCGGATTCTTTGGTGGAGTGTTCCTCGACAACGTCCACTCCACGACCATTGCCAATCTCACAGTCACGGGTTCGTGGGCCGCCGTCTGGGTCGACGCCTCTACGGACGCGACCATCGTGGACAATCAGCTCGTCGGAGACTATCAAGGCGTCAGGCTGGAAGGGGTGTCCCGCGGCCTCGTCAAGGGAAACACCATCACGCAGGGCGGCAATACTGCGATCGGCCTTGCCTATGGCACCTCGGATGTCACCGTCACCCGCAACGTCGTGACGCACTGGTTCTACCATGTGCTGATCCAGCAGTCCGATCGCAACACCATCAACGGAAACGTGTTTCAGGAATCCAGTGACTGGCAGTACAGGCCCGCCGCCATCGGGCTCATCGAGGGAAGCTGGAATCGGGTCTTCAACAACGATTTCCTCGATACCGCACGGCCGTTCGTGTTGGACGGATTCGGGAACACGGGGGATGTGTTCAATCTGGACGCGCCGATCGGAGGCAATTACTGGAACGACGTTCCGTGCGCGGACGGGAACGGCGATGGGTTCTGTGACGCGCCGGTCGTCTTTTCAGGAGGTTCCGACCAGTTGCCGCTCGCAACCCCGGCGAGCGGCAGGCTCGCGGCGGACGTGACGCCGCCGGTCACGCAGGTGAGTCTCGACGCCGCGCCAGGCAACGGCGGGTGGTTGCGCTCCGCCGTGACGGTGACGCTCACCGCGACGGATGATTCGTCAGGGGTTGCGCGCACGGTGTACAGCGTCGATGGCGGCAGCACCTGGAACACGAGCACGGGTCCATTCGTTCTTTCCCAGGAGGGCACGACCACCTTGCAGTTCTACTCCGTCGATGTTGCCGGCAATGCGGAGTCGATCCACAGCGTACCGCTCCGCATCGACATGACGCCCCCGTTCACGTCATCGAGCGCGCCGGCGCAGGGATCCGAGTTCATCCTGAATCAGCCGGTCTTGGCTGCTTGGTCAGTATCTGATCCGATATCCGGGATCTGCTCGGCGTCCGCGCCAGTCCCGAACGGATCCCCGCTCGACACGAGTGCCGTCGGCGCGAGGACCTTCCCCATCGCCGCCGAGGACTGCGCGGGAAACTCGGCAACGGTCGACATCAGCTGGGCGGTTCGCTACGCCTTCGGCGGATTCGTCGCGCCGGTCGACCCGAGCGGATCGAGCATCTTCAACCTCGGCCGCCCAGTGCCGATCCGGTTCTCCCTCACTGATTATCAGGGCGTGCCGGTCTCTGCGGCGGTCGCAGAGCTGTTCGTTGCGAAAGTAAGCGACGCGATTCTCGGAACGGAGCTCCAAGCCGACAGCATGGCAGCGGCGACGTCAGGGAACCTGTTCTGGTACGACCCTGTCGCCCGGCAATACGTCTTCGTGCTCGACACGAGGCCACTCGCCCGGGGCACATGGCAGCTCCGGATCGCTCTGGACGACGGCTCGTCACACACCGTTAACGTCTCCTTGCAGTGACACCTGAGGTGGGCCCGACCAGTCGGCCGGGCCCACTTCTCGCTTGTTGCCCCGTCAAGCGGGGGGTGTCGGCGCTGCTGCGATCCCTCATTGCGGCCGACGGCGGCGGCAGGCTGGGCGCCCCGTCGAAGTGCTCTAGCACGCGATCAGAACGGGATGACGTGAACCCGCTCGCCTGACTCCGCGCCGAGCCGGCGGCGCGCGGCGGCGGGGATCCGCACCCCGTCGTGCGACACGCTCGCCGGGCAGCGCACCGCGCGGAACCAGTCGCGCCCCGTGCGCCGCTCGATCGCGACGAGTGAGTCGGCGCCGTCTCCGGCGAGCGGCCCCTGCGCGAGCGGCGCGCTGCGATGGGCGCGCACGAGCGAGACCTCCTCGAGGCGCGCCTCCCAGTGCGGTCCGCCGTCGAACGGATCGATGCGCGACACGTACCGGAAGCCGATGCGCTCGAGGAGTCGGCGCACCGGTTCGGTCGCCGGCCCCACCTCGCCGAGGTGCCTGCGGACGCCGGGCGGCAAGAGCGTCGCGTAGACGTCGACGGGCGGGAAGAGCTGCTGGATGAACTCCTTGTTCTCGCGGGAGAGCCGGTCGGCGGTCCGGTAGTCGAGCCCCGTGAAGCGCCGGCCGAACGCCTCCCAGAAGCGGCTTCTCCCGTCGCGGGTGAGCGGTGGCATGAGCTCGGCGAGCACCGTCTCGCGGAAACGATCGCGGTGCATCGCCATGTAGAGAAAGCGCACCCAGGCGAGCTGCTTGCCGGGGTGCGCGGGGGCCCCGCGGGCGCCGGGCTCGACGACGAGGCCGCCGATCTCGGTGGGCCCGTCGAAGTGGTAGCCCATGGAGAGCACCGGGTGGCGGAAGTGGCGATCGAGCGTCGACGAGTAGTACTCGCGCTCCGACACGTCGAAGAAGGTGCAGGGCGACTCGCGCGTTCCGTGCTGCGCGATCACCATCGACGTGCCGACCACGCGGCCGCGGTCCTCCGCCACGAAGACGTAGCGGCGGCGGAGCGGATCCCGGATCCGTGCGGAGAAGCTCCGCACCGATCCGTCGATGATCCCGGCGAGCGCGCGCTCGTCGTCGGGCAGGTTCACGGTATCGAGCACCTTCGCGAGCCGGGCGAGGCTCGGCAGGTCGGCGCGACGAGCGTCCCGCAGGAGGAGCACAGGAGGCGCGATAGCACGCGACCCCCCGCCTGTCACCGCCCGACGCGACGGCAGCCCCGCGCGGGGTCGCGTCGGGTGAACGGAGCGGTTGAACGCGCGGGCGGCGCATGCCATTGGAGAGGACGTGCGCGCCGTCGTGCAGCGGGTCTCGCGGGCGGAGGTGCGGGTCGAGGGACGGCCGACCGGGCGGATCGGCCGCGGGCTCGCGGTGCTGCTCGGGGTGGCTTGCGACGACGGGGAGGACGACGCCCGCCTGCTCGCCGACAAGGTGGCGGCGCTGCGCGTGTTCGAGGACGCAGCGGGGAAGATGAACCTCGCGCTCGCCGAGGTCTCCGGCGGCGTGCTCGTCGTGTCCCAGTTCACGCTCTACGGCGACGCGCGCAAGGGCAACCGGCCGAGCTTCGCCCTTGCGGCGCCGCCCGAGGCGGCGAACGTGCTGTACGAGCGGTTCTGCGCGCTCGTGCGCGAGAAGGGGCTCCCGGTCGCCACCGGCGTCTTCCGCGCGACGATGGAGGTCGAGCTCGTGAACGAGGGGCCGGTCACGATCCTGCTCGACTCGCGGAGGCTGTTCTGACGTTCCATCAACCGGAGGTGAAGCGATGTCCGACTGCCTGTTCTGCAAGATCGTCGAGGGCAAGATCCCCGCGAAGCTCGTCCACCAGGACGCCGACGTGGTGGCGTTCGAGGACATCGACCCGCAGGCACCGGTGCACCTGCTCGTCGTCCCGCGCAAGCACGTCGCGACGCTGAACGACCTCGCGCCCGAGGACGATGCGCTCGCCGGCAAGCTGCTGCGGGTCGCGGCAGCGCTCGCGAAGGAGCGCGGCATCGCCGATCGGGGCTGGCGAGCGACGGTGAACGTGAACCGCGACGCGCACCAGCTCGTGTTCCACGTCCACCTGCACCTGCTCGGTGGTCGGCCGTTCGCCTGGCCTCCAGGATAGGTCCCCCGGGTCCCCGCGAACCCACCCTGGGCCTGTTTCGCGCAGAATATTCTGCGTCCTTCTTGAGCGCACTTCCGTTCTTTGCCACCATCGCGGGCACCACCGATGCGGGAGGGCCGTTTGGCGCTGCTCGAGGCGACTGGGATCATCCTCAGCTTCCGCGGCGTGACCGCGCTCTCGGACGTGAGCCTCGCGGTCGCACCCGGGACGATCCACGCGATCGTGGGTCCGAACGGCGCGGGCAAGACGAGCCTCCTCAACTGCATCTCCGGTGTGTACCGGCCGCAGCGCGGGACGATCCGCTTCGCCGACCGCGACATCTCGCGCCTCGGCCCGTCTGCTCGGACCGAGCTCGGCATCGCGCGCACCTTCCAGAACATCGCACTCTTTCGCGGGATGACGGTGCTCGACAACCTGCTCATCGGGCGCCACGTCCATCAGCGGACCGGGGTGCTGAGCGGCGCGCTGTACTTCGGCAGCGCACAGCGGGAGGAGATCGCGCACCGCAAGATCGTCGAGGACATCATCGACTTCCTCGAGATCCAGCACGTCCGCAAGAAGGTGGTGGGGACCCTCGCCTACGGGCTCCAGAAGCGGGTCGAGCTCGCCCGCGCGCTCGCGCTCGACCCGAAGGTCCTCCTCCTCGACGAGCCGATGGCGGGGATGAACGCCGAGGAGAAGCAGGACATGGCGCGCTTCGTCGTCGAGATCCACGCGGAGCGCGGCACCACCATCGTGATGATCGAGCACGACATGGGCATCGTGATGGAGCTGTCGGACCGCGTCACCGTGCTGAACTTCGGCGAGCGGATCGCGGACGGGTCGCCGGACGAGGTCCGCCGCAACCGCGCCGTGCAGGACGCGTATCTCGGCGAGCAGCACGACCTGGAGGCGGACGGATGACGCCCGGCGCTCTCGCCGCCCTCGGCGGCGACGACACCTTTCCGAAGCTGCTCGTGCGGAACGCCCGCGCGCACGGCGACCGCACCGCCCTCCGCGAGAAGGAGTTCGGCATCTGGCAGCCGTTCACCTGGCGCGCGTACCACGACCGCGTGCGGGACTTCTCGCTCGGGCTCTCGGCGCTCGGCGTCGGGCGCGGCGACAAGGTGGCGATCATCGGCGACAACCGGCCGGAGTGGGTGTGGAGCGAGATCGCCGCGCAGGCCGCGGGGGCGGCCTCGGTCGGCATCTACCAGGACTCCTCGCTCGTCGAGGTCGGCTTCGTCATCGACCACTGCGACGCGAGCGTCATCGTCGCGGAGGATCAGGAGCAGGTCGACAAGATCCTGGAGATGATCGACAGGCTCCCGAAGGTCCGCCACGTCGTCTACACCGACCCGCGCGGCCTCCGGACGTACCGGCACCCGGCCCTCCTCTCCTTCGAGGCGGTCGAGGAGCAGGGAAGGGCGCTCGGCCGGGAGCGGCCCGGGCTCTTCGAGGAGAACGTCGCGAAGGGCTCCGCCGACGACATCGCCATCATCTGCTACACCTCCGGCACCACCGGCAATCCGAAGGGGGCGATGCTCACCTTCCGGAACCTCCTCTCGATGGCGCTCGCCCTCGACGAGGTGGACCCGAAGCGGAGCGACGACGAGTTCGTCTCGTTCCTGCCGCTCGCCTGGATCGGCGAGCAGATGATGAGCCTGTCGACGGCGCTCGCGAAGGGCTTCACCGTGAACTTCCCGGAGGAGCCGGACACGGTCACCGAGGACATCCGCGAGATCGGACCGAACGTGATGTTCGCGCCGCCGCGCGTGTGGGAGAGCCTGACCTCCACCGTCCAGGTGAAGATCATGGACACCACTCCGTTCAAGCGCTTCATGTACGAGCGCTGCATGCCGATCGGCGAGAAGATCGCCGACCTGCGCTTCGCGAAGAAGCCGGTGCCCGCCCACTGGCGCCTCCTCTACCGGCTCGCGGATCTCGCGCTGTTCCGCGCCCTGAAGGATCGGCTCGGGATGTCGAACCTGCGCACCGCCTCGACCGGCGGCGCGGCGCTCGGCCCCGACGTGTTCCGCTTCTTCCACGGGATGGGCGTGCCCCTGAAGCAGATCTACGGCCAGACCGAGATCGCCGGCATCAGCTGCATCCACCGCGACGACGACATCGCCTTCCACTCGGTCGGCAAGCCGATCCCCGGCACCGAGGTGCGCATCGCGCCGGACGGCGAGATCCTGTCGCGCAGCGCCTCGGTGTTCCTCGGCTACTACAAGAACGAGGAGGCGACGCGCGCGGCGCTCGTGGACGGCTGGCTGCACTCCGGCGACGCGGGCTACATGAGCGACGACGGCCACCTCGTCGTGATCGACCGCCTGAAGGACGTGATGAAGCTCGCGGACGGGACGCAGTTCTCGCCGCAGTTCATCGAGAACCGGCTCAAGTTCTCGCCGTACGTGAAGGAGGCGGTCGTCGTAGGCAAGGACCGGCCCTTCCTCACCGCGATGCTCTGCATCGACATGGGCGTCGTGGGGAAGTGGGCGGAGAGGAACAAGCTCTCGTACACGACCTACACCGACCTCTCCGCCAAGGCGGAGGTGTACGACCTCGTCCACCGCGAGGTGGACAAGGTGAACGAGACGCTCCCCGCCGCCGCCCGCATCCACAAGTTCGTCCTCCTCTACAAGGAGCTCGACGCGGACGACGAGGAGCTGACCCGCACCCGCAAGGTGCGGCGGGTGTTCGTGGAGGAGCGCTACCGGGACGTCATCGCCGCGCTCTACGGCGACGTGCCCGAGGTGCGGATCGACACCACCATCAAGTTCCAGGACGGGAAGACCGCTCACATCCGCACGACGCTCCTCGTCCGCCGCCTCGAGCTGGGGAGGGCCGCGTAGGCCATGGAGCTCTTCTTCCAGCTCGTCCTCAACGGCCTCGTCATCGGGTCGATCTACGCGCTCGTCGGGCTCGGCTTCGTCATCATCTACAAGTCGTCCTCGATCCTGAACTTCGCCCAGGGCGAGTTCCTGATGCTAGGCGCCTACGTGTGCCTCGCGATCTTCAGCGGCGCGAAGGTCCCCTTCCTCGCGGCGTTCGCGCTGACGCTCGTGTTCTCGGCCCTGCTCGGCGTGCTGCTCGAGCGGGTCCTGCTCCGCCCGATGATCGGCGAGCCCGTCATCTCGGTCATCATGCTGACGCTGGGCCTCTCCTCGGTGCTGAAGGCGGTGGTCCAGGCGATCTGGGGGACCGACACGCGTCCGTACCCGGACCTCTTCCCCACGACGCCGGTGCAGATCGGTCCGCTTCCGGTGTCGCAGGGCTACCTCTTCAGCCTGGGGAGCGTCGCCGCCCTCCTCGTCCTCTTCTCGCTCTTCTTCAAGTTCACCCGCGCCGGCATCGCCATGCGCGCGACCGCCTTCTCGCAGCAGGTGGCGCTCTCGATGGGCATCTCGGTGAAGCACATGTTCGCGCTCGCCTGGTCCATCGCGGCGGTGGTCTCGGCGGTGGGCGGGGTGCTCCTCGGCGGGGTGCGCGGCGGCGTGGACGGCGCGTTCGCCTTCTTCGGCCTGAAGGTGATCCCGGTGGTCATCCTCGGCGGCCTCGACAGCATCGGCGGCGCGATCGTGGGCGGGTTCGTGATGGGGATCCTGGAGAACCTCTCGGGCGGCTACCTCGACCCGCTCTTCGGCGGAGGGGTGAAGGAGGTCGCGCCGTTCATCGCGCTCGTCGCGATCCTGACGGTCCGGCCGTACGGGCTCTTCGGCAAGGTCAAGATCGAGCGGGTGTGATCATGCGCTGCGGCGACTTCAAGCGGACGTACGCGGAGGACATGGCGATCTTCGAGACGCGCTTCGCGCGCGGACTGCTCTGGGCGTTCCTCGTCTTCCTCGCCACGGTCCCGCTCTTCGCCACCTCGTACTGGCTCGACATCCTGAACCGGACGCTCATCGCGGTGATCGCGGCGATGGGCCTCAACATCCTCACCGGCTTCACCGGCCAGATCTCGCTCGGGAACGCGGCGTTCCTCGCCGTCGGCGCCTACACCACCGCCTTCCTCGCCGGGCGCATGGGGCTGCCGTTTCCGGTGGTGATCCCGCTCGCCGGGGTGGTGACCGCGCTCGTGGGCATGGTGTTCGGGATCCCCTCGCTCCGGCTCAAGGGGCTCTACCTCGCGGTCGCGACGCTGGCCGCCCACTTCGTCATCGAGTTCACCGTCGTCCACTGGGAGAAGGTGACGGGCGGCGTGAACGGCATCTCGGTGCCGGCGGCGAAGCTCGGCGCGCTCGAGCTCGCCGGGGATCGCCAGATCTACTGGCTGGCGCTGCCGCTCGCCGCGCTCCTCCTCCTCTTCGCCCGGAACCTCTTCCGCACGAGGATCGGGAAGGCCTTCGTCGCGATCCGCGACCAGGACATCTCCGCCGAGGTGATGGGCGTGAACGTCTTCACGCACAAGCTGCTCGCCTTCGGCGTGTCCTCCTTCTACGTCGGGGTCGCCGGCGCGCTCCTCGCCTACCAGGCGCGCATCATCAGCCCGGAGAACTTCCCCATCACCGTCGCCATCGACCAGCTCGGCATGATCATCATCGGCGGGCTGGGCAGCGTCCTCGGGTCGATCATGGGCGCGATGTTCGTGACGCTCCTCCCCGAGCTCCTCCGGCTCGCGACGGGCGCGCTCTCGCACAGCACCCCCGCGCTTCTCGGACTCTTCGCGCCCCTCAAGACCGGGCTGTTCGGCCTCGCCATCGTGCTGTTCCTCGTCTTCGAGCCGGACGGCATGGCGGCGCGCTGGAGGAAGGTCCGCAACTACTGGAAGCTGTACCCGTTCTCGTACTGAAGGTGAATCAGGCGGTCCCACGCAGCAGGCACGAGGGAGAAACACGCATGACGCGGACGACGAGCTGGAAGCGGACGTGGACGGCGTGCGCGGCGGCGGCCGCGCTGTTCGTGGCCGGGGGGGCCCGGGCGCAGGAGATCAAGGTCGGCGGGATCTTCGATCTCACCGGCATCACCTCGGACGTGGGCAAGCCCTACGCGCAGGGGGTCCAGGACGCGGTCCAGCTGCTGAACGAGAAGGGCGGGATCAACGGCAAGAAGATCCGGCTCATCGCGGTGGACTACGGCTACAAGATCCCGGAGGCGGTCTCCGCCTACAAGCGGCTCGTCACCGACGAGCAGGTGGTCATGATCCAGGGCTGGGGCACGGGCGACACCCTCGCGCTCAAGGACTTCGTGAACAAGGACAAGATCCCCTACTTCTCCGCCTCGTTCGCGGGCGACCTCACCGATCCTTCGAAGACCCCGTACAACTTCTTCGTCGCCCCGAGCTACTCGGACCAGCTCCGCGCCTGGCTCTCCTGGGTGAAGACCGACTGGAAGGACAAGAGCCGCGCCCCGAAGGTCGCCTTCTTCTACGGCGACAACGCCTACGGCCGCGCGCCCATCGAGGCGGGCCGCCGCTTCTGCAAGGAGACCGGGATCGACCTCGTCGACGAGGAGGTCGTCCCCGGAAACTTCCAGGACGCGACGAGCCAGCTCCTCAACATGAAGCAGAAGGCGGCGGAGTACGCGTACATCAACGTGACGACCACCGGCGTGTCGCTCATCCTGCGCGACGCGAAGAAGCTCGGGCTCGCGACGAAGTTCGGCTCGAACCCGTACGGCTTCTCCGAGGCGCTCCCCGCCGTCGCGAAGGACGTCGCCGAGGGCGTCACCGGCGTCGTGCCCCACGTCCCGTACGGCGAGAACGTCCCGGGCATGAAGACGCTCCTCGACTTCAACCAGAAGAACCACCCGAACGAGACCCGCAACGCGATGTACGTGCGCGGCTGGAGCTACGTGCAGGTGTGGGCCGAGGTGCTGCGGCGGGCCGACAAGGCCGGCCAGCTCACCGGCGAGGGCGTGAAGAAGGCGGCCGAGACGCTGAAGGACTTCGACGTCGGCGGCCTCACGAACCCCGTGTCGTACACCCCGACCGACCACCGGCCGATGACGAAGACGCCCATCTACCAGATCAAGGCCGGCAAGCTCGTCAAGATCGCGGAGTTCGACATGCCGCGCAAGGCCGAGTGGCTGGGGCTCTGATCCGACCACCCCCACCCCCAACCCTCTCCCCCCGCCGCGCGGGGGGAGAGGGAGGATGGCCATGCTGGTCCTGAAGAACGTCGAGGTCGTCTACGACGACGTGATCCTGGTGCTGAAGGGGCTCTCGCTCGAGGTCCCCAGCGGCAAGATCGTCGCGCTCCTCGGCTCGAACGGCGCCGGGAAGTCGACGACCCTGAAGGCGATCTCGGGTCTCCTCCACGCCGAGGAGGGCGAGGTCACCGACGGCGCCATCGAGCTCGACGGAGCACGCATCGACCGGCTCGCGCCCGAGGAGATCGTCCGCCGCGGCATCTTCCAGGTGATGGAGGGACGCCGCGTCTTCGAGGACCTCACCGTCGACGAGAACATCGTGATGGGCGGCTACACCCGCCGCGACCGCGCCGGCCTGAAGCGCGACCACGCCCTCGTCTTCGACTACTTCCCGCCGCTGCGCCGGCACCGCCGCAAGCTCGCGGGGTACCTCTCCGGCGGCGAGCAGCAGATGCTCGCCATCGGGCGGGCGCTCATGGCGCGACCCCGGCTCATCCTCCTCGACGAGCCGTCGCTCGGGCTCGCCCCCCTCCTCGCCCGCGAGATCTTCGAGATCCTCGTGCGCGTGAACCGCGAGGAGAAGACGAGCCTGCTCCTCGTCGAGCAGAACGCGAACCTCGCGCTCGGGATCGCCGACTACGGCTACATCATGGAGAACGGGCGCATCGTCCTCGACGGCGAGCCGGACGCGCTCCGGGCGAACGAGGACGTGAAGGAGTTCTATCTCGGCGGCGGCGGCGGAGAGCGCTACCGCAACATGAAGTTCTACAAGCGCAGGAAGCGCTGGCTGTGACGGCGACCCGCTCGCCCGGCGAGCGGGGTCCGCACCGCCCAGAGAGAGGGGGAGCCCGTGACCACGCTCCGCGAAGGCCGCATCCTCGATCCCCGGATCGAGGCCCTCCCGACCGACGCACGCAGCGCGCACCTCGGCGCCCGGCTCGCGGCCACGGTGGCCCACGCGTTCGCCGGGGCCCCGCGGGTGCGACGCGCGCTCGAGGCGGCGGGGGTCCGCCCCGAGGACGTGCGCGGCCTCGACGATCTCCGCCGGCTCCCCGTCACTCGCAAGGACGACCTCCCGCGGCTCCAGGCGGAGGAGCCGCCCTTCGGTGGTCTCGCCGGCGTGCCGGTGGAGCGGCTCGCCCGGATGTTCATGTCGCCCGGCCCCATCTACGATCCGCAGGGCAAGAGCGAGGACTTCTGGCGCTTCCGGCACGGCCTCGCGGCGGCGGGGTTCCGCGCGGGCGACGTGGCGCTCGTCTCCGCCTCCTACCACCTCACGCCGCTCGGCTTCATGCTCGACGACGCCGCGCGCGCGCTCGGCTGCGTCACGATCCCGGGCGGCGTCGGCCAGACGGAGCTCCAGGCGAAGGTGGCCTCGGTCCTCCGCGCCACCGGGTACATCGGCACGCCGAGCTTCCTCCTCACGCTCGCCGAGAAGGCCCGTGAGCTCGGCGCGCCGCTCTCCCTCGAGGTCGCATTCGTCATCGCCGAGATGCTGCCCGAGTCGCTCCGCGCCGAGATCGAGGCGCTGGGGATCCGCTGCCTGCAGGGCTACGGCACGGCCGATCTCGGCTGCCTCGCCTACGAGTGCGTCGAGAAGGGGGGCTGGCATCTGCACCCCGAGTGCATCGTGGAGGTCCTCGACCTCGAGAGCGGCGCTCCGGCAGCGCCGGGCCAGCCCGGCGAGGTGGTCGCGACGGTGTTCGACGAGGCCTATCCGCTGCTCCGCTTCGCGACCGGGGACATCGCCGCGCTCGCCCCCGACGCGCCGTGCCGCTGCGGGCGCACCGCCGCCAAGATCGCCGGGCTCCTCGGGCGGGTGGGCGACGCCGTGAAGGTGAGGGGCATGTTCGTGCGCGGCGCGCAGGTGGAGGCCGTCGCGAAGCGATTTCCCGGGGTCCTCCGCGTGCAGGCGATCGTGACGCGCGAGGGCCATCACGACCGGCTGGAGGTCGTCGCGGAGCTGGCCGATCCTGGCGCCGCCGGGGACCTCGCCGCGCGGATCGCCGAGGCGTTGCGGGAGGAGGTCAAGGTCCGCCCCGAGGTGCGGCTCGTTGCGGCCGGGACGCTCGCCGCCGGCGCGAAGCGGATCGACGACCGGCGCGTGTGGAGATGAGCGGCGGTCAGTAACCCGGGACGGCCGGGGCGGCTGCCCCCGATCCCGTCCCGGCCTGCTCCCCGGAGAGCGCGCCCGCGCCCGCCGCGAGCGCCTGCGCCTGGGCGAGGGCCATGCGCGCCTGGTTGAGGTCGCCGCGCGCGAGCGCCTCCCGCGCCGCCGCTATCCAGCGGGTCGCCGCGTCGGCGCGGAGCGCCTCCTGCGCCGAGCCCTGCTGCCGCGCCAGCGCGCGCGCCCGCTCGAGCGCCGTCGCCTGCGCCGCGAGGGCGGAATCCACGTTCCCCGTCTCGCCGCGGGTGAGCGCGTCCTGGGCGGAGCGCATCCCCTCGACCGCGCCGGCGGTCTCGGCCGCCCGCTGCTGGATGTTGCGCGCGGTGTCCTCCGCGGTGCGCGCCCGCGAGTCCGCGTCCGCCGCGCGGGCCTGCTCCACGGAGCGGAGCCGCTCCTCGAGCGCTGCAGCGCGGGAAGCCTCCGCCGTCAACTGCTCTCGCGCGGCGGCGAGATCGGCGCGGAGCCTCTCCACCTCGGCGCGGAGCGCCGCGATCTCCTCTCGCGCGCGAGAGAGCTCGGCGTCTTCCGCCGCGGTTCCCGTCGCGGGTCGCGAGGTCGCGGCCCCTGCCGCGGTCCCCGCGGCAGCGGGATCGGCCGCCGCAGCCCCGGCCGCCCCCTCGGCGGGCGGGGTGGCAGGGGCGGCCTGGCCGAGCAGCAGGGCGAGGGCGGCGGCGCAGGGCGTCACGTGCACACCCTCTGGCGCGCCGGCGCGATCGGCAACCGCACCTTCCTTCCTCCCTCGCGCTCTGGCAGGCTCTCGCGCCATGCCGGCCCGCCCGCGCCGCTCGGTCCTCTACGTCCCCGGCTCGAACCCCCGCGCGCTCGAGAAGGCGCGCTCGCTCGCCGCCGACGCGCTCATCCTCGATCTGGAGGATGCGGTCGCCCCATCCGCGAAGGAGGACGCGCGCCGTGCCGTGGCGGCGGCCCTGCGCGCGGGAGGCTTCGCCCCGCGCGAGGTGGCGGTGCGCGTGAACGGGCGCGGGACGCAGTGGGCCGCCGATGATCTCGCCTTCGCGGCGGGCTCCGGCGCCGACGCGGTGGTGCTGCCGAAGGTCGAGAGCGCGGAAGAGGTCCGGGCGGCCGAGCTCTCGCTCGAGGCCGCGGGCGCTCCGCCGGCGCTCGCCCTGTGGGCGATGATCGAGACGCCCCGCGGCGTCCTCGCGGCGCCCGCGATCGCCGGCGCGAGCCCGCGCCTCGCCTGTCTCGTCATGGGAACGAGCGATCTCGTGAAGGACCTGCGCGCCCGGCACACGCCGTCGCGCACGGAGGTGCAGGTCGCGCTCGGGACCGTGCTCCTCGCGGCGCGCGCGAGCGGCCTCGCCGCGCTCGACGGCGTCCACCTCGAGCTCGCCGACGACGCGGGCTTCGAGGCCGCCTGCCGCCAGGGGCGGGAGCTCGGCTTCGACGGCAAGACGCTCGTTCATCCCCGCACGATCGACGTGGCGAACCGGGTGTTCGCCCCGTCCGACGGCGAGCTCGCCGACGCGCGGCGGATCATCGCCGCGCACGAGGAGGCGGAGCAGGCGGGGCGCGGCGTGGTGGTGGTCGACGGGAAGCTCGTCGAGGCGCTCCACGTCGAGGACGCGCGCCGGCTCGTCGCGCTCGCCGCGGCGATCGCCGCCCGCGGGTGACGGGGTCGCCCCGTGCTCGTGCCCGCGTCCGAAAGCCGGGCTCGGGCTCGGGCTCGGGCTCGGGCGCGTTCACGGGTGAGGGGCCGCCTCCCGCGACTGGGCGAGCGCGGGGCTCGTCGCGCTCGACCGGAGCGGGCCGTGCCATTAGACTCCCGCTCCCATGCGCGGCATCCGAGGGGCGACGCAGGTCGCCGCCAACACCGTCCCGGCCATCGAGGACGCCGTCGTCGAGCTCTGCCGCGAGATCGAGCGGCGGAACGAGATCGACCCCGACCAGATCGTCTGGGCGATCTTCACGGTCACGCACGACATCGACGCGGACTTTCCGGCGCGGGCCGCGCGCGTCGCCGGCTGGACGCAGGTGCCGATGATCTGCTCCCGCGAGATCCCGGTCCCGGGCTCGATGCCGCTCGTCATCCGGCTCCTCCTCCACGTGGACTCGGACGGGCCGCGCAGCCACGTGTACCTCCGCGGCGCCCAGGGGCTCCGCCCCGACCTCCACGTGAAGCCGTGAGCGCGCTTCCCCGCAGCGTCGGCATCGCCGGGCTCGGCCTCATGGGGGCCTCGCTCGCCCGCGCCATCCGCGCCGCCGATCCGGCGGTGCGGCTCGTCGCGGTGGAGCCGCGCGACGACGTCCGCGAGAAGGCGCTCGCCGAGCGCATCGTCGACGAGGCGCTCGCGGTGCCGGGCGCCGCGCTCGCCGGCTGCGAGCTCGCGGTGCTCTGCACCCCGGTCGCCGCGATCGAGGCGCTCATCGGTCCCGTGTCGCGCCTCCTCCCCGACGGCGCCATCCTGAGCGACGTGGGAGGGGCGAAGGAGCGCGTCGTGTCGGCCGCGCGGAAGAGCGTGCGCGCGGGCGTCCGCTTCGTGGGCGCGCACCCGATGTTCGGCGGCCAGGGCGGCTACGCCGCGGCGAACGCGGACCGCTGGCGCGGCGGCACCGTCGCGGTGTGTACCGACGGCGATCCCGCGGCGGTCGAGGCGGTGGCGGCGCTCCACGTGGCGCTCGGCGCGCAGGTCGTCCGCTGCGCGGCGGCGGAGCACGACGCCGCCGTCGCCGTGGTCTCGCACCTCCCGTACCTCGTCGCGTCGGCGCTCGCCGCGGCCGCCCGGGAGGCGGGACCGCTCGCCGTACGGCTCGCCGGGCCGGGGCTCAAGGACATGACGCGGCTCGCCTCCTTCGCCTTCGACATCCAGGGCGAGGTGGCGCGGCGCAACGCGCACCTTCCCGAGGCGGCCCGCCGGCTCGAGGCTCACCTGGCGCGCCTGCTCGCCGCGATCGCCGACTCGCCCGAGGCGGCGCGGACCGCGCTCGAGGCGGCGCGCGCCGCACGGAACGAGCTGTTCCACGAAGGGATCCCCTCCGAATGACCGCCCCGACGACAGGACCGCTCGCGTGCAAGCGCAAGGGGCCGCTCCGCGGCGCCATCTCCGTCCCCGGCGACAAGTCGATCTCGCACCGCGCCCTCCTCTTCGGCGCCCTCGCCACGGGCGAGACGCGCGTCGCGGGCCTCCTCGACGCCGAGGACGTCCGCTCGACGCGGAGGGCGGTCGAACGGCTCGGGGCGACGGTGAGGGTCGAGGGCGGCGAGGTGGTGGTCGTCCCGGCCGAGCGGCTCCGCGAGCCGGACGACGTCATCGACTGCGGAAACTCCGGGACGAGCCTCAGGCTCCTCACTGGGGTTCTCTCCGGGATCCCCGGCCTCTCGGTCCTGACCGGCGACGCGTCGCTCCGCCGCCGCCCGGTGCGCCGCGTCGTGGAGCCGCTCCGGCGGATGGGCGCGAATCTGTCCGCCCGCGACGGAGACCGGCTCCCGCCGGTCGTCGTGCGCGGCGGCCCGTTGCGCGGGTGCCGGCACGTGCTCGAGGTCGCGAGCGCGCAGGTGAAGAGCGCCTGCCTGCTCGCGGGCCTCTTCGCGGAGGGTGAGACCTCGGTGAGCGAGCCCGAGCGCTCCCGCGATCACACGGAGCGGATGCTCCGCGGCATGGGTGTCCCGGTGCGGACCGAGGGGCTCACGGTGTCGGTCGGCCCGGCGCGGCCGCGCGGCGGCCGCGTGGACGTTCCCGGCGACATCTCCTCCGCCGCATTCTTCCTGTGCGGCGCCGCTGCGACGCCGGGATCCGAGGTGACGGTCCGCGGGCTGGGCGTGAACCCCACCCGCACCGGGCTCCTCGACGTCCTCGCCGCGATGGGCGCGGACCTCGCGCTCGCGAACGAGCGCGAGGTCGCGGGCGAGCCCCGCGCCGACCTCACCGTCCGCGCGGCCGAGCTCCGCGCTACCGAGATCCGCGGGGCGATCATCCCGCGGCTCATCGACGAGCTGCCGGTCGTGATGGTGATGGCGACCCAGGCCCGCGGCCGGACCGTCATCCGCGACGCGAAGGAGCTGCGGGTGAAGGAGTCGGATCGGCTCGCCGCCATGGGCGAGACGCTCGTCGCCGCCGGCGCGCGCATCGAGCTGTTCGAGGACGGCTGCGCCATCGACGGGCCCACGCCGCTGCGGGGCGTGACGGTCCGCACCCGGCTCGACCACCGCATCGCGATGTCGATGGCGATCGCGCAGCTCTTCACGGGGGGCGACGAGGTCGTGCTCGACGACGTCGCCTGCGTCGCGACGAGCTTCCCGTCCTTCTTCGACCTCCTCGACGAGCTGGCTTCGGAGGACAGGAGATGATCACCGGCCGCACCGGAGTCTACGGCGTGCTCGGCCACCCGGTCTCCCACAGCCGCTCGCCCGAGATGCAGAACGCGGCCTTCGCCGCAGCCGGGATCGACGCGGTCTACGTCGCGCTCGCCGTCGCGCCCGATCGGCTCGGCGAGGCAATCGGCGGCGCCCACGCGCTCGGGCTCCACGGGCTCAACGTGACCGTCCCGCACAAGCAGGCGGCGGCGGCGCTCTGCGCGACGGTCGACGGCATCGCCGCCGAGGTCGGCGCGGTGAACACGCTGCGCCGCGCGGCGCAGGGATGGGAAGGCTTCAACACCGACGCGCCCGCCTGTCTCACCCTGCTCGAGGCGGTCGGAGCAGGACGCGGGGCGCGCGCGCTCCTCGTCGGCGCCGGAGGGGCCGCCCGCGCAGCGGCGTGGGCCCTCGTCCGCGCCGGCGCCGCGGTCCGGATCGCGGCGCGCCGCTTCGAGGCGGCCCGCGAGATCGCGGCCGCGTTCGCCCCGCGCACCGCGGCCGGCGTCGCGATCCCGCAGGCGGTTCCCTGGGGCGACCTCGCCGACGAGTCCGACGCGGCCGACGTGGTCGTGAACGGGACGTCGGTGGGGCTCGCCGGCCACGCGCCGGAGCTCGACGGGCTGCGCCTCCGCCGCGGCCAGGTCGCGGTGGACTTCGTCTACGGCGACACCGCCCTCGCGCGCTCGGCGCGCCACGCGGGCGCGCGGCTCGTCACGGGCGAGCAGATCCTCGTCCGCCAGGGCGCGCTCGCCTTCACCCTCTGGACCGGGCGCGCCGCGCCCGAGGCGGCGATGGCCGCCGCGATCGCGCTCCCCTCGCCTTCCCCCGCACCCGGGAGCACCCGATGACGCTCCGCTACCTCACCGCCGGCGAGTCGCACGGCCCCGCCCTCGTCGCGATCGCGGAGGGGTTCCCCGCCGGGCTCACGGTCGACTTCGCCGAGGTGAACCGCGACCTGCTGCGCCGCCAGAAGGGGTACGGGCGCGGTGGCCGGCAGAAGATCGAGAAGGACGAGGCGCAGTTCCTCGCCGGCCTGCGCGGCGGGGTCACCCTCGGCGCGCCCATCGCCGTGGTCGTCTGGAACAAGGACCACGAGAACTGGAAGGACATCGTCTCGCCCACCGCGCGGGGCGGCCGGAAGTTCACCCAGGTCCGCCCCGGGCACGCCGATCTCGCCGGGGCGCTCAAGTACGGCTTCGACGACGCGCGCGACGTGCTCGAGCGCGCGAGCGCGCGGTCCACCGCGGTGACGGTGGCGCTCGGCTCGCTCGCGAAGCAGCTCCTCGCCCGCTTCGGCGTCCGGGTGACGTCTCGCGTGGTCGCCATCGGCCCGCGCGCGCGGCTGCTGGAGACCGCCCCGAGCGACGCCGACCTCGCCGCGATCGAGGCCTCCGACCTGCACGTCGACGACGAGGCGGTCGCGGCGGAGTGGCGCGCCCTCATCGACGCCGAGCGCGCCCGCGGGGGCTCCATCGGCGGCGCCTTCGAGATCTACGCGACCGGGCTTCCCATCGGCCTCGGCAGTCACGTCCATCCCGATCGTCGGCTCGATTCGCGCCTCGCCGGCGCGCTCTGCGGCATCCAGGCGATCCGCGCCGCCGAGATCGGGGACGGGACGCAGGTGGGCCGGCCCGGGCAGGAGTTCCACGACGCGATCTACTGGTCGAAGGAGAAGGGGTTCCATCGCACCACCAACCGGGCCGGCGGGCTCGAGGGGGGCATGACGGACGGGATGCCGGTGCGGGTGCGCGGCTACATGAAGCCGATCCCGACGATGCTCACCCCGCTCGCGACAGTGGACCTAGAGACGCGCGAGGCGACGCAGGCCCGCTACGAGCGGAGCGACGTGTGCGCGGTCCCGGCGGCGGCGATCGTGGGCGAGGCGGTGGTGGCGTGGGAGCTCGCGAACGCGCTCCTCGAGAAGTTCGGTGGCGACGCCGTCGTCGACGTCGAGCGGGCGCTGGAGGCGTATGCCGCTCGGATCCGCTGAGACGCTCGCGCTCGCCGGGATGATGGGCTCGGGAAAGTCCAGGGTGGCGAGCGAGCTCGGGAGGCTCCTCGGCCGCCCGGTGGTCCGCCTCGACCTCGAGGTCGCCCGGGCCGCCGGGAAGCCGATCGCCGCGATCTTCCGGGAGGACGGCGAGGACGCCTTCCGGGCGCTCGAGCGGCGCGCCGTCGCGGCGCTGCCCGCCGGCGTCGTGGCGGACCTCGGCGGCGGCGCATTCTGCGATCCGGCCAGCGCGGCGCGGCTCCTCGCCACCGCCAAGGTGGTGTTCCTCGACGTCTCCGCCGCCGAGGCGGCCCGCCGGATCGGGGCGGGCGACGGGCGGCCTCTCGCCGGGCGCTGGGAGGACCTCCTCGCCCGCCGCCGCGCCCTCTACCTGCGCGCGCACCTGCGCATCGAGGTGGACGGGCTCGCCCCCGAGGCGGTGGCGCGCCGGATCGTGGGGTCGCTGTGAAGCCCGACGCCATGGACCTGGACGTGATCGAGGCGCGCCAGGGGGACCACCGTTACGAGGTGCGGGTCGCGCGGGGCGCGGCCGAGGCCCTCATCGAGGTGGCGGGCGGCCACGACCGGATCGCCGTGGTTACGGCCCGGCCGGTGCTCGCGAGCCCGGTCGCGCGCCGGGCCGTGGCGCTGCTGCGGCGCGGGACGCCCGTGGCGGCCGTCCACCTCCTGCCCGACGGCGAGCGCGGCAAGACCCTCGCCGAGCTGGAGCGGGCGGCGGTGAAGCTGCTCCGCGCTGGCTGTACGCGGCGTACGCTCGTCGTCGCAGTCGGGGGCGGCGCCGTCTCGGACGCGGCCGGCTTCCTCGCGGCGACCTTCATGCGCGGGGTCCCCTGGGCGGCGGTTCCGACGACGCTTCTCGCGATGGTGGACGCGGCCATCGGCGGCAAGACCGCGGTGAACCTCCCGGTCGCGAAGAACGCCGTCGGCGCCTTCCACCCGCCCGTGGCGGTGCTCGCGGACCCCGCGGCCCTCGCCACGCTCCCCGCGCGCGAGGTCCGCTCCGGGCTGGGAGAGGTGCTGAAGTACGCGGCGCTCCGTCCGGCGCTCCTCGGGCGCTTCGTCCGGCTCGCCGGAAGGCTCCCGGACGCCGCGCTCGTCGCGGACTGCGTGCGCGCGAAGGTGGAGGTGGTCCGCGCCGATCCGAACGAGCAGGGCGAGCGCAAGCTCCTGAACCTCGGCCACACGTTCGGTCACGGTGTCGAGGCGGCAGGCGCCTTCTCGCGCTGGACGCACGGCGAGGCGGTGGCGGTCGGGCTCGCCTTCGCGTTCCGGCTCGCCGCCCGGATGGGGCGGATCGGCCCGCTCGCGGTCGCGGAGGTGGAGGACGCAATCCGGAGCGCCGGCCTGCCCGGTCGTGTGCCGGCGTCCGCCGCCCGGCGCGCCGCTGCGCTGATGGGCTACGACAAGAAGCGGACGGCCGGCGGGTTGCGGTGGGTGCTGCCGCGCGCGCGCGGCGCGTCGTGGGGCGTCGAGTGGGACGTCGCCGCGCCCGAGGACGCCGTCGCCGAGACGGTCCGCGAGATCTCGCGACCGGGCGCCGGGTTCGACTCGCGCCCGCACCGGCGGTAGTCTCTGCCCGACGCCGCGCGACGCTGCGGCGCGGGAGCTCCCATGATCCTGCTCGTGAACGGTCCCAACCTGAACCTGCTCGGCGAGCGCGAGCCGGACGTGTACGGCCGCACGACCCTCCGCGAGATCGAGGAGATGGTCCGGCAGGCGTGCGCCGGCTGGAACGTGGTGGTGACCGCCTTCCAGTCGAACCACGAGGGGCAGCTCATCGACTTCATCCACGAACACCGGCGCCGGGCGCGCGGCATCGTCATCAACCCCGGCGCGTTCACGCACACGAGCATCGCGCTCCACGACTGCCTGAAGGCGGTGGGCCTCCCCGCGATCGAGGTGCACCTCTCGAACGTCCACGCTCGCGAGGAGTTCCGGCGCGCGAGCGTCGTCGCGCCGGCCTGCCGCGGCCAGATCAGCGGCCTCGGACCGCGCGGCTACCTCCTCGCGGCGGAGTGGATCTGCGCCGAGACCGCCCGTCCGGTGGCGCTCGCGGGCAGCGCTGCGCGCACGCTGCGCTCCCCGAAGCGCGCGGCGCGCCGGCGCTGAACGCCGTCCGGGGCGGCCTCCCGTCCCGCCATGCCGCGCGTCTCGGTCCTCCTCCCCGCGCGGAACGCCGCGACCACCGTGCGGGCCGCGGTGGCGTCGATCCTGCGCCAGACGGAGCGCGACCTCGGCCTCGTCTGCGTGGACGACGGCTCGACCGACGCGACGGCCGAGATCCTCGAGGCGCTCGCTGCCCGCGACCGGCGCGTGTCGGTGGTGCGGGGACCGGGGGAGGGCATCGCGCGCGCGCTGAATCGGGGGCTCTCCCGCTGCGACGCGGAGATCGTGGCGCGGATGGACGCGGACGACCTCGCGCGCCCCGATCGCCTCGCGCTGCAGCGCGCGGCGCTCGCGGCCGACGCGGCCCTCGCGGCGGTGGGCTCCCGGGTCGCGCTCTTCCCCCGCGCCGCGGTGCGGGCCGGGATGGCGCGCTACGCCGCGTGGCTGAACGCGCTCGTCACGCCCGACCTCGTCGCCCGCGATCTCCTCGTCGAGGCGCCGCTCGTCCACCCCGCCTCGGCGATCCGCCGCGAGGCGCTCGCGCGGGTGGGCGGCTGGCGCGACGGCCCTTTCCCCGAGGACTACGACCTGTGGCTCCGGCTCTCGGCGGCGGGGGGCCGGCTCACGAACATCGCGGCGCCGCTGCTCCGCTGGCGCGAGTCGCCCGGGCGTCTCACCCGCACCGACCCGCGCTACGCGCTCGAGCGCCACGTGGCGCTCAAGTGCGCGTTCCTCGCGCGCCACGCGCTCGCCGGGAGGAGAGAGGTGGCGCTGTGGGGCGCGGGCGAGACCGGGCGCGCCTTCGCCGACGCGCTCGGCGCGGAGGGGGTGCGGGTGGCGCTCTTCGTGGAGGTGGACCGGAAGAAGATCGGGCGGACCGTGCGCGGCGCGCCCGTCGTCTCGTACGAGGAGGTCCACCGCGCGCGCGGTCTCCCCCTCCTCGTCGCCGTCGGAGCGCCGGGCGCGCGCGACCTCATCCGCGCCGAGCTCGCCCGGGTGGGCTTCCGCGAGCCGGACGAGTTTCGCTGCGTGGCGTGAGGGCGGTATCGTTCCCCGATGCCGGGCGAGTTCGAGCTCTCCGCGTTTCGACGCGACCTGGCGCGCCGCACCGCGGACGCGGTGCAGGACCTCCGGCGACGGACCGGCTCGGAGACCCTGTACGGGTTCGCCCTCTTCACGAGCGGCGAGAGCGCCTTCTCCTTCGTCCGCGCGTCCGCCAACAGCGAGGAGGGGCTCGCGCGCCGGGCCGACCAGCGCGCCCGGGCGGATCCCCGCTTCCGGGGCGAGTCCGGGCGGCGCCTGCTCCGCTGGAACGCGCCCGAGTGGGCGTACCACGACTTCTCCGAGGGGGTGAGCGCGCTCGAGCTGCCCGACCCCGCCACGCGGCGCGCCACGCTCGACCCCGCCCTCTACGAGGCGTTCGTGGGGGCGCTCAAGGCGGTGGATCGCGCGGGCCTGTTCGGGCGCGGCGCGGAGCGAGCGTTCCTGACAGTGAATGTCCTGTGCGATCACCCTTCATCCGCGTTCTTCGGACGGGGGCTCGTCCGCCTGAACCCGGTCCCCACCGTCGAGCGCCATCGCCGCGAGACCGCCGCCGCGCCCTTCACGCGCTGCGTGAACCGCGCCCCGCGCCGCGAGCGGATGCGCATCTGGCTCGCGCTCTACGAGGACCTCTACATGGAGTGGAAGACCGCGATCGCCGAGGAGGCCCGCGCGCGCGGCTTCTCCCCCTGGGAGATCGAGGAGCAGCTCGTCCGCTTCGGCCCCAAGGTCGTGCCGAAGCTCGTCGACCTCGTCGCCCACTACGGCTTCGCCTCCGCGTTCGACCACAACCGGGGGCTCGAGACGCGCGAGGTGTGGCTCGCGGGGAGCGCGCTCTTCCTCGCCCGGCGGATCGGCCTCGTCTCCGAGAAGGAGATCGAGCGCCTGCAGCGGCTCGTCGGCGAGTTCGTCGAGCGCGACCGCAGGCTGCGGGTCGCTTCCACGCTCGCCGAGAACACCGCGCGCGTCCTGCACGATCTCAGGCCGCGGCGGTTCCCGCCGACCGTGATGGATCCCCTGACGTACAAGCTGCTCAATCCCGACCCGTATCTGCGTCGTTCGCGGGGCTGACGGGCCGTGACCGGCCACAAACCGGAGACGGGCACGGGCACGTTTACGGAGACGGTACGCTCGCCGTTTCCCGTTTCCGTCCCCGTCTTCTCCCGTGAACGTGACCGTAAACGTGCCCGTGACCGTGACCAGTAGTTCGTCGTGAGAGGATGACGGGTCGAGCTACGGGACCAGCGCTCGCTCCACGGCAATGAAGTCCTCCGGGAGCGGTGCCTCGAAGGAGAGCCGCGCGCCGGTGGGGGTGGTCGAGCTCGAGGCGGCGCGCGTGGAGCATCACGCGGGGGATCGCCGTCTCGCCGACGCGCCGCGGCCCGCCGTCGCCCACCCAGACCGCACGCTGCACGTGGTCCGGCACGTGGTCCGGCTTCGCGGGCGGGAGATCCTTCGCGACGAGCCCCTTCCGCTTGGCGTGCTGAGCGAGCACGAGATCCAGCGCTTCGAGGATCTCCTCCGCCGTCGCCCCCGGGCAGGCATAGGAGAGCGCGGCCCGCACCGCTTCGAGCTTTCCCAGGAACCGACGGGAGACCGTCACGTGGAGGCGGGACAGCTCCGCAGTGACCGGCATGGGCGGCACCTCGCTGGGCGGGTCGCGGGGGGACGCGCGGCGGGTTGGATTCGCCAGACAGCGCTAGTTCAGCCGGATGAACCGCGGGCTCGACCGGCGCCGGCGAAGCCGGGGACTTCACCGCCTCGGCGGCGACAGCGGTGGCGCGCACCGCCGTCGCGACCTCGCGGCTCGGGCCGCCTCGGCAGGCTTGAGGGCGACCGTGATAGACAAGTCCCACGGGAACATGGGCGATTCCGGGAGCGAACAAGAAGGGCTTTCGCGCCGTCAACGAGCTGCGGCGCTTCTCGTTCCCCTCGTCCTCACGGCGCTTGCCTACGCCAACTCTCTTCACGCCGAGTTCGAGTTCGACGACTACAAGAGCGTCGTCCGTCATCCTGCGGTGCGCGACATCTCGCGCATTTCTCTGTCGAGCTTCTCGCCCGCGCTCACCGGACAACGCCCCGTCACGGTTCTAACGTTCGCTCTGAATCGCCGGTGGGCGGGCCTCGACGTGGTGCCGTACCACCTCACCAATCTCGCCCTGCACCTCCTGACCGTTTCGCTGGTGTACGCCTTCACCCGCTCGACGCTCCGGAGGGCAGGTTATCTACGCCCCACGGGCATGGCGCTCGCGATCACGGGCCTGTTCGCGCTCCACCCGCTCCATAGCGAAGCGGTGACCTACATTGTGCAGCGCGGCGAGTGCTTGGCGTCGCTGCTGTATCTCGCTGCGCTGTTGCTCCTCTTACGTGCAGAGGAACGAGGATTCACGTTGCGCGGTGTGGCGGCATGCATCGTGCGGCGCCTTCATCGCATTCGCTCTCGGAGTGGGTTCGAAGCTGGTGGCCATCACGATGCCGGCGGCGTACCTCCTTCATGCCGCGTGGTTCGATCGGGGTGGCGACGGTGTATCTCGGCGTTCATGGGCGCGGCGAAGGGCGCTTGCGGCGCCCTTCCTCATCGCGGCTGGAGCGACCGGGTTCCTGTTCCTCAGCGTCCTTACTGGAAGCCGGTCGGCGGGCTTCCAAGTCGCGCCCGGGCCGTGGCGCTACTTCCTCACTGAGCTTCGCGCGATCGTCACCTACTTGCGGCTCCTCGCGTGGCCGGCGGGTCAGAGCATCGATCACACGTTCCCGTGGAGTTCCGGTTTCGACGTACGGACGGCGCTGTCAGCGGTGGCCGTCGCGGTCCTGTTGGCGGGTGCGGTCGCCTTGCGCGCCCTAGCGGCGCGAAAGGCGAGCCGGGAAGGCGCGCCAGGTCGCGTCGCCTCGTTCGGCGTGTTGTGGTTCTTCCTGCTGCTCGCGCCGACGTCGACGATCGTCCCGTTGGTGGACCCGCTCGTGGAGCACCGAACATATCTCGCGTCGTGGGGAGTGCTCACGGCGGCAGTCGTTGGCGCCGACGTGGCGCTGCGGCGGATTGCGGGCGTCCGTGCCGCTCGGTTCGGCGCCGCGCTGACCGCCGTGACGTGGGCGGCGCTCGCGCTTGCCCTCCACTTCCGCAACGAGGTCTGGCGAACCCAGGAGTCGCTCTGGCGCGACGTCGTTTCCCAGTATCCCGACGCGTTTCGACCGCACGTGAACTTGGCGAGCGGCCTACGGGAGATCGGAAGGGGAGAAGAGGCCGTCGCGGAGCTCCGGCAAGCTCTTGTTCTCGCGCCTCAGGATGCATCGAAGGTCTCCGAGATCGAGGGGCATCTCGGCGATACGCTCGCGAGGCTTGGGCGAGTGGAAGAGGCACGGACAGTGCTCGAGCGGGCTGCTGCTCGCACGCCCGATGACGCAAGGCTCCTCTCGATGCTCGCAGTTTGTCTCATCGAATTCGGCGAGCTCGACCGCGCGACCTCGCTCGCACGGCGCGCGGTCGATTTGGAGCCCTGGGACCCGGGTCACGTTGCGGACCTCGCAAGCGTGATGTGGGAGAGAGGTGAACGGGTGATGGCGCTCGCGATGCTCCGAAAGGCCGTCCGGCTCGAGCCCGATGGAATCCCGTGGCTCCGCGATCTCGGCATCGCCGAGACCGAGATGGGGCGAGTTGCCGAGGCGTGTGACACTTGGCGGCGGCTCGCGACGGTTGCGCGCGACGGGCCGGACGGCGCCGCGGCGCGTGAGCGGTTGGCGGAACTCCGCTGTGGGATACGTTGAACAAAGCGAACCCGGGCGCGTCGATTGTGCAGAGTGCATGGAGAACGCGTGGCGCGCCAGCGCAGGCGGCTCGGAACGCTGATCCAGGTGAACTGACCTTCCTGCAACGACCACCCAAGCGCACGACGACTTGCGTGGAATGTGTGCCGAAACGTCGTGGGAGCCGCGAGAGCAGGAGTCAGGACTGCCGGTGCGCGCGTGCCGCCTTTACGGGACGAGCAACCGCTCCACCGTGATGAAGTCCTCCGGCACGGGCGCCTCGAAGACGATGGCCGCTCCGGTCGAGGGGTGCTCGAGCTCGAGCCGCCGCGCGTGCAGCATCACCCGCGGGATCGCCGTCTCGCCGACGCGCCGCGGCCCGCCGTAGCGGGCGTCGCCGAGGAGCGGAGCGCCGAGGTGGGCGAGATGGACCCGGATCTGGTGGGTGCGCCCGGTCTCCGGGCGCGCCTCGACGAGCGCGCCGTCCGGACCCGCGCGCAGCGTGCGATACCTCGTCGCCGCGGCGTCGCCGCCGGGGTCCACGCGCCGGAACCCGGGGCGCCCCGGATCCTTCCCGAGCGGAGCGTCGAGCCGCCCCTCCGCGGGCGTGGGCCGTCGTGCGCAGAGCGCGAGATAGGTCTTCTCCGGGCGCCCGCTCCGGAACGCCTCCGAGAGCGCCGCCGCCGCCGCCCGCGTCCGCGCGAGCACGGTGACGCCCGAGGTCTCGCGATCGAGCCGGTGGACGATCGTCACCGCCCCGCCGAGGAGCGCCTCGACGAGCTCGGGCAGCGTGCCGCGGTCGCTCGTCAGGGTGGCCTGCGCAGGGATGCCGGCGGGCTTGTCCACCGCGACGAGGTCGGCGTCCGCGTAGAGGAGCCGCGCCCGCTCGAGCGGCGCGGCGGCGCCGGCGGCGCGCCCGCCCTCGGCCAGGTTCACGACGACTTGCTGCCCGGCGCGAAGCAGCCGCCCCGCGACCTTGCAACGGCGTCCGTCCAGGAAGACGCCGCCCGCGTCGAGCGCGCGACGCGCTTCGCCCCGGGAGATGCCGCCGCGCGCGGCGATGAAGCGGTCGATCCGCTCGCCCTGGTCCGACGCCCCGGCGGCGAGCGTGAGTCGCCTCATGGCGACTGCCCAGTGGGCGGCGCCATCAAATGGGCGCCTACGCCGCCGACTTGCCGGCGGGACAGGTCGCGCACGCGGACGGCTTGCACTCCGCCTTGCTCTCGGCCTTCTTCTCGGGCTTGTCGTTCTTCTCGGCCTTGTCGGGCTTCTCGGCCTTGTCCTTCGTCGCGGAGGTCTTTCCCTTGTAGTCCGTGATGTAGAAACCGGAGCCCTTGAACGCGAAGGAGCTCGCCGACATCACCTTGCGCACCTTCGCGCCGCAGACTTCGTGCGTCTTCAGGGCGGGGGCGGACATCTTCTGGAGGGCGTCGAAGCGTCCGCACTTCGGGCACTCGTACTCGTAGATCGGCATGCGCGTATCTCTGTGTCGGAAGCTAAAGTCGCGATCGCCGCTGTCAAGCGAGGGGGACCCCTGCTGGGGAGCGGCCAACCTCGTTTGAGTTGCGGCGCCGGGCACGTGCCCCCGGCAGGGGAGGAGATTTCTACCATGGACGACGCCGAGATGGATCTCGTGGCCGGCGAGGCGGACGAGCTCGCCTCCGCCCTGGACGAAGAGCGGTTCCGGCACGTCGCCGGCAGCGAGGCGGAGCCGGCGCTCGCCCGCCTGTTCGCCGCCCGGTCGCGCGCGGCGCATCGCCAGACCGTCGCGGCGCTGCGGGACTCCGGGAACCCGGCGCTCGCAGAGCGGGTGGCCGCGCTCCGCGCCGAGCGCGCGCAGGCGGAGGCGGAGGAGGGCTGGCGCAGCGCCGAGGCGCGTGCCGTCGCGCTCGGGCCGGACGGTGAGGCGCCCCTCGCCGCCCTCGAGGTGGCGCTCGTGCGCGAGCGGGAGCGGGGTCGCCGCCGCGCCCTTGCCGCGGCGGCCGCGGAGGCGCTCGCGCCTGCCGCGAGCGCGCGCGAGGCCGCGATCGAGATCCGGGCGCGGGCGCGGGCCGAGGTGGGCCTCGCCCCCGACTGGCCCGCGGTCGTCCTCGGCGACGCCGCGCTCGCGGCGTCCGACGACGCCTGGCGCGACGTGCTCGCGTTCACCGTCCGGCGCGAGCTCGACGCCCCGGCGGCGGACGGCTTCGCGCGCGCCGACCTCCTCCATGCGCTCGCCCTCGCGCGCTGGGACGGCCTCTTCCGTCCCGGCATGCTCCCCGTCGCGGCGAAGCTCACGCTCGAGGGGCTCGGCCAGGAGCTCGGCCGCATCCGGATCGACGCCGCGGAGCGGCCGGCGAAGTGGCCCGGTGCGCACGCCATCGGCGCGCGCATCTCGTTCCGCCCTCGCGGAGGCGGCGGAGACTGGCAGGATCTCCTCGCCGCCATCGGCCGCGCCCTCGCGGCGGGCGCGGCCCCGCCCTCGCGCCGCGATCCCGGCCTCGGCGAGGCGCTCGCGTGGCTCCTCGGGACGCTCCTGCTCGAGCCGCGCTGGCTCGCCGAGCGGGCCGACGTCGAGCGGCGCCACGCGAAGGACGTCGTGCGAGACCTCTCGCTGCGGCGGCTCCTCGCGCTCCGCACGGACGGCGCGGCGCTGCGCGTCGCGGCCGAGGTGGAGCGCGGCCTGTCGGGTGCGTCGTGGCGTGAGGCGCATCGCGCCGCGCTGCACGCCGCGACCTCGGCGAGCTGGGAGGGCGCCCGCGCCTGCCGCGACGGCGACGCCGGTGTTCTCGCGGCGCGGCTCCGCGGCGCGGAGGAGGGGGAGAAGCTCCGCCGCGACATGGTGGAGCAGTTCGACGAGGACTGGTGGCGGAACCCGCGCGCCGCGAGCCACCTCGCCGCGCTCCTCGCGGCGAGCCGGCTGCCGCCCGCGGAGGGGCCGCCCGCCGGCGGCATGGCCGCGCGACTCCTCGTATCGAAGCTGGAGGGAGGCGGGTAGTTGCGGGCTACGTCTTCTTCCTGAGGGCGCGGATGATCTTCTCCTTCGCGCGCGACGGCACGGCGAGCGGAGAAGGGACGGCGACGCGCTCCTCGCGCGCGGCGAGCCGCGCCTTCCACTTCATCCAGGCCTCGATCTCGGCGGCGCGGACCTCGATCTCGAGATCGGAGATGCCTTCGAAGCATCGCTCGAGGGGCGCGGAGCGCGGCGGGGACGCGCCGAGCCGCATCCGCATCACGTTCTCCTCCTCGGGCGAGAGCTCCTTCGCCGGGCCGCGGCGAAGCGCGCCGTGCGCCCCGCCCTCGCTCACCACCCCGATCCGCTCACCCTGAGCCTGTCGAAGGGCGGCCTTCTTCTTCGTCACCATGGGGCCATCGTAGGCGGGGCGGCCCCGCTGTCCATTTTTCTCGAAGCCGCTCGACCGATGGCCAGGCATGTGGACAAGCGCCTGCGGTTGCTACCGATTTCGCCTGGTCCGCGATGGGGTTGCGCCATCTGGGCGGCGACGCTCTAGATCGTGCGCGAGGGAGCCCGAATGGCCGACTGGCGCGACAACATCCTCGACGACGACGCGAAGATCAGTGACCTTCTCGCCGCGACGAGGCGGATCGCGGTGCTCGGGATGAAGACGGAGGCCCAGGCGGACCGGCCGGCCTTCTACGTCCCGCGATACCTCGCCGACCGCGGCCTCGAGATCGTGCCGGTGCCGGTCTACTACCCCGAGACGAAGCAGATCCTGGGCCGGCCCGTCTTCCGCAAGGTGGCCGACATCCCGGGAGCGATCGACCTCGTCGACGTGTTCCGGAGGTCGGCCGACGTGCCGGCCCACGTGGAGGACCTCGTCGCGAAGAAGCCGCGGGCGGTCTGGATGCAGCTCGGCATCCGCAGCGACGCGGCGGCCGAGGCGCTCGCCCGGGCGGGGATCCTCGTGGTCCAGGATCGCTGCCTCATGGTGGACTGGCGGCGCCTCGGGCCGCGGTGAGCGTTCGGCGCCGAACACTCACCAGGTGGTCACCGCCATCAGCCGGTCGGGATCGAGCGGGCGCGCGCCTCGTAGCGATCCGAGAGCGAGCGCCACTTGTCGTAGGCCACCCGCGCCGACGCGCCGAGGTCGCGCGACCTCGCGCGCGCCCCTTCCTCGGCCCGGGTGGCCTCCGCGATGCGCCGCTCGATGGGAGCGGGATCGTACTTCGACGCGGCGGGCAGCCCCGCCTTGCCGAGCGCCGCCAGCTTGGCGCGCTCGACCTCCCACTGCGCTCGGCGCACCTTCGCCTCCGCCGTCCGCACCTCGGCGTCGCGAGCCTGGGCGAGCTTCCCGGCGTATTCGAGGCGGGCGGCGGCCGCCTGCGTGCGCAGCTCGGCGGCGGCGACGCGCTCGGAGGCGAGGCCGAACAAGCGCTGGTCGCCCGCCTCCTTCGCGGACGACAGCTCGGCGGCCGCCCGCAGCCGGTCGCCCTCCGCGGAGGCCTTCTCCGCGTTCGCCCACTCCTGCTCGTGCCGCGAGTCCTGGAGGCGGAGCCGCGCGCGAGCGACCGCGTCGCGCGTCTCGTCGAGCGCAGCGCGCGCCCGTTGCACCGGCCCCATCTCGTCGGGCGACAGACGGCCGAGGTCCGCGTCGGCCACGGTCGGGACCTGCTCGCCGGCGCCCTTCGGCGCGGAGCGGCAGGCGAGCGCGGACGCGGCGAGCGCCGCGACGATCGCGAGGGTGCGCATCAGGTCTCCCTCCTCGAGGGAAACCTACTCCTCGCCCGCGTCCTCCGCGGGCTCGGCGCTCCCCTTCTCCTCGGGGCGCTTCTTCAGGCCGGCGGCCTCGAGCGCGGCGGCCACGCCCGCGGCCTTCCGCTCGTCGGGCAGCGCACCCTTCGGCACGACCACGGCGGCGGCCTCGGCGCCGAGCGCCTTCACCTGGGCGAGGAGCTCCACGGTCGCGCGGGCCTTCGGGTCCCCGGCGACGCCGAACGCCACCGCGAGCCGCACCTCGAGCGGTGCCCCGGTGGCCGCATCGAGGAGCAGCTCGCCCTTCGCGGACTGCGGCCGGAGCCCGGCGAGGAAGGCGCGCCGTCGCTTCGTGTCCTCGTCCGGGATGACAGGCGCCGGCTCGGCGGTCGCCGCCGGCTCGGCCGCCTCTTTCGCGAGCGTCACCAAAAGCTTGCGGGCGGGACGGTGGAGCGCCTCCGCGTCGCCCGCCGGACGCAGCTCCAGCGCGGCCCCGAGGAGGCGCGCGAGCGAGCGCGCGATCTGGAAGCTCTCGTCCCGGAAGCGGCGGGCGTCCCGTCCGTGGTCGGTGGGGCGCTCACGGAACGGCGCGTACCTCGCGCGCGCGTACGTCATCCCGCCCGCCCAGACGATGTCCTTGCCGGTGTCCGAACCCGCCCCGAGCCCCGGGTCGATCTCGGCTTGCACCTCGAACTCGCCGGTCGCCGCCTGGCGCACGCGGTGGCGCTCGACGGCGCGGACGCGCTGGGCCTCGTCCCCGTCGCGCGAGACCGTCCACTCGACCGCGGCGGACCACTCGAACGAGCCGAGCCGGGCAGCGATCTCGTCCGCCCCGAGGTCCAGCGCCGCGGCGGGATGAGCCCAGTCGAACGCCGGCGGCGGGATGGCGGCGGGCCGCGCGCGGAGCCGCTCCGCGTCGTCGCCCGCGCCGCGCGAGCAGGCGAGCGGGAGGGAGAGCGCGGCGATGACGGCTGCGGAGCGGAGGCGCACGGGGAGCGGCGAATCTTAACGGCACCGTCCGCCCGCGTCGAGCGACGCCTCGGGGCTCAGAAGGTTCGCAGCACCGAGGGGAGGAGGCGCGGCGTCGCCTCGGGCTCCGCCGTCCCGGGCGCGGGGTTCGCGGGGGGCGGCGGCGCCCCCGCCTCCACCTCGGCGAACGGCACGCGTCCCTCCGCCCAGAGCAGGCGATCGCAGGCGTGGAGCAGGGCGGGGATGCCCACGCGCGTGGCCGCCGAGATCGCGACCGCCCCGGTCCGGTGCGCGAGGGCCTCGCCCTCGCCCGCGGGGAGGCGGTCGATCTTGTTCATCACGAGCACCCGCCGCTTCGCCGCGAGCCCGAGGCCGCGCAGGATCTCGTCCACGGCCGCGATCTTCTCGTCGTGGCGCGGGTCGGAGGCGTCCACGACGTGGAGGAGCAGGTTCGCGTCGCCGAGCTCCTCGAGGGTCGCGCGGAAGGCGTCCACGAGATCGGGCGGAAGATCGCGGATGAACCCCACCGTGTCGGTGACGATCACCTCGCGGTCGCGCGGGAAGCGCAGGCGGCGGCTCGTCGGGTCGAGGGTGGCGAAGAGCTTGTCCTCGGCGAGCACCTCCGAGCTCGTCAGGGCGTTCAGGAGGGTCGACTTCCCCGCGTTCGTGTAGCCGACGATGGAGAGGACCGGCAGGCCGCGTGCGTTCCGCTGCTTCCGCCTGAGCGAGCGGCTCTCCCCGAGCGCCTCGATGCGGCGCTCGAGCGCGGTGATGCGATCCCGGACGCGGCGGCGGTCGATCTCGAGCTTCGTCTCGCCAGGGCCGCGACCGCCGATGCCGCCGGCCAGCCGCGAGAGCGACTCGTCGCGGCCGACGAGGCGCGGGTATAGGTAGCGGAGCTGAGCGAGCTCCACCTGGAGCTTGCCGTCCGACGACTGCGCCCGCTGCGCGAAGATGTCGAGGATGAGCTGGGTGCGGTCCAGGATCTTGAGGCTCGTCGCCTCGGCGATGTGGCGCGCCTGCGATGGCGACAGCTCGGCGTCGAAGACGATCATCGTCGCCATCCGCTGCATCGAGCGGAGGACGATGTCCTCGAGCTTGCCCTTGCCGATGAGGTAGCGTGGGTCGGTGTCGCGCCGCAGCTGGAGGGTCGCCTCGAGCACCTCGACCCCGGCGGTGCGGGCGAGCTCGCGCAGCTCCTCGAGCGACGCCTCCGCCTCCGCGCGCCCGCGCTTCTTCCCTCCGAAGCCGACGAGGATCGCCCGCTCCGCGCCGCCGGTGCGGCGGGCCGAGCGCGCCCGGGCGAACTCCTCCTCGAGGGCGAGGGCGCCGCCGAGCGCGTCGTAGGAGAGGTCGTGCACGCTCGGCGCCTGCTCGTCCTTCCACATCGCGCCCTGCGCGTTCTCCGGGAGGAGGTGGGCGAAGTGGATCCTGCCGGGCAGCCCGTCGGGCATCACCTCGAGCGCGGCGATGAGGTCGAGCCGGAGCAGCGCGAGGTCGGTGTGGTCGTCGCGCGTGAGCGGCTCGGCCCCGAGGTGCGTGTGGACGAGCCGGAGCCCGCGCAGACGGCTCTCGCCAGCGCGGGCGCGTCCGACGTCGGGGAGCTCGAGCCGGCGCGCGTCCCCGACGATCACCGAGTGGACGTCCCCCTTGCGATCGAGCAGCACGCCGATCTGGCGGTTCGTCTCGGCCGACACCTCGCAGAGGTGGCGGGCGAGCTCCGGCGAGACGATCGACCGGGCGTCGACGCGGCGACGGTAGGTTCGGCGGAGGGCGTGAAGCTGCGAGGGCTTGAGACCGAGGGTGTTCCCGAAGACGTCTTGCATCTCGTTCTCGGGATGATAGCGAGCGAGACGCTCCGGATCGAGGCCGAATCCGCGCCGGCCGTGCGGGCGGCCGCCGCGGGGCCGCTCCGCGCTACACCGCCACGCCGGCGCAGAAGTTCGCGATGCCGCCCCCGTCGATGCCGAGGTAGCGGATGAGCCGCAGGTGATGCTCGTGCAGCCCAAGCACGGCGGTGGGCGCGCGGCGGCCGGCGATCGCCTCGGCGAGGAGCGCGACGCCGAAGTCGTGGAACTCGCGCACGCGGGTGAGATCGATCCGCACCTCGGCGAAAGAAACGTCCTCGAGCGCCCGCGCGAGCTTGCGCGCCGCGGGAACGTCGAACACCCCGTCCAACTCGATCACCGTCTCGTGCTGCGCGATAACCGTGTCGTGCTGCGCCATGCCCACGCTCATGGCGGCCCCCGGTGCAGGTGGAACGATCGAAGTCTCGCGCGAATCGTGTGGAAGATCCGTGCCCGACCCTTGGCAACCCAGAAGGGATTTCGCGAAGATGAAAAAGCGAAGCGATCCGCGAGGTCCCCCGAAGGATGCGGCAAGCGATCGCGCTACTTAAGCGGAGACTCGGGCCCGACCCAGGGTCGGAGCGTCCGCACCCGGAGCGTGGCTTGCCGCCGCACCGGTGGCGAGGCGCGCTTCGCCCGCTTTGCGACGACGGAGCGCCGTCCGGTACCATGCTCGCTCTCGTGCCGAACTCCGACGAACCGATCGACGAGCTGCGCCACCTGCCGCGCCTGCACGTCGCGCTCGCGGCGCTCGTCGCGCTCGCGACCGTCGCCGTCGCCTTGCCCGTCTACGCCGGGTGGCAGGCGCTCGCGCACGCCGAGCCGCGGGGTCTCGCCCTCGCGGATGGAGCGATCGGCCCCCCGTCGTCCGCCGGCTGGCTCTTCCTCGTCGGCGGCCTCACCGTCGTCGCGCTCGGGGTGGCGCTCTCGGCCGCGCTCATCCTCTCCGGCCGCGCCATCGCCGCGCGGCGGCGCCACGGGTTCTGCCTCGTCACGTCCTTCGTCGCGACGTTCTTCTTCCCGTTCGGCACGCTCCTCGGCTTCCACACCATCCACGCCCTCACCGCGCCCGCGGCGCGGGAGGCCTTCGGCGTCCGGCGCGGCGCGGCGATCCCCACGCCTCCCGGCCCGTCGAACGGTTAGAACGGCCGCATGTCGCTCTACGTGGTGGACGTCGAGTCGGACGGCCCGATCCCCGGCAAGTACTCGATGGTGTCGTTCGGCGCGGTGCTCGTCGAGCCGGGGCTCGGGCGCACCTTCTACGGCCGGACGCGTCCGATCTCCGAAGCGTACCTGCCCGAGGCGCTCGCGATATCGGGTGAGACGCGGGAGGAGCACCTCCGGCACGACGAGCCCGCGGCCGTCATGGAAGCGTTCGAGCGCTGGATCGGGGAGACGACCCGCGGAAAGCCGGTCTTCTTCTCCGACAACCTGGCCTTCGACTGGCAGTTCGTGAACTGGTACTTCCACGCGTACCTCGGGCGAAACCCTTTCGGCTGGAGCGGCCGCCGCATCGGCGACCTCTACTGCGGCCTCGTGAAGGACGCGCACGCCGGGTGGAAGCACCTGCGGAAGACCGCGCACGACCACCACCCGGTGAACGACGCCAAGGGGAACGCCGAGGCGCTTCTCGCGATGATCGAGATGGGCCTGAAGCTCCAGGCGCGCTGAACGGCGGAGCGACCCGGACGCGGGGTCGCTCGCCAGCCGTGCGGGCTCGGCTGCCCCCTCACGGGTGGGGGGTGTGGTGGACGGGCGCGCGCCCGGCCCCTATTTCTCCATCAGGCCATTTGCGATGCCATCGAGGGAGTGACCATGCGTAACCTGCTCGCGTCCGTTCTCGTCGCCGTGCTCGCGCTGCCCGGGCGCGTTGCCGCGGCGCCCGTGAAGGTCGGCTTCATCAACTCCGTGACCGGTCCGGAGGCTCCCATCGGCGAGGCGCTCACGAACGGCGCGGGCCTCGCCATGGAAGACCTGAAGAAGAAGGGGATCGACCTCCAGGTCATCCGGCAGGACGACGTCGGAAAGCCGCAGAACGCCATGAGCGCGTTCGAGCAGCTCGCGACGGGAGACGAGGTGGCGGCGGTGGTCGGGCCCTACTCGTCTGCGCCGGCGAACGCGATCGCGAAGCTCGCGGAGCAGTACAAGGTCCCGCTCCTCATCCCGGTCGCGTCGAAGGAGGAGATCACGCGGCAGGGTTACCAGTGGGTGTTCCGGCTGAACGCCCCCGCGGACCAGTACGCGAAGCAGCTCATCGACGCGGCCCTCACGTTCGGCAAGCCGAAGACGATCGCCTTCATCTACGAGAGCACCGACTTCGGCACCTCCGTCGCGACGCTCGGGAAGGAGTACGCGGCGAAGAAGGGGCTCAAGGTGGTCGGCGAGGAGGCGTACCAGAAGGGCGCGGCGGACTACCGCTCGACGCTCACGAAGCTCAGGGCGGCGAGCCCGGACCTCGTCTTCATGGTCTCGTACGTGGCGGACGCGGTCCTGCTCATGCGCCAGTCGCGCGAGGTGGGGCTGAAGCCGCAGGCGTTCCTGGGCGGCGGCGCCGGCTTCGACACCGCCCAGTTCCAGAACGAGCACGACATCTCGAACAACGTCTTCTCGGTCACGCAGTGGACGCCGGACTCGGGCTGGCCGGGCGCGGCCGAGTTCGCGAAGCGCTACGAGGCGAAGTTCGGGAAGCGGCCGACGTACCACGCGGCGACGGCGTACGAGGCGATGATGATCATGGGGGACGTCGTGCAGAAGGCGGGCGGCGACCGGAAGAAGATCCGCGAGACCCTCGCGAGCGGCACCTGGACCGGGATCATGGGCGAGGTGAAGTTCGAGACCGCGAACGGCTTCACGAACCAGAACAACCACCAGATGCCGGTGACCCAGTACCAGGGGAAGGACATCGTGACCGTCTACCCGTCGAAGTTCGCGAAGGGGAAGGCGGTCTACCCGTTCCCCGGCTGGAAGCAGTAGAAGTCGGGGGTGCTCTTCGTCGAGGGGGCGGCGCTCGGCTTCTCCGCCGCGGCGCAGCCCGGGCCGCTCCAGGCCTACCTGCTCGCGCAGTCCGTCCGGAACGGCTCGGCGCGCACCCTGCCGGTCGCGCTCGTGCCGCTCGCGACCGACCCGCCGCTCATCGCCGTCGTGCTCGCCGTGCTCGCGCAGGTACCCCCGGGATTCGTCCGCGGCCTCGGGGTCGTGGGAGGCGCGCTCGTCGTCTGGCTCGGGGTCGCCGCGCTGCGCACCGCGCGCCGGCTTCCCGGGGAGACCGCCGGTCACCGGCCACGCACCGGGTTCGTCCGCGGCATGCTCGTGAACCTCACGAACCCGAACGCCTGGCTCTTCTGGAGCCTGGGCGCGGGGCCGATCCTGGCGGCCGCCTGGCGCGCCTCGCCCGTCCGGGCGGTCGCGTTCCTCGCCGGCTTCTACCTCCTCCTCGTCGGCGGAAACCTCCTCTTCGTGCTCCTCGCGGGACGGGCCGCCCGCGCCGGGCCGGGCCTCTCGCGCGCGCTTGGCTTCGCGTCCGGCGCCGCCCTCGTGGCGTTCGGCGCTTGGCGGATCGGCAAGGGGCTCCTCGGCGCGTGACGGGCACGCTTCCTTGAGCGCCCCGGGTGGCGCTGGCAAGATGCGCGCGGAGGTTCGAGACCGCCTTGCCCCGCAGCCAGCTCGCCCGCGCCAAGCGCATCGTCGTGAAGGTCGGGACCGGCACCCTCACGGACGGTGAGGGTCGGTTCGACCGCGAGAACTGCGCGCGCCTCGGCGCGGAGCTCGCCGAGCTGTCGCGGGGGCGCCGCGTCGTGCTCGTCTCGTCGGGCGCGGTGGCGCTCGGGGCGGAGCGGCTCGGGCTCGCCCGCCAGCGAGGAAAGCCCTGGGACATCCCCACGAAGCAGGCGGCGGCCGCCGTCGGCCAGCCGCACCTCATGGCCGCGTGGGGCGAGGCGCTCGGCGCGCACGGGCGGCTCGTCGCACAGGTGCTCCTCACCGCCGACGACCTCGCCTCCCGCACCCGGTTCCTCAACGCCCGGCGCACGTTCGAGCGGCTCCTGGCCGACGGGGTCATTCCCATCGTGAACGAGAACGACACCGTCGCAGTGGACGAGATCAAGGTCGGCGACAACGACACCCTCGCGGCGCTGGTGGCGGGCTGCGTCGAGGCGGACCTCGTCGCGATGCTCACCGACGTGGAGGGGCTCTACGACCGCAGCCCGACCCAGGCCGGGGCGACGCTCCTCCACGACGTCTCCCGCGTCACGAGCGACGTCGAGCGGATGGCGGGCGGCGCCGGGACGGACCGGAGCGTGGGAGGGATGGCGACCAAGGTGAAGGCCGCCCGCCGGCTCGCCGCCCAGGGCGTGCCGACGGCGCTCCTCTCCGGGCGGCGCCCCCGCGCGCTCCATACCCTGCTCTCCGGCGAGCAGGTCGGGACGGTCTTCGCGCGCGGGGCGGAGCGGCTCCCGGCGCGCAAGGGCTGGCTCGCCGCCGCCGCGCGGGGGAAGGGCGTCATCGTCGTCGACGCGGGCGCGCGCAAGGCGCTCGTCGAGGCGGGGCGCTCGCTCCTCCCCTCCGGCGTGCGGACGGTCCAGGGCCAGTTCCGGGTGGGCGACCCGGTCGACATCGCGGTCGACCCCGCCCGCCCGTTCGCCCGCGGCATCGCCGGCTACGGCGCCGACGAGGTCCGCAAGATCGCCGGGCTGAAGACGAGCGAGATCGAGCACGCGCTCGGGTATAAGTACCTCGACGAGATCGTCCACCGGGACGATCTCGTCGTGCTCGATCCGGGGCGGGAGTGATCATGGCGATGGAAGCGAGCCAGGGGCTCGCCGCCGACATGCGGAAGCTCGCCGAGGCGGCGAGGGACGCGTCGCGCGCCCTCGGCCACGCCTCGACGCGCGCGAAGGACGACGCGCTCCGCGCCGCCGCGGACGCGATCGAGCGGCGCTCGAAGCGGATCCTGGCCGAGAACGCGCACGACGTGGAGGCGGCGCGCCGGCAGGGCCAGGGCGCCGCGTTTCTCGACCGGCTCTCGCTCGACGCGAAGCGGCTCGACGCGATCGGGAAGACGCTCCTCGACGTCGCCGCGCTGCCGGACCCGGTGGGCGAGGTGACCGCGAGCTGGCGCCGTCCGAACGGTCTCGCGGTCAAGAAGGTCCGCATCCCGCTCGGGGTCGTGCTCATGGTGTACGAGGCGCGTCCGAACGTGACGGTGGACGCCGCCGGCCTGTGCGTGAAGAGCGGGAACGCCGTCATCCTGCGGCCGGGATCGGACGCGCTCCGCTCCTCGCTCGCGCTCGCCGAAGCCTTCTCGGAGGGGCTCGCGAAGGCGGGGCTGCCCCCCGCCGCGGCGCAGGTCGTGCCGACCTCGGACCGCGAGGCGACCTTCGAGCTGCTCGCCCTCGACGACCTCATCGACCTCGCCATCCCGCGCGGCGGCCCGTCGCTCATCCGCGCCGTCGCGGAGCGGTCGCGCGTCCCGGTGGTGAAGCACTACCAGGGGGTCTGCCACCTGTTCCTCGACGAGAGCGCGCCGGTCGAGCAGGCGGTGGACCTCGCCATGAACGGGAAGGTGCAGCGCCCCGGCGTCTGCAACGCCCTCGAGTGCCTGCTCGTCCACCGCGCCGCGGCGGAGAAGCTCCTCCCCGCGGTGGGCCAGGCCCTCGCCGCCGCCGGCGTCGAGCTGCGCTGCGACCCCACCTCGCTCACCGTGCTCACGCGGGCCGGGGTGAAGGCGGTGCCCGCGCGGCCCGACGACTACGGCAAGGAGTTCCTCGACAAGATCCTGGCGGTGCGCGTCGTGCACGACCTCGACTCGGCGCTCGACCACATCGCCCGCTTCGGCTCGCTCCATACCGAGGCGATCGCGACGAAGGACCTAGGGAACGCTCGGCGGTTCGAGCGCGAGGTGGTCGCGAGCGCGGTGATGGTGAACGCGTCCACGCGGTTCAACGACGGCGGCGAGCTCGGGCTCGGCGCAGAGATCGGCATTTCCACGACGAAGCTCCACGCGTTCGGCCCGATGGGCCTGCAGGAGCTCACCACCCAGAAGTTCGTGGTGGAGGGCGACGGGCACGTGCGGAGCTAGGAGCAGGGATGGCGAAGACGAAGACGAAGACCAGGACGAAGACGAGCAAGAAGGCGGCGCGGGGCACGAGGGGGACGCGGGGAGGGCGCTGGGCGCCGAAGCGCAAGGTGGCGGCGGCGAAGTCGGCGCTCCGGCCGAAGCGGACCCTCCCGTTCGCTCCGCCCGTGCCCGTGGCGGACACCGCCCGCCCGACCGCGGTCGCGATCGCGAAGGCCGCGCTCGACAAGAAGGGGGAGGACGTGACGGTGCTCGACGTCCGGGGCCTCACGAGCTACGCCGACTACTTCGTCGTCGTGACCGCCGACTCGGACCGGCAGGCCTCCGCGATCGCCGAGCACCTCGAGGACACGATGAAGAAGCTCGGGGTCACGAAGGTGGGCGTCGAGGGGTACGAGACCGGCCGCTGGATCCTCGTGGACTACGGCGACGTGGTCGCCCACGTCATGAACAAGGAGTCGCGGGGGTTCTACGATCTCGAGGGGCTGTGGGCGGACGCCCCGCGCTTCAGCGTGGAGGCGTGATCGACCGCGGTCGGGCGGGCTCCAGGCTACAGACTGCAGGCTTCAGGAGAAGCGATCTGCGTCGCCGCTTATGCAGAACTCCGCATAAGTGGCGACCCGACCCCGAGCGCGGACGACGTCGACCTCACGGACCGGCTCGGGCCGCCGCGGACCTTGTCGGCGTGCTGGCGCGGGACCACTTCCTCGTTGCGGCGAGCGGGTACTACAGCTTCGTCCAGGCCGGGCGCTGGCGGAGGTGACGTCGCTCGATAGCCTCACTGATAGCGTAGTTACGATCAGAGGCGGCGCCGCCCATGCCGGGGCGGACGCGTTCCGGACGTTCGCGGCGCCTTCACGCGGTCACGCTTGCTGAAGATGCCCGTGCGCGTAGCTGGACCGTGGCGCAGGCGGCCCCTGGGGGCTTCAGCGGGGCAGAAGCGAGAAGTGGGCCCGACGGACCCGTCGGCCCACCTCACATGTCACTGCAAGGAGATGTTCACGAGTGGTGACGAGCCGTCGTCAAGCGCGATCCGGAGCTGCCATGTCCCGCGAGCGAGCGGCCTCGTGTCGAGCACGAAGACGTATTGCTGAGCGACAGGGTCGTACCAGAACAGGTTCCCTGACGTCGCCGCTGCCATGCTGTCGGCTTGGAGCTCCGTTCCGAGAATCGCGTCGCTTACTTTCGCAACGAAGAGCTCTGCGACCGCCGCAGAGACCGGCACGCCCTGATAATCCGTGAGGGAGAACCGGATCGGCACCGGGCGGCCGAGGTTGAAGATGCTCGATCCGCTCGGGTCGACTGGCGCGACGAATCCGCCGAAGGCGTAGCGAACCGCCCAGCTGATGTCGACCGTTGCCGAGTTTCCCGCGCAGTCCTCGGCGGCAATGGGGAAGGTCCTCGCGCCGACCGCACTCGTGTCGAGCGGGGCTCCGTTCGGGACTGGTGCGGACGCCGAGCAAATCCCGGATATCGGATCAGATACTGACCAAGCAGCCAAGACGGGCTGATTCAGGATGAACTCGGATCCCTGCGCCGGCGAGCTCGACGATGTGAACGGTGGCGTCATGTCGATGTGGAGCGTCACGCTGTGGATCGACTCCGCATTACCGGCAACATCGACGGAGTAGAACTGCAAGGTGGTCGTGCCCTCTTGGGAAAGGACGAATGGACCCGTGCTCGTGTTCCAGGTGCCGCCGCCATCGACGCTGTACACCGTACGCGCAACCCCCGAAGAATCATCGGTCGCGGTGAGCGTCACCGTCACGGCGGAGCGCAACCACCCGCCGTTGCCTGGCGCGGCGTCGAAACTCACGTGCGTGACCGGCGGCGTCACATCCGCCGCGAGCCAGCCGCTCGTCGGCGTTGCGAGCGGCAACTGGTCGGAACCTCCCGAAAAGACGACCGGCGAGTCACAGAAACCGTCGCTATTCGCGTCGGTGCACGGAAAGTCGCCCCAGTAGTTCCCGCCCTGAGGCGCGGGGAGATTGAAGACGTTGCCGGTGCCCCCCAGTACGTTCGGCCTCGGTGCGGCGATGAAATTGTTGTGGAAGAATTGGTTGTCGTTTCCTTGCACGAGCATCTGTCCGCCGAGGACCGTTCCTTCGACGACGTTGTCGTGAATCACGTTGCGGTTGGACAAAACCGTCATCGGATACGTCGCCTGCTGGAGGACGTTGTCTGCAATGACGCTGTCGTCGCAAGCGTACGAGGTAATCCCGTCATACGAGTTGACTACGAGGTTTCCCTGCGCCAGACCCCCGTGCGCCATGTCGAAGCGAATCCCGATGTAATTATCGAAGAGGCGACTTCCGATCACGCGGACGTTCGACGTCGGGAAAAGAACGTGACCGCGGGCCCAGATGGCCGCCCACGACGAGTTCCGAATCTCGACGTCCTCGATCAGTGCGTTGGCCGCGCCATAATCCAGGAAGATGCCCCACTGAAAGCCCTCGATTCGAATCCCGCGGATGGTCGTCGAAGCGTACGCTGACCCGGCATAATTGAAGTTTCCAATTCCGTAGTGGGCGCTACCGGGCGCAGCGACCAACGCGTGCCCTGCGCCATCGAAGGTGACGTTCCCCGCGGCAAACACTATCGCAGGAGAATAGCGGTCTGCGTATTGCAGGTCGGCGCCGAGCGTGCAGGTCCGCGTTGCGGCGTCCCACGCCCCGATCAGCGTGCAGTCACCGCCTGTCGAGTCGTCACGGAGGTAGTACGTGGCTGATGCGATGGACGGCAATGCTCCACACAACAGGAAGAATGCGATCGCAAGCAGCCGCAGGGACCTTCTTGACATGCCTGTTTCTCCTGTCAATGAAAGGTGACAAAGTCGCCACGCTCTTCGACGAAGAGTGACACGACTATTGGTCGCTTGTCCAGCACCCCCTCTGCGCGGCGGAACATCAGACGGAAGCGAAGATGATGGGGACTCCGGAAGTCGCGCTCGTGAAGCGGGTGAGAATGTGACGCGCTCCGTCGAGCGAGGCCTGGACCGTTGCTCCTCCGGTTGCGTATGCTTCTGCGGCCATGCACGCGCAGCGCAGATCCCCGAGCATGCCGAACGCCTGGGCGCTCGCGCTCGTTCTCGGCGCGACCGTCGTCGCGTACCTGCCAGCCATCGACGGAGAATTCCTGTTCGATGACGTCCAGATCACGCGCGCTGCGCTCGTCGTCGACCCGTTCGGCCACGCCGCGTCCGAGTGGCTGGCGACCGGCCGTCCCGCGGCGGTCCTCACGTTCGCGCTCGATTACGCAGTCGTGGGATTCAAGACACGCGGGTGGCACGTCACGAACCTTGCGATCCACCTCGGCGCGATCGTCCTCGCCTGGGCCTTCACGCGGGTCACGCTCGCGCGAGCGAAGTTCTCGCATCCTGACGGCATCGCGCTCGCCACAGCGGCCCTCTTCGCTCTGCATCCGCTCCAGACGGAGTCCGTTGCGTACCTCACGCAGCGCGAGGAGTCCCTCGCCTCCGCGGTGTATCTCGCTGCCCTGCTCCTCCTCCTCGCGCGGGACGAGACGCAGGTGCCGCGCCATCGGTTCGCGCTCCTCGCGGGAGCGATCGCGCTCGACACAATCGGCCTTGCCGTGAAGCCGATCGTCGCAACGCTCCCCTTCGTCTGGCTCCTCCACTCCGCCCTGCTGCCCGCGCCCTCCGAGTCGCAGCTCACCGGGCTCCAGCGAGCATCGCGGCGCGCTCCCGCCGCGCTGCCGCTCATCGCGCTCTCCACGATCGCGGGCATCCTCGCCGTTCGCGGCACCGCCGGGGCGCTGCACGCGGGGCTCAGCGTCCCTCGGCTCCCGCCGACCCTCTACCTTGCCACCCAGCTTCGCGTCATTCCGACCTACCTCAGGCTGCTCGTCTGGCCCGTGGGGCAGTGCGCCGACTGGGACTTCCCGCCGAGCGAGAGCCTCTTCGAGCCGGCGGTGCTCGGCGGCGCTCTGTTCGTCGGCGGGATCATCTGCGCCGCGATCGTCGTCTGGTCGCATCTCGGGAGACTCGCCGGCGATGCCCGCGCGCTCGCGCGAACGGTGATCTTCGGCGCCCTGACGTTCTTCCTCGTCCTTGCGCCGTCGTCGAGCATCTTGCCGCTCATCGATCCGCTCGCCGAGCGCCGGGTCTATCTTGCCTCGCTCGGGCTGTTCATTGCCGCTGCCACTGCGGCGACCCTCGCGATCCGCAGCGTCGCCGGGTCGCGCGCCAGGCGCGTGGGGGTCGCGCTCGCGTTCACGGCCATCGTCGCGGCGGGGGTCGCAACGGCACGGCGGAGCGCCGTCTGGACGACGCCGGTCGCTTTCTGGGCAGACGCCGCCGAGAAGGCCCCGCAAAAGGCCCGAGTCCACCTCAATCTCGGGACGGCCCTCTTTGATGCGGGCCGCCACCAGGAAGCCCTGGCGAGCTTCGAGACGGCGCGCGATCGCATGGGCGATCACACGATCTCGTCGGAAGTGCTGCTCGTGGATATCGTCGGCGCGCTGCTCGCGCTCGACCGCGCCGACCAGGCTCGCGAGGAGGTCACCCGCACACTCGCGCGCACCCCACGGGATCCTGTCGCGCTCGCCCAGCTCGCGCGCCTCGATTTCGTCGCCGACCGGCTGGACGATTCGGAGCGGGCCGCGCTCGCGGCGCTCGAGACGGATCGGCGCAATGCCACCGCGCTCAAGTTCCTCGGCCTGGTGCGCGCGACCCGGGGCGACGTTGCGGGCGCGCGCCAGGCGCTGCGCGATGCCGCCGCGACACAGCTGGCAGATCCCGCCACGTTCCTCTATCTCGGCGATCTGGAAGAGCGCTCGGGCGAGCTCGCGGCGGCATGCAACGCGTACGCCCACGCCGCCGCTCAGCCGGGCGCTCCGTGGGCCTCGGCGAGCGCAACCGCATCGAGGGCGCGCCTCCGGTGCAGATGAGGACCGCCTGGGCGAGTTCGACGTGCGCGCATGGTCGTCTCTCGCCGCGACGAGATCGTGCTCGCGGAGTCGCTCGAGCGGCTGCCCAAGAACCTCAAGGCCGCCATGGCGGGGCTCGGCCGAACCGCTAAACAGGACCCCGCGCCACGAAGCGCGCTCCGGACACGCTCGGAGTATCTCGCCTCGCTCGACCCCGGGTGAGGGCCCCCCATCGCTCTCGGCAGGCTCACCGGAGCGAGGGAGAGGCCGGGCAGCGGATCCTGGATGATCGCCGGTCAGCGGGCGATCGAGTCCGAAGACGCAGGTAGCTGCGAGAGGCGCGTTCTCGCCTTCGCCGCACGCGCAGGCTCGCTCTCGCCCACTTGATCGAGGAACCGCTGGTATTCCACGATCGCCTCGCCGACACGTCCGGATCTGTCGAGCACCACGGCCAGCTTCAACGTCGTCTCCGGTGTGGGCTTCAGCTCGAGCGCTCGCCGGAACTCCTCGGCGGCCTCTCGATGCCACCCCTGCTTTGCGAGGATGTTTCCAAGGTTGGAGTGGGCGTCCGCCATCGCGGGAGCGAGTCGGATCGCCTCGCGGTACTCCGCGACCGCGGCTGGACCCCGACCTTGCTGCGCCAGGACACCGCCTACTCCTGATTGCGGAATGGGTGTAGCTGGTCAGGTGTTGTACCGTCATGCCCAAGATGACGGAGAAGCGAGATGCCCGGAAGCTGCACCGCGACGCTCTTGAAGAGCTGCGGCGGCTCGCGGTGAACCGCGTGCTCGCCGGCGAGCGCCAGTCCGACGTGGCGCGCACCCTCCAGGTGACGCGCACGACCGTCGTGCGCTGGATGATGGCCTACCGTGCCGGCGGCTCCGACGCGCTGACCGCACGTAAGTCGCCCGGCCGCCCGCCGACGCTCACCGAGAAGCAGCGGGCGAAGCTGCGGACGATCATCGTCGGCAAACCCGCAGCAGCTCGGGTTCGGCATGGCCCTCTGGAGCGTCCGGATCGTCTCGCAGGTGATCGAGCGCGAGTTCGGCGCCGTGTTGCACGACACCACCGTGTTCCGGCTGCTCCGGTCGATGGGGCTGGTGCCGCGCAAACCGACGCGGCAGGCGTTCCAGCGCGACCCCGACGAGTGCGCGCGATGGGCGAGCAGTGTGTTCCCCGACATCGTGCGCACCGCGAAGCGACAGCAGGCAATCCTCGCGTTTCTCGATGAATCGGGGGTCCACGAGGACGCGCCCATCGGCACCACCTGGGGCGAGAAGGGTACGCGGCCCGTCGCTCGGGTCACCGGCGGCCGCGCCCGCGTGAACGTCATCTCCGCGATCACGACGCGCGGGCAGCTCTGGTTCCGGTGCTTCCGCGGGACGCTCACCGCGACACGGTTCATCGAGTTCCTGCGCGACCTGCTCCACGACGTCCGCGGCAAGATCCACCTGGTGCTCGACAAGCACCCCGCGCACGTCGCCGCCGCGACCCGGAGGTTCCTCGCCGAGAAGCGCCACCGGATCGAGGTGCACCACCTGCCTGGCTACGCGCCCGACCTGAACCCCGACGAGCACGTCTGGTCCTACCTCAAGGGGATGTTCCGCCACGAGCCGCTCCAGGACGACGAGACGCTCGGTGCCGCCGTCGCCGCCGCGATGAACGACATCCGCGCGGACCGCAAGCTCGTGCGCTCGTTCTTCGGCCATCCCTCCGTCGCCTACGTCAAGCAGGCACTCTCGTGGTGAACCTGCGTGATCCATTCTCAACGCAATCAGGAGTAGATTGTAGTGGGCTTCGGCCATCGCGGGATCCAGCCGGATCGCCTCCCGGTACTCGCGTTCCGCCTCGTCGAACCGGCCCTCCGCCCAGTGGGCCATGCCCAGACCGCAGTGGGCCTGCGGCAACCGGGGATCGAGTCGGATGGCCTCGCGGTACTCTCGTGCCGCATCGTCCGCCTGGCCCTTTGCCCAGTAGGCATTGCCGAGATTGCTGTGGGCCTTCGAGTTTGACTGATCGGATCCGATCGCGACCCTGAGCTCGCGCACTCTCGCGCACCGCATCGTCCGCCTGTCCCTTTGCCCAGTAGGCGACGCCAAGATGCTGGTGCGGCGCCGGATCGTGGGAGTCGAGTCGAATGGCCTCGAGAAGCTCGCCCACCGCATCTTCGAGCCGACCCTTCGCCGCGCAGGCCGAGCCGAGCTCGTCGTGAGGCCGCGCCTTCCTGGGGCTCTTCGACACGACGTCGCTCCAGAGCGTCGTCTCGTCCTTCCGCCCTACCGCGATCGCCGAGCACCTCGAGGACACGATGAAGAAGCTCGGGGTCACGAAGGTCGGCGTCGAGGGGTACGAGACCGGCCGCTGGATCCTCGTGGACTACGGCGACGTCGTCGCCCACGTGATGAACAAGGAGTCGCGCGGGTTCTACGATCTCGAGGGGCTGTGGGCTGACGCGCCGCGCTTCAGCGTGGATGCGTAGGTCCCGGCTCTTATGATTCGTCCTTCTCTTGGCGCGCTTCCGCCTCCGGGCGCGGGCCGGGGAGGCCCCTCGGCCGTGCTCGGCGACGGACGAATGCGCCACCGGCGGCGGACTGTCGATCGACCCCTGAAGCGCAGGGGCCGGGCACTTCCGCGCGTGCCAACGTCGCGCGCGGAGAAGGACCTG
>WNGA01000490.1_pt1 | contig 75446 bp, 70 predicted proteins | sample 5400061 | NCBI WGS metagenome assembly WNGA01 (sample SAMN13153366, study PRJNA577476) | soil metagenome | isolation source: 100 cm soil or saprolite under grassland replicate 2 | place: USA:California | collected 2016-06-15
CCCGAAGCGCCACAGGTCGCCTACGAGTGGATCTACTGCGCGCGCGGCGAGATGGAGAAGCGCATCAAGGAGTGCCAGGTCGGTCTGTTTGCCGATCGCACCAGCTGCCATCTGTGGTGGCCCAATCAGTTTCGTCTGCTGCTGGCGAGCCTTGCCTACGTGCTCATGGAGCGGCTGCGCAATATCGGCCTCGCCGGTACCGAGTGGGCTCGCGCTCAGATGAGCACCCTGCGCTGCAAGCTGCTCAAGGTCGGTGCGGTCATCGTGCGCAATACCCGACGCATCCGCTTCTTCATCTCCAGCGCCTTTCCCTACCGCGACACCTTCGTCGTGGTTGCTCGCCGCTTCGCCTCCGGATAGCCCCTGGCGAGTGCTGCCCCGGCACGTTGACAAACAATGGGGGTAAGGGGGCAGTGCGTCCAAATTTCGCAAAGTGTTCCGCCGAGGCATCAACATGACCGCTGGCGACCCTTCGCGCTCTTCCTCAACCCCGCTGAGCCGCCGGCAACGCTCGCCGGTGAAATATTCGGGCTAGGCGCCGCTCAACCTGCCGGCACCGGACGCACGCCGGTCAGCAGATACTCGACCAGCTCGCGCACGGGGCGAATCTCGCTGCCGAACGGAAGCGCAGATGCGCCACGGAAGAACAGACCCTTGCGCGTATCACCCGCGAGTCCTTCGGCGAGCTTCTGATCGATGCAGAATTGACCGATCTTCGAGTTGCCGTCGCGCAGGCCGCACTGGAGCAAACAGTCGAACTTGAGCGTGCAACGCGGCTTGCGGCGCGCCGCCTCGATCAGCTTCGGCAGATGCTTGAGATAGTTGGCGAGCCACGGCGTTCGCACCGCGCGCGCCGGCAGTCCGGCAACGCTCATGAACTCGACGATGTCGGACGGCTTCGCATCTGCGAGCAGATGCTTGAACGCGATGTCGGCGTCGCCTTCCGCGGTGACCGCGAACGCGGTTCCGATCTGCACGGCACCCGCGCCCAGCGCAAGCAGCTCGCGAATGCGCTCGGCGCTGTTGATGCCGCCGGCCGGTATCAATGGAATCGAGCCCTCGACGATGCCTTCGGCGCGAAAGAACGCGCGTGCCTCGGGCAGCACACGCTCGAAGTCGAACCGCGGGTCGGCGAGATCCTCGATCTTCGCGGCGCCGAGATGGCCGCCGGCATAACGCGGATGCTCGATGACGATCGCGTCCGGCCGCCGCCCCTTGCGCGCCCATTTCTTCACGATGAGCGCGATGCCGCGCGCATCGGACAAAATGGGGATCAGCGCAACGTCCGGATAGTCGGCGGCGAGATCCGGCAGATCGAGCGGTAAGCCCGCACCGACGACGATGGCGTCCGCTCCGCTCGCGCACGCCTGCCGCACGTACGACGCGTACTCGGACACGGCTCGCATCACGTTGACGGCGATCATGCCGCGTCCGCCGGCGATCGAGCGTGCTGCAACGATCTCGCGGTCGAGCGCAACGAGATTGGCGGCGTCGACTTCCGCCTTGCCGGCATGCAACGTCGCGCCGAGCAGGTCGGGATGATGGCGGCGCAGGTCGACGCTCGCGATCGTGCCGATCGCATTCAGCGCAGCGACGCTTCCGGCAAGCCGATGCGCCGACACGCCGACGCCCATGCCGCCCTGGACGATTGGAAGCAGCCGCCGGCCGCGAATGATCAGAGGCGGCAAGCCGATTGCGGCGAGATCGAAGCCTTCGGGTGCGCTCATCGAGGTGACGCGGGCGCGAGGCGCCGCGCATCCAATCGCGGAAGCGTAACGGTATGCGTGCCGGAGCGCCTTGACGCGGGTCAAGCAGGCGGACGACATCGCGTGCGGCGGTCGCCACGTGCTAATATCTTGTTTTAAATGAACTTGGCGAACGGCTTTCGCACAAGGACCGGCCTCGCCTCCGCGCGGTTCGCATGCCGTCTGTTCCACTCCGGCATTTCCTTCAGTTCTCGGACTTTTCGCCCGACGAGTTCGCGCACCTGTTCGAGCGCACGCGCTGGATCAAGCAGCGTTTCAAGCACTACGAGCTTTACCAGCCGCTGCGCGACCGCACGCTCGCGATGGTGTTCGAGAAGGCGTCCACGCGCACGCGCGTGTCGTTCGAGGCCGGGATGAATCAGTTGGGCGGCATCGCGATCAACCTGAACCGCCACGACACGCAGCTCTCCCGCGGCGAGCCGATCGAGGACGTCGCACGCGTCATTTCGCGAATGGTCGACGTCGTGATGATCCGCACATTCGAGCAGTCGATCATCGAGCGTTTCGCCGCGCATTCGCGCGTGCCGGTGATCAACGGGCTCACCAACGAGCATCACCCTTGCCAGATCCTCGCCGACGTCTACACGTACGTCGAGCACCGCGGCTCGATCGAGGGACGCACGGTCGCGTGGATAGGTGACGCGAACAACATGCTGACGAGCTGGCTGCAGGCGGCAGCGATCTTCCGGTTCCAGCTCCACGTGTCGTCGCCCCCCGGCTATGAAATGGATCCCGAGTGCGCCGGCATGCCGGTCGCCGGCCGATATGAGACTTTCGTCGATCCGATGGCCGCGTGCCGCGGTGCGGACCTCGTCACGACCGACGTGTGGACGAGCATGGGCTTCGAAGCCGAGAACGAGGAGCGCAAGCGCTCGTTCGCCGACTGGCAGGTCGATGTCGAGATGATGCGGCAGGCGAAGCCCGACGCGCTGTTCATGCATTGCCTGCCCGCGCATCGCGGCGAGGAAGTCGCGGCCGACGTGATCGACGGGCCGCAGAGCATCGTCTGGGACGAGGCGGAAAATCGGCTGCACGCGCAGAAGGCGCTGCTCGAATACCTCGTCTGCGGCCGCGTCGCCGCGTAACGGAGACCGCATGATCGACCACACCGGATTGACCGTGAGCGACGTCGAGCGGAGCAAGGCGTTCTACGCCGCCGCGCTCGCGCCGCTCGGCTATCGGATGCTGATGACGTTCGAGCAATTCGCAGGCTTCGGCGTGCCGCCCAAGCCGGATTTCTGGATTGGCACCGGAACGCCGAACGAGCCGCGCATCCACGTCGCATTCCGCGCCGATACGCGAGAGCGCGTCGATGCGTTCTATCGCGAAGCCATCGCAGCCGGCGGGTGCGACAACGGTCCGCCCGGCCTGCGACCGCACTATCACGAATCGTATTACGGGGCGTTCGTCCTCGATCCCGACGGACACAACATCGAAGCCGTCTGTCATTCGCCGACCTAACCGGGCCCAACTTTCCGGAGTGACGATGTCGTTGCGTTCCACCGTCGCGCTGTGCCTGATGCTGCTCGCGCCGCTCGCACCAGCGCAATCCTGGCCGGAGCGGCCGGTCCGTTTCCTGATGACCGCGCCGGCCGGAAGCTCGATCGATACGCTCGGCCGCACGATTGCCGAGAAGCTCTCGACGCGGCTCGGACAACCCGTTGTCGTCGAGAACAAGCCGGCTGCCGGCGGCACCGTCGCGGTGGCGGAGACGGCGAAGGCACCGCCCGACGGTTACACGATGGTGCTCGGCTATCCGGGGCCGCTGTCGTTCGGCCCGCTGCTCTCGAAGCTTCCGTACGACGTGCAGAAAGACCTCGCGCCCGTCATCATCACGTCGAGCCAGCCGAACGTGCTCGCCGTCAATGCGCAGCTTCCGGTGAAGAGCGTGCAGGAGCTCGTCGCCTACGCGAAGGCGAATCCGGGCAAGCTCAACTACGCGTCGGTCGGCAACGGCAGCTCGTCGCATCTGAACATGGAGCTCTTGAAGACGATGGCCGGCTTCGACGCCGTGCACGTGCCGTTCAACGGCTCGCCGCCGGCGGTCACCGCGACGATCCAGAACGAGACGCAGATGATGTTCGCCGTCATGCAGCCGCTGCAGGCGCAGATCCAGGCGGGCAAGCTGCGCGCGCTCGCGGTCACCACCGCGCAGCGTTTTCCGTTGCTGCCCGATCTTCCGACGATCGCCGAATCGGGCTATCCGGGATTCGAGGCGCTCGCGTGGAACGGCGTGCTCGTTCCCGCCGGCACGCCGCGGCCCGTCGTTGCGCGCCTCAACAGCGAGATCAATGCGATCCTGAAGCTTCCCGACGTCGTCCAGAAGATGAACGCGCAAGGCTTCGACCTGATCGGCGGTACGCCCGACGAGTTCGGCGCGCTGATCAAGGGCGAGGCCGAGCGATGGGCGCCCGTCATCCGCAAGGTCGGCTTGAAGATCGACTGACCGCGGCTCTGCTGCCGCCACGCGCGCCGCCCGCGCATCGCGGCAAGCGTTCAACCATTCTCCAACACCCGCGAAGCGAATCCGAATGCCCGACATCCAGAAAGTCGTTCTCGCCTATTCGGGCGGCCTCGATACGTCCGTGATCCTCAAATGGCTGCAGGACGTCTACCGCTGCGAAGTCGTCACGTTCACCGCCGACATCGGCCAGGGCGAGGAGCTCGACCCCGCACGCAAGAAGGCGCTCGCGCTCGGCATCAAGAAGAAGAACATCTATATCGAGGACCTGCGGGAGGAATTCGTCGGCGACTTCGTGTTCCCGATGTTCCGCGCCAATGCCGTCTACGAGGGCGAGTACCTGCTCGGCACGTCGATCGCGCGGCCGCTGATCGCGAAGCACCTGGTCGAGATCGCGAAAAAGACCGGCGCCGATGCGATCAGTCATGGCGCGACCGGCAAGGGCAACGACCAGGTGCGCTTCGAGCTCGGCGCGTACGCGCTCGCGCCGAACATCAAGGTGATCGCCCCGTGGCGCGAGTGGGACCTGCTGTCGCGCGAAAAGCTGCTCGCCTATGCCGACAAGAACGCGATCCCGGTCGACTTCAAGAAGCGCAAGGGCGGCGCGCCGTACTCGATGGACGCGAACCTGCTGCACATCAGCTACGAGGGCGGCATCCTCGAGGACCCGGACTTCGAGCCCGAGGCGTCGATGTGGCGGATCACCGTGTCGCCGGAGAAGGCGCCCGACAAGCCTCAGGTGATCGAGCTGCGGTACGAAAAAGGCGACATCGTCGCGATCGACGGCAGGAAGCTCACGCCGGCGCGGGTTCTCGCGAAGCTTAACGAGCTCGGCGGCAAGCACGGCATCGGCCGCCTCGACATGGTCGAGAACCGCTACGTCGGCATGAAGTCGCGCGGCTGCTACGAGACGCCCGGCGGAACCATCATGCTGAAGGGCCACCGCGCGATGGAGTCCCTCACGCTCGACCGCGAAGTGCTCGCGCTGAAAGACGACCTGATGCCGCGCTATGCGCGCATGATCTACAACGGCTACTGGTTCAGCCCCGAGAGACGGCTGCTGCAGGGCCTGATCGACGCGTCGCAGCAGTCGGTCAACGGCACAGTTCGGCTGAAGCTCTACAAGGGCACGATCATGTGCGTGGGGCGCGAATCGAAGACCGATTCGTTGTTCGACACGTCGATCGCGACGTTCGAGGACGACGCCGGCGCGTACGATCAGAAGGACGCCGCCGGCTTCATCAAGCTGAACGCGCTGCGGATGCGGATCGCGGCGAACGCGGGAAAGCGGCGCGGATGACGCTCGGCCGCCGCGCGGCCGCCGATGCACGGAGGATGCGATGAGCGAAACGGTCAAGATCTACCGCTACGAAGGCAAGCAGGCGACGGTGACATGGAACGAGGCGCGCTGCATCCATGCAGGCGAATGCACGCATGGACTGCCGTCGGTGTTCAGCTCGAAGCATGACCCGTGGGGCCAGCCGGACAACGCGTCGCTCGACGCGCTCGCCGCCGTCATCGACCGCTGCCCGAGCGGCGCGCTCGTTCTCGAGCGACCCGCCGAGCGCACGCGCGGCGCCGACGCCACGAACAGCGTGACGCTCGTCGCCGACGGGCCGCTCGCATTCCGGGGCCGTGTCAAGATCGCCGACGCAGCGTGCGAGACGCGCGTGACGCTTTGCCGTTGCGGCGCCTCGGCGAACAAGCCGTATTGCGATCACAGCCACGCGAAGGCCGGGTTCAGGCACGAAGGCGAGCTCGCTCCAGCGGGAGAACCGTCGGTTGGCGTCGTCGCCGAAGGCGTCGAGCTTGTCGTATCGCCGACGAAAAACGGGCCGCTGCACTGCACCGGTTCGATGACGATCGTCGGCACGGACGGAGCGCACACCGTCACAGCGCAAACGTGGCTGTGCCGTTGCGGCGGTTCGAGCCGCAAGCCCTTTTGTGACGGCACGCACCGCAAGATCGGCTTTGCCGGATGATCGTGGAGACCATCGGTGTCGCGCGTTAAGCCGGTCGCGGGCAGCACCGATCGCACACGGCTCGCGCTCGCATTCCGCCTGCATCAGGCCGGCCGTCTCGCCGAAGCCGAAGACGCCTACGCAACTTATCTCGCCGACCATCCGACCGACCCCGCCGCGCTCAACAATGCGGGCGCGCTCGCGCTGCAGGTCGGCCGCGCGAAGCTCGCCGTCAATCGTTTCGAGCAGCTCGCCGCCGTGCTTCCGGACGAGGCACCGGCGCGCAGCAATCTCGGATTCGCGCTGCTGCACGCCGGGCGCGCGGTCGATGCGCTCTTCCACCTCGAGCGCGCAATCCAGCTCAATCCTAATTTCGCGCCCGCCTACAACCATCTCGGCATCGCGCTCGAGCGGCTATCGCGGCGACGCGAGGCGGTGCAGGCGTTCGAGCGCGCACTCGAGAAGGATCCGTCGCATGCCGACGCCGCGGCGAACCTCGGCGATCTGCTGAACCGCAGCGGCAACACGTCGGGCGCGCGGACGGCGTTCGCGCGCGCGCTGACTGCGAATCCGGCACATGCGTCGGCGCGCACGGGCCGTCTGTTCGCGCAGGCGCTCGACGGCGATCTCGATGGCGCACGCGCCGCGCTCGAAGCGATCGCTGCGCCCGCACCCCGCTCGGCGATGTTCTGGCAAACGCTCGGCGTGCTGCGTCACTGGTCAGGCGACCTCGATCGCGCCGAGGACGCGTACAAGCAGGCGGCCGCGCTAGACCCCGACGACTGGGACGCGCGCTTCGGCATCGCCAGCACGCGGCTCGGCCGCGGCGACCTCGAGCGCGGCTTCCGCGCGTTCGAGGAGCGTCCCGACGGCCGTTACGGTCCGGCGCGCCGCTTCGCCGAGTTGCCGGTGTGGGGCGGCGCGAAGCTCAACGGGCCGCTGTTGCTGCTCGCCGAGCAGGGGCTGGGCGACGTGATCCAGTTCGCGCGGTTCATCGCACAGGCGCGAAAGCGCGTGCCGCAGATCGTGTTGCTCGCCGACGGCTACTGGCAGTCGCTCGCGCCGCTGCTCGCGTCGGTTGCCGGCGTCGATCGTCTGCTGACCGATGCGGCGGCGATCGGCGCGCTGCCGAAAGCGCCGGTGGCCCGCGCGTCGGTGCTCTCACTCGCGCATTTGCTCGGCGTCACGCGCGAGACGCTCGCCGGCACGATACCGTATCTGCGCGCACCTGCCGATCGCGCCGCGCGATGGGCACCGCGCCTCGCGCCGCTGCCCGGATTACGCGTCGGACTCGCATGGGCGGCGTATGCGCGCGGCGATTACGGCTACGTGACGCAGCACAAATCGGTGCCGCTCGCCGAGCTCGCGCCGCTCATCGCAACCGAAGGCGCGACGTTCGTCAGCCTGCAGCTCGGTGGCGCGGGCGACCGCTCGCCGCTCGGCGCGCTCGCGTCACGGGTGATCGATTACACGCCTGACATCGGCGATTTCGGCGACACGGCGGCGATCATCGGCGGGCTCGACCTCGTGGTGACGACCGACACGTCGGTTGCGCACGTCGCGGGCGCGCTCGGGAAGCCGGTGTGGATGCTCGACCGGTTCAACACCTGCTGGCGCTGGCGCCTCGAGCCGGGGCGTTCGCCGTGGTATCCGACGATGCGCATCTTCCGCCAGCGTCGATTCCTCGATTGGAGCGCACCGATCGCCGCGGTGACGGCGGAGCTCGCCGCGGCGGTGCGGTGACGCGGTAATGGGGTCAGAGCCTTAATTTTCGCGCAGCGAAAATTAAGGCTCTGACCCCTTAGAAGCCTACGCGCGCACGCCGCCCGCAGAGCTTCTTCGCGTCGATGTCTTCCGGCAGCAGATGGTCGCGGCCGGCGAGGCGCGCGCTGCCGAACGCGTCGAGCAGCAACTTGCGCATGTCGCGCGGCGGCAGCGCGGCGAGCCGCTCGATCACGTTCTCCGGCGGGTCGGCGGGGAAGGGCCAATGATGCTGGTCGAGAATCTCGCGGTAGACGGCGATCGCGATCCGACGCGCGCCGTCGGCATCGGGACGCTCGATCGCGTAGACGTTCATCCGGTTGAGGATCGGTTCGGGCAGCACCGTGTCGTCGTTCGCGGTCGCGACCCACAGGATGTGAGAGGCGTCCATGTCGACGTCGATGAACTCGTCCTTGAAGTGGACCGCGGTGTCGCGCTCGAGCAGCGTGTATAGCGCGCCCATCGGATCGTAGCGATGATCGCCGCCGGCCTTGTCGACCTCGTCCAGCACGACGACCGGGTTCGCGTATTCGCCTTCGATCAGCGACTGCGCAACCTTGCCGGGCCGCGCGTTGTGCCATTGCGCCGACGCGCCTGTCAGCACCCACCCGGCGGTGAGCGAGCTCATCGACACGAACTCGAAGCCGGTCGCGAGCGCGTGAGCGAGCCGCTTCGCGAAGTACGTCTTGCCGAGCCCCGGTTCGCCCAGCAGCAGGATCGGCGTGAACTGCACCGCTTCGTTACCGGAAATCGCGAGCGCGATGAACTTTTTTACATCGTCGATCACGTCGGTGAAGTTGGGCGACGCGTCGTAGAGATCGTCGACAGCCGCGGGCGACGAGGGCTTGATGATGTAACGCGAGCCGCCGAGCTCGCGCATCCGCTGGTACCACCCCTTGAGGCCTTCGTTTCGCTGCGTTGCACCATCCTCGAGCGCACGGTCGACTTCGGCGACCGAATAGATCGGTTGAAGATCGGCCAGCGGAATGATCGGCTGAGAAGTCGTCATCGTCGTAGCTCCCAAGCTCCTCCGAGCACTGTACGCACTAACCATGCCAAGAGTTGCGGCGGAAGCGCAAGAGGTTCCGCGCCTACAACGCCGTTATCGCGCGGCTGACGTACTTGCTGCGCAACAGCTCGGCCTTCTCGCTTGGGGTTCGCACCCGATCGGCGCACGTTGCCCCGGTTTGCAACAGGCGGCGGCCGCATGCTAGCCTCGGCCGCGTTTCGCAACGGAAACCGTCATGCCGTCGTTCGACATCGTGTCCGAAGTCAACCAGGTCGAGGTTCGCAACGCCATCGACCAGACGAACAAGGAAGTGTCGACGCGCTTCGACTTCAAGGGCTCCGACGCCCGGGTCGAGCTCGCCGACAAGACCATCACGCTTTTCGCCGACGACGACTTCAAGCTTTCGCAGGTCGCCGACATCCTGACGGCGAAGCTCACGAAACGCGGCGTCGACGTCCGCTCGCTCGACTACGGCACGATCGAGAAGATCTCGGGCAACAAGGTGAAGCGCGCGGCAACGCTTCGGGTGGGCGTGGACCAGGATCTCGCCAAGAAGATCGTCCGCATGGTGAAGGACAGCAAGCTCAAGGTCCAGGCGTCGATCCAGGGCGACGCCGTACGCATTTCGGGCGCCAAGCGCGACGACCTCCAGCGCGCGATCGCGCTGGTCAAGCAACAGGTGACCGATTTCCCGTTGCAATACGGCAATTTCAGGGACTGACGCAAGCCGGGGGCTGCCGTCGACCATCGCTCTCGCATGCTCCCCGAACGAATCGAAGCCGCCGGCGTGGCGCTTCGGTGGCTGACGCAACGCGACGCACCGGCCGTCCAGCGTCACTGCGCCGACGCGCGCGTCGCCGGGATGACAGCATTGATTGCGCAGCCGTACCCCCGAGCCCTGCGATGAAGGCGCCGCTGATTTACGTCGGGGGCACGCTCGCAACCGAGCGGTTGACGCTCGAGCCGCTGACGGCGGCGCACGCGGAAGCGATGTTCGAGGGATTCGCCGACCCGGAGCTGTACCGGTGGATCGACGTAATGGCGCCGGCCGACGTCGAGGACTTGCGGCAACGCTTCGCGCGCATCGCCGATCCATACGCGCCCACGGGACAGCTGTGGCTCAACTGGGCGGTGCGGTTCACCGACGGCGCGCACGTCGGCTTGATCGAAGCCACCGTGCGCCCCGACCGCGTCGTGTTTCTTGCGTATTACGTGTTCACGCGCTTCGCGCGGCAGGGCATCGCGCGCGAAGGGTGCCGCGCGGTGATCGAGCACCTGTGGCGCGCCTACGACGCACGCGAGATCCGCGCCGACATGGATTACCGCAACGTGCCGTCACGTTGTCTCGTCGAGGCGCTCGGGTTCGTGCGCCGCCGCCGCCAGGTCGCCACGACGTTTCGCGGCGAGCCCTCGATCGACTATCGCTACCGTCTGAAGCGGCCTGCCTGACGCTCGCTTCAGGCGAGATCGGCAACCAGCGCTTCGTGGGTCGCCGGTTCGACCGCCGGAACGGCCGCCGTGTACTCGGGATGTTCGACGCCGACCGCGAGGCTCGAGCCGCGCTTGGCCGCCGCGATCATCGGCGGCGTCAGCTCGAAGCGCAGGAAGTGGACGGCGGAAGTCTTCTCGTCGGTTTCCCGCTCGAGATCCTCGTCGGCGATCGCATACACGCGCGCATGGCCGTCGACCTGCACGTAGATGCGATCCTCGATGCCTTTGAGCCGCGCGAGCGCAGCGTGGCGCTCGTCGACGTCGTCGTACTCGATCTGCATCGTCGCCTTGAGGTTGCTGCCATCGGGCACGAGCGGGTTGTACACGTCGAGCTCTTCCTGGATGCCGGCCTCGTCGAACGTCTTCTCGATGCGCAGCATCTCCTGGATCTGGTAGCGGATCGTGAGCTCATCCTCGAACAGCAGCCTCACGTGCTCGCCGAGGCGCACGCTGCGCGGCTTCTTGTGCTCGAGCACGCGGGCGCGAAATTCGGGCCGCGCCTTCGCATAGGCCTCGAGCGTCATCAACGTGTCGCGCGAGATACGGGGACTGGATTTGGATTTCATGATTTTCGCAACGCGCGGACGCCGCGCTAACGCGTTTCGCTTTCTTCCGCGATGCCGTACGCCATGCGCAGCAGCGTCAACGGATGCCGGCGGCGCGGCACGACGCCGCCGGCTTGACCGATCGCGTGCTCGATGCGACGGCCGGCGATCGGACAGTCGGAGCTCACGTAATCGGATTTCGGCTCCGCCATCTGGCGGAACACCGGCCGGCCGATCTTCATCGAATTGGCGTAGAACTCGCTCTTCACTCCGTACGTACCGTCGTGCCCGGCGCAGCGCTCGACCGTGTGCACCGTCGTTCCGGGCACCCACTGCAGTGCCTCCCGGGTTCGCTGGCCGATGTTCTGCACGCGCTGGTGACACGGGATGTGATAGCTGACGTTGCCGAGCGGCTGCACGAAATCCTTCTTCAGCAGCCCGTCCTTGTCGCGCAACACGAAGTATTCGAACGGGTCGAACATCGCGTCGGACACGCGCTTGACGTCGGAGTCCTCGGGAAAGATCAGCGGCAGCTCATGCTTGAACATCAGCGTGCACGAGGGCACCGGCGTGAGGATCGCGTAACCGTCGCGTGCGAGCGGCTCGAGCGCCGGGACATTGACATTCTTGAATTTCTCCACGCTCTCGAAGTCGCCGAGCTCGAGCTTCGGCATGCCGCAGCACACCTCCTGCTCGACCAGCTTGTACGGAATCTCGTTGTGCGCGAGCAGCGCGAGCAGGTCGTCGCCGATGCCGGGATCGTTGTAGTTGATGAAGCACGTCGAGAAAATCGCGACCTTGCCCGGCGTGCGCGTGCCGTCGCGCACCGGCCATGCGATCGAGCGCGACGCACCGCGGCGAAACGTCGTGCTCGCGTACGGCGGCAGATTGGCCTCCGCGGCCACGCCTAACGTCTTGTCGATCGCCTTGCGCGCGGCCGGCATCGCGTTCGTCTTGTTGACGATCTGCGCGACGACGGGAATCGCCGCGAGCTTGCCCATGCGATCGGTGCTCGACAGCAGCCGGTCGCGAAAGGGCGCACCTTCGGTCTTGAACTTGTACGCCTTGCCGCGCAGCATCAGGTGCGGAAAGTCGACGTTCCACGGATGCGGCGGAACGTACGGGCACTTCGTCATGTAGCAGAGGTCGCAGAGGTAGCACTGATCGACGACCTTCCGGTAATCGGATTTCGCGACCGCGTCGACTTCGCCCGTCTTGCTTTCGTCGACGAGATCGAACAGCGTCGGGAACGCCGCGCACAGGCTGACGCAGCGACGACATCCGTGACAGATGTCGAACACGCGCTCCATCTCGTGCTCGAGCGCCGGCAGATCGTAGAACTCCGGGTTGCGCCAGTCGAGCGCGTGCCGGGTCGGCGCTTCGAGGCTTCCTTCGCGCGTGGTCATCGGGCGTTCCGCTACGTTTCGTTCAGACGCACGCAGGTTGGACGCGACGCGCCCGTGAAAGTTGTTGCCGCAGAGCTCGGCCGAGAACGGCAGCGCGCCCGACCCGGCCGGACGTCGATCAGTCGGCCAGCGCGTCCAGCGCCCGCTGGAAACGGTTCGCGTGCGATCGCTCGGCCTTCGCGAGCGTCTCGAACCAGTCGGCGATCTCGTCGAAGCCTTCGTCACGTGCCGCTTTCGCCATGCCGGGATACATGTCGGTGTACTCGTGCGTCTCGCCGGCGATCGCCGCCTTCAGATTCGCGCGGCTCGAGCCGATCGGCAGATCCGTCGCGGGGTCGCCAACCTGCGCGAGATAGTCGAGGTGGCCGTGCGCGTGGCCCGTTTCGCCCTCGGCGGTCGAGCGGAACACCGCCGAAATGTCGTTCTGCCCTTCGACGTCGGCCTTGTTCGCGAAATACAGATAGCGCCGGTTCGCCTGCGACTCGCCTGCGAACGCGGCCTTGAGATTGTCGTGCGTCCGGGTGCCTTTCAGCGCCTTCATGGTTGCTCTCCTTTGCAAATGGCCGGGCTCGCGCGAGCGGGCGCGGCGGATCGAACATCGACCTCGAACCGGGTCGACGATGAGGTCATTGTGAGAGGGTCATCATTATTCGTCCAATTGATTGTCACAATCACTTCGATAATTTATATTAATGAATCGCGGCCGCACGCGGCCGAGCACGGTCTGTGCCAGTTCGAGTTCGTTCCGAAACCTCGCGTTCCCTCGCTGGATGTGGCGCATTCATCGCGCGAGCCTCCCCGCGCGCGGCGTCGAGCTGCGCCGCAGCAGAAGCGCCGCGACCGCGATGCGGGAACCGCGCATTTCACGCACGACAAAGCCCACACCGGCGATCACCGTCTTGTCGCCTTCGACGGGCACGAACGGGATGCTGCGTCGGATCGCCTGGTCGAGCGTTGCACCGTCGAGCGCGCGGGGCACCGGCGCCATGCCGTACAGTGCCGCCACCTCGGCGAAAGGCGTCGCTGCGTCGAGCGCGAGCTCGCCGGCGACGTCGTCGTGGCGGCGTCCCCAGTCGTCGCGGAAAAGCTGCGCGAGTCGCGATGTCGCCGAGTCAGGCGCGGCGAGCACGACAACATCCCCAGCCGCGAGCGCGACGCGCGGACGCGGCGTGAACGGCTTGCCGTCGCGCACGACGAGCAGCAGCATCGCGCCGGCCGGAAGCTCGAGCCCGGCGGCGTCGACACCGGCAACGAGCGACGCAGCGCCGAGACGGTATTGCACGAGCTCATACGGCGTCGCCGCGTCCTCGATCGGCGTTCGCGCGAGTTCGCTTCCGCGCGGCGGCACATCGACGCCGAGACGACGCGCAAGGTGCGCAGCCGTCGTGCCCTGCAACAACAACGACGTCAACACGACGACGAATGCGACGTCGAAAAGCAAGCGCGCCTGCGCGAGTCCCGCGAGCAACGGGAACAGCGCGAGCACGATCGGCACGGCGCCGCGCAACCCGACCCACGCGATGAACGCGATCTCGCGCCACGCGAAGCGAAACGGCGCGAGCGACGCGGCGACGGCGAGCGGCCGCGCAACGAACATCAGAGCCGCGGCGACCGTGAGCGCCGCCGTTCCCGATTCGATCAATCGGTGCGGCGCGACCAGAAGGCCCAGCAACAGGAACATGCCGGATTGCGCGAGCCACGCCATGCCGTCGAGCGCCTGGTACAGGCCCTCGGTCGTGCGGCCGCGCCCGTTGCCGACGACGACACCGGCCAGATAGACGGCGAGGAACCCGCTGCCGCCGACGAGCGCGGTCACGCCGAACACGGCGACTCCGCCCGAGCACAGCAGCAACGCACGAAGGCCGTCATCGAGATGGACGGCGCCGAGCGCGCGGTCGAGCACGTAGCCGAGCCCGACACCGCACAGTGCGCCGAAACCAAACTGGCGCGCGACCTCGGCCGCGACCGCGAGCGCCGTCAAACCGGCGGGCAGCGTCAAATACGAAACCAGCAGCGACGTGAGCAGCACGGCCATCGGGTCGTTCACGCCCGATTCGATCTCGAGCGTGTAGGCAACGCGATCGGAGAGGCGTGTCGCGCTCGATTTCAACATCGCGAACACGGCGGCGGCGTCGGTCGAGCCGACGATCGCGCCGAGCAGCAGCGCGACGGGCGCCTCGACGTCGAGCACGAGCCGCGCCACCCATGCGGTGACGACCGCCGTCACGACGACGCCCAACGTGGCGAGCACGACGCCCGGCCGTAGCGCGACGCGAAACGTCGAGCGGCGGGTTCGAACGCCGCCGTCGAGCAGGATCAGCGCGAGCGCGAGGTTGCCGACGAGGAACGCGATGCCGTTGTCGTCGAACTCGATGCGGCCCGGGCCGTCCTCGCCGGCAAGCATTCCGACGACCAGGAAGACGAGCAGCACGGGAACGCCGAGCCGCTGCGACAACGCGCCGGCGAGGATCGCGGCGAACATCAGCGCGCCGCCGACGGCAAGCAGTTGAGTGATCGAGTCCATTCACGGAGGCGGCGGCAAGGCAATCGGCCGACCATGGCCGAGCCCGCGCGATTCGCGCGGGTTGTGTCTTTACGACATTTTTACACGGCGGCCGCTACGATTTGACTCGACGCGCCGGGCCGTGCAAAGGTTCGACCGGCGATCGCGCGTTCCGATCGCGCGGCGTCGCCCCGCATGGATCCCGATCAACAGAAGAGCAGCCTCGCCACGCTGTCGCTCGCCGCGCTCGGCGTCGTCTACGGCGACATCGGCACGAGCCCGCTGTACGCGATCAAGGAGGTGTTCGCGAACGAGCACCATCCGGTGTCGATCGACCCGGCGAACGTGCTCGGCGTGCTCTCGCTCGTGCTGTGGTCGCTCGTCGTCGTCGTTTCGATCAAATACGTCTGGCTCATCATGCGCGCCGACAACAAGGGCGAAGGCGGCATCCTCGCGCTGATGGCGCGCGTGCTTGCGCAGCCCGCCCTTTCGGCGCGACGGCGCAGGAGCGTGCTGCTGCTCGGGCTCGCGGGCGCCGCGCTCTTCTACGGCGACGGCGCGATCACGCCGGCGATTTCGGTGCTGTCCGCCGTCGAGGGGCTCGAAGTCGCGACACCGACGTTCAAGCCTTATGTCGTGCCGATCACGATCGGGATCCTGATCGCGCTGTTCGCGATCCAGAAGCAAGGCACCGCGAAAGTCGGCGCGAGCTTCGGGCCGATCACGAGCCTGTGGTTCGTCGTGCTCGCCGTGCTCGGCGTGGCGGCGATCGCACGCCATCCGTCCGTGCTCGCCGCTGTCTGGCCGGGTTACGCGGTTGCCTTCCTGTTCGATCACGGCACGGTCGGTTTCCTGTCGCTGGGCGCCGTCTTTCTGGTCGTCACCGGTGCCGAGGCGCTGTATGCGGACATGGGCCATTTCGGCCGCAATCCGATCCGCATCGTGTGGTTCACGATGGTGCTGCCGTCGCTGCTGCTCAACTATTTCGGCCAGGGCGCGCTGCTGCTCGAGAACCCGGCGGCGATCGAAAACCCCTTCTACCGGCTCGTGCCGGAGTGGGGCCTGTATCCGTTGGTCGGACTCGCGACGGCGGCGACGGTGATCGCCTCGCAGGCCGTCATCACCGGTGTCTATTCGATCACGCATCAGGCGATCCAGCTCGGCTACGCGCCGCGGATGAGGGTCCAGCATACGTCGGGCCGCCAAATGGGCCAGATCTATCTGCCCGGCATCAACGCGACACTGCTCCTGGCCGTCATCGCGCTCGTCGCCTTGTTCCGCTCGTCGTCGAACCTCGCCGCCGCATACGGCATCGCCGTGTCGGGCACGATGATCATCACGACCCTGTTCGCGTGGCTCGTCGCCCGCAACGAATGGCACTGGGGACCGCTGCGCGTCGCGGCGGTGATCGCGCCGCTGCTCGTCGTCGACGCGACGTTCTTCGCGGCGAACTCGATCAAGATCGCCGACGGCGGCTGGTTTCCGCTCGTGTTCGGCAGCGGCGTTTTGCTGTTGCTGCTGACGTGGAAACGTGGGCGCGAGCTGATCGATCGCGAGCTCGACGCCGGCGCGCTGTCGCTCGATGCGTTCATCCGCTCGATCGAGGACAATGAGATCGCGACGGTTCCGACGACCGCGGTATTCCTCGCCTCATCGGACAGCGACGTGCCGCACGCGCTGCTGCACAACCTGAAGCACAATCAGGTGCTGCACGAGCGCGTCGTCATCTGCAGGGTCGACGTGCTGCCGGTGCCGCGCGTGCCGCCGGCGCAGCGTGTCGCGGTCGACCGCCTGTCCCACCGCTTCTATCGCGTCAAGATTGTTCCGCAACGCCGGCACCGCCGCCGATCACTTCAAGCTGCCGCCCAACCGCGTTGTCGAGCTCGGCACGCAGGTCGCGATCTGAGCCCGCGGGTCAACCCACTTCTGCGCCGGCGAGTGCAAGGAGCGCGATTGGCGCGGGCGAGCGCGTCGCCGACGTCGGCGTCTAGTCGATTCGCTCGTACGCCGGCAGCGTCAGGAACTCGACGAACGTGTCGCCCTCGACCAGCTCGGTGAAGATCGACGCCGCATCCTCGTAGTTGCCGGCGGCGTATGCAGCGCCGAGCAGGTCGCGAATCTTCGCGAGCTCCTGCGGGATCATCGCGGCGACCATGTCCTTGGTCACCTTGCGCCCGTCGTCGAGCTTGCCCTTCGGCGAGCGAACCCATTGCCAGACTTGCGAGCGCGAGATCTCGGCCGTTGCGGCGTCTTCCATCAAGTTGAAGATCGGCACCGCGCCCTGGCCTGCGAGCCAGGCGCCGATGTACTGGATCGCGACGTTGATGTTCAGGCGAACGCCCTTTTCGGTGATCGGCGCTTCGGGCTCGAACTTCAGCAGGTCGACCGCGCTCACGCGCACGTCTTCGCGCTTCTTCGCCGCGATCTGGTTCGCGGCCGGCATCAGCCGGTCGAACGCCTCCTTCGCGACCGGCACGAGCCCCGGATGCGCGACCCACGTGCCGTCGTGTCCCTGTGTGGCTTCGCGCTCCTTGTCGGCTTTCACTTTCGCGAAGGCTTCCGCGTTTGCCGCCTCGTCGTTCTTGACGGGAATCTGCGCCGCCATGCCACCCATCGCGTGGATGTTGCGCCGATGGCACGTCTTGATCAGCAGCTCCGCGTAGCTCCTCATGAAGTGCGTCGTCATCGTGACGAGCGCGCGATCGGCGAGGCAGAAGTCGCGGTTGCTGCGGAACTTCTTGATGCACGAGAAGATGTAGTCCCAGCGTCCGGCGTTGAGCCCCGCCGAATGCTCGCGCAGCTCGTGCAGGATCTCGTCCATCTCGAACGCGGCGAGAATCGTCTCGATCAGCACCGTCGCCTTGATCGTGCCGCGCGGCAGGCCGAGCGCGTCCTGCGCCGCGACGAAGACGTCGTTCCACAACCTCGCTTCGAGATGGCTCTCGAGCTTGGGCAGATAGAAGTACGGGCCGCTGCCGCGCGCGATGAGCTCCTTCGCGTTGTGGAAGAAATACAGCGCGAAGTCGAAGATGCCGCCGGAGATCGGCGCTCCGTCGATCCGCACGTGCTTCTCGGGCAGATGCCAGCCGCGCGGACGCACGAACAGTGTGGCGACCTTCGCGTCGAGCTTGTAAGCCTTTCCTTCGGACGACACGTAGTCGATGCGCCGGCGGATCGCGTCGCGCAGGTTGATATGGCCCTGGACGTTGTTGTCCCATTTCGGCGTGTTCGCGTCCTCGAAATCGGCCATGAACACGCTCGCACCCGAGTTGAGTGCGTTGATGATCATCTTGCGATCGGCGGGACCGGTGATCTCGACGCGCCGATCCTCGATATCCGCGGGAAACGGCGCGCACGTCCAATCCGATTCGCGGATCGATCGCGTTTCGGGGAGGAAATCCGGCAGCTTGCCGGCGTCGAATTCAGCCTGCCGCACCGCGCGGCGCGCGAGCAGCTCGGAGCGCCGTGCGCCGAACGCGCGCTGCAGTTTCGCCGCAAAGGCGAGTGCGTCCGGCGTGAGGATCTGCGCGTATTCAGTTGTGATGCGGCCCGTGATTTCGATGCCGTGGCCGTACGGAGGCGTGCTCATGTAATCCTCGCAGCGAAAACGAGCGGGCGGCGATCCATTCCTTGCGATTGCATTGCAGCAATCACATAGAAAACAGGATTTTAGCGCAAAACCGCGGCTCGGGCGAGCCGCGCACCGCAGGCGCGCGAGGCTCAGCTCCAGCCCTCGCCCGGCTCGCCCGGAAGTCGCTCGAGCGCGACGTTCCACGACATCGTGATGCGCGGCCGCGTGCCCGGATAAGGATTGACGTGATGCAGGTAGTCGCTCGCGAAGATCACCATCGTGCCCGGCGTCATATCGGGCATGACGAGCCGCGTCACGCGCCCCGGCTCGTCGGGACAGCAGGCCGGGATACGAGGGTCGGCGAAGCAGAGCCGCCCCGCGAGCCTGTCTTCGGGATCGGCGTCGCCGACATCGAGCATGTACACGAGGCTCACGTTCGAACGCAGATGACTGTGCGGCATGCAGTAGTCGCCGGCGCGATAGACGCTCGCCCAGCTGTCATCGACGAACACCGGCTTGCGCGAAAGCGTGCGGTGCGCGAACGTGATCGCACGCGCGTGAACGAGGTCGGCGGCGGTGTGGCGCCACCGCTCGATGCGTCGCACTTTGACGCTGCACCCGCCGCGGAAGATCTCCATGCCGAAGCGCGGATCCTTCTCGGCGGTCTGCACCGCGGCGGCCAGAGACTCGTGGAACTGCCGATGATCGGCGAACGTCGTGATCGCCATCAACGGTCCTGCGAGCGGCGCGATCGACTGTCCGTCCGGCCAGACAGGCAGGCGATCGCCACCGACGGCGATCGCGGCGGGCAGACAAGCCTGGTCGCCCCGCTCAGCGATGCCCGCCGTCATGGCGACCCGTAGCCGCAGTCGATGCGCTCAGGCGGCCAATTGGGGATTGAGCCGCTGCTCGCGATCGTGCAGCTTGTTGAGCGCATTGAGATACGCCTTCGCCGATGCGACGATGATGTCGGTGTCGGCGCCGTTGCCGTTGACGATGCGACCGTCGCGCTCGAGCCGCACCGTTACCTCGCCCTGCGCGTCGGTGCCCGTCGTGATCGCGTTGACCGAATAGAGCAGCAGCTTCGCGTTCGACTGCACCATCCGCTCGATCGCCTTGAACGTCGCGTCGACCGGACCGTCGCCGTTCGTTTCGGCGTGAAGCTCGGCGTCGCCCGCGACGATCGCCACGCGCGCCTGCGGCACGGTGCCGGTCTCCGAGACGACCTTCAGCGTCGTCAGCCGGTAGTGCTCGTGCTCGGGCGTCACCGACTCGTCGGACATCAACGCCTGCAGGTCCTCGTCGAAAACCTGGCCCTTCTTGTCGGCAAGCTCCTTGAACTTCACGAACGCGTTGTTGGCCGCTTCGTCGCTCGCGAGCTCGATGCCCAACTCGGCGAGCCGGGTCTTGAAGGCGTTACGCCCCGAGAGCTTGCCGAGCGAGAGCTTGTTCGCGTTCCAGCCGACGTCCTGAGCCCGCATGATCTCGTAGGTCTCGCGGTGCTTCAGCACGCCGTCCTGATGGATGCCCGACTCGTGCGCGAACGCGTTGGCGCCGACGATCGCCTTGTTCGGCTGCACCGGGAATCCGGTGATCCCTGACACGAGCTTCGACGCAGCGACGATCTGCGTGGTGTCGATGCGCGTCGTGCAGGGAAACACGTCCTTGCGCGTGCGCACCGCCATCACGATCTCCTCGAGCGAGGCGTTGCCCGCCCGCTCGCCGAGGCCGTTGACCGTGCACTCGACCTGCCGCGCGCCGTTCATCACGGCGGCGAGCGAGTTGGCGACCGCGACGCCGAGGTCGTTGTGACAGTGAATCGACCACACGGCGCGATCGGAATTGGGAATGCGCTCGCGAAGCGAGGCGATCAGCGCGCCGAATTGCCACGGCATCGTGTAGCCGACCGTGTCCGGAATGTTGACCGTCTTCGCACCGGCTTCGATCACCGCTTCGAGGAGACGGCACAGGAAATCGGGCTCCGACCGCCCTGCATCCTCGGGCGAGAACTCGACGTTGTCCGTGTATTCGCGCGCCCAGCCGACGGCTTTGACCGCCTGCGCGAGCACCTGGTCGGGTGTCATCCGCAGCTTCATCTGCATGTGAATGGGGGAGCTCGCGATGAACGTGTGGATCCGGCCGGATCGCGCCGGCTTGATCGCGTCGCCGCAGCGGCGCACGTCGTTCTCGTTCGCGCGCGCGAGCCCGCAGATCGTGCTGTCCTTGATCGCCGCCGCGATCGCGTGCACGGCGTCGAAATCGCCGTTGGACGATGCCGGAAAGCCGGCCTCGATCACATCGACGCGCAGCCGCTCGAGCTGCTTCGCAATGCGCATCTTCTCGTCCTTCGTCATCGACGCGCCGGGGCTCTGCTCGCCGTCGCGAAGCGTCGTGTCGAAAATGATCAAATGGTCGGTCATGGTCCTCTCCGTAAGGACGCGTGAAGCTCGTGTCGATCGCCTTGCCGTATCGGCAAGGCACGCGGGTAGTGCGGGAAGGGGTGTCGTTATCTGCGCGCGGGGCGCAGCAGCAGGAGCAGGCCGCCCGGAAGGGAGGACAGCGCGAGGATCGCGCGGCGGCCGTCGAGATGGAGTTCGATGCTCATTGCGATTGAACTATAACCGCAATTGCGCTGATTTAGCAAGAGCTTGCCGCTCAAGTCGCATCCGCCGGACGGCGCCGGCGCAGGAGCATCCATGCGGAGATCGCATAGCCGGACAGCAGATACGCAACGAAGCCGCTGAACAGCACGATCGCCGGCTGGTAGGAAACCAGCGCCATGGTGAGAACGAGCAGGAACACGGCGACGAACGGAACGCTCTTCTTGAGGTTGATCGCCTTGAAGCTGTAGTACTTGACGTTGGACACCATCGTGAGACCGCTCACGATCGTGAGCGCCCATGCCCACCAGCGGACGTCGTACGGATCGATGATGTAGTCGTCGATGATCCAGACGAATCCGGCGACGAGCGCGGCGGCGGCCGGGCTCGGCAACCCCGTGAACCAGCGCTTGTCGGTGACGTCGAGCATCACGTTGAAGCGCGCGAGACGAAGCGCGGCGCCGGCGACGTAAACGAACGCGGCGATCCAACCCGCCTTGCCGAGGCCTTTAAGCGTCCATTCGTAGATGACGAGCGCGGGCGCCGCGCCGAAGCTCACCATGTCGGCGAGGCTGTCGTACTCGGCGCCGAACGCGCTTTGCGTGCGCGTCAGACGCGCGACGCGGCCGTCGAGGCTGTCGAGCACCATTGCGATGAAGATCGCGACCGTCGCCTGGTCGAAGTTCGTGTTCATCGCCTGCACGATCGCGTAGAAGCCCGCGAACAGCGCCGCCGTCGTGAACGCGTTCGGGAGCAGATAGATGCCGCGCCGCCGGATGCGGTTCTTCTGCAGCGCGCGCTGGGTGTCGAAGTCCGCCATGGCGGTGGTGAGCCTAGCAGCAACGCCGCCGGCGTGCCAGTCGGCGGGGCGAACGGCTACGCCGGAAGATCGGCGATCACCGTCGAGGTCGCGTAGACGACGTCGCCGATCGCCACCCGTGGCGTCGCGGCCGGATTGACGTACACGTCGACGCGCGACCCGAACCGGATGAATCCGTAACGCTGGCCGCGCGAAAGTCGGTCGCCCGCCTTTACGTAACACAGGATCCGCCGCGCAACGAGTCCCGCCACCTGCACGCAGGTGACGTCCTGCCCGCCGAGGGTCGCGATGTGAAGCGCGTTGCGCTCATTGCCGAGCGACGCCTTGTCGAGCGATGCGTTGACGAACGTTCCGGCCTCGTACCAGACCTTCATGACGACGCCGTCGATGGGGCTGCGATTCGAATGCACGTTGAACACGTTCATGAACACGCTGATCTTGAGCGCATCGCGATCGAGGTACGGGTCACGCGCGCGCTCGACTTTCAGCACGCGCCCGTCTGCCGGACAGAGCACCGCGCTCGGCCGGTCGGGCGCGTCACGCGGTGGATCACGAAAGAACTGGACGATGAAGGCGACGGCGACCCACGCCAGGATCGCGACCGGCCACAGCGGCGTGAACGACAGCGCAAGCGCGACCACGACGGCGAGCGCGATATACGGCCAGCCCTCGCGGGCGATCAGCGGATGCGGATAGGGAACTTTCATGGCATGCGCTGTGCGCGCTCGTCGGCCTGTCGCTTGATCGTGTCCTCGAGCCCGCGGGCGCGCTCGATCGGCGTCACCGGCGCCGCGGGCGCGCTCGACAGATCGGCCGGCGCTTCACCGAGGCCGGGATTGCGCAGCCGGTCGGCGGGCGCGCTCGATTTGCGTTCCGTGCTCTCGCCCGAAAGCAGTCCGTATTGCTTCAGCGCGTCCTTCGCGAGGAAGCCGACGATCGCAAGCGCGAGCAGCAGCACGATGAGCCCGACCCAGCCGCGCTGGCGATGTTTGAGCGCGCACGTCAACGGCATGATGAACTCGATCGCGGCGACGACTTGTCATTCCGAGCGCAGCGAGGAATCTGCTTCTTCGCGACGTCACACCAAAACAGATCCCTCCCTCGCGAGCTCGCTCGGGATGACACATTGGCCGCACGCGGCCAACGTGTCAATTGCGGCTCTGGTCCACGAGCTTGTTCTTCTTGATCCATGGCATCATCGAGCGCAGCTTCTCGCCGACCTGCTCGATCGAGTGCTCGGCGGTCAGGCGGCGGCGCGACAGCAGCGTCGGCGCGCCGGCGCGATTCTCGAGGATGAAGTCCTTCGCGTACTCCCCGCTCTGGATGCGCGTGAGAACTTCCTTCATCACCTTCTTTGTCTGCTCCGTGACGATCTTCGGCCCGGTCACGTACTCGCCGTACTCGGCATTATTCGAAATCGAGTAGTTCATGTTCGCGATGCCGCCCTCGTAGATCAGATCGACGATCAGCTTCACCTCGTGCAGGCATTCGAAGTATGCCATTTCGGGTGCGTAGCCGGCGTCGACCAGCGTCTCGTAGCCGCCCTTGATCAGCTCGACCAGCCCGCCGCACAGCACGACCTGTTCGCCGAAGAGGTCGGTCTCCGTCTCCTCGCGGAAATTGGTCTCGATGACGCCGGCGCGCGCACCGCCGATCGCTGCCGCGTAGGAGAGCGCAACGTCGCGCGCCTTGCCGCTCGGATCCTGGTGGACGGCGATCAGCATCGGCACGCCGCCGCCGGCCACGTAGGTCGAGCGCACCGTGTGGCCCGGCGCTTTCGGCGCGATCATCACGACATCGAGATCGGCGCGCGGCACGACCTGACCGTAATGGATGTTGAAGCCGTGCGCGAACGCGAGCGTCGCGCCGTTCTTGATGTGCGGCTCGACCTCGGTCTTGTAGGTCGCCGCGATATGCTCATCGGGCATCAGCATCATGACGACGTCGGCGCTCTTGACGGCCTCGGGAATCTCGGCGACCTTGAGCTCCGCTTTCTTCGCCTTGTCCCACGACGCGCCGCCCTTGCGCAGGCCGACGGTCACCTTGATGCCGGAGTCGTTCAGGTTCAGCGCGTGCGCGTGGCCCTGCGAGCCGTAGCCGACGATCGTCACCTTGCGTCCCTTGATCAGCGACAGGTCCGCGTCCTTTTCGTAGTACACCTTCATCATCGTTCGCCCTTTCATTTTGTCATTCCCGCGAAGGCGGGAATCCAGTGTCGTTGCCTCGAAAGTCACTGGGTCCCCGCCTTCGCGGGGATGACGTCCTATACGCGGAGGATCCGCTCGCCGCGGCCGATGCCCGACGCGCCGGTTCGCACCGTCTCGAGAATGACGCCCGGCTCCATCGCGGTGAGGAACGCGTCGAGCTTGCTGCCGGTGCCGGTCAGCTCGATCGTGTAGCTCTTGTCCGTGACATCGAGGATGCGGCCGCGGAAGATGTCGGCAAGCCGTTTCATCTCGTCGCGGTCCTTGCCCGCGGCGCGCACCTTGACGAGCATCAGCTCGCGCTCGATGTGGTGCCCTTCGGTGAGATCGACCACCTTGACGACCTCGACGAGCTTGTTCAGCTGCTTCGTGATCTGCTCGATCACGTCGTCGGAGCCGACGGTGACGATCGTCATCCGCGACATCGTCGGGTCCTCGGTCGGCGCGACCGTCAGCGACTCGATGTTGTAGCCGCGCGCCGAGAACAGGCCGGAAATGCGCGACAGCGCGCCGGCCTCGTTCTCGACCAGTATCGAAAGTATGTGACGCATGAACCGTTCCCCTTACAGTTCTTCCGCCAGGATCATCTCCGTCAGTCCCTTGCCGCCGGGCACCATCGGGAACACGTTCTCCGTCTGGTCGGTGATGAAGTCGAGGAACACGAGCCGCTCTTTCTGGCGGAACGCTTCCTTCAACGCGCCCTCGACATCGCCCGGCTTCTCGATCTTGAATCCGACGTGGCCGTACGCCTCGGCGAGCTTGACGAAGTCCGGCAACGCATTCATGTACGACTCGGCATAGCGGTTGCCGTAGAAGAACTCCTGCCACTGCCGCACCATGCCCATGTAGCGGTTGTTGAGGTTCACGATCTTGATCGGCAGGTGATACTGCTTGCAGGTCGAAAGCTCCTGGATGCACATCTGGATCGACGCCTCGCCGGTGACGCATACGACCGTCGCCTCGGGATTGACCATTTGCACGCCCATCGCGGCTGGCAAACCGAAGCCCATCGTGCCGAGCCCGCCGGAATTGATCCAGCGGCGCGGCTTGTCGAACTTGTAGTACTGCGCTGCCCACATCTGGTGCTGGCCGACATCGGACGTGACAATGGCATCGCCCTTCGTGATCTCGTAGAGCTTCTCGATCACGAACTGCGGCTTGATCAGAGCGCTCTTGCGGTCGTACTTGAGGCAATCCTTCCGCTGCCAGTCCTTGATCTCGGCCCACCACGCCTTCAGCGCCGCCGGGTCCGGCCGCTGCGGCGAGGACTCGATCAGCTTCAGCATCTCGTCGAGCACATCCGTGACGTAGCCGACGATCGGAACGTCGACCTTGACGCGCTTCGAAATCGACGACGGGTCGATGTCGATGTGGATGATCTTGCGGTCGCTCCTGAAGAAGTGCTGCGGATTGCCGATCACGCGATCGTCGAAGCGCGTGCCCACCGCGAACAGCACGTCGCAGTGCTGCATCGCCATGTTCGTCTCGTAGGTGCCGTGCATGCCCGGCATTCCGGTGAACTGCGGATCGGTGCCGGGGAAACCGCCGAGACCCATCAGCGTGTTCGTGCACGGAAAGCCGAGCAGGCGCACGAGCCGCGTCAGCTGCGGCGCCGCGTCGTTCAGCACGACGCCGCCGCCGGCGTATACCATCGGCCGCTTCGCCTCGAGCAGCAGTTGCACCGCTTTCTTGATCTGCCCCGCATGGCCCTTCGTCACCGGGTTGTACGAGCGCAGCGAGATCGTCTTCGGATAGATGAACTCGGTCTTTGCCTGCGTCACGTCCTTCGGAATGTCGACGACGACAGGGCCGGGCCGTCCGGTTGCGGCGAGATAGAACGCCTTCTTGATCGTGACGGCGAGATCCTTGACGTCCTTCACGAGGAAGTTGTGCTTGACGCACGGACGCGTGATGCCGACGGTGTCGCATTCCTGGAACGCGTCCTGCCCGATCGCGTGCGTGGGCACCTGGCCGGTGAGCACGACCATCGGGATCGAATCCATATATGCGGTCGCAATCCCGGTCACCGCATTCGTGACCCCCGGTCCCGACGTGACGAGCGCGACGCCCATCTTGCGCGACGACCGCGAATAGCCGTCGGCGGCATGAACGGCGCCCTGCTCGTGCCGGACGAGCACGTGCTTCACCTTTTCCTGCTTGAACAACTCATCGTAGATATTGAGAACGGCGCCGCCCGGATAACCGAAGACGTATTCGACGCCTTCTTCCTGCAGGCAGCGGATGGTGATCTCAGCGCCGGTCAATTGCATGGCATGTCCCTGATGATTGGTGACGAGGGCATGCGCGCGCCGGCCCTGCGGCCATGTGGACGTGCGAACACCCACCCACTTGCATGCAAAACTGCGCGGCGCGCGTTAAGGATGGAGCGCGCCCACCAAGGCCTCGGGCTCGGATAGTCGCCGGAGCGTCAACGTCGGTCGTGTCCTCGGGAAGCTCCGCCGCGCTTGTGGCGCCTCGGAGGGACTGCAACCGGCCGTTTTTGCAGCACAACATCGACCCGTTAAGGCCGACTTGTAACCTTACCTTTGGCGGCCGGTATGGTCAAGCGCACTGCAATGCACAACGGAGCGCCGGAAGTGTCCCCCTATAATGCGCGGCAACTCGGAAACCTGTCGCCCCGCGCGATGTTCGCCACGGCGGCGACGGTCTCTCAAAGGACGGATCCTCCCCTGGCCACGCATCAGGAAATTTCAGCGTTTCTCGCCGAAATCGAGCGGCGCGCGTTCAAACAGGCGATGTTCGCCGTACGCGACGAGGATTCGGCGCTCGACATCGTCCAGGATGCGATGCTGAAGCTGACCGAAAAATATGCCGACAAACCGCGCGGTGAGCTTCCGATGCTGTTTCAGCGCATCCTCCAGAACACAATCCATGACCATTTTCGGCGGCAAAAAGTACGAACCACATGGACGACGCTGCTCTCGGCCCTCGGTAAAGGTGACGCAAAAGACGAGGATTTCGACCCGCTCGAAAGCTTGCCGGCAAAATCAGACGCCAGTGGGGCGGCCGATCCCGCCGCAAAGTACGAACAAGCGCAGATTGTAGGCGCCATCGAGGCCGCGCTCACTCGGCTGCCGGCGCGTCAACGGGAAGCCTTTCTGCTACGTTACTGGGAAGAACTCGATGTAGCGGAGACCGCCGCGGCGATGGGCTGCTCGGAAGGGAGTGTGAAGACCCACTGCTCGCGCGCCGTTCACGCCTTGGCCGAGATGCTGCGTGCCAAAGGGATAACGCTATGACACCCCACGACGACTCGTTCGAACGAAAAATCGTCGCCGCCCTGGATGCCGGCGCGGCCGGTCTTCGCGCGGGCACCGCGTACCGCTTGCAGCAGGCGCGCGCGCGCGCGCTCGCCCGGCTCGCGCAACCCGAGCGGGCGACACAGATGCGGCTCACGCCGGCGTTCGCCGGGGGCAACACGGGCATCGGCAGCGCGGGCGGAGGCCGCGGCGTCCTGTCGCGCCCGGCGTTCTGGCTGAGCATCCTCTTCGCCGTCGCGATGGCGATCGGCTACCACCAATGGCACGCGTGGCAGCAGATCGACGAGCTCGAGGACGTCGACGCCGCAATCCTTTCGTCCGATTTGCCGATCGATGCCTACCTGGACCGGGGATTCCAGAATTGGCTGAAGACGCTCGCAAGCGACGGCGGCTCCTGATCCGCGCGGCGGGCGCGGCGCTGCTCGCGGCGACATTCGCGGGTAGCGTCGGTGCGCAGCCGATCGCGCGCTCGCCGTCGTGGGCGGAGCTGAACCCCGCCGAGAAGCAGGTGCTCGCACCGCTCGCGCCGGACTGGGACAAGCTCGACGCGCAGCGCAAGGCCAAGTGGCGCGGCATCGCGGAACGCTACCCCAAGATGGCGCCGGCCGAGCAGGAGCGGATCCGCGATCAGATGCAACGGTGGGCGCAGCTCACGCCCGACCAGCGACGCGCCGCGCGCGAGCAATACAAGTCGCTCAAGAAACTTCCGCCGGAAAAGAAGGAAGACGTCCGTCAGAAGTGGGAGCAGTACCAGAGCCTGCCGCCCGAAACGCGGCACGAGCTCGCGACGCGGCCGCCGCCCCCTGCGGCGTCCGGTCGCGCCGTGCGGCCGGCGCCGCCGATGACGCCGCCCCAGCCGGCGCCGACCCCGCCTGCCCCGCCCGCCCCGGCGAAGTGACACCGTCTGCGTCGCTCGCGCGCCGCCTCGCGTCGCTCGCCTACGAGACGCTGCTCGTCACCGCGGTCGTTGTGGTCGCGGGCTTCGTGCTCGCACCGCTCGTCACGCCGTCCCGCTCGGGCATCGCCGAATTGCGCGTGCCCGGGCTCGCCGAGCGCGCGATGATCTTCTGCGCGACGTTCGCGGCCGCCGCGCTCTATTTCGTGGCGTCGTGGACCAGCGGGCGACGCACGCTCGCGATGAAGACGTGGCGGCTGCGCGTCGTCGACGTGCAAGGGCGTGCGCTCGATCGCAAGCGCGCGCTCGCCCGATACCTCGCCGCGTGGATCGGTCCCGCAATGGCGCTCGGCGCGTACGCGGCGCTGCGCACGCACGGGCTCGGCGCGCATGCGGCGTGGCTCATCGCGCTCAATTTCCTGTGGGCGTTGGTCGATCCCGAGCAAGCATTCCTGCACGATCGTATCGCCGGCACGCGGATCGTGACGGAAAAGTAAGGTCAGACTCGACTTTTCGCAGACCGGGCGCGATGCGATGGACAGTGCATGAAAAGTCGAATCTGAGCCTACTTTTCCGCCCCTACTTTTCGCGCTTGCGTTCGTAGCGCGCGATGCTGTCGATGATCTCCTGCTTCGCTTCCTGCGCATCGACCCACGTCGACACGCGGACCCACTTGCCCGGCTCGAGATCCTTGTAGTGCTCGAAGAAATGCGAGATCTGCCGCGTCGTGAGCTCCGGCAAATCGCGCGGCGACTGGATCGAACGATACAGGCTCGAAAGCTTGTCGATCGGCACGGCGAGGATCTTCGCATCGCCACCGGCCTCGTCGTCCATCTTCAGCATGCCGATCGGCCGGCAGCGAACGACGACGCCGGTGATCAGCGGCACCGGCGAGAGCACCAGCACGTCGCAGGGATCGCCGTCGTCGGACAGCGTCGCCGGGATGTAGCCGTAGTTGCACGGATAATGCATCGCCGTCGACATGAAACGGTCGACGAATACCGCGCCGGTCTCCTTGTCGACCTCGTACTTGATCGGGTCCGCGCGCATCGGGATTTCGATGATCACGTTGCAATCGTTGGGCACGTCCTTGCCGGCGGGAACGAGGTCGAGTCTCATGGGTGCGAAACGGCGGCAAAGCGACGATTATAGCGGTGTGCACCGCCGCAACCGGAACCCTGCCAGCGAATGCTGCTCTCATCTGGAGGAAGTTCCGATACGATGAACGACATGACCCCACTGCCGGTCCGTCCGAGCCCCCGGCTCGCGCGCAATGCGCGCGGCGTGCTCGCCCTCGCGGCGATGGCTGTCGCGATCGCCGCGATCGCCGCCGAGCCGGCCGTCATGCCGTTTTCGGCAGCGGCGCCTGGCGCGTCCACGCCGCCGAAATGGTCGATGCTGCGGCTTTCGTCGCGCAAAGCACCGACCGCGTACCGTCTCGCGCTCGATCACGGCGTCGTCGTGCTGCACGCAAGCGCGAACGCATCGGTTGCCGGCATGGTGCAGCCGACCAGCGTGGACGTCGCGGCAACGCCGGTCGTGCAATGGCGCTGGAAAGTGAGCAGCGCGATCGAGGGCGCGAACAACCGCGTCGGCGCAAAGGAGGACGCACCGGCGCGGCTCGTGTTCGCGTTCGACGGCGATCGCACCAAGCTCTCGCTCGCCGATCACGCGCTATCGTTCGTCACGCGCCGTGTCGCGCAGCGCGAGCTTCCGTACGCGACGCTGATGTACATCTTCTCCGATTGCGCGCCGGTCGGCACGATCATCCCCAATCCGTACACGCGACGCGTGCAGATGATCGTCGTTGCGGGAAGCCGCGATGGCGTCGGCGAATGGCAGCCGCTCGTGCGCAACCTGCGCGACGATTACCGGCGCGCATTCGGCGAGGAGCCCGGCATGCTGACCGACATCGGCGTAATGACCGACACCGACAACACCGGCGGCAGCGTCGAGGCCTGGTACGGCGACATCCATTTGATGCCGCCGCGCACGATGACCGCAGCGCGTTGATACCGCGCCGTAGCGCGAACGCGAAACCGGTATCATCGCGGCTTTCGCGAGAGTCCCTTGTCCATACGTAGCCCGTCGCGCACGCTTGCGATGGAAACCATCCCGCCGCAGCCGACGATCGTCGAGCAGGCGTACCAGACGATCCTCGACGCGATCTGCGAGGGGCGGCTCGAGCCGGGCGAACGGCTGACGCAGGAGAGCGTTGCCGCGAAGCTGTCGGTGTCGCGGCAGCCGGTCGGCCAGGCGCTGCTCCTGCTGAAGCAGCAGAAGTTCGTCACCGAGGCGGGGCGGCGCGGGTTGATGGTCGCGCCGCTCGACCGCGAGTTCATGCGCTGGATCTACGAGCTGCGCCTGGGCATCGATCCGCTCGCGGCGGCGCTCGCCGCGCAGCGCGCGAACGAGCGCGACATCGCGCGCGGCCGCGATATCGTCGCCACCGGACAGCGCGCGATGCGCGAGGGATCGATCGCCAAGCTGATCGCCGCCGACATGGATTTCCACATGTACGTCTACGAGATCTCGGGCAATCGGCTCTTCGGCGACACGATGGGCCAGCTGTGGAACCACCTGCGCCGCGCGATGCGCGAAGTGCTGCAGCATCGCGAATACCGCAAGCAGGTGTGGACCGAGCATGAGCAGATGCTGCGCGCGATCGCCGAGCGCGACGCCGAGGGCGCCGCGGCGCTTGCGCGCGCGCATCTGGCCAATGCCGCCGTCAACGTGCAACTGAACCTGACCGACGCCGCGCACACCGCCGCTCAGCGCGTCGCTCGATAGTCCCTCGCGTAACGAATGTAGACGTCGCACGCGCGCGCGAACTCGGCGCGCTCGGCGGGCTTCAACTCGCGAAACGCGCGCGCGGGCCGGCCCGCCCAGATCCAGCCTGCCTTGACGACCGTGCCCGGCTCGACCCATGCGCCGGCGCCGATGCAGCCGCCGCGCTCGACGACGACATGGTCGCCGACGATCGATCCCATGCCAACCAGCGCTTCGTCGTCGATGCGTCCCGAGCTCATCCTCACGTTGTGGCCGATCGTCACGCGGTTGCCCACGACGAGGTCGCCGCGCGCGCGATCGGTGATGAAGAGCGTGTTGTCCTGGATGTTCGTGCACGCGCCGACGACGATTCGCGCATCGCCTGCGTCGAGCACGCAGCCGAAGAACACGCCCGAGCCGTCGCCGATCGTCACGTCGCCGATCAATGCCGCCGTCGGCGCGATATACGCGGTGCCGACAACCGGCGTGCGACCTGCGCGCTGATACAGCGGGCCCGTGCCGCTCGCCGAGCCGATGAAAGGCATGAGATCGAGCGGCGGAAGATTCGCAGCGGCAAAATCGTCGAGCGCGTCGCCGGCGCGAATCGTCGCCGCTGCCGCTTCGAGCTCGGCGCGCGAAATCGGGCGCGTCGGTTGCGCGGGATGGCCTTCGTACACGAATCCACCGGCAAGCTGCTTGCGCGGGGGCACGACGGCGCCGGGTGCAATCAGCGCGTGCGGACCGACGACTGCCGCATCCATCACGGTCGCCGCGTCGGCGACGACGACGCCATCACCGAGCGTGCAAGCGTGGACGAGGCCGTATCGGCCGACGGTCACGTCGTGGCCCATCGATGTCGCGAGCAGCCCGTCGGCGATGTGCACGGTCGCCCGCTCGGCGAAGAAGCCGTTGTCGCCGACGGTGATCGATTCGCCGTCGGCGCGTACGGTCGCGAAGCCGCGCAGCGTGAGCGAAGTCCCGGCGGTCGTGCGCCCGATCGCGTAGGCGGTCGGCGCGAAGTCGTGCGGTGGTGTGAGCGCGGGGTCGTGCTCGAGATAGTTGAGCTTGCCGCGCCCGCTCATCGTGCCCGCCACTGTCGCTCGGCGTCGTCCCACGCCGCGAGCGCCTGCAGGTCCGGCACCCACGCGAGTCCGCTCTTAGCGTCCGACGACACGGCGTCGCTCGTGACGACGACATCGAGCAGCGCGGGCCGATTGGCGAGCGCACGATCGATCGCCGCCGGCAGATCGTCGGCGCGCTCCACCCGCTCCGCGTGCATGCCGAACGCGCGCGCCATCGACGCGTGATCGGCGTGCTGCAAGCGCGTGCCGACGACGTTGCCGTACGTTGTCGACTGGTCGTGCACCTCGATCTGCCACGCGCCGTTGTTCGCAACGACGATCAGCAGCGGTGCGCGGTGGCGCACCGCGGTATCGATCTCCATCGCATTGAAGCCGAACGCCCCGTCGCCGGTCGCGACGATGACCGTACGACCCGGACAAGCGAGCGCCGCTGCGATGCCGAACGGCGTACCCACGCCGATGCAGCCGAGCGGCCCCGGATCGAGCCATCGCGAGGCGCTCAAGCCGACGCGCGCGAAGCTCAGGAAATCGCCGCCGTCGGCGACGACGATCGCGTCGTCGCCGATCTTGTCCTGCAGGCACGCGAGCAGCCGGTTCGGATGCATGCGGCCGTCGGCGCCGGCAGCCGCATGGCGCATGGATTCGCGCAGCTTGCGCACGCGTTCCTCGTGCCGCACGCGCAAGCCGCGCGACCACTGCCGATCGACCGCCGGAGCGCGCTCTGCTGCAGCCGCTGCGATCGCGTCCAGCGCCGAGGTTGAGCTCGCGAACAGCTCGACGTCGCCGCGCCGGTTGTCGCGCAGCTCGGACGCGATGTCGGCGACTCGCACGAAGCGCGCGTCGCCAAACACCGCGGGTGACCCGTACGCGAGCTGGAAATCGAGTCGTCGGCCGACGGTGAGCACGACGTCGGCTTCGCGCATTACCGTAGCGCGCATCGCCGCGACGACCGACGGATGAGCGTCGGGCACGAGACCGCGGCTTTCGCCGGTGTCGAGATATGCTGCACCGAGCCGGTCGAGCAGACGAACCAGCGAGGCTCCGCCGTTGCGCGCTCCGCGACCGCTGATGACGAGCGGCCGCTTCGCCGACCACAGCAAATCGGCCGCCGCGCGCGCATCGGATGGATCGGGCGCAATGACCGGCAGCGGCTTCGCACGAAAATGCTCGTCACGTTGCAGGGCGCGCGGGATCTGCGCGCGCAGCGTGTCGGTCGGGAAGTCGAGGTAGACGGGCCCCGGCTCGCCGCCGTGACCGTATGCGCGCGCAATCGCTTCGTCGAGCTCCTGCAGCACGAGCGCCGGCTCGCGCACGGTGCGCGCGTACCGGGTGATCGAGCGGACGAGCTCGGTGTGAACGATGTCCTGCAGCGCGCCGCGGTTCTCCTGCGCACGCGGCGGCACGCCGGACAATACGAGCAGCGGCGCCCGCGCGACGTGCGCATTGGCGATGCCGGTCATCGCGTTCGTGACGCCCGGCCCCGCGGTGACGAGCGCGACACCGAGTCGACCGCTTAACTCGCCGTACGCGTGCGCCATGTAAACGGCGGCGCGCTCGTCGCGGACATCGACGATCGCGATCCCCTCGCCGCCGATGCGCATCCACATCGGCATGATGTGGCCGCCGCAAAGGCCGAACACCCGGTCGACGCCGCGCGCCTTCAGGAAGCGCGCGATGACGGCGGCCGACGAGTCGTCGCTAACGCGCACGACGCGGATGCTCGACATCGTCATTCCCGCGAAGGCGGGAATCCAGCGTCTTTGCGCGCAACGTCACTGGCTTCCCGCTTTCGCGGGAACGACGGTTCGCCATCTCGGCCACTCTCAGAACACCGGCTTCTCGCGATAGGTTCCCCACAGACCTTTGAGCTTCTCGACGATGTCGCCCATCGTCGCGCCCGCCGCCACGAGCTCGATCGTCACCGGCATGATGTTTTCGTCCTTTTGCTTCGCCACGGCGATCAGCTTGTCGAGCAGGGCGGCGACCTTTGCGTTGTCGCGCTCGCGGCGCACGCGGTTCAGACGGTCGATCTGGCGCGTCGCGGTCGATGTGTCGTACGCATGGATCTCGACGTCGAACTTCTCGTCCTTGTCGACGTATTTGTTGACGCCGATCACCGGCTTTTCGCCGCTCGCCTTCTTCAAGGCCGTCTCGTAGGCGAAATCGGCGATGCGCCGCTGGAACCAGCCCTCCTCGGTCAGCTTGATCGTGCCGCCGTTCTGGTCGACGTAGTCGATCACCTTGAAGATCTCGCGCTCGTATTGGGTCGTCAGGTGCTCGACGAAGTACGAGCCGCCGAGCGGATCGACGACCGACGGCACGCCGGTTTCGTCGGCGATGATCTGCTGCGTGCGAAGCGCAATGCGCATCGCCTCCTCGGTCGGGATTGCGAACGCCTCGTCCATGCCGTTGGTGTGCAGGCTCTGCGCGCCGCCGAGCACCGCGGCGAGCGCCTGCAAGCCCGTGCGCACGACATTGATCTCGTATTGCGGCTTGGTGAGCGACGCAGCCGCGGTCTGACAATGGAAGCGCAGCCGCATCGACTCCGGGTTCTTCGCGCCGAAGCGCTCCTTCATGATCTTCGCATAGACGCGGCGCACGGCGCGGAACTTCGCGACCTCCTCGAAGAAGTCCGACTGGCAAACGTAGAAGAAAGCGAGCCGCGGCGCGAACGCGTCGACATCGAGTCCGGTCTTCGTCACCTCTTCGACGTAGGTGATCAGGTTGCACATCGTGAACGCGACCTCGTCGAGCGGCGAGCTTCCCGCTTCCGAGACGTGATACCCCGAGATGTTGATCGGGTTGTAGCGCTTCATGTTGCGCGCACAGAAGGTGATGCAGTCGCGCACGATGCGAACCGACGGCTCGATCGGGAAGATCCATTCCTTCTGCGCCTGATACTCCTTCAGGATGTCGGCCTGGATCGTGCCCGAGAGCTTGTCGAGGTCGTAGCCCTTCTTGCGCGCGAGCGCGACGTACATCGCGAGCAGGATCCAGGCGCTCGGATTGATCGTCATCGACACCGAGATCGTCTCGAGGTCGATGCCGTCGAACAGGTGCTCCATGTCGGCGAGCGTGTCGATCGCGACACCCTCGCGGCCGACTTCGCCCTCGCTCATCGGATGGTCGCTGTCGTAGCCCATCAGCGTCGGCATGTCGAAGTCGGTCGAAAGGCCGGTCTGGCCGTTCGCGACCAGATACTTGAAGCGCTTGTTCGTGTCCTCTGCGGTGCCGAAGCCCGCGATCTGACGCATCGTCCACAGCCGGCCGCGATACATCGTCGGATAGGGTCCGCGAGTGAACGGATACTGGCCGGGCAGCCCGATGTCCTCGAGCGGCGTGTCGGCGACGTCGAGCGCCGTGTACGTGCGCTTCAACGCAAAGCCGCCCAGCGTCGCGAACTTCGGCGCTCGCTCGGGCGCGCGCGCGACGAAGCGTGAGACCTCGTTCTTTTCCCACGCTTCGACCTGCGATTCGAGCGCCGCGCGCGCTCCGGCGTCGAGCGCGGCGGGGCCGCGGAAGAGCGGGTCGTTCATGTCGTGCCTCCGATGTTCATTTCGGCGAGCAGCCGGCTCGCGGCGCTGTGCGGCGACAGCGTCCGAGCGGCGAGCTTCTCGAGCAACGCCGATACCTTCGCGTCGCGGTGCCGCGCGAACGCGGACCGCAGGATTTCCTCGCCGGCCTTCAGCAGCCGGCGCTCGTTGATCGCGGTGCGGCGAACGGCGATTTCGCCGCTCGCCGCGAGATGGGCGTAATGGCGATCGATGGCCGCGAGCAGATCGGTCACGCCTTCGCCGCGCAGCGACGCGGTCGACACGACCGGCGGCTGCCATCGCTTGCGCGCGTCCGCCGGCCCGAGCGCGAGGCCGAGCGCGAGCATCGACTTCAAGTCCGAGATGGTCCTGTTCGCGTCGGGCTTGTCGCACTTGCTCACCACGTGCACGTCGGCGATCTCGAGGATGCCCGCCTTGATCGCCTGGATGTCGTCGCCGAGCCCTGGCGGCGACACGACGACCGTCGTATGCGCAGCGCGTGCAACGTCGACCTCGTCCTGGCCGACGCCGACGGTCTCAATGAAGACAATGTCGAAGCCGGCCGCATCGAGCACGTCGACCGCCTCGAGCGTTCCGCGCGCAAGGCCGCCGAGAGAACCGCGCGTGGCCATGCTGCGAACGAAAACGCCGCGATCGCCGGCGAGATCGCCCATGCGGATGCGATCGCCGAGAATCGCGCCGCCGGAGAAAGGGCTCGACGGGTCGATTGCGACGATCGCGATCGTGCGCCCGCTCGCGCGCACTGCCTGCGCGAGCTTCGCGACCAGCGTCGACTTGCCGCTGCCGGGAACGCCGGTGATACCGACGACGTGCGCGCGCCCCGCGTGGCGGAAGATGTCGTCGAGCGCGGGCCGCGCCTCGTCGCTGCCCGACTCGGCGCGCGTCAGCAGCCGCGCGATCGCACGAACGTCGCGCGCGAGAACGCCGGCGACGAGCTGCGACGACGCAACGTAGCCCATCAGTAGCGTCCCTGCGCGAGCCGAACGTTCATGTCGCGGAAGACTTCGCGATCATCGATCACGCGGCGCGCCTTGAAGTCGGTGCGGGGGAATGTGCCGGGAGCCACCACTTCGACTTTCGCGCGAAGGCCTAGCGTCTTCTGCAGCTTGCGCGCGGCTTCGTCGCGCAGTGCCGCGACGCCGGTCTCTCCCTTTGTGTGCTGCTCCGGCGATGCCTCGACTCGGACCATCAGCTCGTCCATCGCGCCCTCGCGCGTGATGACGATTCGATGCTCGCCGCCGTAACCGTCGAGCGTGTTCATCACCGCGTCGACCTCGCTCGGGTACACGTTCTCGCCGCGAATCGTGAACATGTCGTCGATGCGGCCGAAGATGCCTTGCGGCAGCCGCGGATACGTGCGGCCGCAAGGGTTCGGGCCGTTCTCCCACAGTGTCAGGTCGCCCGACACGAGCCGGATCATCGGCTGCGAGGTTCGCTCGAGATGCGTGTACACCGGCGTGCCGCGCTCGCCGTAGGGTACGCGGCGAAACGTCGTCGGGTCGCAGACCTCGGTGTAGACGACGTCCTGCCAGCACAGCATGCCGTCGGTCTCGGCCGTGCCGCTGACGTTCATGAACGGCGTCATCTCCGCCATCGAGCCGCAGTCGATCACGCGCGCGCCGTAGGTCTGCGCGATGCGATCGCGCACGCCCGGCACCGAAGCCCCCGGCTCGCCGGAGAAGAACATCACCTTCAAGCCGAAATTTCGCGGCTCGTAGCCTTCGCTCTTCGCGACCTCGGCGAGATGCAGCGCAAACGACGGCGTGCCGTAGAACGCCTGCGGCTTGGTCGAGTCGAGCCACATCGCCGCGCGCGCCGTCATTCCCGGCGCGCCCGCGCCGAACGGAAACGCCTTGCAGTGCAGCCGTTCCGCACCCGAAAGCGCGCCCCACGATCCCATGTAAAGGCTCAGGATCGCGCCGACGAACACCGTGTCGCCGGGGCGAATGCCCATCGCCCACATGATCCGAGCGTGCGCGTTGGCGATCGCGTCCCAGTCGCCGCGGCCGATCGCGAACGCGGTCGGACGTCCCGTCGTTCCCGATGTGCCGTGGATGTGGTGGATCTCGCTGTCCGGAATGCACAGGTAATCGCCGAACGGCGGCACGCGCGATTGCGCGTCGCGCAAATCCTTCTTCGCGATCACCGGCACCTTCGACTCGAAGTCCTCGAGCGTCTTCAGATGGTCGGGATGGAAGCCGGCTTGCTCCCATTTGCGACGATAGAACGGCGAGCGGTCCCACGCGTAGCGCGTCACCTGTTTCAACCGTTCGAGAATGTGCCGCTCGCGTTCGGCGGCGGGCATCGTCTCGCGCTGCGGATACCAGTACCGCGAGCCGGCCGGCGGCAGGAACTCCGCGTCGTAACGCGGCGGAAACGACCAGTGCTCCATCGCGCCTCCTGCTAGCGCGCGCCGCGCTCGGCGACCACTCGCCGCACCATGCTGACGATCTCATCGGGCGGCGTGTCCTGCAGCAAGATCTCGCTCACACCGGCCGATTTGAGCGCAACGATGTCGTCGTCGGGAATGACGCCGCCTCCGACGACGAGGATGTCGTCGGCGCCCCGCTCCTTGAGCGATTGCAGGATCCGCGGGAAGACCGTCATGTGCGCACCCGACAGGATGGACACGCCGATCACGTCGACGTCCTCCTGGACCGCCGCCTCGACGACCTCCTCCGGCGTACGATGCAGGCCGGTGTAGATGACGTCCATGCCCGCGTCGCGTAGCGTTCGAGCAACGACCTTGACGCCGCGGTCATGGCCATCGAGGCCGACTTTGGCGATCAGCACGCGAATGTTCGGATCCGCCACTCCCATCATTCCTCCAATGCGTCGAGAGCCGGATTACGGCCCCGTTTTGAATATCGTATACCGTATTCAGTATTTTAAAACGCGGCCCAAAAAAGTCAAGCGGCATCGACCTCCGGCTGAATCCAGCGGTACGCCGGCGTGCATCCAACGACAATCGACACCGATAGGGATCGGATGAATCGCACTGTCCTCACCATCGTCGCGCTGATCGCGATCCTGGTCGCCGTCGGCGGCGCCTGGTGGGTGGTCATGCACGCATCGGCGTCCGGTTCCCCGGGCGACACTATTTCGGACCAGCGCGCGCTGCAGCCGTTCCGGCAAGTCACGCTTGACGGCAACGCCGAAGTGACGCTCGTGCAAGGGAGCTCCGAAGCGATTGCAATCGAAGTGACGGGCGGCTCGGTCGTTCACGCCGAAGTGCGCGACGGCGTGCTGATGATTCACGCCGATGACGAGCGCCGCTGGTGGTCCTACATCCACGGCGGAACCCGGCGCGCGCCGCGCATCACGGTGACGTTTCACGAGCTGGATGCGCTTCGCGCTTCGGGTGCGATCAAGCTCGGCGCCGAGCGCCTGCGCACGGACGCGCTGGCGTTGCGCTTCTCGGGCGCGGCGGCTGTCCGCGTCGGTGCGCTCGAAGCACGTACGCTGACCCTCAACGGCTCGGGCGCGTTCAAGGCCGACGTTGCGGGCCGCGTCGACGAGCAGCGGATCTCGATCTCGGGCGCCGGTGATTACCGCGCCGGCGATCTCGTCAGCGATCGCGCGTCGATCTCCGTGTCCGGTGCCGGCCGCGTGCTCGTCAACGCGCAGAAGGCGCTAGACGTCGATCTTTCCGGCGCTGCGAAAGTCGACTACAAGGGCGATCCGAAGGTCACACAGCGCGTGAGCGGCGTCGGCCGCATTCGCCGCCACGAAAGCGCCGAAAGGCTGATGCACGTCGCCGCCTCCGGCTGACGACGCGCGTCAGTGGAGTGTCGCCGTGCCGGCAGGAATCGTCTCCGGCTTGAACAGCAGCGGCTGCGACGATCCTCCCGCGCGATCGTCATACACGCCGGCGAGCACGCGGATGTCGGCGACGCGGCAATCGACGAGCAGCGACACGAGCATCTGCGCGACATCGCCGGCGCGCTCGAGCGGATAAAGCGGGCAGCGAAAACCTTCGGCGTCGCGCGCGTCGAACGGCGAGGACAGCGACAGCCGAAGCTCGCCTGCGCCGGGCGAGTCGGCAGCACGATGCGCGCTCACGACGGCCACCGGTTCGCCGCTGCGACCGCGAATGCGCCGCAGCGCGTTGCTCGCAAACAGCTGCGCGGCGATGTCGCGCTGCGACACCCTCGCCTGCCGCACCGCCTGCAGCGCACGCGCGGGCGCGCCTGGCAACGCCAGCACCGTCGCATCGGGCGCTGCGAGCTGGCGGACGAGCTCGCGCGTGAATGGTACCGCCCAACCTGACGCCGGTCCGCGGTCGAGCAGGTCGACGCCTGGTGCGGCCACTGCGGAGCCGACCGCGAGACGCGCGTGCACGCTCTCGTGGCCTGCGGCGTATTCAAGCGGCGCGGGCGCGAGCCTACGCATCGCGTCGTCTCGCTGTTCCAATCGGTGCCAGGACAGCAGCTCAGGTAAATGCGCCAGATCGAGTGCGTCCGGCGCGACCAATGCGTTCGCAAGCGCCGCCGAGGCGTTGCCACGCAGCGCGCCATGCTCATGGATCAGCGCGTCGAGCGGCGCGGTGTCGCGGATTACGCCGGGCAGCGAACCATCGCAACCGGCCGGTCCTGCCACGACCACGACGATCGGCAGCGCGAAGATCGTGACCGCAAGGCTGCCGTCTGCACCGATCGCTTCGCGCCATGCTGCATCGAGCGCTCGCCACAACGCTCGGGCGACGTCGACCGACGGCGCGCCGGTGAACAGCGGGGCAAGCGTCGCGCCCTGCGCGCCCACACGCGAGCCGAGTGCGAGGCGAAGCTCGACGCCGAGCGCGTCCGCGTCGCGAGCCGTTGCCGCACCGAGACTTCGAGCGGCGAGCTCGTAGAGCGCTGCATCGGCAGGCGCCGCATGTGCGAGGTCGGGCCATAGGCGAGGGTCGGCAATCGCGTGCGCGTCCATTGGCGCGATTGTCGCACTCGCTAGACGACCAGACAGAACGCCCCCTGGTCATGCGCGAGCGGTCCGAACAACGCGCGGGCGAGACCGACGGCGGCGAATGCGATCAACAGCACAGCCGCCGCATAACGAAGGCCGCGCGATGCGAGCCATGGCCGGGCGCGCGCTGCGACGAATCCTGCGGCGAGCAGATTCGGCAACGTGCCGAGGCCGAATGCGAGCATGACGGCCCCACCGGCTGCCGCGCTGCCCGCGAACAGCGCGATGGGCAACATGGCGTAGATAAGCCCGCACGGGACGAGTCCCCAGATCATTCCGAGCAGCACGCGCGCCGTCACGGTGTCGCGCGCAAGCAGCGGACGGATCGCCGGCGTGAAGCGCGCGAACAGCGTGCCGCCGGCGCGCGCGAGCCACGCGATCTCCGCGGTCCGTCCTGCGATCGCGACGCCGACGGCGAGCAGGAAGATGTTGGCGACGACGTAGAGCGCGCGCTGCATCGGCAGCCAGTGCGCCGCACCGAGCGCGGCGGATCCGACGCCTCCCGCGATGGCGCCGAGCAGCGTATAGGTTGCGATGCGTCCGATGTTGTGCGGCAGCTGCCGCCAGGCGAGTGCGGCCGCCGGACGTAGCGGCGCCGAGCTCGCGCCGCGCGGCGAGCTTCCCGACAGCACGGCGACAAACCCTCCGCACATCGCGAGGCAATGAATGCCTCCGAGCACACCGGCGACAAGTGCGGCGATCAGCGCGGATAGTGCCATGGCGGGCACAATGTATGGATCGGCGGCACGCTCGTAGCGCACCGAACGAATTCGTCCAGTTTCGGGATTTTTTTCTGCCTGCTATCCACGGCGGTGCGTTTGCAATTAAACTAGTCCGGAAGTTTGATCCAAATCAATGTTCATCTGCCCTATCGCCTGCGATCCCGATGGCTGCGGCCGGCAAGCCCTTTCCTTCAATGAGTAATCCAAACGCCGGCGCGGCAGCGAGCGGACAGGGTTCGGCCGCGGTCATCTCGCTTCGAGACCTCAAGATCCACTGCTCGACGTGCAGTATGCGCGAGCTGTGCCTGCCGGTCGGACTGAGTCCCGACGACGTCCGCCAGATCGACGCGCTGCTCGGCGCCCGCGTGAAGCTCAAGAAGGGCGACACGCTTTATCGCGCCGGCGATCCGTTCGCGTCGCTGTACGCGGTCCGGCTCGGCTCCCTCAAGACAACGGTGCTCGCCGAAGACGGCCGCGAGCAGGTTTCGGGCTATCACATGCTCGGCGACATCATCGGTCTCGATGGCATCGGTACCGAACGCCACGGCTGTCAGGCGATCGCGCTCGAGGACACCGAAGTGTGCGTGCTTCCGTTCGAGCGGCTCGAAGACCTGTCGCGCGCGGTTCCGTCGCTTCAGCACAACCTCTACCAGTTCCTGTCGCGCGAAATCTCGCGCGATCACAACATCATGCTGCTGCTCGGCAGCATGCGCGCCGAGGAGCGGCTCGCCGTCTTCCTGCTCAACCTCGCCGACCGCTACCGCCGTCGCGGCTACTCGTCGACCGAGTTCGTGCTGCGAATGACGCGCGAGGAAATCGGCAGCTATCTCGGCCTCAAGCTCGAGACGGTGAGCCGGCTGTTCTCGCGCTTCCAGGAAGAAGGCCTGATCCAGGTGCAGGGGCGCGCGGTCAAGCTGCTCGACCCGGCCGCGCTGAAGCAGCTCGTCGGCCAGCGCAACTAGCCCGCCACACCCGGACGCCGCGGAACGTCGACGCAGCACGCGTCGGCTTCGTCGCGCTTCGGGCAGCCTTCGGGCCGATCGGTCGGCTCGAGCGGACAGCGGTTCACTTCCCACGGCGAGCGCTCGAGAAACACCGTCAGCGCCGACGATGCGATGCCGAGACCCCAGAAGCCGAAAAAGCCCATCGTGTAGATGGCGGAGCGCGACAGCTCCAGCGGAGCGCCGAAGAAGTGCAGGTCGAACGGATCGAACACGGTAAAGAAAATGCCTTCGGCCAGTCCCGCCACCAGAAATGGCGGCCAAATCACCCACATCAGCCGCTGCGCCAGATTGCCTTGCATCGCTTTTTCTCCTCCTTGAGCAAGCCCGTCGGCGGGGACTCTAGCTGCGATCGGCACTCCCGAGACGGATGTCGGAAAGCCGCCCCGCAACCGTCGTCGTAGGCAGCCGCCAGGTATCAGACTCCAGCGTCACGATCCACCGCCCCGGCGTCTGCTCGGGCAACGTACCGACGTAGTCGCCATCGGGGCTCGCCTTTAGGATGACGATCTGTTCGCGCGTAACCGTCGCAGGGTGCGCGAGCCTCAAGCGCAAGCTCTTCGGAGCATCGACCAGCCCTTCGATGCGCACTCGCGCTTCGCCGCTGGCGGAGACGCTGAGGGTAGCGCCGACCCGGCGCCCCGGATCGGGCGCCGCGCGCTCGAGCCGCTGGTTGATCAGCAGTCCCTGCTTGTAATAATCCTGCGCGACCACGCCATCGTCGCTCTTGATCGCGAGCCAGGCGCTCGCGAGCGACGCGACGACGACCACGAACGGCCCGGCCATCAACAGCCAAGGCCATGGCTCTCGGTACCAGCGTCGGACGACACGCTCAGCGGGGGATGATGAAGCTGGTCTTTTCATGGCGCACAACCTTGTCGTCGTCGACAGCCTGGACGATCAGCTCGATCTTGTGAGTGCCCGGCCCGAGCGGATCGTGCGCACGCTCGCTTCGCGCTTCGGGCCCGGCTTGCCCATCGAGCGCCAACTGCAGTCGCAACGCAATCGGGCTCGTCTGCGCAGCGCCTAGCCCGATCGGCTGGTCGATGCCGACGACCTTCAATCCCGGCAAGCCCTCGGCGCGGACCGTGAATTGCCGTGGCGTTTCGTCGGTGTTCATCACCTGCACGCGGTAGACATTCTCTATCACGCCGGGCGCCACCTCGCGCGCCAGCGCGCCGCGATCGCGAATGACGTCCACTTTGAGCGGATTACGCATCGCCAGCGAACCCGCCGCCGCGCCGACAATCGCCAGCAGCACGGCTGCATAGACAAGCGTGCGCGGCCGCAGCACCTGGCGCCACATCGCCTTCGTATCGTAGTCGCGGGCGAGCGCATTTTCGGTGGTGTAGCGGATCAATCCCGGCGGATAGCCCATCTTGTCCATCACCTGGTTGCAGCCGTCCACGCACGCCGCACACCCGATGCACTCGTACTGGAGCCCCTTGCGGATGTCGATCCCCACCGGGCAAACCTGCACGCATATCAGACAGTCGATGCAATCCCCCAGGCCCGCGGCATGGCGGTCGACCTTCTTGCTACGCGGGCCGCGCGGCTCGCCGCGCTTGACGTCATAGGTGATGGTCAGCGTGTCGCGGTCGAACATCACGCTTTGGAAGCGCGCGTAAGGGCACATGTACTTGCACACCTGCTCGCGCATCCAGCCCGCGTTGGCGTAAGTAGCGAAGCCATAGAACAGGATCCAGAAGGTCTCCCAAGAGCCGAGCCCAAGGTCAACCACTTCGCCTGCCAGCGTCTTGATCGGCGTGAAGTAGCCGACGAAGGAGAAGCCCGTCCACAGCGCAAGCGCGATCCACACGGCGTGCTTGGCGCTCTTGATGGCGATCTTGTGGGCGCGCCACGGCTCGCTATCGAGCTTCTTTTGCTTCGTGTGGTCGCCCTCGATCTTGCGCTCGATCCACAGGAACATTTCGGTGTAGACGGTCTGCGGGCAGGCGTAGCCGCACCACAGCCGCCCTGCCACCGCCGTGAACAGGAACAGCGACAACGCCGAGATCACCAGGAAGACGGTCAGATAGATGAAATCCTGCGGCCAGAACACCAAGCCGAAGATGTAGAACTTGCGCGAGGCGAGGTCGAACAGCACCGCCTGGCGCCCGTTCCATTGCAGCCAAGGAAGGCCGTAGAAGATTACCTGGGTGAGGACGACGAAGAAGACGCGCCAACCCGCGAACCAGCCGTGCACTGCGCGCGGATAGATCTTCCTGCGAACCTCATAGACCTCCTCCTCCTGCTGCTGCTCGGGTCCGGGTCCGATCGCCTTGAGGTCGATGGCGCGATACGCTGGTTGATCCATGTTCGAGGCATCCGCCGCGCGACGAATGCGCGCGCGGGTACGAATACGTCAGCTACTCTGCGTCAGATCCCGGTAGGCATGCCAGGTCGCATGGCCGAGCAGGGGGAAGATCACGATCAGCCCGAGCAGCAGCGTGGCGAAGCCGATCGCGATCAGCACGACAATCAGCGCCGCCCAGATCGCCATCGCCGGGATATTGCGGCCGACCGCTACCAGGCTGGTCGCCATCGCAGTGTAGATATCGACGTCGCGATCGAGCAGCATCGGGATCGAGATCGCGCTCGCCACGAAGACCACGGTCGCAAGCATGGCGCCGACCGCGACATAAACAATGGCCAGCCGCCAATAATCACCAGAAAGAAACACATCACGGTAGAACGCATCGAAGTTTGGCACCGTATTGTTATAGAACAGCGCGAATAGGATGGCTGAAATCCGCTCCCAGAAGATCGCTATCAGCACCAGCTCGAGGCCGTACTGCGCGAGCGCCCCGCCGCTGCGCCGCCAGCCCTGGAGCGACTCGCCAAATCCGGTGTCCATGCCGAGCTCGTGGCGGCGGCTGATCTCGTACAGGCCTGCCGCAAGCAGCGGCGCGACCAGGAAAAATCCCGTAATCGATGCCGTGAACTGCTGCGGCCGGTCGGCAGTGTAGGTCCAGATCACCCACCCGATCGCCGCGAATACGAAGCCGTACGCCAGACTTTCGACCAAGTTGCCCCGCATGTCGCGAAAGCCCTGGGCCAGCCACGCGAACGGCCGGCCCGCCGGCACGCGGCGGATTGGGGGCAAGTCGAAATGTCTCTCGACCTCGGCTTTGAGAGCGGGTTCGGGGCCTGACGTGGTGTCGCCCATGGTTTCTCTCCATGCAATGATCGGCGCGTTGCGGGCGGTTGAAATCGAGTGAACGGCAGAATGATCTGCGCTTGCTTTCTACCCCGCTGCTATTTTTTCGTCGCCGGCGGCTGGGCGTAGGCTTTCTGCGCGGCCTTGGCGCCCGGTTCCAGTGACAGGCTGTAGACGTAGGCGGCCAGGATATGCACCTTGGCTTCACCGAGGAAATCCTTATGCGCAGGCATCTGGCTCTGGCGGCCGCTGGTGATGGTCTCCATCACCGTCTTTTCCGAGCCCCCGAAGAGCCAGATGTTGTCGGTCAGGTTGGGCGCGCCGATGGCCGGGTTGCCCTTGCCGTCCGCCCCGTGGCAGGCGGCGCAGACGGCAAACTTCTCCTTTCCCTTCGCCGCCAGCGCGGCGTCCGAGCTCGCCCCGGAGAGGCTGAGTACGTAGTTGGCGACTTCTCTCACTTGAGCTTCGCCGCCAAGCACTGGGCCCATTGGCGGCATCACGCCGCTGCGGCCGTTCATGATAGAGGCCTTGATCGATTCCGGGTCGCCGCCGAAAAGCCAATCCTTGTCGCGCAAATTGGGGAAACCAAAGCCGCCGCCGGCATCGGAGCCATGGCATTGCGAGCAGTAGGTGAGGAAAAGGCGCTGCCCGATGGCGCGCGCTTCCGGATCGTCCGCCACCACTGCCAGATCCTGCTGAGCGAACTTGTTGAAGATGGGGCCGTACTCGGTTGTGGCTTGCTCGGTTTCGGCCTGGTGTTCGCCGCTCGAGCTCCAGCCGAATGCGCCGGCAAAACTGCCGAGCCCGGGATACAGCACCAGATAGATCAACGCGAACACGATGGTCAGGTAGAACATCCACATCCACCAGCGCGGAAGCGGATTGTTGTACTCGGCGAGGTCCTCGTCCCAGGTATGGCCGTGCAGTTGCGGCGCGCCGGCCGAACGCGCGGTGCTCTGGCTCTTGAGCAGCACCACGCAGGCGACAATGGCGAGGAGCGTGAGCAGTCCCACGTACCAGCTCCAGAAGCTGTTGACAAAATCGCTCATCGCTTTTCCCCTGTTTCGCTGGTCGCGGCGGTATCTTCGTCAAAATCCTTCCCGCTGAACGGCAGCCTTGCGGCTTCGTCGAAATCGTGCTTGCGTTTGCGGCTGTACGCCCAGACGACGATCCCGATGAAAGCGACGAAAGTCACTATCATGATCACGACGCGCAGATCGTTGATGTCCATGGCGCAAAACTCTTACTGGACGTTCTTCAGGGCCGTGCCGAGCACCTGCAGATAAGCGATCAGCGCATCGCGCTCGCTCTTGCCTTCCAGTTGCCCTTTTGCAACGGTGATCTCGGCATCGATATAAGGCACGCCGACCCTGCGCAGCGCGCGCATTTTCGCTTCGATATCGGTCGCATCCAGCGAAGTCTTGCCCAACCATGGGTACGCGGGCATGTTGGATTCCGGAACCAGGTCGCGCGGTTGGTCGAGATGCAGCCGGTGCCACTCGTCGCTGTAACGACCACCATCACGGTGCAGATCGGGTCCGGTGCGCTTGCTGCCCCACAGAAAAGGATGGTCGTAGACGAATTCGCCGGCGACCGAATAATGACCATAGCGCTCGGTTTCCGCACGGAACGGACGGACCATCTGCGAATGGCAGTTGTTGCAGCCCTCGCGGATATAGATGTCGCGCCCGGAAAGCTGCAACGCCGTGTACGGCTTCAACCCCGCGACCGGCTCGGTGGTGGATTTCTGAAAGAACAGCGGGACGATCTCCACCAGTCCGCCGACGCTTACGACCAGGATGATCAGCACGACCAGCAGGCCGACGTTCCTTTCGATCAAATCGTGCGATAGCTTCATATCGGTCACCGTTCGAATCTCGTGCTTTCGATCGACGCTTCAGGTGAAGCGCGCGTCGCTGCCCCTCCACGGGGCCTGGGAAGAAGGCGCAGGGATATCGTCATCACGCCTCACGCCGCCACCGCCGCCGGAATCGGCACATCCACGGCCTTCCTGCCGGCGATCGTCTTCCATACGTTGTACGCCATGATCAGCATGCCGGCGAGGAACAGGATCCCGCCGAGGACGCGGACCGAGTAGTACGGATAGGTCGCCTTGACACTTTCAACGAACGCATACGTCAGCGTGCCGTCGGAGTTGACGGCTCGCCACATCAGACCTTGCATGACCCCGGCGATCCACATCGCGGAGATGTAGAGCACGACGCCGATCGTAGCGACCCAGAAGTGCACGCTGATCAAGCGCACGCTGTACATCTCGATCTGGCCGAACAGTCGCGGAATCAGGTAGTACATGCTGCCGATCGAGATGAAAGCCACCCATCCGAGAGCCCCGGCATGAACGTGGGCGATCGTCCAGTCGGTGTAGTGCGACAGCGCATTGACGGTCTTGATCGACATCATCGGACCTTCGAACGTCGACATGCCGTAGAAAGACAGCGAGACGATCAGGAATTTGAGGATCGGATCGTCGCGCAGCTTGTGCCATGCGCCGGAGAGCGTCATGATGCCGTTGATCATGCCACCCCACGAAGGCGCGAGCAGGATCAGCGAGAAAACCATCCCCAACGACTGCGTCCAGTCCGGCAGCGCCGTGTAATGCAGGTGATGGGGACCGGCCCACATGTAGGTGAAGATCAGCGCCCAGAAGTGGACGACCGACAACCGATAGGAGTAGATCGGCCGGCCCGCCTGCTTCGGCACGAAGTAGTACATCATCCCCAGGAAACCAGCGGTCAGGAAGAAACCGACCGCATTGTGGCCATACCACCACTGGACCATCGCGTCCTGGACGCCGGCATAGGCCGAATACGACTTCATCGGCCAGAACGTCACCGGGGATTCGATGTTGTTGACGATGTGCAGCAGGGCGATCGTCAGGATGTAGGCGCCGAAGAACCAATTGGCGACATAGATGTGCGGCGTCTTGCGCTTGAAGATCGTGCCGAAGAACACGATCGCGTACGCGACCCACACGAGGGTGATCAGAATGTCGATCGGCCATTCGAGCTCGGCGTATTCCTTGCTGCTGGTATAGCCGAGCGGCAGCGTGATGACGGCGAGCACGATGACCGCCTGCCAGCCCCAGAATGTGAACGCTGCGAGAGCGTCCCCAAACAGCCGCACCTGACACGTGCGCTGAACAACGTAGTAGGACGTCGCGAACAGCGCCGAGCCCCCGAATGCGAAAATCACCGCATTCGTGTGCAGCGGCCGCAGCCGCCCGTACGACAACCACGGAATCCCGTAGGTCAGGTCCGGCCAAATGAGCTGCGCGGCTATGATCACGCCGACCAGCATGCCGACGACCCCCCAGACGACTGTCACGATCGCGAACTGGCGCACGACTTTGTAGTTGAACGTTGCCGTCACGCTTGTGGCACTCATCGTTGTCGCTCCCTAGAATTGCCCCGGCCGCGCGGCGGGCGGAAATAAGCTGTTCGCGCGGGTTGCCCCGTCGATTTCTTTGCGTATACAAACCAAGGGGGTCTGCCGCCTGATGCCGCGGCAATTCCCGCCTCAAAGGAAAGGGATTTTATGTTCGCCATTTGGGCGCAGGCTTGATCGCGGTCAAGGTGGTGGGCGGCGAATCGGCGTTGTCGAACGTGGCCGGGCTCGATGTGGGGATGATGTCGGTCGTGTCGTCGTCGGCGAGAATGCGATGCGCCGGACCTTCGAGATCGTCGAATTGACCGGAGCGCACCGACCACCAGAACGCCACGGCGACGAGCAGCGCGAGCACGACCGATAGCGGAATCAGCAGCAGCAGGATGTCCATCGCGCAGGTCAGCGTGCGTGTGCGGCGAGCGGTCGCATGTCGGCATCGCCTGCGCCGGCATCGCATGCGCGGATACGCGCGACGCGCAGCGCATTGCCGACGACCACGAGCGAGGATGCGGACATGCCGACGGCAGCGGCGAGCGGCGTCACGAAGCCGAGCGCCGCCGCAGGAATTGCGATCACGTTGTAGACGAACGCCCACCCCAGGTTTTGCCGGATGACCGCGAGCGCGCGGCGCGCATGCGCGATCGTCTCGGCGATTCGCGGCAGCGCATCGGCCAACACGACGACGTCGGCCGTCCATTGCGCGAGCGGCGTCGCACTGCCGAGCGCGATCGACACCTGCGCCTGCGCGAGCGACGGCGCGTCGTTGATGCCGTCGCCGGCCATCGCGACGATCGCGCCGCGCGCCTGCAGCGCCGCCACCGCCGCGCGCTTGTCTTCCGGCGCGAGATCGCCGCGCGCATCGGCCACGCCCAGTGAATGCGCAATCGCGCGCACGGTGGACGTCCGATCGCCCGACAGCACGATCGGCTCGATCCCGAGCGCGCGCAGCTGCGCGATCAGCTCGCGCGCGCCGGGGCGTACCGTGTCGGCGAGCGCGAACAGTGCGCGCAAGCCTCGTTCGTCGCCGAGCGCAACGAGCGTTGCATGCGGCGCGAACGTCGCGTCATCGGGTGGCGATGCGCCCGACAGCGCGGCGACGAAATCGGAGCGGCCGATCCGCATCCGCGCGCCGTCGACGACGCCTTCGACGCCCTGGCCCGCCACGATCGCGATCTCGCGGGCGAGCGGCGCAACGACGGCTGCGGCTTCGCGGCACAGCGCGCGCGCGACCGGATGCTCGGAGGCCGCTTCGAGCGCGGCCGCCATGACCAACGCCTCCGCGCGCGTCGTGCCCGGCAGCGGCAGCACCTGCTCCACGGCGAGCCGGCCGAATGTCAGCGTGCCGGTCTTGTCGAGCACGACATGCGTCGCGTGCGCGAGCGTCTCGATCGCGTCGGCGTGCGCGACGACGACGTGCCGGCGCGACAGCGCGCCGGTCGCGGCCGCGAGCGCGGCCGGTGTGGCAAGCGACAGCGCACACGGGCACGACACGACGAGCACGGCGAACGTGACGGCGAGCGCGCGTGACGGATCGAGCTGCCACCACACGAGCGCGACGACGCACGCGAGCGCGAGCAGCGCCGCGACGAACCCTGCGGCGATGCGGTCGGCGAGACGCGCGACGCGCGGCCGCTCGGACAAAGCGCGCTCCGAAAGCCGCTCGATCGCGGCGACTCGCGTCGATTCGCCCGCGGCCTCGACGCGCACGACGAGCGTGCCGTCGCGCACGACGCTGCCGGCGAGCACGGTCGCGCCGACGGGTTTCGCGCGCGGATTGGATTCTCCCGTCAGAACCGCTTCCTCGACCGCGGCGCGACCCTCGACGACGATGCCGTCGGCGGGCACGGTTGCACCGGGACGCACGCGGACGAATTGGCCCGCCGAAAGCGCGGTGGCAGCGACCGTTTCGACGTCGTTTCGAGCCGGCCATTCGGCGAGCCACTCGGCGCTCGCAGGGCGCGCTCGCGCCACCGCCTCGATCGCGTCGCCCGATCGCCGCCGAGCAGCGAGCTCGAGATAGCGCGCGACGAGCAGCAGCGCGATGAACATCGTCACCGAGTCGTAATACACCGATCCGGTGCCGCTGAACGTCGCCCACGCGCTCGCGCCGAACGCCGCGCCGATTCCCAGCGCCACCGGCACGTCCATGCCGGGACGCCGCAGGCGCAGATCGCGCCACGCGCCGCGAAAGAACGGAACGGCGGAATACAGCAGCGCGGGCAGCGTCAGCGTGAGGCTCGCCCATTCGAGCAGGCGCTGGTGCGCCGGCTCGACTCCGTCGACGCTGACGTAGGTCGGAACGGCGAACATCATCACCTGCATCATCGCGAGCAGCGCGACCGCCATTCGCAACAGCAGCGTTCGCGCTTCGCTTCGCGCGAGCGCCTCCCGGCGCGCCGGGTCGTACGGATAGGCGCGATAGCCGATGCGGGCGACCGCGCGCAGCAGCGTCGACAGCTTTGTTGCGCGCGGATCCCACACGACGCGCGCGCGCCGCGTCGCGAAATTCGCGCCTGCCTCGGCCACGCCGGGCTGGCGCGCGAGCCACGACTCGATCAGCCAGACGCAAGCGCCGCAGTGAATGCCCTCGAGCAGCAGCGATGCTTCGGCGCGATCGTCATCGATGCGCACGAGCCCCGCATGCGCCGCGGCGTCGTCCCATGGAGAGAATTCGTCAGCCGCCTCGGCTTGCGGGCGGTCGGCACGCTCGGTTCGGCGTGCATAGAACGCGTCGAGGCCAGCGGCATGGATCGTCTGCGCGACGGCTGCGCAGCCGCCGCAGCAGAAGTCGCGCTCGACACCGTCGACGAGCGCGCGAAAGCGCGAAGGTTGCGGATTGGCGAGTCCGCAATGGAAGCAGGACTCTGCCGCGCGCGCAGCCGACGCGGTCGCTGCCGCGGAAGGCGTCGCGGCCGTCGCAAGATCCGCAGAGGCAGGCCGCGCCGACATTGCCGATGAGCGTAGGGTCCGTACAGTGCAGGGTCAAGCCCGCGCGGTGAGCGGCCTTGACGGCGCGCAAACGGCGCGTCAATTTCGCGGCGCTTGCGCTCGATCGGCTATGATGGCGATCGTCTCCACGCACGCGAAGGGCGGACCATGTACAAGAATCTGCTCGTGGCAACCGACGGATCGAAGCTCTCCGACAAGGCGGTCGCGCACGCGATCGGTCTCGCGCAGGCGGTCGGCGCCAAGGTGACCGCGTTCTATGCGGCGCCCGACTATCCGCTGCCCGCATACGCCGACGGTGTCGTGTACGAGCCGGTGTCGCGCAAGGAATACGCGAAGCTCGCCGCCGCCGATGCCGAGAAGATCCTCTCCGCTGTCACCGCGAAGGCGTCGGCCGCGGGTGTCGAAGCATCGACCGCGTACACGATCGCGGCCGCGCCGTGGGAAGCGATCCTCGCCGCCGCGAAGAAGCACAAATGCGATGCGATCGTGATGGCATCGCACGGCCGTCGCGGCGTGTCCGCGCTGCTGCTCGGCAGCGAGACGCAGAAGGTGCTCACGCACGGCAAGCTGCCGGTCATCGTCGTCCGCTAGCCGCGGGGCGACCGAAGGCGGCGATGCATGCCGCCCGCCTCGTGGCAGGGCCCCGTGCGGGTGACGTCGGGGCGCTCCCTTCCACCGTTGGATCCCCGCCTTCGGTCATCGGTCGCAGGTCGGTGCCTGGTTGCGCCCCGCGCGAGTAACATGCTCGCTCGTGCTGCACGAGGCGGCAGCGTTCCGCTGCTGTCCTGGGCGACTCGATGCAACTGAAGCGCCAGTTGTTCCGCCCCGGCCGCCGAAACGACCAGATCGGCAAGCTCGGCGCGCATCCGTTCTTCACGCGCCGCAAGCGTGACGTTGCGCTCGTCGCGCCCGGCTCGCCGTTTCCGGCGCGACCGTGGCTTGCGCGCGTCGCCGAGAACATGGGCGCGCTCTTCTCGATCGCGGTTTCCGCGGTGCTCACGGTCATCGTCGTCGCGTTCGTCAAAGAACTTCGGCGCGAAGCGGTGTATCTCGACCCGCTCGAAGTGCCGCGCGAGCTCGCCGATCGCGGGTATACGCCGGCTGTGATCACTGAACGAATGCACGACGAGATCCGCGCGATACAAGCCGGTGCCGTCACGTCGAGACCGCGACAGGGCATCGACACGGCCGCTGCACAGGTGGACATCCAGGCGCCCGGCGGACAACTGTCGATGAAGTCGATCGTCCGCTACGCGCATCATCTGTTCGATTTGCCGGAGACCCACCTGTCCGGCGAAATCACACGCGACGGCGACAGCTTCCAGATTCTCATGCGCATGCGTGGCCGGCACGGCACCAACGTCGGATCGATCCGGCGCGCGCCCGATGTCGGTCCGCTGCTCGCGCTCGGTGCCGAGGAGACGCTGAGGCTTGCCGACCCGTACGTGCTTGCTTCGTATCTGTTCGGCATCGAAAGGCCCGACGCCGGCTATCCGCGGACGCTGGCCGCAGTCCGTCACGTCCTGCGACGCCGCCAACGGACGACGACGCATGGCAGGAGCGCGCGCTCGCGCGCGAAACCGAGCGGCGCAATCGCGAAATCGCACGCGGCACGTGAGCGCGCACGGCGGGCGCCGACGTCCTTCCGGTACAATGCGTGCTTTGCCTTAAAAAACAGCGCTATGCGCGTCTCGCAGTTCTATCTTTCGACGCTGAAGGAAGCGCCCGCCGAAGCCGATGTCGTGAGCCAGAAGCTTATGCTTCGCGCCGGGCTCATCAAGAAGGTCTCGGCCGGCATCTATTCGTGGATGCCGCTCGGCCTCATCACGCTGCGCAAGGTCGAGCAGATCGTGCGCGAGGAGATGAACCGCGCCGGCGCGCTCGAGTGCTATCTGCCGCATGTCGTCCCGGCCGAGCTCTGGCAGGAAACGGGTCGCTGGGACAAGTTCGGCCCGCAACTGCTGAAGATCAAGGACCGCCACGAGCGCGACTTCCTGTTCGGCCCGACGCACGAGGAAGTGATCACCGACATCGTGCGCAAGGACATCCGAAGCTATCGCCAGCTGCCGGTCAATCTCTACCAGATCCAGATCAAGTTCCGCGACGAGATCCGGCCCCGCTTCGGCGTGATGCGCAGCCGCGAATTCCTGATGAAGGACGCGTACTCGTTCGACACCGACCGCGACGCGCTGATGCGCTCGTATCGATCGATGTACGACGCGTACACGCGCATCTTCACGCGGCTTGGCCTCACGTTCCGTGCGGTCGAGGCCGACACCGGCGCGATCGGCGGCTTCGCGTCGCACGAGTTCCAGGTGCTCGCCGACTCCGGCGAGGACGCGATCGCGTGGTGCCCCGCGTCCGATTACGCAGCGAACGTCGAGCAGGCCGAAGCCGTGGCGCCTGCGGGACCGCGGCCCGCGCCGACCGAACCGATGCAGAAGGTGCCGACGCCGAATCAGTCGACGTGCGAAGAGGTGACCGCGTTGCTCGGGCTGCCCCTTTCGCGCAGCGTCAAGTGCCTGATGATCCACGCGCAGGACAACGTGCAGATGCTGCTCGTGCGCGGCGATCACATGGGCAACGAGGTGAAGATCGGCAAGCTGGCGGGCCTCGGCCCGTGGCGGTGGGCGAACGACGCCGAGATCGTCGCCGCCACCGGCTGCCCGCCGGGCTATCTGGGCCCGGTCGGATTGCCGGCCGCTGTGCCGTTGATCGTCGACCGCTCGGTGGCCGTGATGAGCGATTTCGTCTGCGGCGCGAACGAGAGGGATTTCCACCTGCGCGGCGTCAACTTCGGCCGCGACTGCCGCGAGCCCGATCTCGTCGCCGACTTGCGCAACGTCGTCGCCGGCGATCCGTCGCCGGATGGCAAGGGCACGCTCGAAATCCTGCGCGGCATCGAGGTCGGCCACGTGTTCGCGCTCGGCAGCGTGTACTCGACGGCGATGGGAGCAACCTATCTCGATGCGCAAGGTCAATCGCACGTCATCGAAATGGGCTGCTACGGCATCGGTGTCACGCGCGTGGTCGCGGCCGCAATCGAGCAGAACAACGACGCCCGCGGTATCGCATGGCCCGAGCCGATGGCGCCGTTCGCGGTCGCGATCGCACCGGTAGGGTACGATCGCAACGAGGCGGTCCGTGCGGCAGCCGACCGCCTGCACGACGAGCTCGAGGCCGCCGGGATCGAGGTCCTGCTCGACGACCGGGGCGAGCGGCCTGGCGTGATGTTTGCTGACCTCGAGTTGATCGGCATCCCGCATCGCGTGACAATCGGCGACCGGGGCCTGAAGGAAGGCAAGGTCGAGTACCAACGGCGGCGCGAAACCGCGGCCATACAGGTCGCGGCGAGCGAAATCGCCGCCTTGGTGCGGGAACGGCTCGCGCGGGCATGAACAGGGCGAAACGCCCGGGCGGCGGCGCCCGGACTGACGATGGACGTAATTCGATGACGCGCTTCGGCACGGCCGGGTTTCTGTGGGCCATCACGCTTGTGGTGGTGAGCGCGCTCGCGCCGATGCGTGCCCAGGCCGGCGCCCAGGTCGAGGAGATGCTCGCGCAGTCGGTCGTCTCGGGACTGCAGGCGGCGATCGCCGATCGCCCGGTGCCCGCCGACTATGCCGTGCAACCGCAGGTACGCGAGTGGATCGACGGCGTCTCGCCGCGGCTCATTCCGAAGATCCCGGACTACCGGCAGCGCGAGGATTTCCTCGCCACCGTCCATTACGAAGCGACCCGCGCCGGGCTCGATGCGCAGCTCGTGCTCGGCGTCATCCACCACGAGAGCGCGTTTCGCAAGTACGCGATTTCGATCGCCAACGCACGCGGTTACATGCAGGTGATGCCGTTCTGGATGCGCGTGATCGGCTCGTCCGAGCACAACCTGTTCAACCTGCGAACGAACCTGCGCTACGGCTGCGTGATCCTGCGCCACTATCTCGACGTCGAGAACGGCGATCTGTACCGCGCGCTGGGCCGCTACAACGGCAGCCTCGGCCGTCCCGACTACCCGAACGCGGTCATGGCCGCCATGCTCCGCTGGCAGCCGTCCGCGGAGCAGCCGTCCGCGCCGCCGGCCATCCGCACGGCGCTGCCGACAACGCGGTGACCGCGGCTGCGGCGGCACCGGCCGCGACGCGCTACCGCGGCCGCTTCGCGCCTTCCCCCACGGGCCCGCTGCATTTCGGCTCGCTCGTCGCTGCGGTCGCGAGCTACTGCGACGCACGCGCCGCGCGCGGCGAATGGCTCGTGCGCATCGAAGACGTCGATCTTCCGCGCGCGCGCATCGGCGCCGAACGATTGATCCTTTCGACACTCGCGCGGTACGGCTTCCTCTGCGACGGCCGGATCGAGCGGCAGAACGAACGCACCGCACTCTACGACGCGGCGCTTGCAACGCTGGTGGCCGCCGGCGCCGTCTACGCGTGCGCATGCACGCGACGCGAGCTCGAATCTGCGCCGATATCGCCGGTCGGCGAACGCGTCTATCCGGGCACGTGCCGCGAGGGCATTCCATCCGAGCTCGCGGTGCGCGAGCCGCGTGCCTACCGCGTGCGGGTCGCCGGCCGGCGCGATCCCCGGATCGCATGGCGCGACCGGCTGCAGGGCGCGCAGGCACAGCACCTCGCCCGCGATGTCGGCGACTTCGTCGTCCGCCGCGCCGACGGCCTGTACGCATACCAGCTCGCGGTCGTCGTCGACGACGCGGATCAGCGAATCACCCACGTCGTGCGCGGCGCCGATCTGCTCGCATCCACGGCGCGGCAGGTGCTGTTGCAGCGCCTGCTCGGTCTGCCAACGCCGTCCTACCTGCACGTGCCGATCGCCGTCGACAGCAACGGCGAGAAGCTTTCCAAGCAGACGCACGCAGCGCCGCTTTCCGGCGATCCGCTACCGGCGCTCACCGCCGTTTGGCGCTTCCTCGATCAGCCGCGGCCCGTGGCGTCGCCTGCAACGGTTGCGGAATTCTGGGCGATGGCGATCGCAGCGTGGGATCCCACGCGCCTGCCGCCGGTGAGAATGCTGCCGGCGCCGGCGATGGCGCTCCCGGTATAATTGGTTTTGGCTCGTTCGAGCGTCGCCTCGCGGATTGAGCGAGGCGCTGTGACAAACCGCCTGGCCGCGAGACGACGCTCAACTCGCCTCGTCGAGACTCCCACCGGTCGACGCCCGTCCGGCACGCTGCCTGCATGGGCGAATCCGGCCGCTGCGGCGTGCCTCGCGGTCGTCTCGCTCGGCGCGCAATAACGAATTCATCGATCGATGACCACTCTCGTCGCCGTTCGCAAGAACGATGAAATCGCCATCGCCGCCGATTCGCTGACGACGTTCGGCGACACGCGGCTCTCGTCGCAGTACGACCGGACGCCGGAGAAGATCGTCCGTTACAAGGACACCTACATCGGCCTTTGCGGCAGCGCCGCGCACCAGCTCGTGTTCGAGAGCCTGCTCGCCAAGCACAACGAGCTCGATTTTTACAGCAAGGGCGGAATCTTCGAGACCTTCCGCAAGCTGCATCCGATCCTGAAGGAGCAGCACTTCCTCAACCCGAAGGAGGAGGAAGACGATCCCTACGAGTCGACGCAGATCACTGCGCTGGTCGCGAACCGGCACGGCATCTTCGGCGTCTATTCGATGCGCGAGGTGTTCGAGTACACGAAATTCTGGGCGGCCGGCTCGGGGCGCGAGTTCGCGCTCGGCGCGATGTACGCGCAGTATCCGCGGCTGAAGAGCGCCGCGGCGATCGCGCAGGCGGGTGTCGAGGCCGGCGCGACGTTCGACAAGAATTCGGGGCTGCCGATGACGCTGTATACGGTCACGGCAACCGGCTAGCGGCGCGATGTCCGCGGGGTCGCCGTCATCGGACGCGCTGTCGCGGTTCGTGTTCGAACGCGCGGCGGTGCGTGGCGCGTTCGTGCGGCTCGACGACACGTCGCGCGCAATCCTTGCGTGCCACCCGTATCCACCCGCGCTCGCGCGCATCATCGCCGAGCTCGCAGCCGCCGCTGCGCTGCTCGCCGCCACGCTCAAGTTCGACGGCAGCCTGATCGTGCAACTCTCGGGCGACGGCCCGGTGCGGCTGCTCGTCGTCGAATGCGATGGCGAGCTCAACCTGCGCGCGACCGCGCAGTGGAGCGAAGTCGCGCGCGCGCTGCCCGCCGACGCGCCTCTCGCGACACTCGCGGGAGGACCTGCGCACGGCCGGCTCGCGATCATGCTCGACCCGAAGGGCGCCGGCCAGATCTACCAGGGAATCGTCGCGCTGCAGGCAACATCGGTCTCGACGTTGATCGAACACTACCTGTCGACATCCGAACAGATCGAAAGCCGCCTCGTGCTCGCGACGTCCGGCGGCGCCGCGCGCGGGCTTCTGGTGCAGCGGATGCCGGGCGCGACAGCAGGCGACGACCAAGCGTGGCGACGAGCGTCGGACGGCGCCACCGCGCTCGATGACGCCGCGCTTTTCGGTGCGCCCGACACGGCGGCGCTGCTGCAGCAGGCGTTCGCGTCCGACGACGTGCGGCTGTTTCGCCCGCGCAGCGCGCGTTTCGCTTGCAGCTGCAACGCGCAGCGGGTCGCGAACGCGTTGCGCCTGATCGGCCGGGACGAGGTCGAGAGCATTCTCGCCGAGCAGGGAACGGTCGGTGTGACGTGCGAGTTTTGCAACCGGCATTACGCGTTGGACGCGGCGCAGGCACGCGCGCTGTTCGACGGGGCCGCCGCCGCGGACAGCGCGCCGACGCGGCATTGAAACGATGAGCCCTCGATGAGCGTTTACGTACCGCAGCCTTTCGCCTCCGACGATCGTACGGCGATCGAGCGGCTCATCCACGACTACCCCTTCGCTACATTGGTTACGCCGTCCGCGCGCGAACCGCTGATCTCGCACGTTCCGTTGCTGCTCGAAGCCGAGCCGCCCGGCACGCTGATCGGCCATTTCGCGCGCGCGAACCCGCACGCGCGGCACGCGGGCGAGGCCGAGTCGATCGCGATCTTCCACGGCCCGCACGCGTACGTGTCGCCGTCGTTCTATGGCGAGCCGGCGGCCGCCGTGCCGACCTGGAATTACGCGGTCGCTCATGCGTATGGCACGCTCGAGTTTGCGGACAGCGCCGAGCAGACGCGCGCGATCGTCGACCGGCTGATCGAGCGTTTCGAATCGACGCGCGAGGCGCCGTGGCGGCTCGGTCTCGATCCGCCGCGGCTTGCTGCGATGCTCGGCGCGATCGTCGGCTTCCGGATGCGCGTGACGCGCGTCGACGTCAAGTTCAAGCTGTCGCAGAACCGCAGCCGGGACGACCGTCTGCGCGTGGCCGCCGCGCTCGCAACCGAGGGATACGCCGAGGCATCGGCGACGGCCGAATGGATGCGCGCGTATGCGAGCCCTGGCGGCGACGAACGTTGACGCGCCGGGGGCGGTCGGGCGCGTACGCTTCGACAAGTGGCTGTGGGCGGCGCGCTTCTACAAAACGCGAAGCCTCGCTGCACAGGCGATCGAAGCGGGGCAGGTGCGGCTGAACGACGATCGCGTCAAACCGGCGCATGTCGTGCGCAACGGCGACGTCGTTGGCGTGCGCAAGCGCAGCATCGAGTTCGTCGTCGAGGTGACGGCGCTGTCCGAGCGCCGAGGCTCGGCGGCGGACGCTGCGCGGTTGTACCGCGAGACGGCGGCGAGCGCCGCCGCGCGCGAACAGGAACGATTGCGCCGCAGCGCAGCGGCCAACGAGCGTTCCGCGGGACGCCCGACGAAGCGCGAGCGGCGGCGGCTCGAGGACTTCCTGAACGAAGACTGAAAGCAGGGTCAGACTCGATACTTCACGAAGCCGCAACACATTGATTGTGCCGCAAACGAAGTATCGAGTCTGACGCTGTACTTTGGCCGTCAGTCGCGCGGCGTCATGTCGAGCGGCCGTCCGCCGTGGCCGGGCATCGTGCTCGCAACGGTCGTGGGCCCGAAGTGCGGCCGCTCGACATCCGCCAGGGGTGCGCGAGGCGCGAGCGAGCGGAGCAACAGCCCCGCCATCAACAACACGACGCCGGTGACGGCGAGAAGGCCCTTGTGCCACGTGACGCCGAGCACGCCGCAGATGACGCCGGCGGTCAGCAGGAGGCGGCTCGCGTTATGCATCGCGATCGCGCCGACGGTCGCCGGCGGCGTCAGCACAGCCCGAACGCGGCGGCGACTCCAAGCAGGAAATCGGGGCTTTGGTATCCGCGCCAGCACGCATAGGCGGCGAGCGCAACGACGACGACGCCGAGCGCGCTGCGCGAGCGCGCAATTGCGCCGGTGTCGTCTGCGTCATGTGAAGGCATCGCGTCGAGGTTACGCGCGCGCCGGGCTCTCCGGCAACAGACCGATCATCGGCACCGGCTTCGACGGCAACACGCCGAGCTCGCGCATCGCGCCCATGATCGAGCTGAAGTCGGCTGCGGTGCGCACGTCGGCGATCGGCTTCGCGAGCAGGTTGACCGCGCGCCCGCTCACCACGAGCGGCAGCGTGTCGGGGAGCTCGGTGCGCAGCGCACGAATCTCCTGGCCGGCGATCTTGCCCGAAATTCCGCGATCGAACAGCAGCACGACGAGGTTGACCTTGTAGGCCTCGGCTGCGCCCGCGATCTCCTGCGCGGGAACGCCGGCACCGAGCGACAGGCAGTTGATGCCTTCGGTGAACAGCAGCAGCTCGAGAATCGCGAGCCCCAGCTGGTTTGGATCGTTGGGCGGTGTGGCGAGCAGGATCTGCCGCGCGTCGCGCGTCGGGCGCACGAGGCGCGTCACGTCGCGAAGCAGCCGCTGTGCGAGGTCGGCGAAGCGCAGCTCCTGGAAGTTGCGCATTTCGCCGCGCACGACCTGCTCGTGCACGGCTTCGTTCAGCGGAATCAGCGTCTGCTCGAGGAACTTGCGCAACCCTTGACCGACGAGCAGCTTCGACAGATGGTTCTGCAGCTCGCCGACGCGATGCTGCGCGAGCAGCTTGACCGCCGCTTCGATTTCATCGGGCAGCGGCGCCGGATCGGCAATCGCGAGACCGAGCATCGATTGCAGCGCCGATTCGGCGAGCGGAACGACTGCGCCCGCGCGCCAGCCTTCCGACAAGAGTTGCTTGATCAGCTTGAGCCGCGCGACCTGGTCCGGCGGATACACACGATCGCCGAATCCATCGCGCAGCGGCGACGGAAAGCCGTAGCGGCGCTGCCACATGTAAAGCTGCTCGCGGCGAAGGCCGGTGAGCCGCACGACTTCGCGGATGTGCAGCGCGCCACGCGCCTCGGAATGCTCGGATGCCGGTGTCGCAATCTCCATCGGCGGGTCGCGGCGGCGGGTTGGCGCCTTGATCAGAATGCCCATGCTTGTCGTTCCTTGGCGAAATTGGTCAGTTTCGCGAGCGCACCCTGTGCTGCACAGTATACTCGCAGCCCGGAATGCAGCCGCCGGAAGCCCCTGGGACTCCGGCCGGAACCGTCAGGCTCCGGCAGGCTTTCGTTCCGCGCTCCTTTGCGGAACTGCAACCTGTGCAGCACGGCGCGTATCATGCACGATATGTGCCAACGGAAATGAACGGCTATTGCCCGCATCGGCCGTTTCGGCGATGATCGACGCAGCAAATCACCGCCTGGCGCGAACATTGCGACTCGCAACGGCGGCGCGATCGACGCGCGGCAACGGCATTCGCCGCACGCCGGCGCGACGCACCTCGACCGTTCGCGAAAGACGACCACGGCACTATCGATGTTCGGATTCAGCAATCCGCACAAGGACCCGCTCGCCGATGCACGCACGGCCGAGCGCTGGCTCGCATCGTTTCCCGCGAACGATCCTCTCGCCGCGCACGGCCAGCTGCTGATCGAGCTCGGCAGGTTCGCCGAGCGCACCGCTCGGCGAACACCCGCGCGGCTCGAGGCCGTCTTCCAGGTCGATGCGCATACGAAGGCGCTGCGCAGGACGATCGCGTCGCAGTACGTCGAGCACGCGAGCCGATCGAGCAAGATCGAAAATCAGCTGTGGGCGGCGCTGTTCGACCTCACGCAAGCGTTTCTACTCTGCTACGGCGCGTTCACGCGCGAGGTCTCGGCACATGCGCAGAGCAACAAGTGGCAGGCGCTGCTGCCTCCGCTGCTCGCGCGGCAGATCGTGCACCTCGCCTTCGACGCGAAGATTCGTCTTTATCGATACGAGCAGTGGATTCCCGCGAAATGGGCCGAGCTGCATGCGCTGTTCTCGCTCGCGTGCTCGAGCCAGATCGAGCGAGCGCAGCTCGCGCTCGGTGCCGACGGCGGCACGACGACGATCGAGCACGAATATCTGGTCGCGTTGATGCTTCAGCTGATGAACTCCGGCAACTTGAGCGCGAAGCAGCTCGAATGGGTGACGGGCGAGCTCGATGAATGGTGCGCGCCGCTGCGCCTGACGCTCGAGCCGTCGTCGGTGACATCGTTCTACGTCGATCTCGGCAGCCGCGTCGGACTCAAGCGCCGCGTGCCGTCGCCGCTCGAGGGCCGCGTGCTGTTCCTCGATACGCGGCCGTTGCACGCGCTGCTGATGCAGAACGTCGTGATGCTCGAGCAGAAGATCCGCAGCCAGCCGCTGTCCAATCGTACGGCCCGTCGCAGCGAGCAGCTGAACCTGATGTCGAAGCTCGCCTCGCAAGTCGATCCCGAGTTCAAGCCGTTCGCGCGCCGCGGCGAGCGCACGTCCGCCGTCGGCCTGATCGACGCGATCGTCGGCTTCTCGAAGATATCGGGATACCTGCGCGAGGAGGAGCTCTCGCCGATGCCTGAGATCGATACCGGCGATAGCTTCGGCGGCACGATGGAGCTCGCGGTCTTCGGGCGCGCGCGCAACGAGCCCGACCGCAGGCGCGAGCTCGCGCGCCGGCGGCTCGCGAGCTTCGCGGCGCCCGGCGGGGCATGGGAAGTGAAGGACGTGAGCCAGACCGGTTACCGGCTGATTGCGCCGATGAGCGTGGCCAACGCCGTGACGCTCGGCACGCTTGCGGCAATCCGGCCGCAGGGACAGGTGGTGTGGACGCTCGGCATCGTGCGCCGGATGCGCAGGCTCACCACCGACCGCGCGGAAATCGGCCTGCAGGTGATCGCGAACACGCTGATCGGCGTCGACCTGATCGAGCAGCGCCGCTCGATCGATGCCGACTATTCGGTCGACGGCGAGACGACGACGATCAACGGCCGCGCGTTCCACGGGCTGTTCCTCACGCTGAAAAAGCGCGACGCGGAGCAGGCGGTCCAGTCGCTGATCATCCCGGCGATCGAATACCAGCCGACACGGCGGTTCCGCTTGCAGACGTCGAAGTCGGCTTCCGCCATTCGCTTCGGTCGGCTGATCGAGCAGCAGCCCGATTGGGTGTGGTCGACGGTCGAGCCGATCGAGATCGCCGCAGCAGCCAGGACCGCGCGCGACAAGAAGTGACGCGCGTTTCACGCGTCTAAGCAATGACAAGCGATCGCTACGCCGAGATTCACCGCGCGTACCGCTGGGACGTGCCGGCCGATTTCAATATCGCGGCCGCATGCTGCGGGCGCTGGTCGGAGGACCGCGCGCGGTTCGCGCTCTACTGGGAAGACGAATCGGGCGCGAGCACGGCGCTGACGTTCTGGGATCTGCAGCAGCAGGCGAACCGGCTAGCGAACGCGCTCGCGGCGCTCGGCGTGGCGCGCGGCGACCGCATCGGCATCATCCTGCCGCAGCGGCCCGAGACGATCGTCGCCCACATCGCCGCGTATCAGCTTGGCGCGATCGTCGTGCCGCTGTCCTTCCTGTTCGGCGCCGATGCGCTCGAGTACCGTCTCGACAACGCAGCGGTCAAAGTCGCGTTCGTCGATCCGCAGTCGCTGGGCAATCTCGAGCCGATCCGCGCGCGGCTTTCGCATCTCGTCCACGTCGTCGGTGTCGCCGGCGCCTGCGGCGAACGCATCGTGGCGTGGGAAGCGCTGCTCACGCGCGGCGAGCGCCGGTTCACGCCCGTCGCCTCCCGCGCATCGGATCCAGCGCTGATCATCTACACGAGCGGCACGACGGGACCGCCGAAGGGCGCGCTGATGCCGCACGCGTGCCTGATCGGCAATCTGCCCGGGTTCGTGCACTCGCACGACGGGTACCCGCAACGCGGCGATCTGTTCTGGTCGCCCGCCGACTGGGCGTGGACGGGCGGGCTGATGGACGCGCTGCTGCCTGCGCTCTATTTCGGGCAGCCCATCGTCGGTTACCGCGGACGCTTCGACGCGGAGCGCGCATTCCGGCTGATCGAAAAATACCGGATCCGCAACACGTTCCTGTTCCCGACCGCGCTCAAGCTGATGATGAAGGCGTTCCCTCGCCCGCGCGAGACGTTCGACATCGACCTTCGCAGCATCATGAGCGCCGGCGAGGCGGTCGGAACGACGGTGTTCGCGTGGGCGCAGCAGGCGCTCGGCGTCACGATCAACGAGATGTTCGGCCAGACCGAGATGAACTACATCGTCGGCAACTCGCACACGCTGTGGCCGGCGAAACCGGGCTCGATGGGGCGTCCGTATCCGGGGCACCGGATCGCGGTGATCGACGGCGTCGGCGTCGAAGTGCCGCGCGGCGAGCCCGGCGAGATCGCCGTGCATCGCGTGGCGCCCGACGGCAGCGCCGATCCGGTGTTCTTCCTCGAGTATCACGGCAATCCGGACGCGACGCGGAAGAAATACACGGGCGACTGGTGCCGCACCGGCGATGTCGCCGTGATGGATGCCGACGGCTACCTTTGGTATCAAGGGCGCGCCGACGATGTGTTCAAGGTCGCGAGCTATCGCATCGGTCCGTCCGAGATCGAGAACTGTCTGGTCAAGCATCCCGCGGTGGCGAACGCCGCGGTCGTTCCTTCGCCCGACGAGACGCGCGGCAACGTCGTGAAAGCATTCATCGTCCTCGCGCAGGGCTTCGAGCCCTCGGATTCGCTGGTCGCCGATATCCAGCAGCACGTGCGCCAGTTTCTGGCGCCGTATGAATACCCGAAGGAGATCGAGTTCATCGATGCGCTGCCGATGACCACGACGGGCAAGGTCCAGCGCAAGGTGCTGCGCGAGCGCGAGCTCGCGCGAAAAAGTAGAGGGTCAGACTGGGAAAAGTAGGGTCAGACTCGACTTTTCATGCATGGCGATCACATGTCGATCGGATCGCGAAAAGCCGAGTCTGACCCTACTTTTCTGACCCTATACTATTTGCCGCGCAGCCGTTCGAGCAGCGCGCGGTGCGTCATGACCCAGATCACGGCCGGCACGACGGTGGGCAGGATCAGCGAGCCGAACTGATACGCGAATGCGATTGCCTCGCGCTGCAGCGCGTCGAATCCGGTCTGCGACGCGACCAGCGGACCCGAGGTGATTGCAACGTTCTTCAGGAAGTCGGCGACGACGCCCCACGCGACGACGGGCAGAAGCACCGCGTAGCCGAGGGCGAGCTTGCGCGGCCAGCGCGGCTCCCGCGCGGCGACGACCAGCGCTGCGTACAGCGGCAGCCCGAACGAATACAGCAGCATGTTGACGTCGACGGTTATGCGGGCCGATGTCGCCGCCGCCTGTCCCGGCCGCAGCGTCGTCGCGAACGTCAGCACCGCGCCGGTCTGCTCGATCGCGCGCACTAGGTCGCCGAAGCCGGCGCGCACGACCGCTTCGACAATGAGCTTCGCAGGCCACAGAAGGATCGGCGCTGCGAAATACCACAACGCGAATGCCACCGGCAGCCACGCCAGGACGACGATGATGAAGCGCGGCAGCGGACGGGCCACGGCGGCGTGCGGTGGCACGCGCGATCAGGCGGTGGCTGGCGCAGCAGGCGGCGGCGCAGTCGGCCCGCCGCCGTTGTCGACGCCGCGCGGCAGCGTGCGCACCCACACGAGCCATACGATCAGCACGTCGAGCATGATCAGCGCCTGCCAGACGTAGAGGTGCGCCCACTCGAACGCAGAGAAGCTCCATTGCCCGAGATAGAACAGGCTCACGACCCGCACAACGTTCAGGCCCTGCACGGCGACGACGCCGGCGGCGAGCCCGGCGAGCTTGCGCTTCCATGGTGCGGGAAACGCGATGATCGCCGCAACGAGCACGATCGTCGCTTCGACGCCGTTGCATCCGGCCTCGATCGAAACGGCGAACCCGTTGGCGTTGCTGCGCAGCACCTTTCCCGTTGCGACGACGCCCGGATCGAACAGCGTGACGAGGCTCGCGCTGATCGCAGCGAGCGTGTTCGTCCACGGCTCCACGAAGTGCGCCTGGACCCACGGCGTGAGCTCCGCGCCGAACAGCGCCGCCTGCAACAGCAGGAAAAGAAGGAAAAAGCGAAGCATGGCGCGGGATTCTACCGGATCGCACGTGTCATTCCGAGGCCAAGCTGTCGGGGCCGAGGAATCTCCTGAGCGAAGCGAAGGATATGCTGTATCACCAGGACTCGAGAAGCAGATCCCTCACTTCGTTCGGGAGATCCCTCGCTGCGCTCGGGATGACAGAAGCGTCGTCAGCCCGTCGATGATGCGGCGCGCGCGAGCGGAGGGTTCTGCGCGAAGTAGCTCTTTACGCCGACGGCGATCGACTCGGCGAAGCGCGCCTGGTGCTTGTCGCTTCGGAGCTTCAGCTCCTCGTCCGGGTTCGAGATGAACGCCGTCTCAACGAGGATCGACGGAATGTCGGGCGCCTTCAGCACGGCGAATCCTGCCTGCTCGACGATCGCCTTGTGCAGCGTGTTGTGGCCGCCGATCTCGCGCAGCACGTGGCGGCCGACCTTCAGGCTGTCGCTGATCTGCGCCGTCTGCGACAGGTCGAGCAGCGTGCGTGCGAGCACCGGATCGCGGCCATCGAGATTGACGCCGCCGATCAGATCGGCCGCATTCTCGCGCTGCGCGAGCCAGCGCGCCGCCGCGCTGGTCGCGCCGTGCTCGGACAGCGCGAACACCGACGAGCCGCGCGCACGCGCCTCGCGGAACGCATCGGCGTGGATCGACACGAACAGGTCGGCGTGCGCGCGCCGTGCGCGAGCGACGCGATCGGCGAGCGGAACGAAATAGTCGTCGTCGCGCGTGAGCATCGCGCGCATGCCGTTGCCCGCGTCGAGCCGCGCCTTCAGACGTTTCGCGATCGCGAGCACGACGTGCTTTTCATACGTGCCGCGCGGTCCGACGGCCCCCGGATCTTCACCGCCGTGTCCCGGATCGAGCGCGACGATGATGCGCCGCGACGCCTTGCCACCGCCGCGCGCAGCAGTCGAGCGCTCGTTGTCGGACGCAGCACGCGCCTCGGCGGCCTTGATCTCTTCGAGCAACGCAGCGAGCGGATCGACCGGCGTCAGCGGATACAGATCGAGCACGACGCGATGGCCGTACTCGGCGACAGGCGCAACGGCGAAGAGCTCGGACCGCACGTCCGTGCGCAGGTCGATGACCACGCGCAGCACGTCGGCCGTCTTGCGCCCGAAGCGAATCGCGGCGATGTACGGATCGCTCGGCTGCACGCGCGACGGCAGTTGCGCGAGCTCGGGCGTGAGCTCGACGCCGGCTAGATCGAGCACGATGCGCGGCGGATCCTTCAACGCGGTAAGCTGATGTGCAATCGCCTGCGGCGCCTCGAGGATCAGCCGCGTGTATTCCTGCGCCGGCCACAATCGCGCCGACGCAATGCGACCGGCGTCGGCCCATGCAAACGTCGACGCGAGCGACTGCGCGGCCGGCACGAGCAGCCAGCGGCACGCCCGCCGGCGTTCGATCGAGAAGCGCGCTACGCTTGCGCTGCGCCGGTCAGCGCGATCGCGCATCGTTCACCGGCCTTCGAACTCGCACGAATCGTCAGCGTGCGCGCATCGGGATGCACCGCATGCTCGAGCGTCAGCGCGAGATCCGGTGTCGGCAACAGTCCCGCCACGCGCTCCGGCCATTCGACAATGCAGACGGCATCGTCGCGAAAGCAATCGGCGAGGCCAGCGGTTTCCCATTCGGAGGGGTCGTCGAATCTATAAAAATCAATGTGGTACAAGTATAAGCTCGAAAACGGATAATGCTCAACCAGCGTGTAGGTCGGACTCTTGACACGGCCGGTCCAGCCGAGCGCGCGCAGCACGCCGCGTGCGAACGTCGTCTTTCCGGCGCCGAGCTCGCCCGAGAGCGAGATGAGCATGCCGTTCGCCAGACGCGGCGCGAGGCGCGCGCCGGCAGCCTCGGTGGCGGCGGCGGCGGCAAGATGCAACGTGTGCGTGCGCATCGACGATCGGCAACGGGAACTCGATGCACGGCATTATGCCAATTCCGACGATCTCGCTCGGCTGCGATAAGCTTCGACGATGAACGCGCAATCGATCCGCCGCGATGACACGACGCGCGATTGGGCCGCTCTGGCGCACTCGATCCGCGCGTGGGCGCGCGAGCTCGGGTTCCAGGAGATCGGAATCGCGGGCGTCGATCTCTGCGCGGAGGAAGCCCGGCTGCTCGACTGGCTTGCCGCGCAACGGCATGGCGACATGGCGTACATGACGCGCCACGGCGCCGCGCGAGCGCGTCCGTCGCAGCTCGTTCCCGGAACCGTCACCGTCATTTCGGCTCGGCTCGACTATCTGCCGCGCGAGGCCCGCGCGAGCGCCGAGGTGCTCGCCGATCCGCGCCGCGCGCACATCGCACGCTACGCGCTCGGCCGCGACTACCACAAGGTGCTCCGCGGCAAACTCGCACGGCTTGCCGATCGCATTCGCGGGGAGATCGGCGATTTCGGCTATCGCGTGTTCACCGACAGCGCGCCGGTGATGGAGGTCGCGCTCGCGCGCAACGCCGGTCTCGGCTGGCGCGGCAAGCACACGTTGCTGCTCACCCGCGAGCGCGGATCGTGGTTCTTCCTGGGCGAGATCTACACCAACCTGCCGCTGCCGCCGAGCGCGCCGGTGGCCGATCATTGCGGCAGCTGCGATGCGTGCCTGCGCGCGTGCCCGACGGGGGCGATCGTCGCGCCGTACGAGCTCGACGCGAGACGCTGCATTTCATATCTGACGATCGAATTGAAGGGCAGCATTCCGCTCGAGCTGCGGCCGCTCGTCGGCAATCGCGTCTACGGTTGCGACGACTGCCAGCTCGCCTGTCCGTGGAACCGCTTCGCGCAGCCGACGGCCGAAGCCGACTTCGCCGTCCGCCACGGTCTGGACGACGCGACGCTCACTGAGCTGTTTGCGTGGACACGCGACCAATTCGAGACGAGGCTCGCCGGCAGCCCGATTCGCCGCATCGGCTACGAGCGGTGGCTTCGCAACCTCGCGGTCGGTCTGGGCAACGCGCCGTACGACGCGGACATCGTCGCGGCGCTCGACGCGCGCGCGAACGACGCGTCGCCGCTCGTGCGCGAGCACGTCGCGTGGGCGCTCGAGCAGCAGCGCGCACGCGCGTCAGGCGCTTCGCAATCTACTCAGCCGTCCTTCGCGTCGGAAACGTAACGACGTTTTCACCCGGCGGGGGCGACGGCGGAGCGCTCGCCCGCATCGATGCGAGCAGCGCAGTGAGCGCGACCGGATCGATCGGCTTCACCAGATGATGATCGAAGCCCGCGGTCGTCGACAGGAAGCGGTACTCGCCCTGTCCGTAGCCCGACACCGCGACGAGCAGCGTGCGCCGATTCTCGGGCTCGGCGCGGATGAGCTTCGCCACCTGGAAGCCGTCCATGCCCGGCAAGCCGATGTCGACGAGCACCGCATCGGGCCTCAGTTGCTTGATGAGATCGAGCCCGCTGCGGCCGTCGAATGCGACGTCGACCGCGCAGCGCGACATGCGCAGCACGAGCGCGGTGCTTTCGGCGACGTCGCGGTTGTCGTCGACGATCACCACGCGCAGCCCGTCGAGCGCGTCTTCGCCGTCCTGGGCGACGGATGACGCGCGGGACTCGCCACCCGCCGGCGCGAGCGGAAGCCGGACGACGAACTCGCTGCCCTGGTCCTCGCCGTTGCTCGCGGCAGTGACCGTCCCGCCCTGCATCTCGACCAGCCGCCGCACGAGCGTAAGGCCGATACCGAGCCCGCCGTGCGTACGATCGAGGCTGCGGTCGATCTGCGTGAACGCCTCGAAGATTCGCGATAGATCTTCGGGCGCAATGCCGATGCCCGAATCGCGCACGCGGAAGACGGCCTCGCCGCGTTCCTGCGACACGATGACCGAAATGCGCCCCCCGGGATTCGTGTATTTGGCGGCGTTGTTGATCAGGTTCGCGAGCGCCTGTGCGACGCGCGTGAAGTCGCCGTTCACGCGCAGCGGCTCCTGTGGCAGCAGCACGGTCAGCGTATGCCCGTTCTCGTCGACGAGCGGACGGCTCGTCTCGACGGCTGCGGCGACGACCTCGGCGACGTCCATCGGCGCGACCTTGAGCTCGATCGCGCCGCGGGTGATCCGCGACATGTCGAGCAGGTCGTCGACGAGGCGGACCAGCTGCTTCAGCTGTCGGCCGATCACGTCGCGCGCCCACGCGACGCGCTCGCTGTCGTCACCGGCGGCTTTGAGAACGTACACGGCGTTGCCGATCGGCGCGATCGGGTTGCGCAACTCGTGCGCGAGCATCGCGAGAAACTCGTTCTTGCGCTGCGCGTCGTCCTGGATGTTGCGGTAGAGCAGCGCGTTGTCGAGCGCGATCGCTGCGCGGTTGGCGACGTCGGTCGCGATCGACAGCGCGTCGGCGTCGAAGCGGCGGCCGCTCGAGCTCGCGAGCGACAGCATGCCGAGCGTGCGGCCGCGCGCCGCGAGCGGCACGACGATCATCGCGTCGACCGCAGCCGGAACCGGCAGCGAGATCGCCGCCGCCGCATCCTCGCCCGCTGCGGTGCCGGTGGCGATGATCTCGCCGCGTCCGCTCGCTGCCGCGCGGGCGTGCGCGGCGCGCAATGCCGAACTCGCGAGATCGTCGACCGTTCGCTGCTCGAGGCTGCCATCCAGGTCGCGCGGCGTCCACGCGAGCTCCGTTCGTGCGTGCTCTCCGGTCGCCGGCGTGAGCGTGAGCGCCGCCACATCGGCGAGCGCGGGCACGACCAGTTGAAGCAGCGCCTGCGTCGTCGCATCGATGTCGAGCGAGGCGGCGAGCGTCGCGCTTGCGCGCGCGAGCAACTCGAGCCGCTGCGTCGCCCGCTCGGCCGCGGCGCGCGCCGCGCGCTCCTCGGCGAGGATCAGCCGCTCCTGCGCCTGTCGCTTCGCCTGCTCGGCGAGCAGATACAGGTCGACGAACACCTTGACCTTCGCCCGCAGCACTTCGGGCACGACCGGTGAACCGATGTAGTCGACGGCGCCGAGCGCATAGCCGCGCGACTGGTGCGCCTCGTCGTTGAAGTCGGCGGTGATGAAGATGATCGGCGTATGCGCCGACTTGCGCCGCTTGCGGATCAGCGAGGCGGTCTCCAGACCGTCGATGCCCGGCATGTTGACGTCGAGCAGGATCACGGCGAAGTCGCGGTACAGCACCTGACGCAACGCGTCCGCCCCGGACGCCGCCGTGTAGAGGTTCTGGCCGAGATCCTCGAGGATCGTGCGGAACGCGAGCAGCTTGTCGGCGCGGTCGTCGACGATCAGGATGTTGGCGCGAGCGGCATCCGCCGCATCGGCGGCGCGAGGCGCAGCGGCGGCGGAACGGCGCTCGATCACGCTCGGCATGTCAATGGCAGAGCCACGCGCGCAGCACGCCGACCATCAGGTCGGGATCGACGGGCTTCGACAGGTAGTCCCACGCGCCCGCTTCCATGCATTTCTCGCGGTCGCCCTTCATCGCCTTCGCGGTCACCGCGATGATCGGAATGTCCTTGCACGCCGGAATGCGACGGATCTCGCGGATGGTGTCGATGCCGTCGAGCTCGGGCATCATGATGTCCATCAGCACGACGTCGATGTCGTTCTGCGTGCGCAGCGACATGATCGCGTCGCGGCCGTTGTCGTGCGGCACGACGACCATGCCGCGGTCCTCCAGCAGCATCGACAGCGCGAAGATGTTGCGCATGTCGTCGTCGACGATCATCGCCTTCTTGCCAGCGAGCACGTCGTTCGCGTCGTAGAGCTCGCGCAGTGCGTTGCGGTGCGCCTCCGGCATCTTCGACGTCGCGCGATGCAGGAAGAAGCTCGCGAGATCGAGCAGGCGCTCCGGCGAGCGCGCCTCGCGCACGATCGCCGTGCGGGCAAGGCCCCGCCACAGCGCCGGATCGAGACCACCCGCGGGCGTGCCATAGACGATCACCGGCAGCACGTCGGGCAGCGATGATTCATCGGCATCTTCGGTGTCGAACGGTGGCGCGATCGCCGCGTCGATCACAACGCAGTCGGGCGCCTGCGCAGCGATCAGCAAACGGGCCTCGTCGAGGCTTGCCGTCGATACGATCCGCAGGTCCTCGGCGCCGAGATAGCGGCCGAACCAGTCGCGCTTGGCGGCGTCGGGTGTCACCGCGAGCACGGTGCGCTCGGCGCGATGAATGAACGACGAGAGCCGGTCGAGCAATGCGTCGACGAGCTCCTTGCTGTTGATCGGCTTCGCGAGGAACGTGATCGCGCCCGAGTCGAGCGCGCGCTCGCGCGACTCGTCGGTCGAGATGACGGCGACCGGAATGTCGCGCGTCTGCGGATCGTGCTTCAGCCGGTCGAGCACGCGCCAGCCGTCGATGTCAGGCAGGAAGATGTCGAGCGTGATCACCGACGGGTGATACGCGCTCGCAAGCGCGAGCGCCGACACGCCGAGCGAGGTCACCACCCCCTTGAAGCCTTTTTCGCGCGCGGCGTCGAGCAGGAAGCGCGCGAAGCCGAGGTCGTTCTCGACGATCAGAACGACCGAGTCGCCGAGCGTGATCGCGTCGCGGTCGTCGCCGACCTCGTTCACGAGCCGTGGCGCCTCCTGCGTGCGCGGCAGCTCGGGCGCAAGCGCGTCCTGCCCTGTCTGCGCTTCGGCGAGGATGGACACGGGCGCGGGCGCCGGTCGTGACGGCGTCGCGACCGCCGGTTTCGCCGCCGGTGCCGCATCGGCAGCCTGGGCGGCGGACTTGCGCGTCGTGCGCGGCGGCGTGTAGACCAGCGGCAAGTACAGCGTGAACGTGCTGCCCTCACGCGGTGTGCTCACCAAGCGGATCTCGCCGCCGAGCAGCCGCGCGAGCTCGCGGCTGATCGCGAGACCGAGGCCGGTGCCGCCGTACTTGCGGCTCGTGCTGCCGTCGGCCTGCTGGAACGCCTCGAAAATGATCTGCTGCTTGTCGGGCGAGATGCCGATGCCGGTGTCCATCACCGAGATCGTGATCACGTCGCGGGCGCGGTTCAGGCTGTCGTTCTGCGGATCCCAGCCGATCGTCGCAGGCTCGATCGCCAGCGTCACGTGCCCTTGATGCGTGAACTTGAACGCGTTCGACAGCAGGTTCTTCAGCACCTGCTGCAGCCGCTTCGCGTCGGCGAACATCGACTTCGGCAGCCGCGGATCCATGCGGATGAAGAAGTCGACGCCCTTCGACTCGGCGACGTGGCGGAACGTGCGCTCGACATAGCGGCGCAGGTCCTCGAGCAGCAGGTCGTTCGGATCGACGGCGACCGTGCCCGATTCGATCTTCGACAGGTCGAGGATGTCGTTGATCAGCGTCAGCAGATCGTTGCCCGACGCGTGGATCGTCTTCGCGAACTCGACCTGCTTCGGCGTGAGATTACCGCCCGGGTTCTTGCACAGCTGGTCGGACAGGATCAGCAGGCTGTTCAACGGCGTGCGCAGCTCGTGCGACATGTTGGCGAGGAACTCGGACTTGTACTTCGACGTGAGCGCCAGCTGCTCGGCCTTTTCCTCGAGCGCCTTTCTCGCCTGCTCGACTTCCTGGTTCTTGCGCTCGACCTCCTGGTTCTGGTGCGCGAGTAAGCCCGCCTTTTCCTCGAGCTCCTGGTTCGTCTGCTGCAGCTCCTGCTGGCGGCTCTGCAGCTCGTGCGCGAGTGACTGCGACTGCTTCAGCAGGTCTTCCGTGCGGGTGTTGGCTTCGATCGTGTTGATCACGATGCCGATCGACTCGGTCAGCTGATCGAGGAAGCCCTCGTGCGTCGGGCTGAAGCGCTCGAACGATGCAAGCTCGAGCACGCCGCGCACCTGCCCCTCGAAGATGATCGGCAGCACGAGGATATTCTGCGGCGGCGCGGCGCCGAGGCCCGAGAAGATCGAGATGTAATCGAGCGGCACGTTCGACAGCAGGATCTTCTCCTTCTCGAGCGCGCACTGGCCGACGAGTCCTTCGCCGAGCTCGAGCGTGCCGCCGAGCGCGCTCGTGCCCTTGCCGCCGTAGCTCGCGAGCAGCGTGAGGCCCGGTTGCGGCCGGCTCGAATCGAGCACGTAGAAAAGCGCGTGCTGCGCGGAGACCACAGGCGCAAGCTCGGAGAGGATCAGCCGTCCGACCGTGTTCAGATCGCGCTGCCCCTGCAGCATGCGGCTGAACTTCGCGAGATTGGTCTTCAACCAGTCCTGCTCGGTGTTCTTGCGCGTCGTGTCGCGCAGGTTGCGGATCATCTCGTTCGTCGTGTCCTTGAGCGCCGCCACCTCGCCGCGCGCCTCGACAGTGATCGATCGAGTCAAGTCGCCTTGCGTCACGGCGGTCGCCACCTCGGCGATCGCGCGCACCTGCGTGGTGAGGTTCGCGGCGAGCTGGTTGACGTTCTCGGTGAGGCTCTTCCACGTTCCGGCGGCGCCCGGCACATTCGCCTGCCCGCCGAGCTTGCCTTCGACACCGACTTCGCGCGCGACGGTGGTCACCTGATCGGCGAAGGTCGCGAGCGTGTCGATCATGCCGTTGATCGTCTTCGTGAGCGCCGCGATCTCGCCCTTCGCCTCGACGGTGAGCTTTTGCTGCAGGTCGCCGTTCGCGACCGCGGTGACGACCTTCGCGATGCCGCGCACCTGGCTCGTCAAATTGCCGGCCATGAAGTTCACGGAGTCGGTCAGGTCCTTCCACGTGCCGGCGACGCCGCGCACGTCGGCCTGGCCGCCGAGAATCCCTTCGGTGCCCACTTCGCGCGCGACGCGCGTGACTTCCGATGCGAACGACGACAGCTGGTCGACCATCGTGTTGATCGTGTTCTTGAGCTCCAGAATTTCGCCCTTGACGTCCACCGTGATCTTCTTCGACAGGTCACCCGAGGCGACCGCCTTGGTCACGTCGGCGATGTTGCGCACCTGGCCGGTCAGGTTCGACGCCATGAAGTTCACCGAGTCGGTCAGGTCCTTCCACGTGCCGGCGACACCGCGCACGTCGGCCTGGCCGCCGAGCTTGCCTTCGGTGCCGACTTCGCGCGCCACGCGCGTGACTTCGGCCGCGAACGAGCGCAGCTGGTCGACCATCGTGTTGATCGTGTTCTTGAGCTCGAGGATCTCGCCCTTGACGTCGACGGTGATCTTCTTCGACAGGTCACCGGTAGCGACCGCGGTGGTCACTTCCGCGATGTTTCTCACCTGCGCGGTCAGGTTCCCCGCCATCGAGTTGACCGAATCGGTCAAGTCTTTCCACGTGCCGGCGACACCACGCACGTCGGCCTGGCCGCCGAGCTTGCCTTCGGTGCCGACTTCGCGCGCCACGCGCGTGACTTCGGCCGC
>WNGA01002776.1_pt1 | contig 75347 bp, 28 predicted proteins | sample 5400061 | NCBI WGS metagenome assembly WNGA01 (sample SAMN13153366, study PRJNA577476) | soil metagenome | isolation source: 100 cm soil or saprolite under grassland replicate 2 | place: USA:California | collected 2016-06-15
TGCCGTCAGCCACTCGGGATGCGCCATCGAGCATTTCGGCGACGTGACCAAGCTTCAATACATATATGAGCAAGTTGGAACAAAATTTCGCGGAAATTTACATTCCGATCAAAAAATTCCTTCGTCCCGGCCAGTGTCTAAATCGAACCAGACAACACTGGGACACGCGGTGGTACAGTACCGGGAGCGGTAGCGACCGGGCGCCTATCGAAACGCCCTCTCCGCGAGGCGCCCGGTCGCTACCGCTCCCGGTACTGTACCAATGTCGCCTGGTTCGATTTAGTCATACCAGATTTGCTACCTCACGAATTATTGCGAGGGCAAGCCGCTGGCTTGTATCAATGATCTTCTGGATTGCGCTCGATGGCGTATCCCGAGTCGCTGATAGAGTCGAAATCCTTCCTTGCGCCATTTCACAACCGTTTCGGGTTTAACGATGATCAAGACCTCCCGCCAATTTTCCCGGAGCCGCGGCGGCATCACCCAGAAGAATCGCTCTCTCTGTCGCTAGTGTCAGTCGAGACGCGATCATGGAACGGAAAAATAGAAAGAGCGCCGAGAGGATGAACATAGGGTTGGAATGAATATTTCAGAAATAGAAGTGGGGGAACACGCAAGCTGAACTGAATATACGTCAATGAGCGACAGCAAGGTTGCTGACCTGTAGGCCCCGTTTTAGAAATAGCGATTGATAGGTAACTGATTGATAGGAAAGAGCGATGACGATTCCGTAGAGCAACTCATTCTTTATTTTAACCACTGTGTGAGAAAAACACCGGTTGTTACAATGTCGAGCCAGGCGTCATTCCCTACGTTGTCCGTATACACTCTTATGCTAGTGTCCGTCAAGCATAAAATGCATAAAATGTAACAATGTAATCATAAACTCAAAAACATTTTTGCTCTTTGGTAATTGCCATAAAGCGCCCAAATATATTGTGGTCGTTAACCAAAAAGCCGATTGATGGCGCAAGATATTGGGGGCTTTCACGGCAATTCCCAAAGAACCAGCGTTTTTTTACATAAACGTAAAATCTGTTATAAAACTGTCAATAAGACCAGCAATTACGCGAATAAGCGTAATTGTGTGGGGTTTGAGGCGCAAATTTTTCTTGTGTGGAATGAAGTGAACAATCACCTGTGGGGGATGGTCGGGGCTTCATCCACCACCCTATCGCGTTTCAATCGAGGTCTTTCAAATAATTGAAGACTGTGCAAATTAAAGTCGAATGCGATCAACTATTTGAATCCTGCGCATGAATCGGGGGACGCCTGGGTACGCATCGCTTCCAGCGTGCAGTCTCGGGGAGGCCGCCCATTGATTCTCGAATGCGCCTCCTGCCGAGACTGCACGCTGGAAGCGATGCGTACCCAGGTTTTCGCCAATCAATGTATTGATTGCACAGTGGTTTTATTTGCACACGCCAGCCTGCTCATTCACGCTCGGCCCTTGTTTCTTTCTTTCAAAATACTTGTCCATATTCAGTTTCCCCTTTGTGTCTCTTCGTGAATCACATCATAACTATCGCCTGTCCCGGAAATTGAATTTAAAGCCTGATGTTACTGATATTCGTAGTAATGCATGCGCTAGAAGATGCGTCTGCTCCAGACGCGTTCGGCGCATTTGCGTTCGCGTCAGCGTTCACCCTAGTTAGATCGAGCTTCATCAATTCAAGGACCGATTGTAGGAAGCCTTGAGTTTGCCGTCCGGCTAATCGAAACTGTGGTGAAATAATTTCGACTCTGCCCGTACTTTGCTATTGAACAAAAAAAAGAAAGTTTCTCGATCGTGATGGCGAAATGAGCGGCCGAATGGCGGGTTGTGCCCCACGAGAGCCCGGTGGTGTCGGAACGTAATGGCGATCTGATTCACACCGGGCTTCGCAAGGACTGGCCTCGGATAAAAAAAGCGCGGCGGCTCGGCGCATAAACACTTGCTGCTTGGAGGTCCCCTGGATGAGATGCGAAACAGTAACTGATATTCCCAGTTGGTACGCAATTCACACACATCCGAAGCAGGAAATTCGCGCCGAGGGGAATTTACAGGCCCTGGGTGTGGAAACATTTTTACCTAGGGTAAGGGATTGCCGCTTCAATGAGTTCACAAGCGAACCGTCTTATTTCATTAAACCCTTGTTTCCCGGGTATCTCTTCGCCAGTTTCGCGCCGAACAGTTTGCTTCATAAGGTTCGTTTCACCAGGGGTGTACATAGCGTCGTGTGTATAGGTAGTGATCCTGCGCCGGTTGATGACAGGGTGATTGAAATCATTGCCGCCCAAATTGATGTGACAGGTTTTGTAAAAATCGGCGCTGATCTCGAACCTGGCGCCAGAGTGTTGATTCAAGCAGGTCCGTTCAAAGGGCTCACGGGAATTTTTGAGCGAGAGGCAAGCGCCGCCGACCGAATCAAAATACTGCTGGACTGTATAAGTTTTGAAGCTCGCGTGGAAGTCGATAAGAATTACGTCAAATGTTTCCTCGCGGGATTGAGCAATTGAGCGGCCGCGGGAGGCGGCGCTGCGGCTGTTGTTTAGCGGCAAAGCGAAACTGGCCGTGAAGATTTTGTGAGTGACGCCAGGGAGAAATGGCCGGCGCAACATGCGGCAGCCTGTTCGTAGTTGACGAAAGACGCCTCGGTAATGAAAACCGCCGCCGATTGCAGAGTAATAGCCCAGGGGGATTTCCGGCAGGAACGAGCGAGGCCGCGATGATCATCGAGATGGCGACAAGCAAGGAAGACATGTTGTCGATGAGTCGAATTCGTCGACAGGTTTTCGAATATGAAATGGGATTGACGCTCCCGGCGCTGAGTGTGCCGGAAGGCCTGGATGCCGCGCATGTGATTGCGCGCGCCGAATTAACGGGCGAGCCGGTTGCGGCGCTCACGGTTGTGGACACGACGAACGAAGTTGACCTCTGTGAGCAGTATGGCCTATGTCTCGATCCCGACGCCCGGACCGCCCGCTACACGCAGCTTGCGGTATCTAAGCCTTATCGCGGGATGAATCTACCCTTGATGTTAATCCTGAAAGCGCATTACCATTTCGTAGCGCCAGGCAAGTTCACGCACACCTGGCTGTTATTCGACGCGGAACGCGCCGCGAATTCCTCGTTATGCGCGCGCCTCGGCTTTTCAGTGAGCGAGCGTGTTTTCCATTCTCAATTCGGCATTACCCGCATTCTAGTGAGAGACGAACGGTCGGCCTTTTGTGAACAGGCTATTTGGCAAACGCAACAATATCTTGTGGCGGTCGCGCAGAAAAACGGCCACAGTTCACATTATGACTACTATCCATTAAACCATGACCATCTCAATCTTGACGCCGGCGGGGGGCGCTAAAGATGAAACGGATGATTGAGCCGCATACCCCAGACAACATCGACAAAATCCACCCGAACCTGAAGGCGCCTGAGCTCATAGCGTAGACAGGCGCAGTGAATTCACAGCAAGCGGGCGCGATTCCACGCGCTCCTCAACCATCAAACTAGGTTACGATCATGAAAAAAGCGCTCTTTGCTGTTTCCAGCGCGCTAACCATCCTGGCCGCGACTTTCTTCGTGGCCTCGTCTGATAGCGCTGACGGCATCACTAAGTCGAAGGCAGCCGTCACTTTCAACAAAGATGTGGCGCCGATCTTCTTCAAGAACTGCGTCGAGTGTCACCGTCCGGGCGAGGCCGCGCCGATGTCGCTCTTGAGTTACAAAGACGCTCGTCCCTGGGCCCGCAGCATCCGCGAAAAAGTCCTCAGCCGCGAGATGCCGCCCTGGCATGCCGATCCGCGCGTCGGCCAATTCTCAAACGATCCCCGCCTGACCCAGGCCGAGATTGACGCCATCACGACCTGGGTGGACGGCGGCGCCAAAGAGGGCGAGCCGCGCGACCTGCCGCCCGCGCCGAAGTTCGTCGAAGGATGGGGCATCGGCCAGCCGGACCTGATCCTGAAGATGCCTGAAGAGTTCACCCTCGAAGCCAATGGGCCGGACGAATATCGGAACTTCGAGATTGATCCCGGCTTCACCGAAGACACATACGTGCAGACGGCTGAAGCGCGCCCCGGCAATCGCCGTATCGTCCACCACGTCATCGCCATCATTCTGCCGCCGCCAGATGGCGCCCAACCGCGGAAAGAGCTGACAAAAGAGGAGATCGAAAAGATGAGCGCCGAACGGGATCCGATCCTTTACAAAGAGGGGTTCTTGCGGCGGCTGAGGCCGGACGTGCCGGTCTACGACGACGGCTGCCAACTTCCGAACGGCGGCGGCGGCAACCAGCTCGATGGCGGCGGTCAGTTCAAATTCGGAATGTGGCTCACCGCATTTGTCCCGGGCGCGAAGCCCGCGATCTGGGAGCCGGGCACGGTCAAGAAAATTCCAGCCGGCTCGAAGATCCTCTTGCAGGTCCACTACTCGAAGACGGCGGGCCAGGTCGAGAAGGATCGCTCAATGATCGGCCTGGTCTTCGCCAAGCAGCCGCCTCGGAAGGAGTTGATCACGCGCATGATTTCCAACAATTACTTCCTGATTCCGGCAGGCGCGGAGAACCACCGGGTGACGGCTTGCTGGACGGCGCCGCAGGACATCCATCTCATCGGCGCGGCGCCGCATATGCACAACCGCGGCAAGGCGATGCAGATCAAGGTCTTCTATCCCGACGGCCGCTCGGAGGTGTTGCTCAACGTGCCCAGGTACGAATTCTCGTGGCAGACCTTCTACAACTTCAAGCAACCCACCGCGATTCCGAAGGGGGCCAGATTCATGGTGACTGGATACTTCGACAACTCAGGCCGTAACAAAAACAACCTCGATCCGGAGCAGGAGGTGCGCTTCGGCGAGCCGACCTACGATGAAATGATGATTGGCTGGATCGAGTACACGGTGGATGGCCAGTCGCTCAAACCGGCCGCCGCGCACGGCGTGAGAGGCGTAACGCAAAAGTAGCTAACCACGACAGGTAGCAATGGATAACATCCCAATTGAATACCGCGACAGAATGCTGGCGGAGCAGACGGCGATGATGGAGGCGTTACAGTTCATCGCGCAGCTCCTTATCTGTTTTGCCCTTCTGGTCGCCTTAGTGATCCTGATTGTCAATATAAGCGGCATCATCTGGGTCCGCATCAGTGAGAAGCGCCCGTCCGAACACTGCCGGCCGTAGCCGCCGGAGACGGCCACGTCCGCAGCCGCCGGAGACGGCCACATATGACCCTTTTGCCATGTGAAATGAGGATTGGTCTTGATGAGCGATGCTAAAGTCAAGATTAAGGGGTTTCTATCGACCTTCTTTCCGACCGCCGCATTGAAAGAGGATGATGACATTTTCGCTCTCGGTTTCGTCAATTCTCTCTTCGCCTTGCTACTCATCTGAGCCGCGCCTATGTAACGTCTTGCGAACGATTGCCGAGAGTTTGTTATGACCGATGTTATGACCAGGATGGAATTGCTCGATCTCATCGCGCGGCATGCGCGGGAGGTGCTGCCCGGACTCGACGGGCGTCAGATCGTCTCGTCCGATCGGCTGGTCGATCTAGGCGCCAATTCGGTGGATCGCGCCGAAATCGCGATGCTCGTGCAGGAGTCGCTTGGCTTGTTGGTTTCGCGCGTCGAGTTGTTCGGACCCAAGAACATCGGCGAGTTGGCCGATTTGTTTCTGGAGAAACTTAATGCCGCCTGAATTGGTCGTCACCGGAATGGGCGTCATTTCGGCCATCGGGCAAGGCAAGGCTGCGTTTGCGGCCGCCTTGCTCGACGGTAAGGCCGCCTTTGACGTGATGCGGCGGCCGGGCCGCCAACGAGAGTCCGCCTATATCGGCGCGGAAATTCGCGAAATGGCGTTTCCTCCGGGCGTCGCCAGTCAGACGCTACGCGCGGCTTCGCTGTCCTCGCAGGCCGCCCTGGTCGTGTTGCAGGAAGCGTGGGTCGAGGCGCGCTTGTTTGACGTTGATCCTCGCCGCATCGGCCTGGTTGTCGGCGGCTCGAATGTTCAGCAGCGCGAGTTGTCGCAGGTTCACGAAAGCTATCGCGACCGTTCGGCGTTCCTGCGGCCGACCTACGCGTTGTCATTCATGGATTCGGATCTGAGTGGCTTTTGCACGGCGCAGTTCGGGATTCGCGGCCTGGCCTACACGGTGGGGGGCGCGTCGGCGAGCGGTCAATTGGCGATTATTCAAGCGGCGCAGGCGGCGCTCGCCGGTCAAGTCGATGTGTGCGTCGCGTTGGGCGCGTTGATGGATTTATCGTACTGGGAATGCCAGAGCCTGCGCGCGCTCGGCGCGATGGGGTCGGATCGCTATGCCGACGAGCCCGCGCTCGCTTGCCGTCCCTTCGACCGCGATCACGACGGATTCATATTCGGCGAATCCTGCGGCGCAGTGGTCATCGAGTCGTTGGAATCGAGCGAGCGCCGAGGCGTAAAGCCTTACGCCATTTTGAGCGGTTGTGGATTCACGATGGACGGCAATCGCAATCCTGAGCCGTCGTTGGAGGGAGAAATGCTGGCTATTCAGAGCGCGCTCCGCGCGTCCGGATTGCCGCCAGCGCGAATCGACTATGTCAATCCGCACGGCACGGGTTCTATCGTGGGCGACGAAACGGAATTGAGGGCGTTACGCGCATGCGGGTTGGCGGACGCCTGTCTGAACGCGACCAAGTCCCTGACTGGTCATGGCCTGAGCGCCGCAGGCGCGGTTGAAGTGATTGCGACCCTACTGCAGATGCGGGCCGGACAATTGCATCCGACTCGCAATATGGAGCGCCCCATCGACCCGACACTCAATTGGGTAAGAAACAAATCGATCGATCATCAGATCGAGAATGCGCTGACTTTGAGCATGGGCTTCGGCGGAATCAATACGGCGCTATGCTGGAGGCGTGCATAACTGCGCAAAGCGAATCGCCGATTCGTTATCGCGAGCGGAGAAGTTCGCAACGAAAATTCACAGCGGAGGAAGAAACGAGATGACCAGGCAAATGGGAAAGCGCGCGATTGTCATCGGCGCCGGGATAGGAGGATTGCTATTCGCGCGCGCGCTGGCGGATTACTTCGAAGATGTGACGGTGTTGGAGCGGGATTCGCTGCCTGACAACGATGAACCCCGCGACGGGGTTCCACAAGGGCGACATTTCCACGGGCTGCTGGCCGGAGGCTGCCGCGTGATGAATGCATTGCTTCCTGGCCTGGTGGATGATTTCAAGGCTGCTGGCGCCGTCAAGCTGGTGACTGGCCTGTCAACTCGCATTGAGATGCCGGGTTACGACCCGTTTCCACAACGCGATGCCGGTTTCTGCTCCTATGGATTGTCGCGTCCTTTGATGGAACTGTGCATGCGCCGCCGTGTTCAGGCCATTGCGAACATCTCGTGGGAGCAGAACAGCGCTGTCGAGCGGCTGCGACACGATGCCGGTGTGGTGACCGGCGTGGCGTTGCGCGATGGCCGCTGGCTGCCTGCAGACTTTGTTATTGACGCCTCCGGGCGCGGCGCCCCTACGCTCAGGGCGTTCGACGAAATGGGTTACGCGCGGCCCCGCGAGACCACCATCGGCGTCGACTTACACTATGTAACAGCATTATTCGAGATTCCCGAAAATGCCGCGCACGACTGGAAAGTGCTGGTGACGCACCCAGAGTCGCCGCCGGGAAGCGTCAAAGGCGCACTGATGTCGACCATCGAGGGTAACCGCTGGATTTGCGGCCTCGCCTGGCAAGGCGAGGAGAAGGCGCCTGTCGATCGGGAAAGTTTTATCGAGTTTACGCGCAAGCTTCGCACGCAGACTTGTTACCACGCGATCAAGGATGCCACGATGCTCGGCAAGGTCGCGCATTTCCTCTTCCGTGAAAGCTGCCATCGACACTTCAGCGATCTGGAATCCTTGCCCAAGGGCCTGCTGCCGGTGGCGGATGCCATTTGTTGTTTCAATCCGGTGCATGGACAGGGAATGAGTGTGGCGGCGCTCGAAGCAGAGACGTTCTGCGAATTGCTTGAGGCGGGGCAGGGCGACTTCCACGATCTCCAGCGCGCGTTCTTGCAGCGGACCGATCAGATCATTGAGGGGCCTTGGAACATGGCGGCGGCGCCGGATTTGGCTTATCCGGACACTCGCGGCGAGCGACCGCCCAACCTCATGCAGTCGCTCATGTTTGGCGCAGCCTTCATGGAATTGGCCGCGCGTGATGCGAGCGTGGACAAGCTGATGTGGGAAATTAGGAGCCTGCTGAAGCCTTACAGTGCCCTGACGAGTGATGCGGCGCTGATGCAACGTATCCAAACTGTTATGGCGGAGATGGCTGCGACTGCGGCCGTCTGAATCAGATCAGGTAACGGACAGACTGAAGTCGTCCTACTACGAGTGGCGCCGTGACCTACGAGACGATCAAAGTCGAGTTTCAGGAGTCGATCTGTTTTTTACAGATTGACCGGCCCCAGGCCGACAACACGATAAGCAGTCAGCTTGTGGCTGAGTGCAATGACGTCTTGTCCGCGTGCGAGGAGTCCGCGACCGTCGTGGTTTTGAGCGGTTCGCCGGAAGTGTTTTGCCTGGGCGCCGATTTCAAGGCCATCGCCGGCGCGCCGAAGAAAGCCCATGAGCGGGACGGCGACCCCGGGCCGCTGTACGACTTGTGGCTGCGCTTGGCGACCGGTCCGTACGTCACGATCTCGCATGTGCGCGGCAAGGCGAATGCCGGAGGCGTAGGGTTTGTCGCGGCGTGCGATATCGTTCTCGCCGACGAAACCGCGCAGTTCAGTTTGTCCGAGCTGCTGTTTGGGCTCTATCCCGCCTGCGTGCTGCCGTTTCTGATACGCCGCGTCGGGTTTCAGAAGGCGCATTACCTCACGCTGATGACCCAGCCCATTTCGGCGAAGCAAGCCTGCGAATGGGGATTGGTGGACGAATATGAACCCCTCAGCGAGGCTTTGTTGCGCCGGCGCCTGCAACGGTTGCGGCGACTGTCGAGGATCGCGATTCGACGCTACAAGACCTACATGAGCCGCATCAGCGCGCCGTTGCAGGATCTGAAGGCGCCGGCAGTCGCCGCCAATCTGGAAATTTTCTCCGACGCCGGGAATCTGCAAGCTATCACCCGGTACGTCGAACGAGGCGTGTTTCCCTGGGAGAAATTGTGACCAATACGACTGTATTTATGTTCTCAGGCCAGGGGTCGCAGTACTTCCACATGGGAAGGGCGTTGTACGACGGCGACGACACTTTCCGCGAATGGATGATCGAACTCGACGATATTGCGCAAGAGGCGTCAGGCAGGTCGGTGATCGAGACTCTCTATTCCGACGCGTACGACAAGGGGGATCCATTCGACCGCACCTTGCTGACGCATCCCGCGATATTCATGGTGGAATATTCGCTGGCGCAATCCTTGATGCGCGCGGGCGTCGCTGTTTGCGGAGGATTTCCTCAGCGGTCGCAGCGAATTGGCGGCGGTCAACTTTTCTTCTCATTTCGTCGTATCCGCACGACGCGCGGAACTCGAGGCGATCGAGGCCGCCTTGAGGAAGCGCAGTATCGGCTATCAGCGGCTCCCGGTTTCTGTCCCCTTCCATTCGCAGTGGATAGACGACGCGAAATCCGCGTTCGAGTCGTTTATGCAATCGATCCGGCGCAAGCAAGGCTGGTTGCCAATGGCGTGCTGCGATCAGGCGGCCATTCTGTCCGAGCTGTCAGACGACTATTTCTGGAATGTCGTGCGGCGCCCGATTCGATTCCGCGAAACCATAGCGCGATTAGAGCAACAGGGCGCTAGCCGATACATCGACGTCGGCCCGGCCGGCACTTTAGCCACGTTCTTGAAGTACGGGCTGCCTGCGACAACCAAGTCGGCGCCGCATGCGATTCTGACGCCTTATGGCCTCGACCGGAAGAATCTGGCGGCCTTGTTGGCGCCGATCGGGCGCTAACGAAGAGATCGATTCCAAATCACTCTTCGCGCTCTTCGTTTCTTCGTGGTTTGTACCAATCTTTGCTATTCCGATCTAAATCGAGCCACGCAAGATCGGTACAGTACCGCGCGCGTAAGCAAGCGGCCGACCGATGAGTCCGCCGCTTGCTTACGCGCGCGGTACTGTACCGGTGTCCCAATGTTACTTGGCCTGATTTAGCCATAAGATGCCCAGGTAAACATCTCTTCAACCAAGATGATACGGAGAATGTTCCGCATTACCTCGACTTGATGCGCACATAGGTAGAGGCTTACGGAGCCTCGCATTATAGATCGTTGCGTTGAAACTTAACCTGACATCAATATGCGTGCAAAAAGTACCTCGCTGCCGTTGGAGGTTAAGTTTTCAATGCGACGATCTATAGAGAGCCAGATTAACTACACCGTAAGCAAAGTTCTTTGACGTTTTCCTGCCCTACATTTTTCTGTTGGACTGAGTTTTAACAAAAAAATGTAGGACAGAGAAATAGAAGGGAACTTTGTTTACGGACTATTGACCACCAAAAAATCGGGAACTACAGATTTAGAAAGGCAGGATAAATGAATAGACTCAGCAGTCTGATGTTAAACGGCGCGTTGTTCGCGCTCTTGATCCTAGGCCTGGCTGGCTCCACATGGGCGCAAAGCGTCCTGGGGGCGAGCCATAGGCCCCAGGAGGGAATACAGGAATCTACGGATCGTCAGAAGAGGCCGCACGGCGCCGACGCGACGCAGCGACTCCTCTTTTGGAACGAGGTCGCTCTGAAAGCCAATGCGCGTGATCACGCGCGCGCGGCGCCCCTGAAACCGGAGCAAGGTGGGCCGAACCGAACCGCCCGCGCGTTTGCCATCGTGCAAATCGCGGTATTCGACGCCTACAACTCCCAGGCGGCGGATATCGCGGCTGTTCAGGAGACAGACCTCGACTCTATCCCCGACGGCCGGGCGAAAGACGCCGGGATAAGAATCGGACGGCGGGCGGCGGAAGTGATTTTGGCGATCAGGAGCAATGACGGCTCTCAGCATCAAGAGCCGAACTACCACGTCGATTATTTTCCGCCATCCGGCCCCGGCAAGTGGACTCCGGATCCAGGTAGCGGAAATACGCTCGCTCTGGGAGCGCACTGGGCCAGCATGGTCCAGCCTTTCGTCATACGTTCCGCCGACCAGTTCAGGGCCGCTCCGCCGCCGGCCCTCGAGAGCGACGCATATGCGCAGGCTGTCGATGAGGTGAGGCGGCTGGGCGGAGCGAACTCGCAAGAGCGGACTGAGGACCAGACGATCACCGGTATTTTTTGGGGCTACGACGGAACGCCGTTCCTGGGCACGCCGCCGCGACTCTACAATCAAATCGTTGTGCACATTGCCGAGCAGATGGGAACCCGCGGCATCGAACTCGCGCGGCTGTTGGCCCTGGTGAATGTGGCGATGGCCGACGCCGGTCTTGCGTGCTGGGACACGAAGTATCACGAGGTGTTCTGGCGGCCGGTTACCGCAATTCCGAACTTCGTCCCGCTCGGCGCGCCGGCCAGCAACACCAACGGGAAAAATTTCACTCCACCCTTCCCGGCCTATACGTCCGGCCACGCGACGTTCGGGGGCGCTCTCTTCCAGACACTGCGTAGATTTTACCGGACCGATAGGATCGCCTTCAGCTTTATTTCGGACGAGTTCAACGGGGTGACGCGGGATAATCTGGGCAGGGTCCGCCCGCTCGTTCTGCGTCATTTCCAATCGCTTTCAGAGGCCGAAGAAGAGAACGGCCAAAGCCGCATCTACCTCGGCATCCACTGGAGCTTCGATAAAACCGAAGGAATCAAACAAGGCAGGCAGGTAGCCAATCATGTCTTCAATAATTCCTTCCGGCGAGGGGCTCACGGTAAGGCCGATTAACCAATAACCCGAAGAAAGGACGAGAAAAACTACCATGAAATCAAGATCAAAACGCATCTCAATTTTGGCCGCGCTATTCGCATTAGCGACAATCGGTCTGTCAGCATTCACCCTAAACATGACCTCAGCGAGAGGCTCGATGCACGATCGAGACTCCGAAGGGCTTGGCGGAGGACGCTATGAAGTCACGGTTACCAACCTGACGCGAGGTCAGCAATTCACGCCTATCCTTGTGGCCAGCCATCGGGATGGGGTAAAGCTCTTCAATTTGGGAGAGCCGGCGAGTCCGCAACTGGCGACGATAGCCGAAGAAGGGGATCCCAGAGAGTTGGTCAACCTGCTTTCAGGGATGCGGGAAGTGAAAGACGTGGTAACAGGCCCCTTCTCCGAAGAGGGTATCATCGATCCGGGTAAGTCGGCGACTTTGATTGTTAAGGCCCCCTACCCATTCGACCACATCAGCCTCGCGTCCATGCTCTTCCCGACTAACGATGCCTTCATCGCTCTCAACGGGGTCGAAGGACCACGCGGCGATAAGGAGTTAACGTTCTTCTCCCCCGCCTACGATTCCGGCAGCGAGAAGAATGACGAGTTATGCTCCTCCATTCCTGGCCCTTTTTTCTCGGAGTGCGGCGGGCCTGGCGGTGGGGCGCGCGTGGGCGGTGGAGAAGGGTTCGTACACATCCATGCCGGGATTCACGGCGTTGGAAATTTTATCCCCGCCGAACGGGACTGGCGTAATCCGGTTGCGAAGATCACTATTCGACGCGTCAGATAGAGGCGACCGGTCATAGTTTCCTGTCCTACATTTTCCTGTTTCGGTTTTGCCAACAGGAAAATGTAGGACGGGAAGATACGGGTCTGCGGATTTCTCAACTCGTTCACTATGGCCGATTCGAGGCGCCGGTCGTTTCGACGACCTGACGTTGCAAGATGGCGGCGTGGCGGCGGTGATTCAATCAAGATGACACGGAGAATATCATGAAAAAAAATGATCCGGCCGTTTTCCATAAGTTATATGGAATCAAAAAATCAAGGATTGCTTACTATGGAAGGGATTTTCTCGACTACCTATTGATGATTGCGCTGAGCGCGCTGGTCGTCGGCCTTTCGTATGGTTTTGGCCACGTAATGTCGATCGTCGGGATTGCTCTGTGCGCCCTTATGCTCGCCACGTTCATCGTAAGGCATGGCGTTGAATTCAGAGCGCCTCTGATCTTGAGAAGGCCGCAGGACGCCCTCTATATGTTCGTATATAAGCTCCAGAATTTAAAGCCCATGTATTTCATTGCTCTCGGCCTGCTCTTGCTGGAAAACTTCCTGATCGCCGCAACGCCGAATCTTCCGCATCACGTCGACCTCATGCGCACAGGCGCCCTTTGGCTGTTTTACGCGCATTTCATATCCATAACCGCATATAGAACAGCCATCCTGATCGACCATTTGGCGAAGAAGGAATTGGTCCGCGAGGTGTTGATGCAAACCCCGTGGAAAAGAGTTGTCGATGCAAAGACAAACATCACCTTGGAAATCTTGCATGCTTATGTCACAGGGTTATTAGCGCATATCGTCCTGATAGCGCCATGGTATCTCGTGATTACTCATGCCAGTTTTTCGGTGATCTTCCTTCCGGTTGTGTGCTTGATCAATGTCATCGTTCATTGGAAATGGATTAAAATATATAACTCGTGGTTCTATCGAGATCATTGGTTGGGGCACAACTCCGAGCTCGAGTTCATATATCTCCACGGAACGCACCATGACGCCATCCCTTCTGGATTGATTGCCGTGTCAGAAAATGGGTTTTTAGAAGGAATTATGCGGTATACGCTAGGGTCGCCTACTTCATTTTACAACCCCGTCATTTCTTTTATGATCCATACGGTAGAAGTCAAAACTGATATTAAACGACATCAGTATATTCCTGGGGTGTTTCCAAGGTTGCCAAGAAGATTGATGGAGATTTTCCAGCATTCGACGCATCACTACGGATTGCTTGCGCCTTATAGCGTTGGCCTGAAATTGGATCAGCCCGGTGTTTCTGAAGATTATAAGAAGCAGTACGCTCGGTATCCGGATGTGGTAATGAACTCGATCAAGCTGGACGAAGAGCTGACAGGCTTCCGGTGGGACAACCCAATCCAGCAGAGAATTCTTAGTCTCTACGATATGTATCAAAAGTGATTCAATCAAGATGACACGGAGAATATCATGAAAAAAAATGATCCGGCCGTTTTCCATAAGTTATATGGAATCAAAAAATCAAGGATTGCTTACCATGGAAGGGATTTTCTCGACTACCTATTGATGATTGCGCTGAGCGCGCTGGTCGTCGGCCTTTCGTATGGTTTTGGCCACGTAATGTCGATCGTCGGGATTGCCCTATGCGCCCTTATGCTCGCCACGTTCATCGTAAGGCATGGCGTTGAATTCAGAGCGCCCGTGATCTTGAGAAGGCCGCAGGACGTTCTCTATATGTTCATATATAAGCTCCAGAATTTGAAGCTTGTGTGGTTCATCGCCCTCGGCCTGCTCTTGCTGGAAAACTTCCTTATCGCCGTAACGCCGAATCTCCCACACCATGTCGACTTGATGCGCACAATTGCCCTTTGGCTATTTTACACACATTTCATATCCGTAACTATATTTAGAACAGCCATCTTGATTGACCATTTGGCGAAGAAGGAATTGGTCCGCGAGGTGTTGATGCAAACTCCGTGGAAAGGAATTGTCAATGCAAAGACAAACATCACCTTGGAAATCTTGCATGCTTATGTCACGGGGCTATTAGCGCATATCGTCCTGATAGCGCCATGGTACCTCGTGATTACTTATGCCAGTTTTTCGGTGATCTTCCTCCCGGTTGCGCTCTTGATCAATGTCATCGTTTATGTGAAATGGTTGAAGGCGATTAACTCGTGGTTCTATCGAGATCATTGGTTGGGGCACAACTCCGAGCTCGAGTTCATATATCTCCACGGAATGCACCATGACGCCATCCCTTCTGCTTTGATCGCCGTGGGGGAAAACGGATTCTTAGAAGGGTTCACGCGGCACACGATAGGGTCGCCTGTTCCATTCAACAACCCCTGCGTTTCTTTCTTAATCTATACGTACGAGGTCACGAATGATGTGCGCACACATCAGTATATTCCCGGGGTGTTTCCAAGATTATCGAGACAATACATAGAGATTGCTCACCATTCGACACACCACTTTGGGAAGCTTGAGCCTTATAGTTTTGCCCTGAACGTGGATCAGCCCGACGTGTCTGAAAGTTTGAAGAAGTCTATGCGCCGGTTGCCGTATGCGCTGGCAAGCTCGATCAAGCTGGACGAAGAGCTGACAGGCTACCAGTGGGACAACCCGACGCGCCGGCAAACCCTCATTCTCTACGATAAGTATCAAAAGTGATTCACAGTGCGAGTATTTGCCCTATCGGATATCCACATCGACTACGACGCGAACGCCAAGTGGATTGCAAATCTATCCAATGCTGAATATCTAGACGATGCGCTCATTCTTGCCGGCGACGTGACCGATTCACGTCGACTGCTCGATTGGTGTCTCGGCGCGCTCGCGAAGCGTTTCAAAAAGGTGTTATTCACGCCGGGAAACCACGACTTGTGGGTGATACGCGAAGACCGCGAAATGAATTCATTGCAGAAGTTCGACGACGTCCGCGCGGTGGTCGAATCGTGCGGGGCGTCGATGCAGGCGTTTCGCGAGCGGGGCGTCGAGATCATTCCGCTCCTGGCATGGTACGACTACTCCTTCGGCGAGCCGAGTGAAGAGCTGAGGTCGATGTGGATGGACTACCGCGCGTGCCGTTCAATGACAAACAGGTCAGTGTGGCGGGCGCCACAGTCATAACCTACTCGCACTTTTTGCCGCGCATCGATTTGATGCCGGAGTTCATTCCGTGCGCACACAAGCTTCTCTATCCCATCCTGGGTTCCACGCGCCTGGAGCGCCAGTTGCGAAGACTTAACTCAAGCATTCACGTCTACGGGCACAGCCACGTTAACCGTCAGGTGAAGATCGACGGCGTATCATACATCAACAATGCTTTCGGCTATCCGAACGAAACCTGGATAACGTCGAAGAGTCTGATGCTCATCCATGAGCGCTGACATGAACCGGATCATCCCACTCACGCCCGCCGAGATTCATTTGTGGCTCGCTTTTTACGATGAAATAACTGAGCAGCGCCTGCATTCCGCCTATCGGGAACTGCTCAATCCCGCGGAGAAGGAGCAGGAATCGCGGTTTTATTTCGCAAGGGATCGGCGTCGTTATCTGATTACACGCGCCTTGGCGCGGACCGTATTGTCGCGCTACGCGCCCGTCCGTCCCGAGGAGTGGGTCTTTACCGCGAACGCCTATGGGCGCCCCGAGATCGTCAATGCGCAGGCGAGGGACGCGGGGTTGTCGTTCAATATTTCGCACACGCACAGTCTGATTGTCCTGGGTGTGACCGACTGTCGCGCTTTAGGGGTGGACGTCGAGAATTTCCGCGCGCGTGAGGTATCGATTGACATCGCGGATCGCTTTTTCGCGCCGCAAGAAGTCGCGGCGCTTACCGCCACACCGCCGCGGCGCCAACAATATCGATTCTTCGAGTACTGGACGTTCAAGGAATCCTACATCAAGGCGCGCGGAATGGGTTTGTCCTTGCCCCTCGACAAGTTCAGCTTTCACTACCCCAATGATCGAGCAGTCAAGATCGCGATTGATCCGGAACTGGCGGACGAGCCGAATCGCTGGCAGTTCTGGCAGTTCCTGCCGAGGCCGGAATATTTGGTGGCGATCTGCGCCGAGCGAATCGGCGCGCGGTCTCCGAGCCTGATCGTTCGGCAGGCCGTTCCAATGCTGGGCGAAAAAACAATCGCCCCCGAATTCCTGCGGGTCTCAGAATAAAGTGTCAACGACCTGATGTCTGAACACATTTGAATGATAAGGCTTTCAGTTACTTTGCCCATGACTAATGGAAAGAGGTTCAGAGCGCTTTTTACATTATCGCTCCTGGTCGCCGGAGTCGCCGTGTGCGCCGGGGGGAGAACAGTGTTTGCGATGCCGATGTTTGCGCGAAAGCTGGGGGTCCCCTGCTCGACCTGCCACACGTCGCCGCCCAGACTCAATGAAACTGGCTATCAGTTTCGAGCGGCGGGCTATCGGATGCCGGCTGAAATCGGAAAGGGCGGCGAAAAGAAACCGTTCAATTTCTTCGATTATAACGGCGTGCGGCTCCAGGCGCGCTACGACGCGACCCGCGCCAGGACCGGGCCGGACGCCCCACACGCCAATAATTTCAATATGTTCGCGGCGGAGCTTTATGCTTTTACGGGCGCTTGGGGGAAGTACCTCTCGTCAAACATAAAGGCCACGATCTACCCGGAAAAATCCTACGACACCGAAGACCATTTGAGGGTCGAGGGAAACATCAAGGCGACAATGGGCAACGAGAAGCGGTTCTTCGAAGTCCGCGCCGGCGTCCCTCACCCGATGGAGGGCTTCGGCGCGTCGGACACCACGATCTCCGACACGCGCCCATACCTGCAGGAGCAAGCGGCGAACTTCAACCAGACGACCTTCTTCACACCGTGGAATTTCCATCAATCCGGAGTAACATTCGGCTACTATCAAGGGCGGACGGCAGTCCGGGCGCTCCTGCTTTCTGGCGTAAGGCTACACAACGACAAAGATGCGCTCGAACCTTTCGGCAGAAGGGAACCCTTCACCGACTCCTTGCCACTCTCCAAACATAGCGGAGTAGACTTTCAGTTACTCGTTAATCGTATACTTAATTTCAATGGCGGGGGCGTCACCTTATATTATTACCACGGCAATATGAATATTCCGATAATAAACCCGGACGGGACGTTTCAACCTGACAATGCGTTCCGAAACGATTTCGATCGTGTCGCGTTCTACGCGAGCTACCCGGTCGCGAAACGGCTGACGCTGCTCGGAGGCGTTCAGCGCGGCCGGGACGACATTGCGACTGGAGGCAGATTTACCAGCCTCGGCGCGTATACCGAAGCCGCCGTGCCGATAATAAACGACATCACACACGCGGGAGTCAGAGTCGATTATTTCGACCCGGCGCGAAATAAGGGCAGAAACGAAGTGTACGGGGTCACGACTTATATGAATCTGTGGGTGCGCGAGCAGTTCAGGTTTGTGGCGGAATATCAGCGGAGAGAACGTAGACAGGAGCAATTGCCCAATAAGAAGGACCACGCATTCCAACTGCGCCTCATTTTCATCAAGTGACCCTCATGTCTGGACACAACACTCACAATAGGAGAGTAAGATGATTGCTTTTTTATTTCCCGGTCAGGGTTCACAGAAACGTGGCATGGGCCAAGGCTTGTTCGATGAGACTCCCCAATATGCCGAAGTCGAGAAGGATGTGGACACGATTCTCGGCTATTCATTGCGCAAGCTATGTCTGGAGGACGCGGATAACCGCCTGAAAGAAACGCAATTCACCCAGCCCTGTCTCTATGTGGTCAATGCGTTGCATTACTACAAGGCTGTCGGCCAGGGCGCGCGTCCTACCCACTTGGCGGGCCATAGTTTGGGCGAATACAACGCGTTACTCGCGGCGGGTGTGTTCGATTTTCTGACCGGGCTGCGGCTGACGCAGAAGCGCGGCGAACTGATGTCGCGGGCGAAGAATGGCGGCATGGGGGCGGTGATCGGTCTGGGCGCCGACGCGGTCGCGAAGGTGATCGAAGAAAACGGACTGGCGAGTATCGATGTCGCCAACTTCAATTCGCCGTCGCAGACGGTGGTGTCGGGTCCGACCGAGGACGTCAGGCGCGCGGGGCCGCTTTTCGAGAAAGCAGGCGCGCGAATATACATGCCTCTGCAGGTCAGCGCCGCGTTTCATTCGCGGTATATGGCGGACGCCGCGAAAGCGTTCGCCGATTTTCTGGCGCCGATGTCTTTTGCCGCGCCCCAAATTCCCGTCATCTCTAATGTGACTGCCCAACCGTATCCGGCCGACAACGCGTCGGAATCAGTCAAGTCGCTGTTGGCGCAGCAGATCACGCGCTCGGTGCGATGGAATCAGAGCGTACGTTTCCTCATCAGCCAGGGCGTCACGCAATTCAGCGAAGTGGGGCCGGGAAATGTGTTGACGCGAATGGCGCAAGAAATTCAGCAAGAAAAAGAGTAGGCGCTCAAACATCGCGGCCGCGTCAGCGACGGTTGAATTCAGCCGCCGCCACGCGAGGCGAGAATATTTCCAGACGTACGGCAGCGTCAAATTGACGGCCCTCTTCAATGACCCGACGGATATTGAGTAGCGCTCCCGGCGCGAGGCCATTGGGCATTGGATGTTGGAAATTGGTCATTCCTGTTCACCTGCGTGGATATCTTATGTATCAGGAACTTCTGCGAGATCTGACCGAATCCTACCTGAAATCCCTTATCGCCGAGGCCTCTGGCTCTCTGAATCCGGATTTCGATTCGTCAGCTCCATTCGGCGAGTTAGGTATCAATTCGTTTCACGTGCTGAAAATCATCAAAAAGCTGGAAGGCGACTTCGGCGTGTTGCCCAAGAGCCTGCTCTTCGAGAATTTCAACATCAACGACCTGGCAGATTACTTCGCCGGTAAGCATGAGCAGGCTCTCTGCGCCAAGTTTGCGGAACAATTGGGGCGGCGCGATCGCGCCGCCCCAGTCAACGGCCGGCCACTGAAACCGATCGAAGTCCATGAAGGAGAAAAAACGCCGGCGGCGCCTCGGCCCAGTACCGTCGCCAGAGAAGCGGCGCCTGTTCGGGTACTCGAAAAAGAAGCCTACAGGCGCCCTGAATTGCGGGAGCTAGTCCAGACGCTTTTCGGCCGCTACAAGAGAGAGGGCTCTGTATCGCTAGGAACGAGAAAGATCGCGCCGAATCTATTCATCGGCGGCGCAAGACGTGGCTATTTCAACTATGGGCGAAGCAAGAACATTATCCTCGTGTACGCTTACACAGGACCGCGAGATTATGCGCCGGCTCTCCTGGGGGAAATGCTCCGGTATTGCGATGCGAACAATTTCCAGCTCAACATCCTCGCCGATGAGGAAATCCGGGCGGTCGGCGGAACGGCCTTTTCGGCGACGCCGTTTGGCGCGCTTCAGCGCATATTGAATCTCAAGGAGTTCACGCTCGAAGGCGGAGCGATGCGCCGTTTGCGCTACCAGGTGTCAAAGTTTCAGAGCGCCGGCGCATGCAGGACCGAAGAGTATCGATGCGGCTCCAATAAAGAGACAGACAAGGACATCGTCCGCGTCATCGACAAATGGCGCCAAACAAAGACGACGGTCAACCCGCTGGTGGACGACGCCAAAGGCGCCATTCTTGCCGGCGCGCTGCCTCCGGAGCACCGCCTGTTTCTGACCTATCTCGACGATGTCCTGCAGAATGTCATTCTCATTACCGCCATGTCGGCGGAGGAGAACGGGTATTTGATGGATCTCGAGTTCTATCCTCCGGATATGCCCTTGGGAGGGCTGGAGTTTGCGATTGTACAGATCATCAAGGTTCTCGCAGCGGAAGGATGCGATGTGTTGAGCTTGGGCGGAACCTACGGCTGCAAACTCAATTCGTCCGCCAGCGCGGACCCCGAGATCGACAAGATACTCGATGACCTGCGCGGGCAGAATATTTTCAATGACGCGGGCAATCTTCAATTCAAAAATAAGTTCCGCCCTGAAAACAAGACCATATACCTGTGCCGTCCAGTTGGGAGCGGCAATCCCGACAATGTCATCGACGTTATCATGATGATCGCCGATCCCGAGAAGGCGCAGACGTCAGATGAGGAGAACCACAACTTCGGCGCCCTGCGGCGGAAGGCCACGCCGTCCGTCGAAGATCCCCCGGCGCGTCGAGCGACCTCTTCAGAAGTCGCCCAGACGCGCGTCGAGCGGCTGGTGATTGAGGGAGCTGATCGGTCGCGCATCTTATCGGACTTCGGCTTCAACCCGCTCAATATCCCGCATGAACACGTCGAGTTCGATCTGAAGACGGACTCCTGGGCTCAACTGGAGACGCCTGCAATACAGGCGCGCATGAAGAGTCTGCATTCGCAGATGCAGCAGCCCGCGAGTGTCGATGAGAGTCTGAGAGCGGTCTTTCCCTTCGCTCATTTTGTCCTCACCGCTTCCGGGCAAGCGGCCGAGAGCGTGTTCTTCAAAGCATGGCCGAAGAAAGGGGTCGTACTCCAGAATCTGTTGTTTCCAAGCACGATCTTTCATGAGATCGACAAAGGCTTCACCCCGCGGGAGGCGCCTCATCCGGAGGTCTTTCAACTGAATTCACGGGAACGGTACAAAGGCGACATGGCATGGGATGAGTTGCAGGCGCAAGTGGAGCAGGATCCTTCCGCAATCGCCCTGGTCTGTATCGAGCTGAACAACAATGCCGCGGGCGGGTATCCAGTTTCCATGCGGCATCTAAGGGATGTGAAAGCCCTGCTCGCCGAACATTCCATCCCTCTCGTTATCGACGGCACGCGGGTTATGGAAAATGCGCAGTTCCTGATCGAACAGGAAAAGGAGTATGCGGGGAAGAGCGTCTGGGCGGTGGCGCGGGAAATGCTCTCCTACGCCGACGTCGTCATCGGCAGCTTGACCAAGGATTTTTGCGTGAACAAGGGCGGCGTCATCGCCACCAATGACGCTACGCTGTTTCATAGGCTTCAAGATCTCGTTCATGAAGAAAGAGCCGGGATCGATCTGATCGACAAGAAAATAATTGCGCTCTCATTGCAGAATCGGCGCCAGATCGAAGCCAAGGTGTTGCGCAGAATGGAAGACGTCCGCCTGATCTGGCGAGCGCTCGACGAGCGCAACGCGCCTATCGCGCGGCCCGCCGGCGGGCACTGCATTGTGATTGACGTCAAGCAGATTCCGGAGTTCAAAGCGTTCGAGTATCCGGTCGCTTCATTCCTGGCCTGGATGTATTTGAACACCGGGATTCGCGCGAGCGCGCACAGCGTGGGAATGCAAAAGCAGACTCCCATCAATGACCTCGTCCGCCTGGCCATCCCCGTCGGCCTGAAGCGTGACCAAATCGATAGCCTGATCGAGAGACTCACCCATTTGTTCGACAAAAAGGTAAACATTCCGGAAATCGTCATGGAGAGCGGCGCGCCCGGGCCGTTAGGCGCGGTCTACGCGAACTACAACCCAATAAGGTATCACAACGGTTCGTTACCGGCGGCGCCGAAGCCGAAGATGACGCACAGTTCCTCGCCAGGCGAAATGGCTCCGCCCGAGGACGCGCCGAAAGAGACCGGGGCGAGTCAGGTCGTTGTGAAAAGGAGGCCGCGTCCAACACAGGATATCGCCGTCGTAGGGATGGCCGGACGTTATCCCAAGGCGAAGAACTTGAGCGAACTGTGGGACAACCTGGCTGCGGGCAGAGATTGCATCGAGGAGATTTCCGCAGAGCGTTATGAACGGCGTCTGCGGCATGGGAGCTTCGAGAAGTACCGCGGCGGTTTCATTGACGACGTGGATAAGTTCGACTCGCTGTTCTTCAACATTTCTCCTCGGGAAGCGGAAATGCTGGATCCTCAAGAGAGGCTGTTTCTAGAGGTGGCCTGGGAGGCGCTAGAGGACGCAGGCTACTACCCCGAGATCCTGGCGCAGGAAGGCGAGTCGCGAAACATAGGCGTGTACGTCGGCGCGGTGTGGGCGATGTATCAAATGCTGGGAGTCGAGGAGAAGCACGCCGGCAATAAGGTAATTCCCAATTCTTTTCTCTGGAGCATCGCCAATCGCGTCTCCTATTGTTTCAATCTCTCCGGCCCAAGTTTGACGTTGGATACGGCGTGTTCCTCCAGCCTGACGGCCATTTATCTGGCCTGTGAAGCGATCCATGCCGGCGATTGTTCCGCCGCCATCGTAGGCGGTGTAAACCTGGACCTCCATCAGGCCAAATTCGATATCAATCATGCCGGCGGCGCGCTCTCGGCCGACGGCGTCTGCCGCAGCTTCGGAAAGGGCGCCAACGGGTATGTGGCCGGAGAAGGCGTTGGGGCGCTCTTTCTGAAGCCCCTGGATCAAGCTGTGCGGGACGGCGACAATATCTATGGCGTGATCAAGAGCGCCGTTGTCAACCACGGCGGGCGGACCAGCGGGTACACCGTTCCAAATCCGAAAGCCCAAGCCGATGTGATTCTGTCGGCGCTCGAAAAGGCGAATATCGATGCGCGAAGCGTCGGTTATATCGAGGCGCATGGCACAGGCACCGAACTGGGTGACCCGATTGAAATTGCCGGTTTGAACAATGCTTTCAAGGCGGACAATGTAGAGAATCAAACCTGCGCTATCGGTTCGATCAAAAGCAATATAGGCCATCTGGAAGCGGCGGCAGGGGTCGTCAGTATATGCAAGGCGCTTCTGCAGATGAAGCATCGTCAACTCGTTCCTTCCTTGCATTCCTCTGATCTGAACGAATTCATCGATTTTGAAAATTCCCCTTTCTACGTCATACAACGTCTGGAAGAGTGGAAAAACAAGGAGGTGGATGGCGTGCGGCTTCCCCTCCGCGCAGGAGTTAGCTCTTTCGGCGCGGGCGGATCAAACGCGCACGTCATCCTCGAGCATTACGAGGCCATACGACAGGCGGAAGAAGAACCGGCTCAACCGAAGGATCTGATTTTCCCTCTATCCGCCAGGAATGAGGATCAGTTGCGGGAGACCGCTGTCCGCTTGAGGAAATTCCTCCAACAGAGCCGCGTAAATCTGGATGACGCCGCCTATACGCTGCAACACGGGCGGAAGTCATTCGAGCATCGCCTCGCCATCGTCGCCATGACGAGAGAAGAGTTGATTGACAAGCTGACCTGCTTCATCGACGGAAAACGCGCTGAGGACATAGCTACTGGCCATGTGAAGGGCGGCGAAGGCGTCACACGATTGCTGAACCGGCGGGAGAAGCAGGAATTCATTCGGCTGGTGTCGCAGAGTCGGGACCCTCACAAGATTGCCGGACTGTGGGCCGAAGGTCTGCTCGTGGACTGGCAGGGATTTCAGTCTCACGGCTCGGGAAAGAGAATCTCTTTGCCGACCTATCCCTTCGCCGACAAGCGACACTGGGCCAGTGATAAATCGCCGGTTCGCCACGTTCTTCAGTCAGCAGTGGGCATACATCCCATGGTCGATACCAATGAATCGACTTTCGAGCGCCAACTTTTCAGGAAAACGTTTCATGATCGGGACTTTTTCATCTACGACCACCACGTGACAAACATTCCAACGCTGCCCGGCGTCGCCTATCTTGAGCTGGCGCGGAAAGCCGGGGAGCTCGCCGCCGGCAGGAAAGTACAAAAAATCAGAAATGTCCTTTGGGTCAGCCCGATCGCAGTCCCAAACTCCACCCCCAAAGAGGTGTTCATTGAGCTAAAACCAAGCGGGGACACCGTTCAATTTGAAGTGTTCAGCGACGGGGTGGAGGGCGCCAAAATACTTCACTCGCAAGGCAAACTTCTGTACACGACCAGGCAGGAAGCCGCTGCCGCAGCCGAATACATCGACCTGGAGAGTGTGCGCGCGAGGTGCGCGAAAGTTATCGACGGCAAGGACGCCTATCCCCTCTTTAAGTCATTCGGCTTGAATTTGGGCCCCAGCTTTCAAGTACTCCAGGAAGTCTACAAGAACGAAAATGAAATCTTGGGAGTTCTAAAGCTGCCGGAGTTTCGTCAGGGAGACCTGCAAAGTATGGTCCTCCAGCCCTCCCTGGTAGATGGTTCTTTACAAGCCGGAATGGGCGCGCAACTCGGCGAAAAAGTAGGAGAAATGTTCGTCCCGTTTTCCATCGGCGAAGTCGAAATCCTGCACCCCCTTCAACCCAACTGCTTCAGCTATGTGACAGAGGCAAAAGAAGACAAAAAGGGAAAAAAGAATAACTCGCGCGTCGTGAAAAGCGATGTGTTCATTGTGGATGAAACGGGAAAAGTCCTCGTAAAAATCCGCGAATCTATCGGCGTGCCTCTTCGCGAGGTCCACAAGAAGCCGGCGCAAGATGCGGACGGGGATGGTTTTTCCAAACTCTACTATTCGTACGAATGGGAGAAAGCCTCGCTGGAGAAAGCGGCGCAGAACATCCCACATTCCGTCGTGCTTTTTGATACGGAAGAAACATTGCATGATCTGTATCAAGAGCGGCTAAGAGAAGCAGGAGCGAACTCCGATCAAGTTATTTTGGTGCGGCCTGGAGAAAGCTTCCAGGATTTGGGCAAGCAGTCTTACGAAATCAATCCACAAAACAGTGATGACTTTAGGCGGCTCTTTGAGCGCCTGATTGAAAAACAATGCTCGGTAGAAAATATCTGCTTTGCCTGGCCGGTCGGTCATGCGGATTTCCGTGATGAGAAGTCTATGGAGAGAGGCGTCTACTCTTTCCTGTTTGTGTGCCAGTCCCTGAGTAATCAAAAACTGGAAAGTAAAGTCCAACTGCTCTATCTCTATTCAAGGACACAGAGTGAGGCCCAGCCGCACAACGAAGCAGTGAGTGGCTTTGTCAACACACTGCATTTGGAGCACCCCAAACTGCTCTGCAAAACGCTTGAGGTTCGGCAAGAGGGCGCCGGCTACGAGCGGATTCTCGACGCGGTTTTGGCGGAATTTCAAGCACACACGCAAGATGCGGCTGCCGTTCGCTATGAGGCGCAAGAGCGCTATATCAAGAAGCTCAAGGCCTTTGACCTCGAAGAAGCCGCAGGCTTGCCTTCTCAAGGTGTGGGCTTAAGGGAAAAGGGTGTCTATCTAATTACAGGAGGAGCGGGCGGCCTGGGCCTCATTTTCGCGGAGTTTTTGGCTAAAGAGCACAAGGCGAGACTGGTCCTTACCGGTCGATCCAAGCTGTCGGCGGAACGGGAGGCCAAGTTAGACGAGCTCAGAAAATCAGGCGCGGAAATACTTTATCTGCCCGCCGATGTCTCCAACTATGAAGACGTCAATAATCTGGTCAACGAGAGCAAGTCCCGTTTTGGAAAGATCAATGGAATCATCCACGCTGCTGGCGTATTAAGGGACTCGTACATCAGGAATAAAACGCCGGAGGAAATGAGCGCGGTTTTCGCTCCCAAGGTCTATGGAACGCTTCATCTGGATGAAGTTACCAAAAATGAGGAGCTGGACTTCTTCGTAACATTTTCCTCGCTCGCGGCCGTCACCGGCAATGCGGGGCAATGTGACTATAGCTTCGCGAATCACTTCATGGACTCGTTTGTGGCCGAGCGCGAACTACTTCGAGTTAAAGGAGCGAGGTCCGGGAAAGCCTTGAGCGTCAATTGGTCGCTCTGGGCTGACGGCGGAATGAAGCTCGATGAGCAGACTGAGCTCTATTTCAAAAAGACCCTGGGAATAAAGCCTTTAAGCGTAGGAACGGGAATTGAAGCGTTTGTGCAGGGGCTTGCTTCTGCAGAGTCACAGTTCGCCTTCCTGGAAGGCGCGCAAGAAAAAGTAGAAGTGGCGTGGGGCTTGAGAAAGAGAAAGCCGGCGCCTGATGCGCCTGCGGCGCCTACGTCCTCCAATCAATCCGCGACTGCGCCGATTTCTGATGGAGCAAGCGGAGATCTTATCGCGTGGCTCCAGAACGAACTGTCGCAAATCGTGATGGAATTTTTGAAACTCGACGCCGGCGACATGTCGACGGACAAGATATTGCTGGATCTGGGCTTCGATTCCATTGGCCTGACGACATTTGCGAACGCCATAAACGAGAAGTATCAACTGGACATAACGCCGGTTCTATTCTTCGATTATCCGACGGTAGAAGAGATCGCGAAGTATCTATCTGTGGAACTGGAAAGCGAACTTCGCCAATTTTATCGAGGTTCCGGTACCGCTACCACAGCCGCTGCGCCGGCGCCGGCGACGCAGCCCCACGCCCTGACAGGAGGCGCTGAAAGGCCACAAGAAGCGAGATTCGAGATCAGGAAGGGGTGGGATCCGGCCGCCCTGGATAGGGAAGCGACGCCGCCGGCTTCCGGCGGAGGCTTTTCTGCGGAGCTTCGCTTTGTCAACCAGCCCATCGCAATCGTCGGTATGAGCGGCGTCATGCCGCAATCCGAAGACCTGGAAGAATTCTGGGAGAACTTGGAGAACTCGAAAGATCTGATCACGGTCATCCCGCCCGATCGTTGGCGTTGGGAGGACTACTATGGAGATCCCCTCAAGGAGGTGAATAAGTCGAACTCCAAGTGGGGCGGGTTCATGAAGGAGGTCGACAAGTTCGACCCGCTCTTCTTTGGAATCTCCCCAAAAGAAGCGCAGGTGATGGACCCGCAGCAGCGGATCTTCCTGGAGCACGTGTGGAAGGCGGTGGAGGACTCCGGTCAAAAAGTCTCCGACCTGTCCGGCACGAAAACCGGAGTGTTCGTGGGCGTCGCCACAAATGACTATATCGATGTTATGAATGGTCGAGGAATTGCGCTGGACGGGTATAGCGCCTCGGGTAATTCCCACTCGGTCTTAGCCAACCGGGTGTCGTTCCTGCTCGGCTTGCGCGGACCCAGCGCGCCCATCGACACCGCCTGTTCCAGCTCATTGGTCGCCCTGCACAGGGCCATTGAATCGATCCACACGGGAAGCTGTGATATGGCGATCGTGGGAGGCGTGCATGTCATGCTGAGCCCTGCCGCATACATTTCGTTCGGCATGGCCGGAATGTTGAGCGGCGACGGGAAATGCAAGACGTTCGACAAGCGGGCGAATGGCTATGTAAGAGGAGAGGGTTGCGGAGCAGTTTTCCTCAAATCCCTATCCGCCGCTGAGGCTGACGGAAATCATATATACGCGGTCATCAAGGCGACGGCGGAGAACCATGGCGGACGAGTGACGGCATTGACGGCGCCAAACTCAGCCGCTCAAGCGGAGCTCCTGATCGAGGCGTACGAAAAGGGGCGCGTCGATCCAGCGACCGTTGGTTATATCGAATGCCACGGCACTGGAACCAGCCTGGGAGATCCCATCGAAATTCAGGCGCTCAGCAAGGCGTTTTCCGAATTGTACAAGAGGCGCAGCAAAGTTCCCGCGGAAACTCCTCACTGCGGTTTGAGCTCAGTAAAGACCAATATTGGCCACCTGGAGACCGCCGCCGGCATTGCGGGCGTGCTCAAGGCGTTGCTCGCCATCAAGCACAAACAGATTCCGGCGAACATCCACTTTGAAGAGATCAATCCCTACATCAATCTCAAAGGGACTCCTTTCTACATCGCAGACAAACTCACTCCATGGGAAGCCCCAATGGGCGAGGGTGGGGCGCACGGTCCTCGCAGAGCGGGCGTGAGCTCGTTTGGCTTCGGCGGAGCCAATGCCCACGTCGTGCTGGAGGAGTACATCCCTCCTAGACGTCAATCCCTGGCCGCAGCGCGCGAGCCACAATTGATCGTGCTGTCCGCGAAAAATGAAGATCGGCTCAAGACGTACATTCAATCAATGCGCGCGTACCTCGGGAAGGCGGAGGTCGAACTAATCGACCTCGCGTTTACGCTGCAGGTTGGAAGAGATGAGATGCCGGAAAGACTGGCAATGGTCGTTTCAAGCACGGAAGACTTGAAACAGAAACTCGGAGAGATTCTCAAAGATGGCGAGTGGCAGCAAGGCAGCTACCGCAATCGCGTCGGAAAGAGCGAGGCAAAACCCCAAACGGCGCCCGGCGCCGATGGGGAAACCTTCGTCCGGGATCTCATCGAACGGAAGGAACTTTCCAAACTGGCGGAACTTTGGGTTTCAGGCGCGAAGATCGACTGGCGCTTGCTCTGCAGGCCGGGTGTTCCGAGGCGTATCTCTGCCCCCACCTATCCTTTTGCGAGGGAACGTCATTGGCTCCCCGGCGCGGAAGGAAGTATCGCCAAGGAGCCACGTCAGCCAGGCGCGACTGCGGAGGCGCTCCTGCATCCCCTCATTCATCGCAATGTGTCGACGTTCGAAGAACAGAAATTCTCTTCCCGCTTCTCCGGAGAGGAATTCTTTTTTGCGGATCACATCGTCGGGACGCAGAAGATCCTGCCCGGCGTGGCCTATCTGGAGATGGCCAGAGCCGCGGGAGAGCTGTCAGCGAAGGCGAACGTTCGCGTCATTCGAAATTGCGCCTGGGAGAGACCTCTTGTCATAGAAAGCGACGCGAAGGAGGTCGAGGTATCGCTTGCGCCCTTCAAGAACGAGGTCAAGTTTGCGGTAAGGACGGCCGCCGGAGACGGCGTGATGACGCACTGTACCGGCCGGTTGGGATATGACTTAGACACCCCCGCGCCTGAAGGCTTGGATATTGCCCGGATCAGAGAGCGCTGTTCTGAGCAGGTAATGTCGCGTGAGGATCTTTATCCTTTCTTGAGCAGTTCAGGGCTGAAATTGGGCAGGAGTTTTCAAATCGTCCAAAGCATTTACGCTAATGAGTCCGAGTCGCTCGCGATCCTGGAATTGCCCGAGCGCCTCAAGAAGGAAGCAGGCCTGTTCTGGCTGCATCCCGCCTTGATGGATGGTTCCCTGCATACCGCTATCGGGCTGATGAAGACGAACGGAATGGACATCCCGTTGAGTCTCCCGTATTCGGTAGGGGAAGTGCAGATCGTCCATCCGCTCCGCGACCTCTACTACGGATACGCCACATGGGGAGTGGATCCTAAGGCCAACCAAAACCATCTGAAGGTCACCTTCTACCTTCTGGACAAGAATGGAAAAGTCCTCGTGCGGCTGAAGGACTTCTTGTCCAAACCACTTCGTCACGGCGCAACGAAGGCGAGTCTACGATCGATGGAGGATCAGTCCAAGGGCGCTCCCGCCCAGGAAGAAGTCAAGGCGGGCTTGCAAGCTCTACGTCCGGTTTGGAATCCGGCGCGCCTCGAAGCGCGCGCGGGGGTCGTTCTCCCGGAGTCGAGCAAAATACTTCTGTTGGGAGGCGGTGGCGCCCAACTGGACTGGGTCCGGAAGTCCTACCCGAACTCGCAGCTTCTGGAGTTGGCCACAACCTCCAGCGTCGACGCCATTGAGAAGGCGCTCGGGCGTTGCTCTTTCGACCAGTTGCTCTGGATCGCGCCCGACGTCAGTCCCGACGCCGGTCGCGAAAGCGGGAGTTCTGGGCTGATCATCGAACAGCAAGAAGAAGGGGTGTTGACTGTCTTCCGCATCATCAAGGCGCTGCTGCGCCTGGGGTATGCCGACAAGAAACTTCAATGGACAATCGTCACCGGCAGGACACAGCGGGTAACAGAGGGCGCCCCGATACAGCCCGCTCACGCCGGAATCGTCGGCCTTGTGGGTAGTCTGGCGAAAGAGTGTCCCCATTGGGCTTTGAGGCTGTTGGACCTGGATTCACTGGCGTCGGTGTCTGCTCGAGAATGCTTGTCGCTGCCCTGGGACAAGCAAGGCGACGCGCTGGCGCATCGCCAGGGCGAGTGGTTCCAGCAAGGACTGGCGCTCGTGGCGCCACTGCCTGAAGCGACGCCCGCCTATCGGCAAAACGGAGTCTATATCGTGATCGGAGGCGCGGGTGGGATCGGCGAAGTGTGGAGTCGTTTCATGATCGAACACTACCAGGCCAACATGGTCTGGATCGGCCGGCGTCCATACGACGCCGCCATTGAAGATAAGATCAATTCGCTGGCCCGGTTGGGTAATGCCCCTCTGTATATTTCGGCTGACGCGACCAACTTGGATGCGCTGACGCAAGCGCTTCAAACAATCCTGAAGACGTATCCCGCCATTCATGGAATCGTACACTCAGCCGTAGTTTTGCATGATCAGAGCATCGCCCGCATGGAGGAATCGGCATTCAGAGCCGGCTTATCCGCCAAAGTCGATATAAGCGTGAACGTGGATAGAGTGTTCGGCAGGCAAGAGCTGGATTTCATGCTCTTCTTCTCTTCCATAATCTCCTTTTTCAAGACACCCGGGCAGTCCAATTATTCCGCCGGTTGTACCTTCAAAGACAGCTTTGCGCAAATGCTGCGGCAGGAGCGCGCCTACCCGGTCAAAATCATGAACTGGGGTTACTGGGGCAGTGTCGGCGTCGTCGCCGACGAATTTCACAACAAGATCATGGCGCAGATGGGTCTCGGATCCATCGAGCCGCGCGAAGGGATGGCGTCGCTGCAGGCGTTGGTCGGCTCCGACGCGCCTCAACTGGCCTTGATCAAGACGCTCCACAGCGAGGCAATCGCAGGCCTGAGCGTATCGGAGGCCATTACGCGTTATTTGGCGAGAAGGACGCCGCCGCAAGCGTCTCTCGGCCTTGCCGACATGAAGGCGGCGGCGCCGCCGGCTGCCCGAAACGCTCGAGACAAGATTCAGTCCTCGCGCTCGGTGGAGGCGCCGGAGCAGATGGGAAGTGATTATGTACAGCGGATCATTACCAAGAAGCTGTCCGAGGCGCTCGGAATGGGCGCCGCCATGATCGGCGATGATGAGCCATTTGCGGACTACGGCGTCGATTCCATCATCGGCGTCAATCTTGTTCGCACGATAAATGAGGCGCTGCAGATTGAACTGGAAGCGACAAGCCTGTTTGAATACAGCACAGTCAATCAACTGACGGAGTACATACTGAAGAATTGGCGCCAACAAATCGCCGAACAACTGGCTCGAGTCCAGGGTATTTCGCAAAAGTCCAGCCACTCGACAGATGAGGCGCAGGGCGAGGTTGATGCGCCCTCAGAGCGCCGTTTCATTCGAGAGGATCTGTTCGCCGACGCCCGAAACCGATTCAGTTTCGGGCGCGAAAGCGACTCGGAAAATATCGGCGCCGAGCCCATAGCCGTCATTGGGATGAGCGGACGTTTCGCGGAATCAGAGTCCCTGGATGCATTTTGGCAGCATCTAGCACAAGGGAAGGATCTGGTTAAAAAAGTCTCTCGTTGGAGTCCGACAGATTGTGTGATGTCCGAGCCCACCGGCGCCGGGTATTGCAGCCACGGTAGTTTTATCGACTCCATAGATCAATTTGATCCGGCGTTCTTCGGGATCTCCTCGCTGGAAGCGACTTACATGGATCCGCAACAGCGCTTATTCCTGGAGGAATCGTGGAGGGCGTTGGAAGACGCGGGGTACGCCGGCAAGAGCGCGCATGAGAAGCAATGCGGAGTCTACGTCGGTTGTGGAAGCTCCAACTACGACAGGCTTGTCGGGGAAGGCGCGCCGCCGCAGGCCTTTTGGGGGAATTCCCAAGCCGTTACTCCCGCGCGGATCGCCTACTTCCTCAATCTCCAGGGCCCCGCGATAGCGGTAGATACCGCCTGCTCAAGTTCCCTGGTCGCCATACATTTAGCCTGCCAGGGTCTATGGTCGCGAGAAACCGAGATGGCTTTGGCGGGCGGAGTCTTTTTACAGCCAACCCCCGGGTTCTACCAGGTCGCCAATCATGCCGGCATGCTTTCGCCGGATGGGAAATGCTATAGCTTTGACGCGAGAGCGAATGGTTTTGCGCCCGGCGAAGGGGTTGGCGTCGTGGTAATGAAGCGCTTGCGGGACGCTTTGGCGGATGGGGACTACATTCATGGAGTGATCGTAGGAAGCGGCGTCAATCAGAACGGCAAATCGAACGGTCTGACCGCTCCGAATGGGCGCGCGCAAGAACGGTTGAAACGTTCGGTGTATGACCGGTTCAAGATCAATCCCGAAACGATTCAGGTCGTCGAAGCCCACGGCACGGGAAGCCTTTTAGGCGATTCGGTCGAATACGGGGCAATCAGCCGCGCTTTCCGTGAATATACGGACAAGAAGCAATTCTGCGCTCTTGGGACGGTCAAAACGAATATCGGGCATACCTCCACGGCCGCCGGCGTGGCGAGTGTCTTGAAACTCTTGCTGTCGCTGAAACACCGACAGATCCCGTCTTCCTTACATTTCGAGAAAGGCAATCCCGCCATCGATTTCGAGTCTGGCCCGTTTTATGTCAATACTCAATTGCAAGAGTGGAAAGCGCCAGCCGACGGAATGCGGCGGGCGGCCGTTAGCTCTTTTGGCTTCAGCGGCGCCAACGCGCATTTGGTTATTGAAGAGGCCCCTGCGATCGAGAGAGCGGCCGTCGAGGCCCCGGCCTATGTGACGCCGCTCTCGGCGCGAACCGCCGAACAGTTGAAGCAACAGGCGCGCAATCTTCTTGCGCATCTCAAGCGTACGCCCGACCTGTCAATGACCGACTTGAGCTTCACTCTGTTCGTGGGTCGTATGCATCTCACCCATCGCCTGTCCTGTCTCGCGCACAATCAAAACGAGCTGATTCATCTTCTCGAGCAATGGGTCGAAACGGGGTCGGCGAGCCAGGTTTATACGGCAGAGATTCAAGAGGCCAGAATACGGGAGCAAGTTTCGCTTAAAAAGTTTGGAAATCACTGCATTCAGGAGTGCAGGAATGCGCCGACCGCCGACGACTACCTGGAGAATCTGGCGGCCATCGCCGAGCTTTATGTTCAAGGATATTCGCTGGACTTTCAGGCCCTGTTTCCCGGAGACGCCAAGCGGATACCGCTGCCGACATACCCCTTTGCCAGGGAGCGTTACTGGGTTGACGCTGTACCCGCTGTGGCGCCGAGATCAACGGCAGCTACAACCGCAGCGCGGCTCCACTTGCGCCACACAAATACGTCGGATCTCCGCCAGCCGAGCTATAGTTCTCCCTTCGCCGGCGGAGATGAAGACCTTCGCGCGCGGCTCCAGAACGAATTGTCGCAAATCGTCATGGAATCGCTGAAACTCGGCGCCGGCGATATTTCGCCAGATAAGATATTGATGGATCTGGGCTTCGACTCAATCGGCCTGGCGACATTTGCGAACGCCATAAACGAGAAGTATCAACTGGATATAACGCCGGTTCTATTCTTCGATTATCCGTCCGTAGGCGAGATTGCGAGGTACCTGTCTGTGGAGCGGACGAGCGACATTCGTCGATTCTACCGAGGGCCCGCTGCGGCGACGCAAGCCGCTGGGTCGCCATCGGCGTCGCAGCCACTCGCTGACGCCGGACGGGCCGAAAGCGCGGCGCTCGAAATCAGGAATGGCTGGGATCCGACTGCCCTGGATAGGGAAGCCACGCATTCGGCCTCCGGCGGGGGCGGCGGAGCCTTTTCTCCGGAGTTGCGCTTTGTCAACAAACCGATCGCGATCGTGGGGATGAGCGGCGTCATGCCGCAATCAGAGGACCTGGAGGAATTCTGGGAGAACTTAAAGAACTCGAGAGATCTGATCACCGCCATCCCGCCCGATCGCTGGCGCTGGGAGGACTATTATGGAGACCCGCTCAAGGAGGCGAACAAGTCGAACTCCAAGTGGGGCGGGTTCATGAAGGAGATCGACAAGTTCGATCCGCTGTTCTTTGGCATCTCCCCAAGAGAAGCGCAGATGATGGATCCGCAGCAGCGCATCTTCCTGGAACACGTCTGGAAGGCGATTGAGGATTCCGGGCAAAGGGTCTCCGATCTGTCCGGCACGCGAACCGGAGTGTTCGTGGGTGTCGCCTCAAATGACTATATCAATATAATGATAATGAATAACCGTGACATCGCGCTGAATGAGTATACGGCGTCGGGAAATTCCCACTCGGTCTTAGCCAATCGCGTGTCATCCCTGCTCAATTTGCGCGGACCCAGCGCGCCGATCGACACCGCGTGTTCCGGCTCGTTAGTCGCCCTGAGCCGAGCCGTCGAATCGATCTACATGGGAAGCTGTGAGATGGCGATCGTGGGCGGCGTACAGCTCATACTGAGTCCTGCCGCGTACATTTCGTTTGGCATGGCCGGAATGTTGAGCGGCGATGGGAAATGCAAGACCTTTGACAAGCGGGCCAATGGGTATGTGAGAGGAGAGGGTTGCGGAGCAATTTTCCTCAAACCGCTATCGGCCGCCGAGGCTGACGGGAATCATATATACGCGGTCATCAAGGCGACGGCGGAAAATCACGGCGGGCGCGGCGCCTCACTGACGGCGCCGAATTCATTCGCTCAAACGGAACTCCTCATCGAGGCGTATGAAAAGGCGCAGATCGACCCCGCGACCGTCGGGTATATCGAATGCCACGGCGCTGGAACCAGTCTGGGGGATTCCATCGAAGTCCAGTCTCTGAGTAAGGCGTTTGCTGAATTATACAAGAAGCGCAACAGGGCTCCCGCGACTGCTCCTCACTGCGGTTTGAGTTCGGTCAAGACCAATATTGGCTACCTGGAGCCCGCCACCGGCATTGCGGGCGTGCTCAAGGTTCTGCTAGCCATCAAGCACAAACAGATTCCGGCGAACATCCACTTTGAAGAGATCAATCCCTACATCAATCTCAAGGGAACGCCCTTCTATATCGTGGATAAAATCACTCCCTGGGAAGCCACGACAGGCGAAGACGGTTCGCCCCTGCCGCGCCGAGCGGGCGTGAGTTCTTTTGGTTTCGGCGGAGTCAATGCCCACGTCGTATTGGAGGAGTATATCCCTCCTAGACGTCAATCCCTGGCCGCGGCGAGCGAGCCACAATTGATCGTGCTGTCCGCGAAAAATGAAGACCGGCTCAAGGCATATGCGCAGTCAATGCTCGCGTACCTTGAAAAGCATGAGGTCGAGCTGGCCGACTTTGCCTATACGCTGCAGGTCGGAAGAGATGAGATGCCTGAAAGACTGGCGCTGGTCGCTTCGAGCGCCGAAGACTTGAAACAGAAATTCGAAGAGATTTTCGAAGGCCCCGGGAGACCGAAAGACATCTGGCGCAATAACATCGGAAATAGAGAGACAAAAGTCCCGACGGCGGACGACGCCCAGGGAGAAAGCCTCATCCAGGGGCTCATCGAGAGGAAAGAGCTTTCCGGGCTGGCTGAACTGTGGGTATCCGGCGCGAAAATCGACTGGCGCTTGCTCCACAAGTCGGGCGCCCCGAGGCGCATCTCCCTTCCCACTTACCCTTTTGCGCGGGAGCGTTACTGGCTCCCGGAAGACAAAACGACCAAGGAGCGACATCAGCAGCAAGGAGGAAGCGAGCCTATTCTGGCTGCCCCTCGCGTTGATGGATGGTCCCCGGCACACTGCTGTTGGGCTGATGAAGAAGATATGTCGATTTGGGATTATCTTCACTCGAGATAATTAGGCCCTGTACATAAATCGGCGGAGCCTTTGGAGTGCGGGTGCTTGGAACCGCTTTGGTAGTCCACTTCGATCCTGCGGCAATGATCGGAGAGGGAGCCCACTCGGGTCCTTTGTCCCGGAAATCTGTAGAATCCAAGATGACTACCAAAGCGGTTCCAAGCACCCGCACTCCAAAGGCTGTCGCCATTTCAAGTAGCTGATTGTATTCAGCTTTAATTTGCACACACTTCAGATAATTAGGCATGAAGGGGAGTTTTCATGATTACTAGAGAGCGAATCGTTGCGCAGGATTTGCGCTTAAGCCTTCGCCTGTTGCGCAAATCTCCCGGCTTTACCGTTGTGGCCGTTGTGACGCTGGCGTTGAGCATCGGCGCCAACGCCGTGGCTTTTAGCGTATTGAATGGGCTGATACTGAAGCCGTTGAATGTGCCTCGGGAGCGGAGCCTCTACGCAATCCAGCGCGGGAAAGATAACTCCCCGGCGCAGTCGTATCCTGACTATCGCGATGTGCTCGATCGCAACCGCAGCTTTGAAAGTCTGGCGGCTTATAGCTTCGCTCTGGTAGGGTTGGACACGGGTGATAAACCGACCAGCGTCTGGGGCTATCAAGTGAGCGGGAACTACTTCGACGCATTAGGCATTCAGCCCCATCTTGGCCGTTTCTTTCACCAATCCGATGAGCGTGGCCCCAACAGCGCTCCGTATATAGTGCTCAGCTACACGTATTGGCAGAACCATTTTGTGGGCGCCGCCGGCGTGGTGGGCCGTATTGTTCGGCTCAACAAGCATCCGTTTACCATCATCGGCGTAGCGCCGCCTGGGTTCCGCGGGACTTTGCTGTTTTTCTCCCCCTCTTTCTATGTGCCGATGGTTAACGTGGAACAATTGGAGGGGGAGAATGTCCTGGAAGCGCGTGGGAAGCCTTGGGTTTTTATGACCATGGGGCATCTGAAGGCGGGGGTCACTCCGGCGCAGGCTATTGCCGATCTGAACTCGATTGGCTCTTATCTGGAAAAGACCTACCCCAAAGAGACCGGCCCATCGACCTTTTCATTGGCGCGCCCGGGTCTTTATGGCGACTTTCTTGGCCGCCCGGTACAGGCGTTCGTTACCGCATTGATGTTGCTGGCGGGATTGATTCTGCTGGCCGCCTGCGCCAACCTGGGCAGCCTGTTTGCCGCGCGTGTCGCCGACCGTTCCCGGGAAATTGCCCTGCGACTCGCGCTCGGATCGAGCCGCATGCGCATCCTGCGACAACTATTTACCGAATCCGTGCTGGTTGCGCTAATCGGAGGCGCTGTCGGACTATTGGGCAGCATAGCGATATTGCGCCAGTTGAACGCGTGGCAGCCATTTTCCAAATTTCCCATCAATGTGCCTGTAAATCCGGACGCTAAAGTTTATGCGGTGGCTCTGCTGCTGGCCATAGCGAGCGGGTTGCTCTTTGGCGCGGTCCCGGTAAGGCAGATCCTTCGCACGGATCCTTATCAGATCATCAAGTCGGGATCAATCGGCAAGGTTGGGCGGCGGTTTGCGTTCCGAGACCTGTTGCTCGCCGCGCAAATTGCGATCTGTACATTACTAGTCACTTCTTCCATGGTCGCCGTGCGTGGATTGGCGCGCTCGCTGCGCGGCGATTTCGGTATTGAACCGCAGAACGCCATGCTGGTCGAGATAGATCTCCGTATGACCGGTTATACCGGCGACACGGCGCCCGCAATGCGAAAGCGCATGATCGATGCTATGAAGACGATTGCCGGCGTAGAGTCCGTGGGATTGATTGATAAACCACCGTTGACTCTGGACGTGGCCCAATCGCTTGTCTTCACCGACGAAACGACAGATCTGCGGCTGGCGAACGCCGCTGCTAATGCCTATGCGTACAACATATCACCCGAATACTTCCAGGCGGCAGGCACGGCGTTGTTGGCAGGCAGGGCCCTCTCATGGCATGACGACAAAGACTTGCCGCCCGTAGCCGTCGTGAATCGGGAGTTTGCAAGGAAGATTTTTGGTTCCGTAACAAACGCGGAGGGCAGATATTACAAGAGGCAAGATGGAACGCGCATACAAGTGGTGGGTATAGTAGAAGACGGCAAATACTTGAGTCTCACTGAAGATCCGCAGCCGGCGATGTTCTTGCCGATCCTGCAGGCGCCGGCGGACGCTACCGCTACTAAGATATCGCTGGTGGTGCGCGCGAACGGCCCTCCGCTGCGACTGGCGGCGGCCATACATAGCGCTCTGCGTGGCCTGGATTCAGCGATGCCCTTCTATATGGCGACTTGGAACAAAGAAATGGACGGAGTTCTGTTTCCTCCGCGCATGGCGACGGTGGCGCTGGGCGTGCTCGGCGTGATTGGCGCCGTGCTGTCCATCACTGGCATCTTCGGAATGGCCGCGTACTCGGTCAGCAAGCGGCAGCGCGAGTTGGGAATTCGTATCGCCCTCGGCGGGGGGCGTAGGGAAGTGTTACGAGCGGCGTTGGGGCGGGCTTTCAAATTGCTGGCTCTTGGTTCAGCGGCGGGATTGGTCCTCGGAATTCTGGCGGGCCAGGTGCTAGCTTCGATCGTGTATCAGGCGACTCCCCGCGACCCACTGGTATTGGCCGGCGTCGTTCTGGTTATGTTATCGCTGGGGCTACTGGCTACTTGGGTTCCAGCGCAACGCGCGCTGTCGGTTGATCCTTTGATGTTGTTGCGCACTGAGTGAAAATGACGGACCGCATCGTCAAAAATTCTCAGCCAATGAAATCCCTTAAATACGCGAAGGAGGCGTGAAGACCATGCACATTGCGCTTATTTGCCCGGAAGTGGCTGGCCACCTCAACCCGACGGCCACGCTCGGTCGCGAACTGGCGCGCCGCGGGCACCGAGTCAGTCTAGTCTCTAGATCGATAGTAAAGCCGAGGGCCGACGCCTGCGGGTTCGAACTGATCCCCATCGACGCGGGCGAGCCCGAATTCCGCGGATTTCAGCCTGGACTCCAAAAGCTCGCGCGTCTGAAGGGGCATGGCGGGGTGAGGCAGACCACCCGGCTCTTGCGCGACCGGGCCGCGCTCACGCTACGCAACGGACCCGAGCGGCTGCGGGCGGCCGGCGTGGAGGCAGTGGTCGCCGATCAGGTATCACTGGACGGGGTGGCGCTGGCCGACACTCTTCGGCTTCCCTTCGTGACTGTGTGTAACATGCTGGCCATGCAACACGAGTCGGGAGTGCCGCCCTGGGTGTTCGGCTGGCGCTACCGCCCCGGCCCCGTCGGCCGCCTGCGCAACCGCATCGGTAACATATTGCTCAAGCTCGCCCTCAGGCCCCTCGTCCGCACAGTCTCCGGGTTCCGCCGCCGGCATGGATTCCCGCGCTTCCGGTTCCACGACACATGCGAATTAGGCCTCGCGCAGATCGCGCAGCAACCCGAGTTCTTCGATTACCCGCGCGCGGAACTGCCGGCGCATTTCCACTACACCGGGCCGTGGCACGAACCAACCCGCGATAGTGAATCGGTCCCGTTCCCGTGGGAGAAACTCGATGGACGCCCGCTCGTCTACGCCTCGTTCGGGACGATGCTGAATCGCCAGCGCGACCTCCGCGCGATCCTCGAGGGCTGCGCGGGGTTACCGCTCCAGTTCGTGTTGTCGCTCGGTCAGAAGGAAGCCACGTGGGACTTCCCCGCGCCGGCGAACGCCATCGTGGCGCCGCTCGTCCCGCAACTGGCGCTCCTCGACCGCGCAAGCCTGTTCATCACGCATGCCGGGATGAACAGCGTGCTCGAAGGACTGGTCCGCGGCGTGCCGATGCTGTGCATGCCAGTGACGGCCGACCAGCCCGGGGTCGCGCGGCGGGTGGAGTGGCTCGGCGCGGGCGAGGTGCTCAAACCCGGGCGGGCGAACGCGACTCGCATTAGGGCGCTCGTCGAGAAGTTGCTCGCCGGTGAGTACCGCGAAGCGGCGCAGAAGCTCCGCGAGCAGTTGAAAAAGAACCCGGGCGTGGTCCGCGCCGCCGACATTGTCGAGGAAGCCTTCCGCACCGGGCGGCGCGTCGAGCGGTGTACGAGGTGAGAATGAATCAGGGCCAGAACAGATTCACGCCAGCGATGAGTTCGAAACCGCATCACTTTTTCCTAGCTGCTTAAATCCTGTCTATTTTCTGAGGAGCCTTCATGCCGGTCGCGGCGCCCTGAAAGAATGAAAATCGCGGCGCGACATGTACCGTAGGTTGTCCAAGGCGGCGGAGGGCTTCACAACCGAGCCGCTTGATTGCAACTAAAGGCTTCAATAATCAAGCCTCCGCCGCCTTGGACAACCTACGGTACATTTTCCGAGGAGTTCTCATGATCACTATAGAGCGAATCAAGATCATATCGAAGTTGGCGTTTCCCATAAACATTGCCCTGGGTTTGAATTTGACGATGGCGTTTGTCGATCTTGCCCTGGTCGGGAGATTAGGGAGCCACGCCACGGCGGCGCTGGGACTGTCAATCTACAGCAATACGCTTGTTTTGGCTTTTGTGTTGGGGCTTGCGCCCGCGGTACAAGGCATCGTCGCTCGCAGAAGAGGAGAGGGTTCGGCGGAACCCGGATGTTTGCCGCTTAACGCAGGCCTGTTGATCGCGCTCCTGGTGGGAGCGCCTCTGACGATTATTTGCTATTTGCTTACTCCTTTTTTCTTCTCGTTGATTGCCTCCGATCCCGAGGTTACCAGGATCGGCGTGCCATACCTTCAGACACTATACCTCGCCATTATTGCTGTAGGCGCGAACGCGGCTTTCATGGGGTTCTGGACCGGCATGGAAAAGCCGAAAACGTATATGCTGACCGTCCTTTTCATGCAGTGCATGAACGCCTTCCTCGCCTACGCGTTGATTTTCGGCCATTTCGGGGCTCCCGCCCTGGGAGCGACGGGAGCCGCAATCGCCACGGTTACGTCTATCTACGCGGGCGCGGTCATCAATGTTGCGATTACCTACCTCCGGTTCCGAAAGGATGGCTTTCTGAGCGTCAAACCGGAGTGGGCGCTTATGATGCGCGTTTTCACGTTGGGAGCGCCCAAGACCTTCCAGGAGTTCTTCTTTTCGGCCGGCTTTGTCGTCTTCTTCTGGCTGGTCGGACAGATGGGAACGGCAGAGTTGGCGGCCGCGAATGTTCTAGGCAGGTTCACGACGGTACAGGTTCTCATGGCGATGTCTCTGGGAATGGCCTCCGCGACGCTTATCAGCAAAACTGTAGGCGAGGGCGACACGGCAGGGGCGGCTCGGTGGGGGTGGGATTCAGCAAAACTCGGAGTCAGCGCAATCACGTTGCTCGGGCTCCCCCTCTTTCTGTTTCCGAGAGAGTTTCTTTCGATCTTTCTTACTGATCCACACACGATATCGATCGCCGTCACACCTCTGCAAATAGCCGCGGCCGGGACTGGAGCGGTCAGTCTCATTTACATCTTTGCCTTTCCGTTATACAGCATGGGCGATGGCAAACGAGTCATGCTTGTGTCGCTCAGTACACAGTGGATCTTCTTTTTGCCCGCGGTGTGGATTATCGGCCCGTATTTACGTTACGGTCTTTCGCAAGTCTGGCTGGTTCAAGCGGCCTACGGCGGAATTGCGGCTACGCTGATCACCACGCTTTGGACCCAGGGCAGATGGAAGAAGATCAAAATCTGATCCGCGCCCGTTGTTTTGGAGTTTCCCTCACGACGCCACATCCCCTGAAATCTTGCGAGGAAATACTATGCTGAAGCCTACCGTGGATAAACAGTTTGGAGGCGAATTCGACGCCATCGTTGTAGGTTCCGGGCCTGCCGGCGCAACGGTTGCGAGAGAATTGAGTAAAAGAGGGCAAAGAGCGCTGATTCTCGAACGAGGCGACAATGCGCCACTGAATGGGGGGCTCCGGGCGGCTGCTTCCATTCTCAATACTGTTTCGGTTGGCGACAACCTAGCTACTGCGAGAGCGTTTACGACAGGAGGCTTGACGGCTGTGTATTTTGCAGTCGCGGAATTTCCTCCATTGGAGACCTTTCTATCGCTGGGAATCGATCTCTCCAGAGAGCTCGAAGAGGCGAAACTGGAATTGCCGCTGGCGGTATTGCTGGATCTAGGATACGAGTGGGAAAAGAAGACGATGTTAGTCGATCTGTCCAAATGCGCGTCCGGCTACACTCGCGAGGCGAAATGGAATGCAAGGCGCTATGTGCTAGAGGCCGTTGCAGAGGGGGCTACGTTAATCAATCGAGCCACGGTTCTCAAAGTGATCGTTGAAAAGCAACAGGCTATCGGTGTGGAATACAAAATCACAAATGGGAAAAAGGAATTCGAGATCCGTCATGCCTTTGGAGCCAAGATTATTCTCTCCGCAGGCGCAACAGCTTCGCAGATCATTCTTCGCGACAGTGGGATACGAAACATTGCGAGTGGCGGGTTCTGTTGCTATCCAAGCTTTGCGGTGTTCGGCCTGGTACCCGGGCTGAAGGCTGGGGAGAATTTCGTAGGGAGTATGGGGACGGAAGTAGACGAGCACATAGAGTTGGGCGACGCGAATTTCGCTCGCGCCTTCTACCGGATGTTCATGCTTGGGCGCCGTCGATTTATCCGCGCGTTTTGTCACTCGCAAAGCATCGGCGTGGGGGTGTCGGTCAAGGATCGCTTAGGAGGAGGACTTCAGGAGGATGGCCGTTACTACAAGCGACTGACGAAAGAGGATATCGGGAGGCTAGAAAAAGGCGAACACATGGCCCGGCGGATCATACAGAACGCCGGCGGCAAGCATATTTTTACATCACCTCTCGGCGCCTCGCATGTGGGCGGCGCAATTAGAATCAAAGAGCATATCGATGAGAACCTGCAAACGGAATACGCCAACCTGCACGTCTGTGACGGCTCGGTGATTCCAGGAAGTGTCAGGGGCGCCCCGACACTGACGCTGATCTGTTTGGGAAAGTACCTCGCCAATCATTTGTCGCAAGCTGCTTGACGAATGTAGTAGCTAAATCGAGACAGGCAACATTGGGACATTGGTACAGTACCGCGCGCGTAAGCAAGCGGCCGTCTTATAGGTCAGCCCCTTGCTTACGCGCGGTACTGTACCAATCTCGCATGTTCTGATTTAACCCGGAGGCCAGTATGGAAAATGAAAATGCGATAGCCAGACCCGGAAAGTGGGTCAGAAATCTTTTCAAAGTCAATGAAAATGCGGCAGCCAAACCCAGAACGTGGGTCAGAAGGCTCGTCAAGCTCGTGGCGTACGTGAGCGTAGCTCTTATGGCTCTATATGTTGTCGCGAGTGTGGCCTGGAGATTTTCCGGCTCCAATAAATGGGAATTCGCCGAGGAACGGAACGGAGTGAAAGTCTATACCTTGAAATCGCCCGGTTCTGACCTGACACAATCGAAGGGCATTGCGCGGGTTCGCTCGACACTGGGCGGCCTCATGAAACTCCTGCTGGAGCCCGGCACTGGCGATGACCATGGGTTTCATGAAATGCGTACCATCGAGCGGGTGGACGATCAGCTTGGGTATATGAGTATTCGATTCGACCTACCTTTTCCTTTCCAGACGAGAGAATTCGTGGTCAGGTCGCAGATTCATCAAAACCCGCGTACCAAAGAAGTTCTGGCGGTGTTCGCCGCGGCTCCGGATAAAGCCCCTCCAGATAACTGCTGCGTCCGTGTGACGGAAATGAACAACACGTGGCGACTTACTCCGCTGGAACATGGTCAGGTCGAAGTCGAACTCATACAGAACGCGCATCTGGGTGGATTCATACCGGATCTGATGCTCAATAGGCTGCGGCCCAAAGTTCTAGTTGAAATGCTCTCGGCACTGCAAGATACGTTGAATAAGAAGAAATATCAGGACGCGAAGCTCGATTTCATAAAGGAAAAGTAGTGGCCAGACGCCGCATATCACCCGGGTTTCGGCCATCAAACAGAAAAATGTAGGACAGAAAAATAGAGGAGCCATTTATCTGAAGCGTGTGCAAATAAAACCACTGTGCAATCAATACATTGATTGGCGAAAACCTGGGTACGCATCGCTTCCAGCGTGCAGTCTCGGCAGGAGGCGCAATCGAGAATCAATGGGCGGCCTCCCCGAGACTGCACGCTAGAAGCGATGCGTACCCAGGCGTCTCCCGATTCATGCGCAGGATTCAAATAGTTGATCGCATTCGACTTTAATTTGCACAGTCTTCATTTATCTGTCCCACATTTTTCCGTTTGGGGGTTCTTGGCGCCCGAAAAGATGATCAAGTTGTGAAAAGGCTCTTCGGCAAACGCAGCAATATCTTGCGGCGGTCGCGCGGAAAACGGTCGCAGTTCACATTGTGACTAATGTCCATCAAACCGTGACCATCTCAATGGACTTCCCAATTGAATACCGCGACAGAATGCTGGCGGAGCAAATGGCAGTAATAGATAAATGATGGACCTGGCGACATTTTATTGTCACGGTTATATAGCCGCCCCGATCGTCGAAGCCTGCCGGCAAGGCGGGTTATTCAGCCTGCTCGATGTCCGTGAGTTCCGCGAGCGCGCGTGGTTGATCGAGGAGCTCAAGGCGAATGCGGGCTATTTTACGATCGCTCTGGAAGTATTGGAGTCTCTAGGCTGGCTAGAGAAGAACATCGATGACGCTTACCGCCTGACCGGTAAGGCAGACGGTTATCCTGAGCCGGGTCTGACGCCGCTCTATGCCGTCGAGCCGGAGCAGTTGACCGCGAAGGGGCCGCACGCGCGCCTGCTTAGAGAGAAGATCAAGCGGGTCTTTTTTCGTTCAGAAGCCGAAGACTCCACTTCGCCGGATCCGGCGCGAGGCGCCATCATCGTCCCGCTAGTTGTGTCTTTGCAGCGACTGGACACGAATAAGTTTTGCGAGGAACTTAAGCGATTAGGGGCGCCCTTGTCTCAAACGGTCATTGAGTTGTTCGCCAGCCGCCAATGGCTTACGGATGATAAGGCCCGGTTGACGGCTTCCGGCAAGGCTCTGCTGCAACACCGCGTATTCAACATCGCGGCGTCCTATAGGCCGGCGCTCCACGGCATCGGCGACCTGTTATTCGGCGATCCTGGGCGCGTGTTTAATGATTTAATTAGCGCCGAAGCCTTCATCACATTGGCGGCAAGCGTGGGTCTGTTTAACGATGATTGCGTGAGTAACTATCCACGGACATCTGATCCATGTCGGATCAGCGGGCAAAGTTTTACAAAGCGCGACTATGTCGTCCGGCGCGCGACTGAAGCCGACCTGGAGCGACTTTGTCAGCTTGAAAAACTCTGCTGGCGGCATACGCGAACCCCCAAGAAGCAGATCCGCGCGCGCTTGCGGAAATATCCGGAGGGGCAATTCGTCCTGGAAAAGAAAGCAAAAACGCTAGGCGTGATCTACAGCCAGCGCATTGCGAGTACGGACGCGCTTATGACATGCGCCGCTGCGGACGTCCATGAGCTGCATCAAGAGTCGGGCCCAATCATTCAGTTGTTGGCGGTCAATATTGATCCTCAAGCGCAAGACTTGAATTATGGCGATCAATTACTGGAGTTCATGCTACAGCGGTGCATCCTCATCCCCGGCGTCAAGCAGGTTGTGGGAGTGACCTTATGCAAGAACTATAGCGCCGAAGGCGCTCAATCCTTCGAGGAATATATCCGGCGTCAAGGCGGCGGCCAGGATCCCGTCCTGGCCTTTCATCAGGCTCATGGCGCCGAGATCGTCAAAGCCATCGCGGGTTATCGCCCACGGGATCGCGCCAACCAGGGTAATGGGGTACTGGTGTCATACGACATCCTCAATCGAACGCCTCGCCGGCAGCGGATCGAAGCGGCGGCAAATGCAGCGACCGCTACTGACTCAATGATAACGACGATCGATCAACAACAGATCAGTGAGTTCGTCCGGGGAGAAGCGGCGCAGTCGCTTGGGGTCGGCAAGAGCGAGTGTGATATCGATCGCCCCCTAATGGAAATGGGCCTGGATTCGGCCGACCTATTAAAATTGCAACAGCGATGTGAAGATAGATTTGGCCTGGAATTTCAGGCCGGATTCTTCTTTGAACACAACACTGTTAGAAAAGTCGTCGAATATTTGACGGCAAGGCTGGCGGCCGCCCCGGAGGCGAATCGGGCGCCAAGCGTCAATGCTGCGCCGCGCTCAAGTAATGTTACGCCGCCGGCTCCTGGCGACGCGCCGGATAAAGAACGCGCCGCGACATCAGATATTGCGATCGTCGGCATGTCTTGCAAGCTTCCTGGCGGCATAGAGACTCCGGATCAATTATGGCAGGCGCTGGCCTCGAACGAATGCGTGACAGGTTCATTTCCAAGGACGAGGCGGAGTTGGCCTGGTGGGGATGATTATCCAGGTATAGATCAAGGCGGCTTTGTCAACGATGTCGACGCTTTTGACGCCCTCTTTTTCCGCATATCCGCAGCCGAAGCGCAAATCACCGATCCACAGCAACGGATGCTGCTGGAACTCGCCTGGGCCTGCCTGGAAGACGCCGGCGTTTTACCTGCGTCTTTAAAAGGCTCGAATACCGGCGTTTTCGTCGGCGCCAGCAATTGTGACTATAGCCGGTTGATACAAGAAGCCGGCTTAGAAATAGAAGCCCACTACGGCGTCGGCAGCTCCTTGGCTATTTTGGCCAACCGTCTTTCTTACTTTCTTGACCTTTCCGGCCCTAGCCTTGTAGTCGACACCGCCTGTTCTTCCTCCCTGGTAGCGTTGCACTCAGCGGTTCAATCATTGCGTTCGGGCGAATGCGCCACAGCGTTGGTCGGCGGCGTCAATCTGATCTGTCATCCCGATTTGTCGATTGCTTATCACAAGGCCGGCATGCTGGCGCCCGACGGCAGGTGCAAGGTATTTGACGCCAAAGCCGATGGTTATGTGCGTTCTGAAGGCGCGGTGATGTTGTTGCTCAAGCCCCTGGGCGCGGCCATCGCCGAACGCGACCAGATTCATGCGGTAATCAGAGGCAGCGCTATCAATCACGGCGGCCTTGCCGGCGGTCTAACGGTTCCCAATCCACAAAAGCAAAGCGAATTACTAATAGCCGCCTGGCAGGACGCGGGGATCGCCGCTCAGGATCTGACATATATAGAAGCCCACGGCACTGGCACCTCATTGGGCGATCCCATTGAAATACAGGGAATACAAGCCGCCTACACGCAACTGGCTTCGAGAGAGCCAGCCAAGCTATGCGCGATCGGCTCAGTCAAAAGCAACCTCGGACACCTGGAGTCCGCTGCGGGAATTACAGGCCTACTGAAGGTTATTTTGTCCATTCGGCATCAACAACTTCCTGCGTCGATTAACTTTGCTCAGCTTAACCCTAAGATTCGGCTGAAAGACACGCCTTTTTATATACAGGAGCAACTTCGCGAATGGGGTGCAGAGGGACCCCGCGTAGCTGCGGTGAGTAGCTTCGGGTCAGGCGGAACCAATGCTCATGTTGTTGTGCAAGAGTATCGTCGAGACGCCATGCCCCGTAGCCGGGAGCATGATCACCTCTTCGTCTTGTCAGCGGCCAGTCAGGATCGCTTGCGAGTTTATGTTCAGAAAGTGATTAGCCGCCTGGAGCAAGAGTCGATCGGAGCAGAGTTTAGCGACGCCATTTATACCTGGCAGGTCGGTCGTACCGCCATGAAACAGCGTTTAGCGATTAGAGTGAGGGATCACCTCGAGTTGCTAGACAAGTTGAAGCGGTGGTCGGCCGGAAATAGTAGTGTGGCCGATGTCTGGTCCGGTCAGGCGCCTCCAAGCGACTCGAACATCAACCAGGCGTGGCGGGTGTGGCAAACGAAATCAGGTCAGCAGTTAATTGATCAAGCGTTATTCGAAAGGGACCTGGAACAACTCGGTATTCTATGGGCGTCAGGTATTGAGATAGACTGGAATAAATACTATGAGGGCGCATGGTCCGGAGAAAATAAACCCCGACTCGTCAGCCTACCCACGTATCCGTTTGCCAAAGAGCGCTACTGGATTGATACGGCAGCGAGCCGGCAGGGCGCATCTCGCCGAGGGGCGCCGACAGGCCCGACGACGGCGGTTCTTCACCCGTTGCTGCACAGCAACGCGTCCGATCTGAGCGAACAACGCTACAGCTCGACGTTTACCGGAGAAGAGTTTTTCTTAACAGATCATCGAATACGTACGGCTGGCCCCGCCGCACAAAAAGTCCTGCCTGGAGTGGCCTATCTGGAAATGGCGCGGGCGGCGATCGAGCGCGCATTGCCCGTGCGGCCCGAATCGACCGTCCTGGAGTTGCGTAATACCGTCTGGCCACAGCCGATCGTGGTCACCGGTAACAAGCAAGTCAGCATAGCGTTGTTGGCGAACGACAACGACGAGATCGACTACGAGATTTACAGTCAGGGCGCGGACCAGGAGATCGTCCATTGCCAGGGTCGCGCGGTCTTGAGTCGTCAAGCGGCGCCGGCCAGGCTCGATATCGAGCGGCTCAAGGGACAGATGGGGCGGGGCAAGTTAGAGCCGAGTAGCGTGTACGCGGCGTGCGCCAGGATGGGTCTGGTCTATGGTCCCGCTTTTCAGGGAATAACCGCGATCCATCAGGGGAGTGGCCAAGTATTGGCGCGCCTGCGGCTGCCGAGGGTCGTGGAGGACACGTCGGGAGACTATATCCTGCATCCGAGTTTGATGGACGGCGCGTTGCAGGCTTGTGTGGTGTTGATCGGCGACTCGTCCGAACGTTCCAACCAACCGCGACTGCCCTTTGCGCTGGAATCATTGCGCATCGCATCGCCGTGCGCTCCGGAGATGGTCGTCTGGGCGCGTTACGCGCCGGGAAGTCAGGCGGGCGACGACGTCGTCAAGCTGGATATCGATCTGTGCGATGAGCGTGGGAATGTCTACGTAGAAATGCGAGGGCTTTCCTTCCGAGCCCTGAAAACTGGCGAAGGGGCGCCACTCCATTCCCGGCAGGAAATCCAGTCTGGGCTGCAATGGTTTATTCCGGTCTGGAATCCAGTTCGGCCGAAAACTCACAATAAGACAATCCTTCCGGAATCGACAAAAATACTGCTGTTGGGAGCCGATCAAATTCACTTGGACTGGGCTCAAAAATCCTACCCCGACGCGTACCTATTGCCTTTGCCCTCAACCGGCGCCGTCGACATCATTCAAGCAAAGCTAAAAGACTGCGCGTTCGACCATCTGCTGTGGATTGCGCCGGACGTCGCCATGGCGGAGGGGCGATCCAAGGAAGGCGACGATCAGCTAATCGAGCGACAAGAACTGGGAGTACTGACTGTTTTTCGTATCATCAAAGCCCTGTTGGGGTTGGGGTATGGGGATAAAGAGCTGCGATGGACTATCATTACTTGCAGAACACAGCGGGTGAAAAAAGATGAGCGGATGCAGCCAACGCATGCCGGAATATTCGGACTGGTAGGCAGTCTGTCGAAAGAATACCCCCATTGGAACTTAAGCTTGCTGGACGTGGATTCACTGGAATCCGTGGCTGCTCATGAATGCCTGTCTATGGCTCCGGACAAGCGGGGCAACGGCTTAGCCTATCGTCATGGGGAATGGTTTTATCAGGAGTTCGCTCATATACCACTCCTGCCACAGCCGCCGGCTATCAGCTACAGGCAAAAAGGTGTTTACGTCGTCATTGGCGGCGCGGGTGGTCTCGGCGAAGTATGGAGTCGGTTCATGATCGAGCGCTACCAGGCCAACGTGGTCTGGATTGGCCGAGAAGAAGAAAGCGCCGCCGTAAAAGACAAGATCAATTCGCTAAGCCGGCTGGGGCAGGCGCCTCTTTACATCGCAGCGGACGCTACGAAGCTAGATGCCTTGCAGGGAGCGTTGAACGCCATCTTGGAGAGATATCCGGCCATTCATGGCGTCGTGCATTCGGCGTTGATTTTGCAAGATCAAAGTCTAGCCCGTATGGATGAGTCCGGATTTAGGGCCGGCCTATCCGCGAAAGTGGATTTAAGCGTGAATATGGACCGGGTATTCGGCGAGCAAGAGCTTGATTTTATGCTCTTCTTCTCGTCCTTCCTGTCTTTTGTTAAACCGGCCGGCCAGTCCAACTATGCCGCCGGGTGTGCCTTCAAAGACAGCTTTGCGCAAAAGCTGCAGCAGCGGCGCGCTTATCCGGTAAAAATCATGAACTGGGGGTATTGGGGCAAGGTAGGCAGCGTAGCCGACGAATACCACAACAAAGCCATGGAGCGTGCGGGTGTCGGCTCGATTGAGCCGGATGAGGGCATGGCGTCCTTGCAGACGTTCGTTAGTTCTGAGCTGAGTCAGGTGGGCCTAATCAAGGTTATCGACGCTCAGGCTGTTGCGGACGTGAGTTTCTCCGAGAGGCTGACTTATTATCCAAAAGTCGCGACCGCATTTCCGCAAATACACAGAAACACGGTCAAACAAGTTTCCGTCGGGCGACCGGAGGCCCTGGGGGAAGGGCTGCAACCCACGGGAATGGATGCTTTGCTGGCGGAAATCCTTGCATCCACTCTGCTGTCGTTAGGACTTTTCAGGCGGGGAGCCCGTCGAATTGCCAGTCTGTCGTCTGGCAAACAGCCGAAGCCATTTTACGAGCGATGGCTCAGCAGCAGCATCGATTACCTGCAACAACGAAAGTTGCTTGGCGCCGACTTGACGGTCAGCCGCGGCGTCCGAGAGCTCGCCGATTTGTGGCTGGAGTGGGAAGCAAAGAGATCCGAATGGGCCGCCAACCCGAATCTGCATGCGCAGATCGTTTTGCTTGAAGCTTGTTTGAAAGGATTGCCGGACATTCTGAGCGGCCAAAAGCTGGCGACAGATGTGATGTTTCCTGATTCGTCGATGCAGTTGGTCGAAGGCATTTACCGTGGTAATGCGCTGGCGGACTATTTCAATGAAGCGCTCGGGGACACGTTGTCGGCATTCATCGAGCATAAGCTGGATGAGGGCAAGGAACACAAGATCCACATCCTGGAAGTCGGAGCGGGCACCGGCGGCGCCACCGCAAACCTATTGCCGCTGTTGCGACAATTTCCTGTTGACGAATATTGCTACACAGACATTTCCAAAGCGTTTCTGATTCACGGCGAGAAACAATATAAGTCGCAATTCACTGCGTTGACCACCGCGATCTTTGATGTTTCCCAGCCATTGGCATTGCAATCGATTGCGGCGGATCATTATGACGTAGTTATTGGCGCCAATGTATTACACGCCACGCCGGATATCAGGCAAACTTTGCGCAATGTCAAAGCGACGTTGAAGAACCAGGGAGTTCTTCTACTCAATGAAATCAGCGCCTGGTCCTTGTTTACCCACTTGACCTTTGGCTTGCTGGAAGGGTGGTGGGCACCTGAGGATACGGCGCTGCGTCTGCCGGGAAGCCCGGGATTGGCGCCCGGGACTTGGCAGAAAATTCTCGCGGAGGAGGGGTTTGAATCGATCTTCTTCCCGGCCGAGGGAGCGCATCAATTCGGACAGCAGATTATCGCCGCCAGCAGCGATGGATGGGTGCGGCAACGGCTCGACAAACCTCCGGTTGTGGTTTCGGAGCACGAACCTTCTGTAGCAAGAATCACAATGCCGGCGACCGGAGTGAGGGAACCTGCGGGCGCTGAAGAACCCCTGCGCGAAAAAGCTGTTTCCTATTTCCAAAAAATAGTCGCGTCAACTTTGAAGATACGGCCTGATCAGATAGATCCGAGCCGGCCCCTGGCAGAATATGGCCTGGATTCCATCCTCGTTGGGCATCTCAATTATCAGCTACGCAAGGCGTTTTCTGAGATCCCAGGCACGCTAGTTTTTGAAGTTCAGAGCGTCGATGGACTAGCGGATTATTTCTTGGAAAACAAGAGGCAAGAGATGGTCACGGCGCTGCCAATGACCGCTGCCGTACCCAAGCAGGCGCCAGTAGCCAAGGTTGAGTCGAGGGCGACTTCGATCCAGGGCATGCGCAGGCAGAGAAGCTTTCCGCGGCCTTCAGCCAGCGTTGTCGCTCAAGAACAAAAAGCGGTGGCTTCCCATGCAGCGCCCGGCTCCGCTCTGACCCCGCTCATATTTGACGTTGCCATTATCGGCCTGAGTGGCCGGTATCCCCGATCAAATAATTTAAAAGAATTTTGGGTCAATTTATCGAATGGTGTTAATTGCATTACGGAAATCCCCAGGGATCGCTGGAACTGGGAAGAGTATTATGACCCGGAGAAAGGCAAGCCGGGAAAAATCTATACCCGATGGGGCGGCTTTTTAGAGGGCATCGATCAATTCGATCCTTTGTTTTTCAAGATTTCGCCCAAAGAAGCCAAACGCATGGATCCGCAGGAGCGGCTCTTCGTAGAAGCTTGCTACCATGCCATAGAAGATACCGGTTATACCCCTGAGAATCTGGGAAGAGCCGAAAAGGTTGGGGTATTCGTGGGCGTGATGAATTCCAGATACACGCCGCAGCCTGCTCATTCTTCTATTGCCAACAGGGTTTCGTATGTTTTTAATTTCCAAGGGCCTTCCATGGCTGTGGACACAGCCTGTTCGTCATCATTGACGGCCATTCATGTGGCCCTGGAAAGCATCTACAGCGGCGTGAGCGCATGCGCCGTCGTGGGCGGGGTCAATCTGATTATTGATCCGGCCCATTATTTAGCTCTGGCTGAGATGACGATGTTGTCCAGCGGCAATAAGTGCAAATCGTTCGGAGAGCAGGCCGATGGGTTCGTCGATGCCGAGGGTGTGGGCGCTATTGTTCTAAAGCCTTTGAAACAAGCGCAGCTGGACGGAGATCATATATATGCTGTCATCAAAGGCAGCGCCGTCAATACCGGTGGGAGGACGAATGGCTATACAGTCCCCAACCCAAAAGCTCAAGCTGCGGTGGTGTCCCAGGCTCTGCGACGCGCGAATGTCAGCGCGTCGGACCTGAGTTATGTTGAGGCTCACGGGACCGGGACTGCCTTGGGCGATCCGATTGAAGTCGCCGGTTTAACGCGCGCGTTTAGAGAAACCGGCGATGCGAAACAATTTTGCTCGATCGGATCGCTGAAGTCGAATATCGGTCATTGTGAATCCGCCGCCGGTATTGCCGGATTGACGAAGGTGTTACTGCAGTTGAAATACGAGCAACTGGCGCCTTCTCTTCATTCTGATATCGCTAACCCGGAAATCGACTTCAGCCAGACTCCTTTTAAAGTGCAAAAGAGCCTGGAACGATGGCGGCGTCCATTGCGCGAAGTAAATGGAGTGGCGCAGGAAATACCGCGCATCGCCGGCATATCATCCTTCGGCGCCTGGGGAGCGAATGCTCATGTTATCGTGCAGGAGTATGCGCCGCCAGTAGAGGTTAACCAGCCTGCCGCCTCTGGTGAAAATACTGAGGTCATCATCGTCCTGTCAGCCAGAACCGCGGAGCAACTGAAGCAAAAGGCCTGTGATCTGCTGGACTTTATCCGTGAGAAAGAACAATCGACAATACCCTCGGATAAACCCGTTGACCTGGGCGCCATGGCCTATACACTGCAGGTGGGGAGAGAGGGGATGGAAGAACGGCTGGGCCTGGTAGTGAGCTCGGTCGAACAACTAACGGAAAAGCTCGAAGCTTTTGTGGCAGGCAAGCAAGAAATCGAAGCCGAGTATCGAGGGCAGGCGCCACGCGACAAGGGAGCGCTTTCGTTGTTCAGCAGCGATGTCGACTTGCGACAAGCGGTCGACAAGTGGATGGCCAACCGGAATCTCTCCAAGCTGGTGGAGCTGTGGGTGAAAGGGCTGGATGTGGATTGGAACAAGCTGTATGAGAAGGGCAGTCCTCAGCGGATGAGCCTGCCGACATATCCGTTTGCCAAAGAGCGCTATTGGCTCGATACACCAGCAAAAAAGCAGGGCGCAGCGAACGGTGAGTTATCCGCAGGCCCGGCGACCGCGGTACTGCATCCCATGCTACACCGCAACACGTCGGATCTAAGCCAGCAACGCTATAGCTCGGCGTTTACCGGAGAAGAGTTCTTCCTTACCGATCATCAGGCGCCGGCGAACGGCGACGGGGGTTATAAGGCGCTGCCTGGCGTTGCTTGTCTGGAAATGGCGCGGGCGGCAATGGAGCAGGCATGGCCTGCTCGACCGGAATCGACAATCTTGGAGTTGCGCAATACGGTCTGGGCACAGCCGATCGTGGTCAGCAAGAAAAAGCAAATCAGCATCGCGTTGTTTGCGAATGATCACGGGCAGATCGAGTACGAAATTTACAGCCAGGACAGTGAACAAGAGATCGTCCATTGCCAGGGTCGGGTGTGGTGGAGTAGTGAACCCGCGCCGGCCAAGCTTGATGTCGGGCATCTCAAAGGGCAGATTGGGCAGGGCCAATTATTGGCGCGCCTGCGGCTGCCGAAGGCCGTAGAGGATACGTCGGGAGACTATGTCCTGCATCCGAGTTTGATGGACGGCGCGTTGCAGGCTTGTGTGGGGTTGATTGACGGCTCAACAGAAGGTTCCAGCCAACCGCGACTGCCCTTTGCGCTGGAATCGTTGCGGATCGTATCGCCGTTCAGCCGAGAGATGGTGGCCTGGGCGCGATACTCGCCGGGCAGTCAGGCGGGAGACGACGTCATCAAGCTGGATGTCGATCTGTGTGATGAGCAGGGCAATATCGCTGCGCAGATGCGAGGCGTAAGCTGGCTGCGGACGGCGCCGGATGTAGTCGAACCGGTCATTGATATAGCGGCGTCTCCGGCGGTTCCTGCGGAGCTCAAAGAAATAACTCCTGCCGCGCCGGCGCGCAGAGAAATCGTATTTGTTCCGTATAAACAAGCGACCTCCGCGCCGGTCGAGCGGAAAAAGCCGTCGGCTATTTCTTTAGTCGCGCCGAGCGCGCTTGTCTCGTCAGAGGCGGCGCCTACTGAAAACATGGCGCGGCGGCCTTCCGCAGGAAGGCCGCCGATCACCCTCTCAAATGCGGCGTTCGGCGCGCCCATAGAGGGGAGCGACGCGCCTGCAGTTTCTTCGGTCAGGTTGTACGACGACGGCGCCGGGATATTCTCGATTCAAATCGCCGCGCCGGTAAGCGGCGATACTCCGGCAAGGGACTTGATTGCCCACTTGCTGCAGGCCCTGGACCTGGCGCGACAGGAGGCGTCGGTCAAGGTTCTGATGATCAGCGGCGCCGAGCGCTGGCTCTTACGCGGCGGAAGAGAGGACTACAACGAAGCCGTCGAGCAAAAGCTCTATCAGGCCATTGTGTCATTTCCCTATCCTGTCATCGCCGTCCTCGAGGACGATGCGATCGGCGCAGGCTTCTTGTTCGCGGCGCTGTGTGACTTCATGGTCTGCAACGAAGATGCGCAGTACGGTTACACAGACGCGCAACGCCATTTTTATCCGACGACCGCCGAGGCGATTCTGTTCGGCGAACGGTTCGGCGAGGTCCTGGCGCAGGACTTGTTGTATCTATCGACGGCCTCGACGGGGAAGCGATTGCGCAGCAAAGGCTGGACGTGTCCCTTACTGCCACGGGCGCAAATCGAGGCGTATGCGCGGGAATTGGCGTCGGCGATGGCGACGAAGTCCCGTGACGCGCTCAGTCCGTTAAAACGGCATCTGACGCGGGGCCTGGTCGGTTTGGTCGAAGCGTTGACGCGCGTCGAGGTCGCAGCGGGCGCGGCGGAGAATACTTCCGATACGGGGGCCGATACGGGGGCCGATGAGGTTGCGAAAAAGATCGCTTCTCCGGCGGAACATATCCATCTGGACACCTCGGCGGAAAACGTTCTTGTCATCAAGTTCCGTAGCGCCGACGAGCAAGTTGAGGCGTCAGGCCTGGCGGCGGATCTCGGCCATATTTTTGCCGAGGTTGATCAGAACGCCTACTACAAGGCCATCGTTCTCGTCAGCGAGCATCCCGACTTTCTTCCGGGAACGGAGCGCGCGATATCCCCCATTCCTGAGGATGTGGCGCTGGAGTTTCAACGCCTGGTCGCCGAGTCGGAGATCCCGGTCGTCGCCGCTTTGGCCGGGAATGCCAAAGGCCCTGCCTGGCTCGTCAGCCAGTTCTGCGACGCCTGCGTGTACAGCCGAACGGGCGTGTATTCTTCCGCAAACATCGGGCAAAGCCCGGCGCTGGCGCAAACGGCCGCCGCGATCTTTGCGCATCGATTCGGCGGGGAGGCGGCCAGCGAAATCTTGCTGACAGGCGCTGACTATTCGGGCGTTGATCTCCGGCGACGCGTGGGCGCGTTGATCGTGGCGGAGCAAGATCAGGTTCTACCTGCGGCCTTAAAAGTCGCCGAGTACTGGGCCAAGCTGCCGCGAGGCGTCTTGGCCGCTTGGAAGAAACAGACCGCGACGACCCTCCGGGAGAAGATTCGCAACCTGCCGGCTGCGGTCGGGTGGGATGAGAAAGACGGAGTCCCTGAGCCGCCGCCTGAGCCTCAGATTGCTGCGCCGACGCCCATTGCTCTTCAATCAAAAGTGGTCACCGCAACCGCCCACCCGGAGGGCATCGTGGTGGTGAAGATGGAAGATCGGGAAGCGAAGAACATGTTTTCCGATGCTCTCGTGACGGGAGTCACTGAAGTCTTTGCGCATATCGAGCAGACGCCGGCTTATAAGGTCGTGATCCTCACCGGATACGATAACTATTTTGCGTCGGGCGGGGACAAAGAAGGCTTATTGGCCATTCAACAAGGCAAGGCCAGTTTCACGGATTTCAACATCTATCAATCGGCGCTCAACTGCAAGCTGCCGGTGATCGCGGCGATGCAAGGACACGGCATCGGCGCCGGCTGGTCGATGGGGATGTTCGCCGACATCGCGCTGCTAGGCCAGGAAAGCCGGTATGTGAGTCCGTATATGGATTATGGATTCACTCCGGGGGCGGGCGCGACCTTGATTCTGGCGGAGAAGATCGGGCAGGACCTGGCCAGAGAAAGCCTGCTGACTGCGCGGTACTATGCGGGCGGCGAGTTGAAAAACAGGGGACTCCTGCTGCGCGTGGAGCATCGGGCCGAGGTGTATTCGGCGGCGATGGCATTGGCTAAACAAATCGCGCAAGCGCCGCGCCATAGCTTGATTGGCCTCAAACAGCAGTTGACACGGCGCCTTTACCAGCCGCTGGAAGAGACCTATCGACTCGAACTGGCCATGCATGAAAAGACCTTTGTGGGCCGGTCGGACACTCTGGCGCAAATTCAGAACAAGTTTTATCAGGAGGTCGAACCACAAGGCGGGCCGCAAGGCGGGGCGCAGCGTGTTTCCGTCGAACCTGCGAACCCGCCCGTGAACGGCCATGGTCAGGCCGCCGCGGCGAACGGATCCCCCCTATTCATGGACGGCGATGCGCTGCGCGCCGTCACCGCGAGCCTCAAAACGCTGCTGGCGAACGAACTCCAGATGCGAGAGAGCGATGTCGACGACAATGCGCAGTTCGTCGATCTGGGCCTCGATTCGATAAGCGGCGTGACCTGGATCCGGAAGATCAACGAGAAATATCACACGTCGATCGAAGCCACGAAGGTCTACAGCTACCCGACGCTCGTCCGGCTCAGCCGCTACGTGAAGGAAGAAGCGGAAAAGCGCGGTATGCCGCCGAGCCAGGGCGCGCCTCCTGCGCCCACTGCGCCTCTTGTGGTTGATACGCCTGCGCCGTCGGCGAATAGCGCCTCGTCGCATCGCGCGTTTGCGACCGAGCGTGCGGCGGAGAAGCTGACGTCCCGGCGAAGCCGCGCGGCCTCGCGATTCGTCGCCGGCGCCTCCGCAACCCGTCCATTAGAGCCCATCGCGGCGAAGCCCATTGCGGTGATTGGCATGGCCGGTCAATTCCCCCAGGCCAGAAATCTCGAGGAGTTTTGGCGGAACATTGCCGGCGGCAGGAATTGCATCACCGAGGTCCCACGGCGCCGCTGGGATGTGAATGTGTACTATCAGCCCGGCGAGGCTATAGCGGGCAAGACCACCAGCCGGTGGGCAGGGACGATCGACGAATATGATGTGTTCGACCCGTTGTTTTTCGACATCTCGCCGGTCGAAGCCGAGAGCATGGATCCGCAGCAGCGCCTGTTCTTGCAGGCATGTTGGCACAGTATCGAAAACGCCGGATACGATGCGCGATCTTTGTCCGGGAGCAAATGCGGCGTCTTCGTCGGCTGTACCAACGGAGACTATCACCAGTTGTCGCGACGGCGCCAATTGAGCGCGCAAGGTTTCACGGGCGGCGCGAACTCCATTCTGGCTGCGCGCATTTCATACTTCCTGAACCTGCAGGGTCCTTGCATCTCCATCGATACGGCCTGCTCTTCGTCGCTGGTCGCCATCGCCCAGGCCTGTGACAGTTTGACCTCGGGCGCGAGCGACCTGGCCCTGGCCGGAGGTGTTTATGTGATGGCCGGGCCTGAGATGCATATCAAGACGTCGCAGGCGGGCATGCTCTCGCCAGAGGGCATGTGCTTTACCTTCGACGAGCGGGCCGACGGCTTTGTTCCGGGAGAAGGCGTGGGCGTCGTCCTGTTGAAGCGGCTGGCCGACGCACAGAAAGATCGGGACATCATTTACGGCGTCATTCACGGATGGGGCGTCAATCAGGACGGCAGGACCAATGGGATCACCGCGCCCAATCCGGAATCACAGACGCGCCTGGAGCAGGAGGTCTACGACAAATTCCGGATCGATCCGGCGAGCGTTCAACTGATCGAGGCCCATGGCACGGGCACGAAATTGGGGGACCCTATCGAGGTGGAAGGCCTGAAGAATGCGTTTAAAAAGTACACCCAGGAGAAAGAGTACTGCGCGTTGGGCTCGGTGAAGAGCAATATAGGTCATTGCTTAACGGCGGCGGGAATCGCGGGCGTGATCAAGCTCCTCCTGGCGCTGAAGCGCAAGCAACTGCCGCCGACCATCAACTTCGAGCGGCTCAACGAACATATCGACTTAACAGACAGCCCGTTTTACATCAACACGCGATTGCAGGAGTGGGAACCGAGCGGCGCGGCGGGACGTCAAGCCGCGATCAGCTCTTTCGGCTTCAGCGGCACGAACGCCCATATGGTGATCGGCGAATATACGCCGCCGGCCGAAGTCGAGCGGCCGGTCGCTGTCGTGACTCAAAACACGAAGGCCATCATCCTTCTGTCAGCCAGAACGGCGGAACAGCTCGAGCAGAAGGCCCGTGATCTGTTGGACTTCATCCGCAAGGAGGCGCGGTCCATTGATCTCATCGAGATGGCCTATACGCTGCAGGTGGGCCGGGAAGCGATGGCCGAACGTCTGGGCGTCCTGGCGCTCTCGGTCGAGCAACTTGCTGAAAAACTCGAGGCCTATGTCAATGGCGAGCGGCGGATCGTGGATCTTTATCGAGGACATGTAAAGCGCGGCGCGGAGATCGCGAACATCATCAACCAGGATGATGATGTGAAGGAAACCATCGTTGAAAAGTGGGTCGCAAATAAGAAATTCTCCAAGCTGCTGGAACTGTGGGTCAACGGCCTGGAGGTGGATTGGAACAAGCTGTATGGCGAGACGGCGCCACAACGTATCACGTTGCCGACGTATCCGTTTGCCAAGGAGCGATACTGGATCGATACGGGGCCCTCTGCGGCGCCCTCTGTGGTGGTGGATGGGCGCGTGGCTGCAGAAGGCGCCGCAGCCGCGGTCCTTCATCCGTTGCTACACGCCAACACGTCCGATCTGAGCGAGCAACGCTACAGCTCGACTTTCACCGGAGAAGAATTTTTCTTAACTGATCATCGAGTACGTACGGATGGCGGCGCTGTACAAAAACTCCTGCCCGGAGCGGCCTGTCTGGAAATGGCTCGGGCCGCGATTGAGCAAGCGTCGCCGATTCGGCCGGAATCGAGCATTTTGGAGCTACACGATACGGTCTGGCTAAAACCGGTTGTTGTTACTGATCCTAAACAGGTCTCCATCGCCTTGTTTGAGACTGACAACGACCGTGTCGACTATGAAATCTACAGTATCAAGGCTGAGCAGGAGACATTGCACTGCCAGGGCCAGGCTGTGTTCAGTCATCAATCCGCGCCTGCCAGACTCGATATTGAACAGATCAGACGTCAAATGGGGCAAGGTAGATTAGATGCGGCCGACGTCTACACGATTTTTACCAGGATGGGTCTCAACTATGGCCCGGCGCATCAGGGAATAACCGTTATCCACCTCGGAGAGGAGCAAGTACTCGCGCAACTGCGGGCGCCAGCCGTTGTCGAGGCAAGCCGACATGAGTATGTGTTACACCCCAGCCTGATGGACAGCGCTCTGCAGGCTTCAATCGGCCTAATCGCTGATTTGAATTACGTTCCCACGAAACCATACTTACCGTTTGCTGTGGAGTCACTGCGAGTCGTATCGGCATGCGCAAAGGAGATGGTCGCCTGGGCGCGTTACTCGAAGGGCAGTAAGCCTGGAGACAAAACCGTCAAAGTGGATATTGATCTGTGCGACCAACAAGGGAATGTCTGTGTACAAGTGCGAGGGTTCGCGTCGCGAGTTCTGGACGGGGACGTAAAATCAACGCGCCAGAGCGACATAAAACCGATGATCCACGTCAAATCAAATCCTGTTTTAGAAGAGAACTCGCGATTTGACGGCGCCTTCTACCAAAGCCTCATCTCGGACGTTGTCAATCGCAGGGTGTCTGTCGATGAAGCAGCGGAGTTAGGGTAGCTGAATAGACTCATCAATCCGCGATCTCCAATTTAAGGCGGCGTAGCCAAGTGGTAAGGCGAAGGTCTGCAGAACCTTTAAGCGCTGGTTCGATTCCAGCCGCCGCCTCTCTCTTCTTCTGTGCGAATTCTCCGCGCTCTGCGGCGGCGCCACGGCATGCATTTATGCGCCATCGGCCTCTGAGTACTCTGTAAATTAAGTATTTTGGTATTATTCAAGCCCGCGGAGCGGGCGGCAGAGTAAAGCCTGGGGTGGAGCCGAAGGCGGAACCCCAGTCAGGTTCGGAGCGCCATCAAGCCCGTGAAACGGGCGGCAGCCATTGGCTGTCGCCCACTTCGTGGGCTCTGATCGCTTTGTTTACAGAGTACTGAGGTTAACCTATTAACGCATTGGTCTAAATCGAGCCGCGCAAGATCGGTACTGTACCGGTGTCCCAATGTTACTTGGTCTGATGTAGAACAGTAGCGTCAATCTGCGATCTCCAATTTAAGGCGGCGTAGCCAAGTGGTAAGGCGAAGGTCTGCAGAACCTTTAAGCGCTGGTTCGATTCCAGCCGCCGCCTCCAAGACATACTTTATAGCAGGATGAAACAAAAGCTAAGACAAATATACTGCGACTTGTCTAATGGCAAGCTTTCACAGAAGGAAGCTTTTGAGAAGATCAAGGCTATAAAACTGCCGGAGCAGGGCGAGAGAGTCGGCGCCTTGCTGGTCACTCCGGTCTGGCAAGCAAGCGGCGTCGAGGCGCCCGCTGAAGCCAGTAAAGTCGAATACGCGGAACACCACGTCATTCTGTGCGAGCTTTCGAAGGTCGACGCCAAGGAACTAGGATCTTCGGTTCCGCACATCCATTGTCTGTCGCTGCAAGCAGAGGGGCAAAAGAACATTGCGCAGCGATACAGTGAGTACGCGCTCGCGTGCTTTGAACGGATACGAGCCATCCTTCAGGGCAAGCCCCAAGGCGAGGCGCTCGTGCAGATCGTCATCGGCGACCATCAAGAACAGGCGCTGTTTGCGGGTCTGTCGGGATTGCTCAAGACGGCGGCGCTGGAAAATCCCCGGCTCATCGGCCAACTCATCCTCGTCCCGGCGCAAACTACAACCGAAGAACTGGGCAGGCTCCTTGAGGAAGAGAAGACCCGCAGGCCAACCGCCGGATTGGATTCGCTGATCAGATACAAACAAGGCGTGTGGCAGGTCTTGCGTTGGCAAGAGGCGCCGGAAGACTGGGAAACGCCGCCGATCGCGTTCAAAGATCACGGTGTTTACTTGATTACCGGAGGCCTCGGCAGCCTGGGCCTTCTCTTCGCCAGGGAGATCCTAGCGCAGGCCAGCCAGGCGCGGGTGGTGTTGACGGGGCGCTCGGCGCTCGGCGCCGAAAAACAATCGCTCCTGGACGAATTGTCCGCGCCGGGGGGCCGGCTGAGTTATCGGCAAGTGGACCTCGGCGATCCGGATCAGGTCAAGGGACTGATCGCAGGCATTCAGGACGAGTGTGGACAGCTCAACGGCATCCTTCACTGCGCCGGGATGATTGCGGATAACTTCATCCTGAAAAAGACAGGCGGCGAATTCTGCGAGGTACTGGCGCCGAAGGTCACCGGGACGTACAACCTGGATCGGGCCAGCCAGGACGTTGAGTTGGATTTCTTTGCGCTGTTTTCTTCGATCGCCGGCGCGATGGGGAATGTTGGGCAAGTCGATTACGCCGCCGCGAATGGTTTTATGGACCAGTTTGCGGCGTATCGCAATCGGCAGGTGGCCGCCGACGAACGTCGGGGGCGGACGCTGTCGATCAACTGGCCTTTGTGGCAAGCGGGAGGGATGGGTATCGATCCGGCGAGCCTGGAACTGCTGCGACAAACCACCGGCCTGCAGCCGATGCGGACGGACGCGGGCCTACAAGCGTTCTATCGCAGCCTGGCGGCGCCCTACGACCAGATTATGGTCGTGGAGGGCGATCTCAAGCAGATACGCCGCGCATTGCTTACCGGTCGACCGATCCAGCCGGAATTGGCTCCGCCCCTGACCCCAGTGGAACAGTCTGTCGCTTCAGAGACAGATGCGGCCACGATAGACTCCGACGGCTTTGTAGAAAAAACCCAAGACTACTTGCGTAGACAGTTGTCGGAACAGTTGAAACTGCCGTCCCACAAAATTGATCCGCAAGCGGCGTTGGAGAAATACGGGATTGACTCGATCCTGGCAATGAAGCTGACAAACCAGTTGGAGAAGACGTTTGGTTCGCTGCCCAAGACTCTGTTCTTCGAATACCAAACGATTCGCGATCTGGCCGAATACTTCGTCGCGCATCATGCGACGCAATTGGCGACGCAATTGGCGACGCAATTGGCGACGCGATTGACCGCGCTCCTGGCCCCAGCCGCGGATCGCCAGAGCGAGGCCGCGCCGTCGACCGCGCAGGCTTTACCTCCGGCGGGCGCCAAGCGGATCTCGAGTAGACGTGCCAGCCGTCTGCGTAGCGCTACGCCCGCCGTGACAACGGAATCCGATCCGATCGCCATCATCGGATTGAGTGGTCGCTATCCCGAGGCGGTCGACATCGAAGCCTATTGGCGCAATCTGCGCGAGGGCAAGGATTGCGTCATTGAAGTTCCCAAGGATCGCTGGGACTGGCGGGAGTACTTTAGCGAGGATCGCAGTCAAAGCGGGCGCCATTACAGCAAGTGGGGCGGCTTCATCGCCGGCGTCGACGAATTCGATCCGCTGTTTTTCAACATGGCGCCCAAAGAGGCGAAATACATCGATCCCCAAGAGCGTCTATTTTTGCAGCATGTGTGGATGGCGATCGAAGACGCGGGCTACACGCGCGCGAGTCTCCAAGCCCCATACGCGCAAGATCTGCCGGGGCAGGTCGGCGTCTACGTCGGGGTGATGTATATCGAATACCACTTGTTCGGCGCCGAAGCCAGCCTGCGCGGCGCCCGACTGGGAATCGCCGGCAGCGCGGCCAGCATCGCCAATCGCGTGTCTTACGCGCTCAACCTGCATGGCCCAAGCCTCACGCTGGATACCATGTGTTCTTCTTCTTTGACCGCCATTCACATCGCCTGCCAGGATCTGAAACTGGGGCGAACCAGCATGGCGATCGCCGGCGGGGTCAACGTCAGCATTCATCCCAATAAGTACCTGGCGCTCAGCGCAGGGCAATTCATTTCCAGTGACGGCCACTGCCAGAGCTTCGGCGAGGGCGGCGACGGATATATTCCCGGAGAAGGGGTCGGAGTGGTCGTCCTGAAACGGCTCTCCGAGGCGCAACGAGACGGCGACCACATTTACGGGATCATTCGAGGCAGCGCCCTCAATCATGGCGGCAAGACCAACGGCTACACGGTCCCGAACCCGCAAGCGCAAGCCAGCGCCATCAGTCGGGCGCTGGCGGAATCCCGGACCGACGCGCGGCACATTAGCTACATCGAAGCCCACGGCACGGGCACCAAGCTCGGCGACCCGATCGAAATCGCGGCGCTGAGCAAAGCCTTTCATCAATATACTCAAGAGACCGGATTTTGCCTGATCGGATCGGTCAAATCGAACATCGGCCATTGCGAATCGGCTGCGGGGGTTGCGGGACTGACCAAAGTGCTGTTGCAAATGCGGCATCAGCAGATTGCGCCGTCGCTGCATTCGGCGCAGTTGAATCCCCACATCGATTTCGCCAAGACTCCGTTCGTAGTCAATCAGGAGTTGAGGTCCTGGGAGCCGCCGGTAATCGACGGCCGGGCGCTGCCTCGGATCGCGGGCATCTCGTCGTTCGGCGCGGGCGGCTCGAATGCGCATCTGATCGTGGAGGAGTATCAGGAGCCGGCGCCACAGCAGATGGATGCGACGAATGTCCTCATCGTGCTCTCGGCGCGGACGGCGGAGCAACTGCGGCAGAAAGTCAGTGATTTGCTGGAGTTTGTTCGCCCCCGGCTGAAGACCCTCGATCTGGCGCCCATGGCCTATACGCTGCAGGTGGGCCGAGAGGCGATGGACGAACGGTTGGGCTTGGTGGCGAGTTCGGTCGAACATCTGGCGGAGAAGCTGCAAGCGTATCTGGCGGGCGAGCGCGATATCGAAGACGCCTATCAGGGACAGGCGAAACGCAACAAAGAAGCGCTGTCCTTGTTCAGCGCCGATGTCGACCTGCAACACACGATCGACCGATGGATTGCGAACAAGAAACTCTCGAAGCTGGTGGAGCTGTGGGCCAAGGGCCTGGAGGTGATTTGGAGCAAATTGTACGGCGAAGTCAGACCGCGACGCGTCAGCCTGCCGACGTATCCGTTCGCCAAAGAGCGCTACTGGGTCGATACGGCGGGGGGGCGCGTGGCCGCAAGCGTGGCGCCGGCGGTCCTCCACCCCTTGTTGCACAGCAACACGTCTGACCTGAGCCATCAGAGCTACAGCTCGACGTTCAGTGGGGAAGAATTTTTCCTGAAAGACTATCAAGTGGATGGTCAAAGGATTCTTCCTTCGGCGGCATATCTGGAAATGGCGCGGGCCGCCGTAACAAAAGCTGCGCGCACTTCTCACGAAACGGTTCTAGAATTGCGCAATGTCGTTTGGGCGCAGCCAATCGTCGGCGCCCAACACAAGCAAATCAGCATTGCTTTATTGGCGCACGACCACGACGAGATCGACTACGAAATATACAGCCAGGACACGGACGAAGAGATTGTCCATTGCCAGGGTCGCGCGGTCTTGAGCCGTCAACCGGCGTTGGCCAAGCTCGATCTTGAATATATCAAGGGGCAGATGGGGCGCCATCAGCTTGAGCCGGGCAGCATTTACGCAGCGTGCGCTCGGATGGGTCTGATCTATGGTCCCTCTTTTCAGGGGATTGCCGCCATCCATCGGTGTTCCGACCAGCTATTGGCGCAGCTCCGTCTGCCGAGGACCGTGGAGGATACTTCCGGAGACTATGTCCTTCATCCGAGCCTGGTGGACAGCGCACTGCAGGCGGGTGTGGCGTTGATGAACGGAGGGCCGGACCGTTTCGAACAGCTACGACTGCCCTTTGCGCTGGACTCGCTGCGCATAGTGTCGCCTTGCGCCCGAGAGATGGTCGCCTGGGCGCGTTACTCGCCTGGCAGTCAGGCGGCTGACCCGAGTATCAAGCTGGATATCGATCTGTGTGATGAGCAGGGGAACGTCTGTGCGCAGATGCGAGGCGTCAGCTTGCGGCGGGCGTCGTTGGGTATCGTCGAATCGCCCCTTGAGAAATGGACGTCTCCGGCGGCCGGCGCGGCGGTCACAGATGGCGCCCTTGCCGCGCCCATGCGCAAAGAAATTGTCTTGGCGCCGTCTACACGAGGCGCCACGGCGCCGGTTGAGCGGAAGAAGCCGGCCGCCGTTGCTTTGGAGGCGCCGGGCGCCCGCGTATCGGCAGCCGCGGCGCCTTCTGCAAACAAACGGGCGCCGATTACTCTCTCCACACCCGGGGCGCATCTATTAAGCAGCGTGGCAGGCAGCGTCGCGCCGGCCGTATCTTCTGTGCGGCTGTACGACAATGGGAACGGGATCTTCTCGATCGAGATCGCCGCATCCGTAAGCGACACGACCCAACCCAAGGATGTCATTGCGCAGCTCCTGCGGGCCCTGGACCGGGCGCGACAGGAGGCGCAGGTCAAGGTCCTGATGCTCAGAGGCCTCGATCGCGGGCTCTTGCGCGGCGGACGAGAGGCGTACAACGAAGCCGTCGAGCAGAATCTTTATCAGGCCCTGGTAGCGTTTCCCTACCCACTGATCGCCCTCCTGCAGGGGGATGCGATCGGCGCCGACTTCCTGGCGGCCGCGTTGTGTGACTTCATGGTATGCAACGAAGACGCGGCCTATGGGTACACCGACGCGCACACTCATCTGTATCCCACCACTCCCGAAACGATCCTGTTCAACGAACGGTTCGGCGACGTCCGGGCGCAAGACTTTTTGTACGCCTCGACGGCGCCAACTGGCAAGCAACTGCGCAGCAAAGGATGGACGTGTCCGATACTGGCGGCGGGGGACGTCGAGGGGTATGCGCGGAAGTTGGCGTCGGCGTTGGCGACGAAACCCCAGAACGCGCTCCGTCTGTTGAAACAGCATCTGACGCGTCACGTGGCCGGTCTGGTCAACGCCTTAACGCGTGTCGAGGTTGTGGCGCCTGCGACGGAGGATTCTTTCGATGCGGGCGAGAAAACAATCGCGGCGCCGGCAAAGCATATCCATCTGGATGCCTCCGCAGAACACGTTCTCGTCGTCAAGTTCGGAGCCGCCACGGAGGTAACAGACCTGGTTGCGGATCTTGGCCATGTTTTTTCCCAGATTCATCGGGTCGGCTACTACAAAGCGATCGTGCTTGTCAGCGAGTCTCCCGAATTTCTTCTGGGAACAGAGCGCGGCATTCCCCTCATTCCTCCTGAGGATGTCGCGCTCGATTTTCAACGCCTGGTTGTCGAGTCGGAGATCCCGATCGTTGCCGCGTTGGCCGGGAACGCCAAAGGCGCCGCCTGGCTCGTCAGCCAGTCTTGCGACGCATGTGTGTACAGCCGAACAGGCGTTTACTCTTCGGCCGACATCGGGCAAAGCCCCGTACTGGCGCAAACGGCCGCCGCGATCTTTACGCATCGATTCGGCGCCGACGCGGGCAAGGAAATCTTGCTCACCGGCGCTGACTATTCGGGTGTTGACCTCCAGCGACGCGTCGGCGCATTGATCGTGACGGAGCGCGATCAGGCGCTACCGATGGCCGTACAAGTGGCCGCGTCCTGGGCCAAGCTGCCCCGGGCCACGTTGGCTGCTTGGAAGAAACACACCGCGACGACCCTCCAGGAGAAGATTCGCAACCTGCAGGCTGCGGATGGGCGCCAGCGGAAAGACGAGGCGCTTGAGCCGGCGCCCGATGCGGCCGCGCCGATCGCGCTTCACTCAAAAGTGGTCACCGCAACCGGGCGCCCGGATGGCGTCGTGGTTGTGAAGATGGAAGATCGGGAAGCGAAGAACATGTTTTCCGACGCCTTGATCGAGGGGGTCAGGGAAGCCTTTGCGCATATCGAGCGGACGCCTGCTTATAAGGTCGTAATCCTCACCGGCTACGATAGCTATTTTGCGTCCGGCGGGACCAAAGAAAGTTTATTGGCCATCGGGCAAGGCAAGGCCAAATTTACCGATGTCAAGATCTTTCAGGAGCCGCTTGATTGCAAGCTGCCGGTGATTGCGGCGATGCAGGGACACGGAATCGGCGCCGGCTGGGCGATGGGACTGTTCGCTGACGTTGTGTTGCTGAGCGAAGAAAGCCGGTATGTGAGTCCGTACATGAACTATGGATTCACGCCGGGAGCGGGCGCGACATGGATTCTGGCGGATAAGATCGGGCAGGACCTGGCCAGAGAAAGCCTGTTGACAGCGCAGGACTACTCCGGCAGCGAGTTGAAAGACAGGGGACTGAGGCTGCCCATTTTGCCGCGGGCCGAGGTGTACCCGGCGGCGATGGAGTTGGCCAAACGAATCGCGCGTGTGTCGCGAGGTCGCTTGATCGGTCTCAAACGACAGTTGACGGGGTATGTGCGCGAGGCGCTGGAAGAGACCTATCGACTCGAACTGGCCATGCATGAAAAGACCTTTGTAGGCCGGTCTGGCGCCTTGGAGCAGATTCAGAACAACTTTTACCCGGCGACCGCCGCGTCGCCAGCCGGCGCACAACAGTTTGAGGTTGAAGCGGCGCTCGCATCCCCATCCACATTCGTGGATGGGGATGCGCTGGCTGCCGTCACAGCGAGCCTCAAAACGCTGCTGGCGGACGAACTGCAGATGCGGAAGGGCGATCTCGACGAGAATGTCGAGTTCGTCGATTTGGGCCTCGATTCGATCAGCGGCGTGGCGTGGGTGCGCAAGATCAACGAGAAATATCACACGGCGATCGAGGCCACGAAGGTCTACAACTACCCGACACTCGTCAAGCTCAGTCGCTACGTCAAGTCGGAAGCGGAAAAACACGGCGCAGTGGGACAGACTTTAGTCTGTCCGTCCCCAATTCATGCTACGGACAGACTAAAGTCTGTCCCACTACCTATCGCGACGAAGCTAGCGGGGCCGAAACTCGCTTCCTGGCGGGGCCGAATGACATCTAGAGGCGCCAGCGCCCCAGGCGCCCATTCGTCACAGCCCGTTGCGGTGATCGGCATGGCCGGCCAATTCCCGCAGGCCAAGAACCTCGAGGAGTTTTGGCAAAACATTGCGCAAGGGAAGAATTGCATCACTCATGTGGCGCCCAATCGCTGGGATTCACACGAATACTATCAGCCCGGCGCCGCGTCCCCGGGCAAGACTAACAGCCAATGGGTAGGCGCCCTGGAAGAATACGATCTGTTCGACCCGTTGTTTTTCAACATCTCGCCGACCGAAGCCGAGAGTATGGATCCGCAGCAGCGCCTGTTCTTGCAGGCATGTTGGCACAGTATCGAAAACGCCGGATACGATGCGCGAGTGTTGTCCGGGAGCAAGTGCGGCGTCTTCGTTGGCTGCGCCGCCGGGGACTATCACCAGTTGTCGCGACGGCATCAATTGAGCGCGCAAGGCTTCACGGGCGGCGCGACCTCCATTCTGGCCGCCCGCATTTCATACTTCTTGAACCTGCAAGGTCCTTGCATCTCCATCGATACGGCCTGCTCTTCGTCGCTGGTCGCCATCGCCCAGGCCTGTGACAGTTTGACATCGGGCGCGAGCGACCTGGCCCTGGCCGGCGGCGTGTATGTGATGGCGGGGCCTGAGATGCATATCAGGACGTCGCAGGCGGCCATGCTCTCGCCAGAGGGCAAGTGCTTCACCTTCGATCAACGGGCAAACGGCTTTGTCCCGGGAGAAGGCGTGGGCGTCGTCCTGTTGAAGCGGCTGGCCGACGCACAGAAAGATCGGGACATCATTTACGGCGTCATTCACGGATGGGGCGTCAATCAGGACGGGAGGACCAATGGGATCACCGCGCCCAATCCGGAATCGCAAACGCGCCTGGAGCAGGAGGTCTACGACAAATTCCAGATCGATCCGGCGAGCATTCAACTGATCGAGGCCCATGGCACGGGCACGAAACTGGGTGACCCGATCGAGGTGGAAGGCCTCAGGAACGCCTTTAAGAAGTATACCGAGAAAAAAGGGTACTGCGCGTTGGGCTCGGTGAAGAGCAATATCGGTCATTGCTTGACGGCGGCGGGCATCGCAAGCGTTATCAAGCTCCTCCTGGCTCTGAAGCGCAGGCAACTGCCGCCGACCATCAACTTCGAGCGGCTCAACGAGCATATCGACTTAACAGACAGCCCGTTTTACGTAAACACTCGATTGCAGGAGTGGGACCTTAAGGGGGCAGACAGACGCCAGGCCGCGATCAGCTCCTTCGGCTTCAGCGGCACGAACGCCCACATGGTAATCGGTGAGTATAAGCCGCCGGCCGAAGTCAAACGACCGGTCGCTGTCGTGACTCAAAACACGAAGGCCATCATACCCCTGTCTGCCAGAACGGCGGAACAGCTTAAGCGGAAGGCCTGTGACCTATTGGACTTCATTCATGAGCATGAGGCGCAGTCCATTGATCTCATCGAGATGGCCTATACGTTGCAGGTCGGTCGACAGCCGATGGACGAACGCCTGGGCTTCGTGGCGAGTTCGGTCGAACAACTGGCGGAAAAGCTTCAAGCGTATCTGGACGGCGAGCGGGGAATCGAAGATGCGTATCAAGGACAGGCGCTACGCAACAACGATACCCTGTCGTTGTTCAGCGCCGACGCCGACCTGCAACAGACGATCGACCGATGGATTGCGAACAAGAAGCTCTCCAAGCTGTTGGAGCTGTGGGTAAAGGGGCTGGAGCTGGATTGGAGTAAGCTGTACGGCGAGGTCAAACCACGACGCATCAGTCTGCCGACGTATCCCTTTGCCAAAGAGCGCTACTGGATCGATGCGGCGGCTGCGCAGGGGAAGGCGATAGGCGTCTTGCTTGCCACTCCGGTCTGGCAAGGGAGCGACGTCGATGCTTCCGTTGGCGCGAGCCAAATCGAATACACGGAACACCACGTTGTTCTGTGTGAACTGTCGGACGTCAACCGACTGGGGGCATCGCTTTCGCGCGCCCACTGCCTGTCGCTGCAAGCAGAGAGCCAAAAGAATATTTCGCAGCGCTACAGCGAGTACGCGCTCGCCTGCTTTGAGCGCATACAAACCATTCTCCAAGGCAAACCCCACGGCAAGGCGCTGGTCCAGATTGTCGTCCCCGACCATCAGGAACAGGCGCTACTAGCGGGTCTGTCGGGAATACTCAGGACGGCGGCGCTGGAAAATCCGCAGTTCGTCGGTCAACTCATCCTCGTCCCGGCGAACGCATCGGTCGAGGAACTCGCCCGACGACTGCATGAAGAGAAGACCCGCGGGCCGGCCGCCGGATTGGATGCGCTGATCAGATACGAAGACGGCAGCCGGCAGGTCTTACGTTGGCAAGAGGTTCCGGAGGAACAGGAAGAACCGCCGATCGCGTTCAGAGATCACGGTGTATACCTGATCACCGGCGGGATGGGCGGCCTGGGCCTTCTCTTCGCCGAAGAGATCCTATCGCGGACCCGCCAGGCGCGTGTGGTGTTGACGGGGCGCTCGGCATTGAGCGCGGAAAAACAAGCCCTGTTAGATGGACTGTCCGCGCAGGCGGGCCGTGTGAGCTATCGGCATGCGGATATCAGCGACCTCGATCAGGTCACGCAACTAATAACCGCCATCAAGGACGAGTATGGACAGCTCAACGGCATCCTTCACTGCGCCGGCATAATTGCGGATAACTTCATCCTGAAAAAGACCAGCGCGCAATTCAGCGAGGTGCTCGCGCCGAAAGTCGCTGGCGCGTTCAACTTGGACCAGGCCAGCAAGGACGTCGAGTTGGATTTCTTCGCGCTGTTTTCTTCGATCGCAGGCGCGATGGGGAATCTAGGGCAAGTCGATTACGCCGCCGCGAATGGTTTTATGGACCAGTTTGCGGCGTATCGCAATCGGCAGGTGGCCGCCGACGAACGTCGGGGGCGGACGTTGTCGATCAACTGGCCGTTGTGGCAAGCCGGCGGGATGCGGATCGATCCGGCGAGTCTGGAACTGCTGCGACAAGCCACCGGCCTGCAGCCGATGCGGACGGCGACGGGCCTGCGCGCGTTCTATCGCATCCTGGTGTCGCCCTACGACCAGACGCTGGTCGTAGAAGGCGCCTTACCCAGGATAACAGCGTACCTGCAAAAGGCGCGAATGTTCGAGGTGCCATCAGTGCTGGGAGCGGTGGCGAGCGAGGCTTTTGGCGAGGGATCTACTCCGAGAGCCCCGCTCGCCACCGCTCGCGGTACTGATTACGGAACTCCGGGAGCCCCGCTCGCCACCGCTCACAGCACTGATTACGCAAATGCGGAAACGGAAGCGGCGGTCAGCCTGGACCAACTGCAGCGCCAACTCAAAACCACATTGGCCACGGTGCTGCGGATAGATACGTCGATCATTGACGTGGATCAGCCGTTTGTCGAGTTCGGGTTGGATTCCTTCCTCGGAGCCGAGCTGGTTGTCGCGATAAACAGGAAATACGGCACGGAGCTATCCCACATCACGCTCTTTGACTATCCGACCGTCAGAGAGTTCTCGCTATTCCTGGAACAGGAAATCAAGAAGTCGCCAGGTTATTCCACTCAGCAGCCCGCAACGCTGCCCGTCTGGTCGCCCGCGCCGGCGGCCAGTTCTTCTACTGCCCCCACAAACGGTATTCGCGGCGCCCGGACGATCACGAGCAGTCAAAAGCCTTTGGCGCACCTGGCGCATTTGGATGACAAGATCGCTATTGTCGGGATGTCAGGAAGGTATCCGCAGGCGAACAATTTGCAGGAGTACTGGGCCAATCTGGTTGAAGGAAGAAATTCAATTGTCGAGGCGCCCGCATCCCGCTGGGACGTCAATCGGTACTACGATCCGGACCGCGCCAAGAAAGATAAAACTTACTCCAAATGGGTAGGGGCGTTGGACGACATCGATTGTTTCGACCCGCTATTCTTTCGAATCTCTCCCCACGAAGCTGAGCATATGGATCCTCAGCACCGTTTGTTCCTGCAAGAGAGCTACAAAGCCTTCGAGGATGCCGGCTACTCCAGCAATTCCTTGAGCAACAAGAAATGTGGCGTCTATCTCGGAATCACGACCAGCGAATATATGTCGCTTCTTTTGCGGAACGGTGTTGTGTCCGCTCCGGTCACCAGCAATAGCTACGCCATCGCGGCGGCGCGAATAGCGTACTACTTGAACTTGAAGGGGCCGGCCATCGCCGTCGATACGGCTTGCTCTTCGTCGCTGGTTGCGATCCATCTCGCGTCGCAAGCGCTATCCAGTCGTGAAATTGACATGGCGCTGGCAGGAGGGGTCAGTTTATGGTTAACCCCGGAATCCTATATTGCGATGAGCCAGGCGGGGATGTTTTCCCCGGCGGGACAATGCAAGACATTTGACGATACGGCGGATGGGATCGTCAACGGCGAAGGAGTTGGAGTTCTCGTGCTCAAACGCCTAAGAGATGCGCAAGAGGATAACGACTTCATCTACGGGGTTATTCTAGGGTCGGGTATAAATCAGGACGGCAGGACGAACGGAATAACGGCGCCGAGCGTCAATAGCCAGATCGAGCTGGAGCGAGAAATCTATGCCAGGCATAAGATCGATCCAGATACCATCGGCTACGTAGAGGCGCATGGCACCGGCACCAAATTGGGCGATCCGATCGAGCTGGAAGCGCTGGCGACCGTATTCAAAGAGAAGACGACCAGGAAAAACTACTGCGGCCTGGGCTCCGTCAAAAGCAATATCGGGCATACCACGGCGGCTGCAGGGGTGGCCGGCGTGCAAAAAGTTCTGCTGTCGATGCGGCATCGCACTTTGGTTCCCAGTCTTAATGTGACCAAAGAGACGTCCCGCTTTGATTTCAAGAACTCGCCTTTCTATGTTGTCCGGGAGAAACAGACCTGGGACGTCGCCCCAGGCTCTGTACGCCGCGCGGCGGTCAGCTCCTTCGGCTTTAGCGGCACCAATGCTCATCTGGTGATAGAAGAATACGCGCCGCCGCCCGATCTGGCGGCGTGTTCCAGCGAAAATTGCTCCTTCATCGTCCCCCTGTCCGCCAAAACCGCAGAGCAGCTCGAAGAAAAGGCGCGAGATCTATTGAAGTTCATTCGCGCGTCTCAGGAACGCGGTCAACCGGCGGAAGAATCCACGCCATCGTCCGAGCCGATCGACCTGGCGGCTGTGGCTTATACGCTACAAGTTGGTAGAGACGCGATGGAGGAGCGCTTGAGCTTCGTCGTGAACTCGGTCGATCAGTTGGCGGAAAAACTGGACGCATATATCAGCGGCGAGAGAAATATCGAGAGCGCTTATGAGGGTCGTGTCGAGCCGGGTAACGAGTACATGACGACTATGGGGCGTGACGATGACATGCAGGAAGTGATTGATAGATGGATAGCGCGTAAGAAGCTCGCGAAACTGGGGCAGTCGTGGGCCAGAGGTGTGAATGTCGACTGGAGCAAGCTCTATGTCGAGGCGGCGCCCGGACGCGTCAGCCTGCCTACTTACCCCTTTGCCAAGGAGCGTTACTGGGTCGATGAGGCGCCGGTTCGTAACGGCGTAGAAAGGCGATTCGAAGTCGATAACGCCCTGAAATCGATCGACGACATTATGGATAAGATTTGCGACGACGCGATGGAAACTGACCAGGCGGTTAACTTACTAAAGGCCCTCGTGTAGTGGAGACGGCAGGGCTTTTGCAAAGTCGGTTGTGGCTTTTGCTAACAAAACACGTGAGGCCAGTACAGTACCGCTCGCGTAGAGTGGGACAGACGTTAGTCTGTCCGCCCTCACTTCACACTGCGGACAGACTAATTACTCTGTAAACTAAGTTGTTTGATATTTTGTGTTTTAAAACCTTTGCTTTGAGCCTGCGGAGCAGGCGGCAGCATAAAGCCTGGGGCGTAAGCCCCAGGAGAGCGGCAGCAAAGCGATCAGAGCCCACGAAGTGGGCGAACTTAATTTACAGAGTAATAAGTCTGTCCCACTCTACGCGAGCGGTACTGTACCAGTGTCCTAACAGAGAGAAACGTAATGCCCGATTTCATCGAATATGTGGTTGCGGAATTGAAGAGCAAAAGACTGTCGAAGGCGGACGCCGCATCGCTTATTAGACAGTTTTCTCGTCGTTCCTCGATCTCGGCGGCAGCGGTCATCCACCCATTGCTGCACCGCAATACCTCCGATTTGAGCGAGCAACGCTATAGCTCGACGTTTACAGGCGAAGAGTTCTTCCTCGCCGATCATCAGGCGCGGGTGGACGGGCGCGCAGATCAAAAGGTGTTGCCGGGTGTGGCGTATCTGGAAATGGCGCGGGCGGCGATTGAGCGCGCATTACCGTCGCGGCCCGAATCGACGATCCTGGAGCTGCGCAACACCGTCTGGGCGCAACCGGTCGTCGTCGACGAGAAGAAGCAAGTCAGCATCTCGCTCGCGGCGAACGACCAGGATCAGATCGACTACGAAATTTACAGCCAGGACAGCGAGCAGGAGATCGTCCATTGCCAGGGGCGCGCAGTCTGGAGCCGTGAACCGGCGCCCGCCGCGCTCGATCTCGATCAACTCAAGGGGCAGATGGGGCGTGGCCAGTTGGAGCCGAGCAGCGTGTACGCCCTGTGCGCTGGCATGGGCCTGATCTACGGGCCCTCCTTTCAAGGAATAACCACGATTCATCGGGGGAACGGCCAGGCATTGGCGCAACTGCGACTGCCGAGTGTCGTAGCAGACACGTCTGGAGACTATGTCC